>OLNX01002052.1_pt1 | contig 15824 bp, 18 predicted proteins | sample 1672611 | NCBI WGS metagenome assembly OLNX01 (sample SAMEA3136705, study PRJEB25190) | human gut metagenome | reverse complement strand
TACGGTGTGCCGATGATTGCCGGGGAGCTGCGGCGGTATCTGCGCGACTACAGCCCCATCCGCGTCAGCCGGTCGCTGCGCGACACGGCCTACCGAGTTCTGCAGTGCAGACAGCAGCTGACCGACCAGAACGGCCGCGAGCCATCCATCGACGAGATCGCGCAGGCGCTCGATCTGCCGCCCGCGCAGATCACCGCCGCGCTCGACGCCATCACCGCGCCCGTCTCGCTCTACGAGCCGGTCTATTCCGAGGGCGGCGACGCGCTGACGGTCATGGACCAGGTGCGCGACCGGAAAAATACCGACGAGCAGTGGATCGAATCCATCACGCTGCGCGAGGCCATTTCCCATCTGTCGGAGCGTGAAAAGCGCATTCTGGCCCTGCGCTTCGAGGCAGGCCGCACGCAGATGGAGGTCGCAGGCCAGATCGGCATCTCGCAGGCACAGGTGTCGCGCCTTGAAAAAAGCGCCATCCGCTCCATCCGAAAAGCAATTCTGCCATCCTGACGCCTCATATTCGGAATGCCTGCCGCATATACTTCCTGCAAAGGGGGCTTGTGCGATGACGAACCGGTTCCAGGAGCTGCGGGACAAGGAAGTGATCCATGTGTGCGAGGGGGCGCGGCTGGGGTATGTGAACGATCTGGTGGTCGATATCTGCTGTGGGCGCGTGACGGCGCTGATCGTGCCGGGGCCGTGCCGGTTTCTGGGGCTGTTCGGCCGGGAGGACGACTATGTGATCCCGTGGCTGTGCATCAAGCGCATCGGAGACGACCTGATTCTGGTCGACGGGCCGCTTTCCGAGTGGCGCACGCCGCGCAAGAAGCGGAGCCTGTTCTGACATCGGCGGAAAGCGCAAAAAATGCAGGGGGTTTCGCGAAAAAACACTTGCATTTGGAGCGCTTTTCCGCTATAATGTCAAGGCGCTGTGCGAAAACGGCGACAATACTACACCACACACCGGGCGGTGGCGCTTTCTCGTGTCCTTCGGGATGGAAGCGGTCAGCCCTGTGGAGGTCAAAAACAAAAGGAGAACACACAATGGCAGTCGTATCCATGAAGCAGCTTCTCGAAGCTGGCGTCCACTTCGGTCATCAGACCCGTCGCTGGAACCCGAAAATGGCCCCGTATATCTACACGGAGCGCAACGGCATCTACATCATTGACCTGCAGAAGACGGTCAAGAAGCTCGAAGAGGCCTATAACTTTGTCCGTGAGCTGGCAGCGAACGGCCAGTCCATCCTGTTCGTCGGCACCAAGAAGCAGGCGCAGGACGCCATCAAGGAAGAGGCTGAGCGTGTCGGCCAGTACTACGTCAACGCCCGCTGGCTCGGCGGTATGCTGACGAACTTCCGCACCATGCGCACCCGTATCGACCGTCTGGCTCAGCTGAAGAAGATGGAAGCCGACGGCACGTTCGCAATGCTTCCCAAGAAGGAAGTCATCAAGCACCAGGGCGAGATCGCCAAGCTTGAGAAGTATCTCGGCGGCGTCAAGGAAATGAAGAAGCTCCCCGGCGCTCTGTTCGTCGTTGACCCGCGCAAGGAGCACAACGCCATCGCCGAGGCCCGCAAGCTGCACATCCCGATCGTCGCCATCGTCGACACCAACTGCGACCCGGACGAGATCGATTACGTCATTCCCGCCAACGATGACGCCATCCGCGCCATCCGCCTGATCGCTTCCACCATGGCCAACGCCGTGCAGGAAGGCCGTCAGGGCATCGACGCTGAGGATGCCGCTTCCGAGGAAGAGGCTCAGAAGGTCGAAGAGTAATCGGAAACTGTAAGGGCGGGCCTCGTACCCGCCCTTCTGATAAAAATAACAAAGGAGAAAGAATTATGGCATTTTCTGCTGCTGATGTGAAAAATCTGCGTGAAATGACCGGCGTCGGCATGATGGACTGCAAAAAGGCTCTGACCGCTGCCGATGGCGATATCGATAAAGCCGTGGAATGGCTCCGCGAAAAGGGCCTCGCCGCTGCTCAGAAGAAGGCCGGACGCATCGCCGCCGAGGGCATGGCTTACGCCGTTGACATTGACGGCATCGGTGTGATCATCGAGGTCAATGCCGAGTCCGACTTCGTGGCTAAGAACGACCTGTTTGTGGAGTATGTCAAAGGCGTCGCCGCTGTCATCGCAAAGGAAAACCCGGCCGATCTCGACGCGCTGTATGCCTGCGCTTACGGCAACGGCAAGACCGTGCTCGAGGAGCAGAACGACAAGGTCCTCGTCATCGGCGAGAACATCAAGGTCCGCCGCTTCGCGCGCTACGACACCGGCCTGAGCGTTCCCTATGTCCACATGGGCGGCCGTATCGCCGTGCTCGTCAACCTCGAGACCGAGTCCACCGACGCTGCTGTCATCGAGCTCGGCAAGGATATCGCTATGCAGATCGCGGCTCTGAACCCGACCTACATGGACAAGAGCGACGTCTCCGAGGAGTTCATCGCCAAGGAGAAGGAGATCCGCCTGGCTCAGGCCAAGGAAGATCCGAAGAACGCCAAGAAGCCCGACGCCATCATCGAGAAGATCGTCATGGGCGGCATCGGTAAGTACTTCAAGGAGATCTGCCTGCTCCAGCAGCCGTTCGTCAAGGATGACAAAGTCTCCGTCGAGGATCACATCGCCGCTGTCGCAAAGCAGGTCGGCGCCTCCATCAAGCTCGTGGGCTACACCCGCTTTGAGAAGGGCGAAGGCATTGAGAAGCGTCAGGATGACCTCGCTGAGGAAGTCGCCAAGCTCGTGAAGTAAGTTTTTGAGCTGACAATATCGATTTTCCGGTTCCGCAGTTCTATCCGAGCTGCGGAACTTTTTTGCCTTTGGGGAGCCAGCATCCGATTTTCTTCCTATTTACGTCTGTTTCTGGCGGTAGAGTGACTCTACAAAGCAGTAGAGACACATATTTTTGCGTAGAGACTGTAAAATCGGAACGTAGACAGGGAAAAATGACAGTAGGTTGAATTTGCACACCCACGGGTGTATGGATAAAGAGCGCACAATGTGCAGCACTTTGAGCAAAACAAAGGAGCACCCATATGATTCAGATCTTTACCGATACGTCGGCGAACCTGCCGGCCTCATACATTCAGAAATATGCCCTGCGCGTGATCCCGCTGACCTACCTGATCGACGGTGTCGAGGCGCATCAGGACCCGACCGTGGACTTTGACGGCAAGGCCTACTATGACGCAATGCGCAGCGGCACGTCCGTGACGACCGCCATGATCAACATCGCCGGTTTTCTCGAACCGCTGCGTGAGGCGCTTGCGGCCGGAGACGATGCGATCTACATCGGCATGTCCGGCGGCATCAGCGGCACGGCACACGCCGCAGCGCTCGCAGTTGAGGAGCTCAAGGAAGAGTTCCCTGAGCGGAAGGTCGCCTCCATCGACACGTATGCCGCCTCCCTCGGCGAGGGGCTGCTCGTGGTCGAGGCTGCGCGTATGCTTGAAAGCGGCGCGTCCTTTGACGAGATCGTGGAGAAGATCTCGCAGCGCCGTCATGTGATGTGCCAGTATTTCACGGTCGACGACCTCGCCTATCTTGAGCGCGGCGGCCGTGTGAGCAAGGCCGCAGCCATCGTCGGCACGGTGCTGAAGATCAAGCCCCTGCTGCGCGGCGACGAGGAGGGCAAGATCGTCCTGTGCGGCAAGACGCGCGGGCGCAAGCAGTCCCTCGCTTCCCTTGCCGACTTCTATGAAAAGCTGGTCGCGGACAAGACGGAAGAGATCGGCATCGCGCACGCGGATGACGCCGAGTGTGCGCAGTTTCTGCTCGACGCGCTGCGCAAGCGCGGCTTCACCGGCGACTGCCTGACCGTGTGCTATGAGCCTGTCACGGGCTGCCATGTCGGTCCCGGCACGGTGGCGCTGTTCTTCTACGGCGTGCACAGATGATCGGACATGATAAGATCCCGGAGCGTGATTGTTAACACGCTCCGGGATCATCTTTTTATGTGTCGCTCCGATCGACCTGCCGGATCATTTTTTCAAACTTTGCACGCGGGCCCATGACCTCGCGACCGCAGCCCAGGCAGCGGAGCTTAAAGTCCGCGCCGATGCGCAGCACCTCCCAGCGTTTTTCACCGCAGGGGTGCTGTTTTTTCATCGTCAGAATGTCGCCGACTCGAATGTCCATCGCTCACTCCCCCTTGATGCGCTGCCAGTAGGCGCGCGCAGCCTGCTCGGTCTTGTTGTCGCCGTACTCGTAATAGTGTTTGCCCTTCAGATCATCAGGCAGATACTGCTGCTGCACCCAGTGCCCCGGGTAACTGTGCGGATATTTGTAGCCTTGCTCACGCTCGAAGCCCGTTCCGTCGGCGTGGACATTTTGCAGCTCACGCGGGATCGGCCCTGCCTTCCCTGCACGCACGTCCGCAATCGCGGCGTCGATGGACATGACGACAGAGTTGGACTTCGGCGCGGTCGCCAGCAGCAGTACCGCCTCCGCCAGCGGCAGACGCGCCTCCGGCAGGCCGAGCTGCAGCGCCGAGTCCACGCAGGACTTGACGATCATGGCGGCCTGCGGGTAGGCAAGGCCGATATCCTCGCTCGCCGAGCAGAGGATGCGCCGGCAAGCACCGATCAGATCCCCTGCCTCGAGCAGGCGCGCGAGATAGTGCAGTGCCGCATCGGGATCCGAGCCGCGCAGCGATTTCATAAGCGCAGACACAACGTCAAAGTGATCATCACCCGCGCGGTCGTAGTGCATGGCGCTGCGCTGCGTGATATTTTCGGCATCGGCGCGCAGGAGCCGAACAGCCGCACCGTCACGCGGCGCTGCAGAAAAGAGCAGTTCGACTGTGTTGAGCGCCTTGCGCACATCGCCGCCGCAGACAGAGGCGATATACCCCGCTGTGCCCGGTTCGATGTCCGCCGTGACATTCTCACGCGCGCAGAGAATGGACACTGCGCGCAGCACCGCCTTTTCCACCTCGGCAGCCGGCACTTGCTTGAACTCGAACACCGTGCTGCGGCTGAGCACCGCGTTGTAGACGTAAAAATACGGGTTTTCCGTCGTGGAGGCGATGACCGTGATGCGGCCGTCCTCCATGAATTCGAGCAGCGACTGCTGCTGCTTTTTGTTGAAATACTGGATCTCGTCAAGATACAGCAGCACGCCGCCGGGCGTGAGCATGGTGTCGAGCTCCGCGATGATATTGCGGATGTCCGAAATGCTCGCAGTCGTTGCGTTCAGGCGGCGCAGGGTGCGGTTCGTGCTGGCAGCGATGATGCTCGCGACGGTGGTCTTTCCGGTGCCGGACGGGCCGTAAAACACCATATTCGGGATCTCGCCGGACGCAACGATGCGCCGGAGCATCCCGTTGGGACCAAGTATATGTTTTTGCCCGACCACATCGTCGAGCGTGGTCGGCCGGATATCATCGGCCAATGGTCTGTACATAGTGCGCCTCCTGTGTTGCGATGGCGATATTATAGCGCATTTTGCCCGCCTTGGCAACCGACCGCACTTGGCAGACGGCACAAAATGTGCTACACTGCCGGAGAGGTGAAGAAGATGCGCACACCCGAACAGGTTCAGGAGATCCTCCGCGCGCTGGCACAGGCCTACCCTGCGGAGTGCTCCCTGCAATATCAGAAGGATTACGAGCTGCTCTTCGCCGTGCGGCTGGCAGCACAGTGCACGGACGAACGCGTCAATCAAATCACACCAGCACTGTTTGCGCGCTTTCCGACGCTCGAGGCGTTTGCCGATGCCGAGCAGGAGGACGTCGAGCCCTATGTGCGCTCGTGCGGGTTTTTCCGCGCAAAGGCGCGGGACATCGTGCTGTGCGCGCGCAAGCTCGTCGCAGAATACGGCGGCCGCGTGCCGGACACGATGGAGGCGCTCACCTCCCTGCCCGGCGTCGGGCGCAAGACGGCGAACCTCATCCTCGGCGATGTGTACCACAAGCCCGCCGTGGTCGTGGACACGCACTGCATCCGGCTCTCAAACCGGATGGGGCTCGTCGACGGGCTCAAGGACCCCGTCAAGATTGAGACCGCGCTGCGCAAAATCCTGCCGCCGGAGGAATCGTCCGACTTTTGCCACCGGCTCGTCCTGCACGGCCGCGCCGTGTGCACCGCGCGCAAGCCGCTATGCAGCACGTGCTGCGTGCGCCACGTATGTCAAACCGCAGAGGAGATGGAGCTATGAGACCGATCGCACACATCCACAGTGATTTTTCCACCAAATTCGGCATCCCGCGTCAGAGCGGTGTCGTCGAAAGCCTGCAGGCCGAGATCGTCTTTGAGCCGGAATTCCGCAGCCGTGAGGCCGTGCGGGGGCTGGACGGCTACTCGCACATCTGGCTGATCTGGGAGTTTTCCGAAAACGTTGATGCTCCCTGGTCGCCGACCGTGCGACCGCCGCGACTGGGCGGCAATGTGCGCATGGGCGTGTTCGCCACGCGCTCCCCGTTCCGGCCGAACCCCATCGGCCTGTCGTGCGTGCGGCTCGAGCGCGTTGATCTCACTGACCCGCGCGGCCCGGTGCTCCACGTCGCAGGGGCTGACCTCATGGACGGGACACCGATTTTTGACATCAAGCCCTATGTTGCCTATGCCGACTGCCATCCGGAGGCGACGGAAGGCTTCACCGGTCAGGTGGAGATGCAGGAGCTGACTGTGACGATCCCGCCGGAGCAGCTCTCCCGCTTCCCCGCCGACAAGCGCGATGCGCTCATCGGCGTGCTCACGCAAGACCCGCGCCCCCGGTATCAAACAGACGCCAGCCGCGTCTACGGGCTGGAATTCGGCGGCTATGAAATCAAATTCCGCGTTGACAGCCAGACGCTGACCGTCACGGACATCATAAAAAAAGACTCGTGAAAATCACGAGTCTTTTTCGTATTTGAGCTGATACAGGTCCGTGCGCCGCGCGCGCAAAACCGGGATTTGCGCACGAACGGCATCCACCTGCGCAAAATCAATGTCACAGATCAGCAGCTCCGGCGCTGCACCGGCCTGCGCCTGCACGCGCCCCCATGGGTCACACACGAGCGAGTGCGCATAGGAGACATAGCCCGCCGTTTCATCCCGTGCCGGGGCACAGCCCGCGAGGAAGCACTGGTTATCGAGCGCCCGCGCGCGAAACAGCAGCTCCCAGTGCGCCGGACCGGTCGTCATATTGAACGCCGCCGGAACAACGATCAGCTGCGCACCCTCGAGGGCAAGGATGCGAAACAGCTCTGCAAAGCGCACATCAAAGCAGATGGCAGCGCCGACCTTGCCGAACGGCGTGTCAAAGAGCGTATAGTGCTGACCGGGCGAGAGTGTGTCGGATTCGAAAAACCGCTGACCACCCGCCACGTCGATGTCAAACAGGTGCACCTTGCGGTGCTTTGCCTGCTGCGTCCCGTTCTGGTCAAAGACATAGCAGGTGTTGTAGATTGCATCCCCGTCACGCTCCGGAACAGAGCCCGCGACGAGCCAGACGCAGCATTCTCGCGCAGTGTCGCGCAGCAGACGCCACGTCCGGCCGCCCTGCGGCTCGGCATAGTCTGCAAACGCCGCGTTGTCATATGGGCAGCACCACATCTCCGGCAGCACGACCAGATCACAGCCGGCAGCGGCGGCATCGCGCACATAGCGGCGCATGGCCGCGTGATTCTCCTGCTGCGATGCCGTGACCGGCATCTGGCACAGACCAAGCTTCATGGTATTCCCCACTCTCATACTGTTATGTGACCAGCATAGCGGAAAATAACGGCGCTGTCAAACATTTCTGCCCGCGCGCACGTCGCTGCCGCAATGCGGGCAGTATGTTTTCTTGCCGGAGAAAAACATCATGCCAAGATAACGGTGACAAAACGGGCAGCGCTGTGTGCACACGGCGATCAGCGCGCCCAACACGACGCACCCAAGCGCCGCATATACCAGCGCCCAGACGCCATAGTAGCAGCTGCTGCCATATAAACCAAAGCCAAACAAAACCAGAATCGTCGAAATGCTGTCCCAAAATCGCATCCGCTTCATATAGAGATCCACACGTATTACAGTTTTTCTGCTGCATAAAAGGACAAAAAGAGATTGAGGTTACACCGGTAACTCCGAATCGTCTTCGGGGTATACTTGCGAACCTCAATCTCAACCAGATACTCATCGACAGCACTTTGCATCTTCATACCCATGTCCTCCTCATGTATGTCACAACAGAGGTGGCTATGTATGTCGCAGCTGACGCCGTGTTTTCCCGCAGGAAACGGCGTCTGAAGCTGCAAAGCGCCATGTTATCCGTCAAATATGCTGTTTTATGTCCGGAAACGCATGCGTTTCACAGGCAGTTTACTCTTCCCAGTTGTGCCACACGTTCTGGACGTCGTCGTTGTCCTCGAACATATCGAGCATCTTCTGGAGGTTTTTGATATCGCCCTCGTCGGTAAGCTTGATGGTGTTCTGCGGCACCATCTCTGCCTGCGCGCTCAGCAGCTCATAGCCGTCATTCGTGAGCGCCTCGGCCACCGAAGCCACATCATCGGGATCAGTGTAGACCGTGTAGACACCCTCGTCGGGCGCAAAGTCTGCTGCACCGGCTTCGAGCGCATCCTCCATGACCTTGTCTTCGTCGAGCTCCTGATCCTCGTCATTGATGACGATGACGCCCTTCTTATCAAACGACCACGACACGCAGCCGGTCGCGCCCATGTTTCCGCCGTACTTATCAAAGTAGTGGCGCACCTCGGAGGCGGTGCGGTTGCGGTTGTCGGTCATCGTTTCGACGATAATGGCGACACCAGACGGGCCATAGCCTTCATAGGTGATGGACTCGTAGTTATCGGTGTTGCCGGAGCCGAGCGCCTTGTCGATCGTGCGCTTGATGTTGTCGTTCGGCATATTGGCGGCTTTCGCCTTGGCGATGACAGCTGCGAGGCGGGAATTGTTATTGGGGTCGCCGCTGCCGCCCTCTTTGACGGCCACGATCATCTCGCGGGCGATCTTCGTGAACGCCTGCGCGCGCTTGGCGTCCTGCGCGCCTTTGGTTTTCTGTATGTTATGCCACTTGGAATGTCCGGACATAGTTACAACTCCTCTTGCTAAAATGCTTTGAACATTTTAACACAAACAGAGCCGCGTGGCAAGGAAAATCCGCATTTTTGCGCGAAAACTACGCCTCTGTTTTGGGAATCAGGAGATATTGCGGCAGTTCGACCGGTACGTCGTCATCCAAGAGGCCGTTCGTCTCGCGGATGCAGCGCTCACTGGAGCAATAACGCTTCGAAAGCTGCCACAGGTCCTCCCCATTCCAACGAACGATCGTCAGCGACGGCACGGCTGCATACGGGCAGACACGTTCCTGCACCGTCACGCCGGTGACCTGCCGGAACTCAGACGGACAAAACCGCGCCACATCGACCGTGACCGCTGCGCGCAGCTGAAAACCGTCTGCCGTTGCTGTAACCGCCGGTGCTTCCGGAAGCGCATACAGCAGCTCTCCCCGCGTGCCTCCTGTCTCAAACTGCAGGTGCAGCCGCTTCTCCAAGCAGGACACGTGCTGCTCGGCGTCCGTCACGAGCAAACGCACAAGCACATCGCAGCCGTCGGACGCAGCGCCGCAGAGCTCAGCTCGCTGCGCGCGCACCGTCAGCGCGGCGGCATCGCACGCGATCACGCCCTCAACGGCAAGATGCAGCGGCTCTGCCTGCTGCACCGTTCCGGCCGGGATCGTCTCCCATTCGAGCTGCAGCTGAGCGGTGTTGCAGTAAGCATCCGTCACACACTCCGCCGCAACCTCACCAAAGCACACCGCCTGTGCGACCAGATGGTATTCCGCCTCCAGTGTCGCACCGTCGGCTGCGGTGCTCACGTTCAGATAGGCAGCTGTCAGGCTGACGCTTGCCTGCACCAGACAGGGCTCGGTATCCGCCGGACAGTCGAGCAGCTGCGAAAACGGTGTCTCAAACGTCTCAGCGACCGGACAGGACTGCCCCTGCTGCAAATAGCTGACCGACGTGCACACGCGCCCCTGCACAACTGCACGCCCGTCGGCGATGTGCACCTCGTCGAGCAGCACGGCCTCCGCATGGCACAGCAGGCGGTCCGTTTCCGGCTGCCCGTCGGAAAAGCGGTGCATTTGCGTTGCGGTGAATGTCTGTTCCTCCACGGCCACCGGCACGTGCACGCACAACGGTTCTGAATGTGTGAATACGGCACCGCTGTCACTCTCGATCCGCTCCGTGAGCGCGAGCTCCGTCTCCCGGTAGGCGCGCAGGCACAGACTCAGCCGCGCCGTCACGCGCACCTTGCGGGAATTGACCGCGCGCGCATCCAGCGCAGCGAGCGTGCAGCGCAGCCACGGGCGCACGTCCTCTGCGAGTGTCTCACCGCTCATATGCACCTTGACCGGCAGCTCCACGGGGAAGCTGCGCAGCGCGCCGCTTTCCTCGGCGTAGACGACATCCGCCGCAATGCAGCCCTCGATCTGTGCGCTCTTGTCCGAAAACGCGAGATTCCAAAGGCAGAACGTCCCCTCCGTGACCACGAGTGCGCTGAGATCGCCGAGCGCGTCTGGCACGACGGCGTCCACGCTGCACGTCTCCTCCTCGGTGCGGTCAAAGACCCGCGTGTACATTCTGTGCTCCTGCTTGCCCAGTTGTAGTTCCATAAAGATGTGCTCCTTATCGTTTTTTGTACATCCTTATGCCGGGCACACGGCGGTTATGCCGCCATCAGCACCGCAGCAGCCACACACCGGCCGCAATGAGCGCACCGCCGAGCGCAAACCACCAGAATCCCGCCGGCAGCACGAGCGCCAGAATGATGAGCACCCCGGTGACCACGCACGCAATGCCGATCCAAAAACAGATCCCCCGCCGTCGAAACATAAAGCACCGCCCTCCGCTTGCAGGTTATCCCTACAGGATATGCGGAGGACGGTGCGTTTGTGCGTTATTTTTTCTTTTCCCAGTCGCAGACCTGCGCCGAGAGCGCATACAGGCGCGCATAGCTCTCGTGGCGCTCGGGCGCGATCTCGCCCGCCTCCACGGCAGCGAGCACTGCACAGCCTGGTTCTTTCAGGTGCGCGCAGTCACGAAAGCGGCACTTGCCGATATATGGCCGGAATTCCCGGAATGCATACTGCAGATTCTCGCACGAGATGGGGTCGACCATATCCACCTCAAAGGACGCGAAGCCCGGCGTGTCGGCAACAAACGTGTCCTCGCCGAGAGCATAGAGCTCGACATGGCGCGTCGTATGCTTGCCGCGGCCAAGCCGCTCGCTGACGGCGCCGGTCGCAATGCCGAAGGATGTGTCGAGCGCATTGAGCAGGCTCGATTTGCCGACGCCGGAGTTGCCGGTGAAGGCACTGGTCTTCCCGCGCAGAGCATCGCGCAGCGCATCCAGGCCGAGGCCGGTCGCAGCGCTCGTGCGCAGAACGCGAAAACCGATGGAGCGGTAAATGTCATAGAGATGCTCCGCCGGGTCAAGGTCGCACTTATTGAGGCAGACGACCGGCTCGCAGCCCGCGTTTTCCGCGATAGCGACCACGCGGTCGATCAGGAACGGATCGGTGATCGGATTGACGTTCGCGCCGATCATGATGAGCTGGTCGATATTCGCCACCGCCGGACGGATGAACGCATTGCGCCGCTGCTCCACCGCTTCAATGCGCCCCTTGCCGTGCGCATCGAAGCTCAGCTGCACCCGGTCGCCGACCAGCGGGCTGCACCCGTCATACCGGAAGCGGCCGCGCGCCTTGCACTCCACGATCTGATCGCCGGCGGCCACGTAGTAAAAGCCGCTGAGCGCCTTGATGATGACACCCTGCACCATAAGCAATGTGCTCCTTTGTCTGTTACGGTTTTTCCGGCCCGTCGGAGACCCAGATATAGACCTTGCTGTACTCCGTGAGCTTTGTGTTGGCCGGTGCGCTCTGCTTGAAGACCGTACCCTGCTTCGCGTCATTCGCCTCTCTGTACGTGCCGCCGTAGCAAAGGCCGCTGCTCTCGATGTGCGCGATCGCGGCCGACTCCGTGAGCGTAGACAGGTCGGGCACCGTGACATCCCGCAGCGTCGGTCCGCCGCTGACGATGAGCTTCACGCTCGTACCGACTGCCGTCTTTTCACCCGGAGCCGGCTCTGAGCGGATGACATACTTCGCCGTCACATCCTTGGAGGCCTGAAACTCCGTCGTGACGGTAAAGCCGGCTTTTTCGAGCATCTCCGTCGCCGCCTCATAGTCCTCATTGACCACATACGGAACTTCCGCCATAACGACACCGGTGCTGACGGTGAGCTGCACACTGATGCCATCCGGCACGCGCATGCGGCTCTTTCCGGCTTCCGGGTCCTGGGCAATGATAACGCCGTCCGGCACCTCGGGGTCAACGGTATACACGACGGTAAAGCGATAGTCGGAATACTGCTTGTCGTTGACGACTGCCTCGTAGGATTTTCTGGTAAAGTCCGGCACGTCCACGCGCTCCGCCGTACGGAACAGATCCTCGAGCCAGAAGTTCCACAGGAACACGAACAGCAAGACAGCAAACACACCGACCGAGAAAATGCCCGTGAAATAGCTCACGCGCTTGGCGCGCTTGCGCCGCCGTTGATACTCTTCTTCCGTGAGGTCATGCCCCATGCCGAAGAAGGACTCTTTTTTCTCCGCGTTCTCCTTGCGCCGCTCGGCGAGCGGACGCTGCTGATTGAGGTGCTTTTTGCAGGCGTTGAGTGCTTTGAGCAGCTCCCCCGCCGACTGATAGCGCTTGCGCAGGTCGGGCTCCATCGCCTTGAGCGTGATGCGTTCAAGCTCCTCGGGGATGTCACTGTTCCACTCCCGCGGCGGCTTGGCGCTGCCGGCGATGTGCTTGAGTGCGATCTCCTCCGGAGTGTCGGCGTCATACGGCAGGTGGCCGGTCGTCATCTCATAGAGCACGACGCCGAGCGAATACAGGTCGCTGCGCGCGTCGGCATTGAGTCCCTTCGCCTGCTCGGGCGCAATATAGTGCACCGAGCCGATGGCCTGGCCGCTGCGCTCCTCGCGGATATTTTCCAGCGCGGCGATACCGAAATCCGCCACCTTGACCATGTCGTCATTCGTGATCATGATGTTCTGCGGCTTGATGTCGCGGTGAACGATGCCGTGCGCATGCGCGTGCTGGAGCGCTTTTGCGATCTGCGTGGCATAGCTCAGCGCCTCCTGCGCGCTGAACACGCCGCGCTCCGCGAGGCGCTGCTTGAGCGTCACGCCCTCGATGAGCTCCATGACGATATACTCCGTGTCGCCGCTGTGCCCCACGTCATACACCGAGACGATGTTCGGCTGCGAGAGCATGGCGACGGCGTGTGCCTCCGCCTGAAAGCGGTTTTTCAGCTCGGCATCCTCCGCCATCTCATCACGCAGGATCTTGACGGCGACATAGCGGTGCAGCTTATGGCACATGGCCTTATAAACGACCGACATGCCGCCGCTGCCGATGACCTCCAGGATCTCGTAGAGATTGTCCAGCATCTGGCCGATATAACGATTCATTGATTGTTCCATAGTGTTCCCCCGTTGCCGCGCTTAGCGGAAAAGAACCAGCGCGGTCACATTGTCGCGCGCACCGCGCGAGAGCGCCGCCGCGATCAGGCGGCAGCAGATCTGCTTTGCATCTCTGGAACTGCGGCAGAAATCATGCATCTGCACATCCGTGAGCGTGTTGGACAGTCCGTCCGTGCACAGCAGCAGCCGCGCGCCCAGCGGAAACGGCATGCTGCGGCAGTCAGGCTCGACCTTGGCCACGACGCCGACAGCGCGCGTGATCACATTGCGGCGCGGGTGGCGATGTGCCTGCTCCGGCAGCACCTGCCCGCTCGCGATCAGCTCCTGCACGAGCGAGTGATCCGTCGTGATCTGCTGCATACGGCGCAGGCCGACCAGATATGCGCGGCTGTCACCGACGTGCAGCACCGTGAGCCGTCCGTGCCGCACGCAGGCGGCGACGATCGTCGTGCCCATGCCGCGCAGCTCTGGATCGGCACAGGCGCGGCCGTAGACCGCCTGATTGGCAGCGTCGCAGGCTGCGCGCATTGCAGGTTCGACCGCGCTGCCCGCCATCATCTCCCGGCGAAACTGCGCCAGAAAGGTCGACGCGGCAAGCTCGCTCGCAAGTTTCCCTCCGGCGGCGCCGCCCATGCCGTCGCAGACGACGCCGACAACGCAGCCCTTGCGCCGGATACGCGCACCGGCGGCGCGGTCCTGATTCTCCTTGCGGACAGCACCCCTGTCCGACTTTGCAAAGCATTGCATGGGCTCTCCCCCTTCAGGCGCGGTGATCCGCGACCTTCTTGCGCAGCTGGCCGCAGGACGCGTCCACATCACTGCCGAGCTTGCGGCGCACGGTCACGTTCACGCCGGCCTGCTCCAAAATGCGTATGAATGCCTTGAGGTGCTCCGGCGTGGACGGCCGGAACGCACGCTCCTCCACATGGTTGAGCGGGATGAGGTTCACATGCGCGCAGACGCGCCGCGCGTGCTTTGCCAGCAGCCGCGCGTGCTCGGGCGTGTCGTTCACGCCGTCGATCATCGCATATTCGAAGGAAATGCGCCGTCCGGTCGCCTGATAATATCTGGCGCAGGCGTCGATGAGCGCCTGAACGCCGCGGCCGCGGTTGGCCGGCATGATCTTCGAGCGGGTCTCGTCATCCGGAGCGTGGAGCGAGACCGAGAGTGTGAGCTGCAGGTCGCGCGCCGCCAGATCATCAAAGCGCTCGATAAGTCCGCACGTGGACAGTGAGATGTGCCGCATACCGATATTCTCTCCATCTGGATGGTTCACCAATTCGAGAAAGCGCATCACATTATCAAAGTTATCAAGCGGTTCTCCGATGCCCATGAGGACGATATTCGAGATCTTGCATCCAGATTCTCGCTCGGAGTAAAGCACCTCGTCGAGCATCTCCGAGGGCTCAAGGCTGCGGATCAGGCCGCCGATCGTGGACGCGCAGAACGCGCACCCCTGCCGGCAGCCGACCTGCGAGGAAATGCAGATGGTGTTGCCGTGCTTATAGTGCATGACGACCGTCTCGACGGCGTTGCCGTCATCGAGCTGCCAGAGGTACTTGATCGTGCCGTCAATGGCGGACACCTGCTTGCGCAGCATCTCAAGCCTGGAGATGTAAAACTGCTCCGCGAGCGCTGCTCGCAGATCCTTGGACAGGTTCGTCATCTCGTCAAACGACGACGCACCGCGCGCAAGCCACTGGAAGATCTGCTTGGCACGGTATTTCGGCTGCCCCATTTCGGCGAGCGCCGCCGCGATCTCTTCGGGGAGCATGGCTTTGATGTCTCTCATTCGTGTCTCCTCAGCTTACAGACAAAAAATCCGTCCGTTTCATGTTCCTGCGGCCAGAAGGTAAACATTCCGCCCGCCGTATCCGCCGCCGGGAGCGGCAGCGAAAACGCCTCCGGTGCAAAGTCCGGATGCGTGCGCAGAAAATCCCGCACCACATCCTCGTTCTCGCGCGCGAGCACCGTGCACGTAGAATACACCAGCACACCGCCGGGACGCACGCACGGTGCAAGGCCCTCGAGAATGTCGCGCTGGATGGCCGGCAGCTGCGAGAGCGCCGCCGGGTCTTTGAAGCGGATCTCCGGCTTCTTGCGGATAACGCCCAGTCCCGAGCACGGCACGTCCGCCAGCACGACGTCCATCGTGCCGACCAGATCGGCATCCGGACGGCGGGCATCCATCGTGCGCGTCGAAATGCACGACAGTCCCAGCCGCTCGGCACCGGCGCGGATACGCTTCCATTTATTTTCGTGTATATCGCAGGAAATCATACATCCCTGATCGCGCATCTGCACCGCGGCGGCAAAGCTTTTGCCGCCCGGCGCGGCGCA
>OLNX01002050.1_pt1 | contig 15842 bp, 12 predicted proteins | sample 1672611 | NCBI WGS metagenome assembly OLNX01 (sample SAMEA3136705, study PRJEB25190) | human gut metagenome | reverse complement strand
ACGCTGGCCCGGGAGCGCCGCCGCCGCATCCATGACCAGATGGAGCGGGAAGGGCAGGCCAGTGCCCGCATCACGCTGAAGACCAGCGTGGGAATGTCGGATGAGGCCTTTGCCGCCGCTCTGGCCAAGGCAAAGGCAGAGGGCCGGGAGAGTGTGCACGTCCGCGCCTGGCTGCCCATCCCGGCGGAATGCCTGGCCCAGAGCGAGATCGAGCTGCAGAGCTTTACCGAGCAGCCGGGCCGCATCGCCGATGCAAACGCCCCCCAGCGCACGGTCTGCTGGGAGGCTGACCTGACCGAAAACCGCCGCTTCGGGGTGCAGTACCGTTACAAGACAACGGCAGTCTATGCTGACCCGCTGGACTTTGTGCCTGCACCGGAACAGCCGACCTTTGATACCGAGGAGCAGGCCCCGCATATCGTGTTCACGCCCTACCTGCAGGCGCTGGCCTCACAGCTGACCGAAGGAATCACCGACCCGGCGGAAAAGGCAAAGCGCATCTATGATTACGTTACCCTGAACGTGCGGTATCACTATCAGCCCGCCTACTTTGTGCAGGAATGCCTGCCCGACCGCTGCGCGCGGGACCGGCGCGGTGACTGCGGCATTATGGCCCTGACCTTCATCACCCTCTGCCGTCTGGTGGGCATTCCGGCCCGCTGGCAGAGCGGCCTGTCGGTGTCGCCCACCGGCGTGGGCTGCCACGACTGGGCTATGTTCTACATTGCCCCCAAGGGCTGGATGTATGCCGACTGCTCGTTTGGTGCCTCCATGGCACGGCAGGGCGAGGAAGAGCTGCGCCGCCACTACTTCGGCAGTCTGGACACCGGGCGCATGGTGGCAAACCGCGCCTTTGAGGCACCCTTTGACCCGCCGATGTACGGGTTCCGCTCCGACCCCTATGATAACCAGTCGGGCGAGTGCGAGGTGGACGGCGTGGGCCTTTATGGCGATGCGCTGGATACCCGGAAAGAATTGGTCGATTTCGAGGACTTATAATCAATGGAATTTTTAGCTGGATTGTACACCCTGCTGCTGGTCACCATCTGCCTGCTGCTGGCAGCGGTGCTCTGGAAACTGAACAAGCCCCGGAACGGGGGAGACTACGAGGAGCTCAAGCGCTGGATGCAGCAGCAGCAGGCCCAGCGCCGCCAGCACCAGCGCCGCCGCGCCCAGCACCCAGGTCAGCGTGTCCGTCAGCCCCCGGCTGCACAGCCAGGAGAACAGCCGGTAGGCGCCCATGACCAGCAGGATGCCCGCCAGCAGCAGCGCCACCAGCACGGTGGAATTCTCGCAGTTGTCTATCTTCTTCATGGCGTCCTCCCCTGCGCCGGAACGGCCCCGGCGCTTTCGTCCACCATCATACCATCCGCCGCACAGCCCGTCAAGGGCAGAGAGCCGGGGACTGTCCGTGAGGACAGTCCCCGGCTTCGCGTTTACGCCAGCAGGGCGCGGTCATTGTCGTATTCCTGGCCGCTGACCTTGCTGAACAGCGCCAGCAGGTCCGGCACCGTCAGCCGGGCCTTCTCCTCGCCGGAGATATCCAGCACGATCCGCCCGTTGTGCAGCATCAGCAGGCGGTTGCCGTAGTGGATGGCGTCGCGCATATTGTGGGTGATCATCAGCGTGGTCAGGTGGTTCTCCCGGACCAGGCGGTCGGTGATGTCCATGACCCGCTGGGCCGTCTGGGGATCCAGCGCCGCGGTGTGCTCGTCCAGCAGCAGCAGCTTGGGCTTCTGCAGGGTGGCCATCAGCAGCGTCAGCGCCTGACGCTGTCCGCCGGAGAGGGTGCCCACCTTGGTGGTCAGGCGATCCTCCAGACCCAGACCCAGCCCCCGCAGGCGGCGGCGATAATCCTCGCGCTCGCCGCGGCGGATGCCGGGACGCAGGGTGTGATGCCGGCCGCGACGCTCCGCCAGAGCCAGGTTCTCCTCGATCTCCATGCCGGCGGAGGTGCCCATCATGGGATCCTGGTATACGCGGCCCAGGTAGCGGGCGCGCTTGTACTCCGGCAGAGAGGAGACGTTGACGCCGTCCAGCTCGATGCTGCCCTCGTCGGGCTGCCAGGTGCCGCAGATGGCGTTCTGCATGGTGCTCTTTCCGGCGCCGTTGCCGCCGATGACGGTGACGAAATCCCCGTCCCGCAGCGTCAGGCTCAGGTGGTCCAGCGCCACGCGCTCGTCCACGGTGCCGCTGTTAAAGGTCTTGGTGATGTTATTCATTTTCAGCATGGCCGCTGTCTCCTTTCTTACTGCGGGAATGGGCTTTCAGTTGTGCTTTGACGTGGGGCGCGCCCAGGAACACGGCCACCACCACGGCGGAAAACATTTTCAGAAGGTCGGTGTCGAAGCCGGCGAAGATGATGACCTGGTACACGATGTAGTAGATCACCGCACCCAGTATCACACCGCCCAGCTGCACGGCCATGCGGCCGCCCCGGCGGCCCAGCACGGCCTGCCCGATGACCACCGCCGCCAGGCCGATGACCACGGCGCCGCGGCCCATGTTCACATCGGTGTAGCCCTGGTACTGGCACAGCAGCGCACCGGACAGGGCCACCACGCCGTTGGACAGCGCCAGACCGATGATCTTCATCAGCCCGGTGTTTACGCCCTGGGCCCGGCTCATCACCGGGTTGCAGCCTGTGGCCCGCAGGGCACAGCCCAGCTCCGTGCCGAAGAACAGCACCAGCAGTGCCACCAGCACCACGCAGAAGCCCAGCAGCACCGGCAGCGCACCGCCCACGTCCATCTGACTCAGCAGCACCGGAGTGGTGCGGGCGGGCAGCGCCTGGTTGGCCTTGCCCAGCAGCTTCAGGTTCACGGACCAGAGCACCATCTGGGTCAGGATGCCCGCCAGGATGGGCGGGATGCCCAGGCCCACATGGAGCAGGCCTGTCACGGCGCCGGCCAGCACACCGGCCAGCACGGCACACAGCAGCGCCAGCCACGGGCTCTGCCCGCCCAGCAGCAGCATGGTGCACACCGCCGCGCCGGTGCAGATGGAGCCGTCCACGGTCAGATCGGCGATATCAAGCACTTTATAGGTAATGTATACGCCGATGGCCATCACGCCCCAGATCAGTCCCTGGGCCAGAGCGCCGGGCAGCGCGTTCAATAGCTGTGTCATGTGGGTACACCAGACCTTCCTGTCTGAATTTTATTCCATGGCCTCGTAGCCCTCCGGGGCAGTGATGCCCAGGGCCTCACACATGGTGGGGTTGTACATCTTGGTAGCGGGCGCGTACTGGATGGGCATCTCAGCGATGTCCGCCTCGCCGGTGAGCACCTGGGCGGCCATCTCGCCGGTCTTGTAGCCCAGGTCATAGTAGCTGATGGACAGCGTGGCCACGCCGCAGCCGGTGCAGAGGCCCTTCTCGCCGGCTACCACCGGGGTCTTGGCGTTCAGAACGATGCTGCCGATGGTCTCGGTGCAGGAAGCGGCGGTGTTGTCGGTGGGAATGTAGATCACGTCGCTGTCGGCGGCGGCCTTGGTGGTCACAGCGGCCACGTCATTGGAGTCAGAGAAGGAGTAGCGGGTGCAGGTGATGCCCTTGCCGGTCAGGTACTCCTCCACCACCTGGACCTGGTACTCGGAGTTGGGCTCCGCGGAGCAGTACAGCAGTCCGACGGTCTTGGTCTCCGGCAGCAGCTCCAGGATCATGTCCGCCTGCTCCGTCAGGGGCGCCAGGTCGGAGGTACCGGAGACGTTGCCGCCCACGGTGCCGGAGAATTTGTCGATACCCAGCGCCACGCCGTACTCGGTAACAGAGGTACCCAGAATGGGGATCTCTGCGGTGGCGTTATAGGCCGCCTGCAGCGCCGGGGTGGCGTTGGCCATGATCAGGTCGACCTTCTTCGATACGAAGGTGTTGACGATGGTGGTGCAGACGTTCTGGTCGTTGGCGGCGTTCTGCACGTCAATGGTCACGTTCTCCTCGCCCAGCTTGTCCTTCACCGCGTCGATGAAGCCCTGGGTGGCGGCGTCCAGTGCGTCGTGGGTCACCAGCTGGCACACGCCGATGGTATACTTCTTGGCGCCATCGGCATCGCCGGTGCCGTCCGTCTTGGTGTCGTCGGTCTTGCTGCCGCAGGCGGCCATGCTCACGCACATGGCAGCGGCCAGCAGGGCGGTCGTCAGCCGCCGTGTGATGTTCTTTTTCATGGTGTGGTTCCTCCTGATGGGTATTTTTGAAAATTTGGCTGCAAAAAAGCCGCCCTGTGGATCTGTGATCCATAGGGCGGCTTTGATGTCAGTGCGTCTCCGTGGGAGAACGTCCTCATTTCATCAGCAGCATTTCCGGGCATCACAAATCACTCTTACTTTATCCGCATAGGTAAAGTAAAAGCTAAATGCGTATGCCTTGTACAGCTGCTTCATCATGTGTGGCGTTCTCCTTTCCCGAAGTTTTCTGTAAGATATCACAACAGGGAGTCACCGTCAACCGTCATATCCGCCAAAAATATTTACCCGGGGTAAACACCTCGCCAGCCACTTTCGCGCTTTAAAGTTCGGATGTGCCCGGTGTTCAAGCAAATACCCGGCACTTTCCGCCGTCATTTTCCGCTGGGCATATCGCCCAGAGTGCAGCCGTCCTCTGTCAGCAGCGTCAACCCGGCAGGGCGCTCCGCCAGCAGATACTCCAGCACACCGCGGCTGACGTCGTCCATCTCCCCGGCGCGGCGGATATGCACCGCCAGCGGCTGCCGCGCCGCCAGACCGGTGAGCCACCGGATAAACGCCTGGGCCACTGCCGCCGGTGCGGCCGTGACCTCACCCTCCGCGCCGGCACACACCGCCGCAGCGGGCTGTATAGCCCCCAGCACCCGCAGCAGCGTCCGGTCATCCGGCCGCACGTCGTTCCCGACGGCGTCCAGCAGCTTCCCCACCGTGTCCGCCATCCAGAAGCAGGGCACCGCCCGGAGGCAGTAGGTCTGCACATGCAGGCCGGGAACGCTGTCCGCTGCCGGAGCCGGCTCCGGCGCGGCGGGCGCGGCCTTCAGCTCCGCATATTTCTGCGTGATGGCGCTGCCGGGATAGATCTCCAGGTTGGAGGCCAGCCGGTTGCGGAACTCGTTGAAAAACCGGATAGCACGGCTGCGGTCGCCGCCGCGCTCATACAGCGTCATCAGCCGCAGGGCCAGCTGCTCGTTGTAGGGCTCGTATTCCATGACCCGCTCCAGAATGCCCACGGCCTCCGGCAGCATATCCCGCTGCTCATACAGCTCCGCCGCCTTCATCAGCAGCCGGTTCTTCCGCTTCTCATAATAGATGCGCTGGCTGAGGATCAGCTCATTCAGGTCCTCGCAGTGGTTGAAATAGTACCCCTCCAGCAGCTCGCCGCCGAAGGCGTCACACGCCCGCTTCAGCTCGTCCGCCGACTGTGTCTCCGGGTCGATCTCGTCGATGGTCTGCAGATCGCAGACATAGTCGTATGCCCGGTCGATGCAGCAGTACTCCCGGTCCAGCTTGATGAGCGACCGCCCGCCCTCGCCGGTATCGGTGCTCTTTTTGATCTTCCACAGGGTATAGCGCAGATTATACTTGGCAGCGCTGGCGGCGCTGTCCGGCCAGAGGTAGGCCGCCAGCTTCTCCCGCGCGTAGTAGTCCCCGCCCCGCAGGAACAGGATACACAGCAGGGCGCACCCCTTGTTGCCCAGCTCCGGGGTGATGTCCGTGCCGTCGCAGATGACCTGCGGCTTGCCAAACAGTCTGATCTGAAGCATGGCCGTCACCTCACTGCCGGCTGTGCAGCACCGACCCGGACTTGATGGTCACGGTCACGTCGGTCTGCTCCAGCTGCTCTGCGGGCGCGGTGCGGATGTCGCGGTCCAGCACCACGATATCCGCCAGGTATCCCGGCGCCAGCTTTCCCTTGCGCTTGTCCTCAAACAGCGCGTAGGCGCCGTTGACGGTGTACATCTCGATGGCCTGCTCCACGGACACGGCGCACTGGGGCACGGCGCGGTTCACCGCCGCGTGGATGCCCAGCATGGGCCGCGGCTCCGTCACGTCGCTGTCCGACCCGCCGCACACCACCGCGCCGGCGGCGAACATGGCGGCAAAGTCGTTGGAGCGCAGATAGCGCTCGCCCACCCGGCGCTCGTACATACCGCCCTTGCCGCCCCACAGATAGGCGTAGGCCGGCTGCACCGAGAAGATCAGCTTCATATCCGCCGCCCGGGCGATCTGCTCCGGCGTGGCCATGATGGCGTGCTCGATGCGGTGGCGCAGGGCGGTGCTGCCGCCCTGACGGATAGCCCTCTCGTGGGCCAGCAGCACGGACTCGATGGCCCGGTCGCCGATGCTGTACAGCGCCAGCTGCATATCCTGCCGGTAGCACTGCTGCACGAACTCGTCCAGTCCGTCCTGGGGCAGGAAGATCTGTCCCCGGTAGTCCGGCCGGTCCGCGTAGGGTGCCGACAGGGCGGCGCTGTGGCTGGACAGGGTGCCGTCCACCATAATATTGCCGCCCACCCGGCGAAGCCCCAGCTTCCAGACCTTCGCCAGGTCCATGGTCTGGTAGAACAGCGGCATATCCACCGGAAACTCGCCGCTGTGGGCGTAGATAAACTCCGCGTCCCGGTCGTCAAACAGCCAGCCGCCCTCGATGGCCGCCACGGTGGTGATTCCGTTTTCCAGCAGCCGGGACATGGCCAGATGGATGGCCTCCATGCGGAATTCGTCCGGCAGGCTCCGCAGCACATTGGAGCGCAGCACATAGTTGGCGTTCCGCCGGAAAATGCCCGTGGGCAGGCCGCTGCCGTCCAGCTCCACGCCCTCCAGGGAGAAGGGAACCTTGTAATACAGCAGGGCATGGGTGTTCAGCATACTGACGTGGTACTCCTTGGAGAACAGCACCACCGGACTGTCGCTGCAATACCTGTCCAGCACATACCGGTCCGGAAAACGCTTTTCCTCGAACTGCGACTCCTCCACCTGGCAGCCCAGCACCGCGCCCTCCCGCTTTTCGGCGGCGGCCAGCATCTCGCCCAGCTCCCGGTGGGACCGCGCGCCGCCCAGGTCCACGCTCATCATGTTCACGGCGGTCTGCATCACATGGAAGTGGTTGTCGATAAACCCCGGCAGCACCGTGCCGCCCCTGGCGTCGATGACCTGCGTGCCGGGGCGCACCAGCTTCTGCCAATCATCGCCGCGGCCTGCGGCGCAGATCATTTTCCCCGCCGCGGCCACCCAGTCGGCCCCGCCATCGCCGCACATGGTCACGCAGCGCCCGTTTTTAATGATGATATCCGCGTACATAGCGTCCCGTCCTCCTGTTGAAAGCCGTGTTGTGTTATGGCCGTATTGTACACCAGGGCGGGCCGTCTGTCCAGTGGCGCTGTGTCCCCGGCGGCAAATGTACCAAATCGTTTGTTGAAAAGCGCGGCATGATTTGCTAAAATGTTTAGTAACAACGGAAATTCAACGCTTTTCCCACGCGCGGCGCAACATCTCCCGGTTACAATGACATCAAACTGAGGCGGAGCATGGCCGGCGCGGCCCCTCTCCGCCCTCCCGAAAAAACGAAAGGACAGGGATGTATATGAGCGTTTTGATTTTGAACCGCGAGCAGGTCAAGCAGGTCATCTCCATGAAGGAAGTCATCCAGGAGGTGCGCGAGGTCTATCGTCTGAAATCCCAGGGCAAGTCCGTGATCTGGCCGCTGGTCAACTATGAATTCGTGGACGAGCACGCCGCCATGGACATCCGCTCCGGCTATATCAAGGGCGTACAGCTCCACGGCCTGAAGATGCTGAACAACTTTCCCGAGAACCGGGAAAAGGGCCTGCCGCCCTTCAACGGCATCATGATGGTCTACGACTCCAACACCGGTATTCCCGTCAGCGTCATGGACGCCTCCTACGTCACCTGTATGCGTACCGGCGCCGCCGGCGCGCTGGGCGTGGACCTGCTGGCCCGCAAGGACGCCAAGCACCTGTTTATTCTGGGTGCCGGCAAACAGGCTCCCTTCCAGATCGCCGCTACGCTGCTGCTGCGTCCGGCCATCGATAAGGTCTACATCGCCGATCCCATGTTCCCCGACAACGCGGTGCAGTTCGCCGCCCATATTGCCCAGCAGCTCTCCGATGACTTCGGCATCGACGCCTCCGGCGTGGAGTTCCTGCCGGCGCTGGATATGGCCGCCGCCGTGGGCGACAGTGACGCCATCATCACCGTCACGCCCTCCCGCAAGCCCATCATCCAGAAGGCGTGGCTGAAGCCCGGCACCCATCTGAGCTGCCTGGGCTCCGACATGGAATCCAAGCAGGAGATCGAGAGCACCATCTTCCAGGGCGCCGCCTTCTACGCCGACGACCGCGCCCAGTGCATCCGCGTGGGCGAGATGGAGCTGCCCATCAAACAGGGCGTCATCAGTGCCGACGACATCACCGGCGAGATCGGTGACCTCATCGACGGCAAGGTCCCCGGCCGCACCAGCGACACGCAGACCACCATCTTCGACGCCACCGGCCTGTACATTCTGGATCTGGCCGCCGCCAAGGTAGCCATCGACCGCGCACTGGCCGAGGGCGTGGGCTTGCAGGCCGACCTGTAACCCTGCGGAATATATCCGCTTACCCTACAAAACAGACGAAATGAGGAGGACAATAAAATGAAACTGGCATGGTTTGGTGTGGAAGAGTGGCTGAATCCCATGGACTCTCTGGCCCGTATCAATCTGGGCAGCAGCTGCGTCAGCGCCCTTCGTATGGACGAGCTGTTTGACCTGACCGGCGAGGATCTGGACGCTTTCCTGAACGAAATGCGTACCATGAGCCTGCATTATCACCACGGCGACGCCACCGGCTCTCCCCGGATCAAGGCGGCGGTGGCCGGCATTTACCCCAAGGGCAATGTGAAGCCCGAGGAAGTGATGATCACCCACGGCGGCACCGGCGCCAATGACCTGGTGCTGATGAGCGTGCTGGAGCCGGGTGACAACTGCGTGGTGATCAAGCCCTCCTATCAGCAGCACTACGATATCCCCAAGGGCAGCGGCATCGAGACCCGCGTGGTCCAGCTGAAGGCCGAGGATAACTATCAGCTGGATTTCGACGCCCTGGACAAGGCCTGCGACGCCAACACCAAGATGATCGTCCTGACCAACCCCAACAACCCCATCGGCGTGACCCTGTACGACGAGGGCCTGCGTAAGGTCGTGGACATCGCCGCCAAGCACGACGCCTGGATCCTCTGCGACGAGGTCTATCGCGGGCTGGACGAGAACTATATGCCCTCCATTCTGGACTACGGCTACCACAAGGCCATCTCCATCAGCAGTATGTCCAAGATGTACTCCATGGCCGGCACCCGTATCGGCTGGATCGTCTGCCGCGACCACGAGATGTACGAGGTCATGAAGACCCGCCGTTCCTACAACACCATCTGCTGCGGCATCTGGGACGAGATCGTCGCCTCCATCGCGCTGGAGCATTACCAGGCCCTGTGGGCCCGCGCCCGTTCCATTCTGGAGCCCAACCGCAAGATCGTGGAGGACTGGGTGGCCTCCCAGCCCCATCTGCACCTGCGTGCCAAGGCCATGGGCACCACCTGCCTGATCGACTATGATTACGACGTGGACTCCGAGACCCTGGCCAAGGACGCCATGGCCACCGAGCAGATCCTGGTGGTCCCCGGCGACTACTTCGATATGCCCAAGACCATCCGCGTGGGCTACGGCGCCTTCCGCGATCCTCAGGTGCTGAAGGCCGGTCTGGAGGAGTTCGGCAAGTACCTGGAGAAGTACAACTAACTGACACATCCCTCTCTCACAAATTTCTTCCCCCCTGCGGCACGTGCCGCAAAACAAGCGCCCGGCAGAAACCGGGCGCTTGTTTTTTCCGTATTCCGTTGGCGCTCACACCCGCGCCCAGCGCATCCGGCCGTCCTCGAACAGGGCTGTCAGCCGCCCCGTGTCCTTCAGCCACGCCAGATAGGACCGCACCGTGCTGCCCACCAGCACATACTGCTCAAAGCTCATGGTCAGCCCGTAGGCGGCAAACAGCTGCTGCAGGATGTCCTCAAAGCCGCGGGGCACAGCGCAGAGGTCCACGATCCTCTCCGCGATCTCATGCACCTTTCGGATATTGTACTGCGCCAGATCGGCGATGTCCTCCGTCACCTCCGTGTGCGCGGGCACAAATACCTTCGCGGTCATGGCCTGCACCTGCTCCAGCGTTTTCAGGTACCCGGCCACGTCGTAAATAAAGCCGATCTGGTACTTGTCCAGTATCTCCCGGCTGGACAGGCAATCCGCCAGAAACACCACGTCGTCCGGCGTCCGAAAGCCTACCATGTCGAAAAAGTGCCCGGGCAGGGGGATAGACGCAAAGCCCTCCGGCAGCTTGTCCGCCGTCAGCTCCGCCGCGTCGCTCTCCTGTGCCAGCAGAAACTTGTGCCGCAGGTCCTTGGGCGGATATCCGCCGTAGAGAAACGACGGCTCCAGCACCGGGTGCCGGGTAAAGGCGCAGTCGATTCCCGGCGCGTAGATCCTGCAGCCCGTCTGTCCCTGCAAATACCGGTTCCCGCCGATGTGGTCGGCGTTGGCGTGGGTGTTGTAGATCGCCGTCAGCTGCCAGCCGTTGGCGTCCAGCACCTGCCGTATCCTCCGCCCCGCGTCCTTGTCGTTGCCGCTGTCGATCAGGCAGACGTTTTTCTCATCCAGCCGGAAGAGGCCGATGTTGGTGGGGCTCTTGATATAATACGTCCTCTCGGTAAGCTGTATCAGTTCGTACATAGCGGTATCCCCTCCGTTACTTTTTTGTATCGCCATCCGATCATGTTTTGTTGCTTCCTTGTCCTGTCATCCTATCACATTTTGTTGCTTCTTTGTCCTGCCATCCTATCATATTTCCCCGCTTCTTTGTATTGTCATCCTATCATATTCCCCCGCTTCTTTGTATTGTCATCCTATCATATTTCCCCGCAAAACACAAGCGCCCGGCTGATAGCCGGGCGCTTGGTATTATGATTATGCGGGAAATCGAGCCCTTACTTGGCGTCCTTGATGGCAGCCTGTGCGGCGGCCAGACGGGCGATGGGCACGCGGAAGGGGGAGCAGGACACATAGTCCAGACCCACGCGGTGGCAGAACTCCACGCTGGAGGGGTCGCCGCCGTGCTCGCCGCAGATGCCCAGATGGATGTCGGGGCGGGTGGCGCGGCCCAGCTTGCAGGCCATATCCACCAGCTTGCCCACACCGACCTGATCCAGCCGGGCGAACGGATCGCTCTCATAGATCTTGTTGTCGTAGTAAGCGGGCAGGAACTTGCCGGCATCGTCACGGCTGAAGCCAAAGGTCATCTGAGTCAGGTCGTTGGTACCGAAGGAGAAGAACTCCGCCTCGGTGGCGATGGCATCAGCGGTCAGCGCAGCGCGGGGGATCTCGATCATGGTGCCCACCAGGTACTTCATGTTCATACCGGCAGCAGCCAGCTCCTCGTCAGCGGTCTTGACCACCACGTCCTTGACGAACTTCAGCTCCTTGACCTCGCCCACCAGGGGGATCATGATCTCGGGAACCATGTTCCAGTCGGGGTGCTTCTTCTGGACGTTGATGGCGGCGCGGATGACGGCACGGGTCTGCATGACGGCGATCTCCGGGAAGGTGACGGCCAGACGGCAGCCGCGGTGGCCCATCATGGGGTTGAACTCATGCAGGGAGGCGATGATGGCCTTGATGTCGGCTACGGTCTTGCCCATATCTTTGGCCAGCAGCTCGATGTCCGCCTCCTCGGTGGGAACGAACTCGTGCAGGGGGGGATCCAGGAAGCGGATGGTGACGGGGCAGCCCTCCATGGCCTCGTAGATGCCCTCGAAGTCACCCTGCTGCATGGGCAGCAGCTTGGCCAGAGCCTTCTCGCGCTGCTCCTTGGTGTCGGAGCAGATCATCTCGCGGATGGCGGCAATACGGTCGCCGTCGAAGAACATATGCTCGGTGCGGCACAGGCCGATACCCTGGGCGCCCAGAGAGCGGGCGCGGGCGGCATCGGCGGGGGTGTCGGCATTGGTGCGGACCTTCAGCCGGCGGAACTTGTCGGCCCAGGCCATGATGCGGCCGAAATCGCCGCCCACATTGGCGTCCACGGTGGGCATAGCGCCGTCGTAGATATTACCGGTGGAGCCGTCCAGGCTCATCCAGTCGCCCTCGTGGTAGGTCTTGCCTGCCAGGGTAAACTGCTTGTTGGCCTCGTCCATGTTGATGGCGCCGCAGCCGGAGACGCAGCACTTACCCATGCCGCGGGCCACAACGGCCGCGTGGGAGGTCATACCGCCGCGGACGGTCAGGATGCCCTGGGCGGCCTTCATGCCCTCGATGTCCTCGGGAGAGGTCTCCAGACGGACGAGGACAACCTTCTCGCCCCGGGCAGCCCACTCCTTGGCGTCCTCGGCGTTGAACACGATCTTGCCGCAGGCAGCGCCGGGGGAGGCGGGCAGCGCCTTGCCCACCGGCTCGGTGGCCTTCAGGGCCTTGGGGTCGAACTGGGGATGCAGCAGGGTGTCCAGGTTGCGGGGATCGATCATGGCCACGGCCTGCTGCTCGGAGATCATGCCCTCGTCCACCAGGTCGCAGGCGATCTTCAGCGCGGCGGGAGCGGTGCGCTTGCCGTTGCGGCACTGCAGCATGTACAGCTTGCCGTGCTCCACGGTGAACTCCATATCCTGCATATCGCGATAGTGGTCCTCCAGGATATTGCATACCTTCACGAACTCGTCATAGGCCTCGGGGAACTTCTCAGCCATCTCGGCAATGGGCATGGGGGTACGCACGCCGGCCACCACGTCCTCGCCCTGGGCATTGGTCAGGAACTCGCCCATCAGCTTCTTCTCGCCGGTGGCGGGGTCACGGGTGAACGCCACGCCGGTGCCGCAGTCGTCGCCCATGTTGCCGAAGGCCATGGACTGCACGTTGACGGCGGTGCCCCAGGAATAGGGGATGTCGTTGTCGCGGCGGTACACGTTGGCGCGGGGGTTGTCCCAGCTGCGGAACACGGCCTTGATGGCGCCGATCAGCTGCTCCTTGGGGTCGGTGGGGAAGTCGCTGCCGATCTTGGACTTGTACTCGGCCTTGAACTGCATGGCCAGCTCCTTCAGATCCTCGGCGGACAGCTCCACGTCCTGGGTCACGCCCTTCTTCTCCTTCATGGCATCGATCAGCTGCTCAAAGTACTTCTTGCCAACCTCCATGACCACATCGGAATACATCTGGATAAAGCGGCGATAGCAATCCCACGCCCAGCGGGGGTTGTTGGACTTCTTGGCGATCACATCCACCACGTCCTCATTCAGGCCCAGGTTCAGAATGGTGTCCATCATGCCGGGCATGGAGGCGCGGGCGCCGGAGCGCACGGATACCAGCAGGGGATTTTCCAGATCGCCGAACTTCTTGCCGGTGATCTTCTCCATCTTCTCGATATACTCCATGATCTCCGCCATGATCTCGCCGTTGATCTGGCGGCCGTCCTCGTAATACTGAGTGCAGGCCTCGGTGGTGATGGTAAAGCCCTGGGGCACGGGCAGACCGATATTGGTCATCTCCGCCAGGTTCGCACCCTTGCCGCCCAACAGCTCACGCATCTTGGCGTTGCCTTCGGTGAACAGGTAACAATACTTCTTGCTCATTGCAGTTCCTCCGTATATTAAATAGTTGTACCAAACATTGAGAACAATTTATTATAGTCATATTTTTTTTTAAAAGCAACCCTGTCGCGGATATTTTTACAAAAAATGTTGTTTCCTCTGCGGACACTCGCCGTAAACCGATAACACATTTCCGTTTCCTCTATTTTCCGTCCTTTTTGGCGCAGCACCCGCAAAGCCGCCGTCCCGGCGCGCTTCTCCCGGCGGAACGGAGGGAAGATTTTGTGTCTTGCCTATTCCCCCACTCCTGTGGTATACTATTATATTGAATTAGTAGGCACTTTACCGGGAGGTACGCGCATGGTCCAGCTGCCCCAGGAAAACAGCATATTCACCCGCACCGTGCGCCGCGCCGCCGGGGAGGACCGTCTCAGCCACGCGGTCATCCTGACGGGCCGGGGTGACCTGACCGCCGCTGCCCGGTTTCTCGCCGCCGCCCACGTCTGCGAGGGAACGGACAGGCCCTGCCTGCGCTGCCGCCACTGCCGCAAGGTACTGGAGGGCATCCACCCGGACGTGATCCCCGTGCTGGATACAGAGCACAAGGAGCTGACGGTGGAGGCAGTCCGCGCCCTGCGTAAGGATGTGTACATCCGCCCCAACGAGGCCCGGCGCAAGGTATACGTCATCTCTGACTGCCGCCAGCTGAACCAGCGGGATCAGGATGTCCTGCTGAAGGTGGTGGAGGAGGGACCGCCCTATGCCGCTTTCATCTTCTGCGCCGACGCTCCCGCCGCCCTGCTGGAGACCGTCCGTTCCCGCTGTACTCTGCTGAAATACGACGGGGAGGACGCGCCCCTCAGCGACGGTACCGCGGAGCTGTGCCGTGCGTTTGCCTCCGGGCGTCTGCTGCCGGTGACCACGGCGCTGCTCTCCCGCGAGCAGTCCCTGAAGCGCGAGACGCTGCAGGCCCAGCTGGAGGAGCTGTGGCGCGCCGCGGCCGAAGCCCTGCTGGTGCAGCAGGGCAAGGCGCGGCCAGATCCCTCCTGTGCGGAGGCAGCCCTTCTGCTGGCGGACAAGCTGACGGCGCGGCAGCTACTGGGACTGTGCGCGGCCAGTCAGCGCTTTGCCGAACAATGTGACCAAAATGCGGGCGTGGGCCAGATATTGGGCGCCCTCGCCGTGAAATGGGAGGAACTTTTATGACCGATGTGATCTCTGTCCGCTTCCGCAGCGGCTGCAAGGAATACTACTTCGACCCCAAGGGGCTCACGATCCCCGCCGGCACCGACGTGATCGTGGAGACCGCCCAGGGCCCGGAATTCGCCCACTGCGCGGCGGGCAACCACCAGGTGCCCGATGACGCGGTGGTCAAACCCCTGCGGTCCGTCCTCCGCATCGCCACCGACAACGACAAACACACCGCCGCCTACAACCGCAGCCGTGAGAAGGAAGCCTTCGATGTCTGCAAAAAGAAGATCCAGCAGCACAAGCTGGAGATGAAGCTGGTGCGGGTGGAGTGCAGCTTTGACGGCAGCAAGATCCTGTTTTTCTTCACCGCCGATGGCCGCGTGGACTTCCGCGAGCTGGTCAAGGACCTGGCCAGCGTGTTCCGCGCCCGCATCGAGCTGCGACAGATCGGCGTCCGAGACGAGGCCAAGATGATCGGCGGCCTGGGCATCTGCGGCCGGCCCTTCTGCTGCGCCCAGTTCATGGACGAGTTCCTGCCCGTGTCCATCAAGATGGCCAAGACCCAGAACCTGAGTCTGAACCCTACCAAGATCTCCGGTACCTGCGGCCGGCTGATGTGCTGCCTGAAATATGAACAGGACGCCTATGAGGATGCCATTAAGCGCCTGCCCAAGAACGACTCCTTCGTCCTGACGCCGGACGGCACCGGCAACGTCAGCGATGTGAACGTGCTGAAGGAGACGGTGAACGTCCGCCTGGATGACCGCACCGACGGTCCCCGCTGCTATCACAACTGCGAGGTCTGCGTCCTGCGGAACGGCAAGGGCAGCCGCGACGGTATCGCAGTCCCCGACAAGCGCCCCGAGCGCTATGTGGAGCCCCTGGCCGAGGAGGAGCTGCCCACTATCACCCTGCTCAGCGACTTCGACCCGGACGCCGCGGCGGAGAGTGAAAAGAAACGCGGCCGCCGGAGCCGCAGCCGCCGTCGGGGCGACGGCGAGAAGCGCACGGCGGAAAAGCCCGCCGCCCCTGCGGAAAAAGCCCCGCGTTCCGATATCCCCACCGAA
>OLNX01002033.1_pt1 | contig 15943 bp, 13 predicted proteins | sample 1672611 | NCBI WGS metagenome assembly OLNX01 (sample SAMEA3136705, study PRJEB25190) | human gut metagenome | reverse complement strand
CGGCGCGCTGCGGCTGGGTGGACGCCTTCATCGTCAGCAGCCCGTCGCGCGTGGTGCGCACGCTCGCGGCGCTGCAAAGCTCCGGCGAGCTGTGGCTGCACATCGGCACGTCGTGTCTGGAGGTCGTGGCGGGCTTCCTGCTCGGGACACTGCTCGGCACGCTCATCGCCATCGGTCTGTGGTGGAGCGAGCTGCTCTCGCGCGTGCTCGACCCGTATCTGGTCGTGCTCAACGCGCTGCCGAAGACGGCGCTCGGGCCGGTGTTCATCGTCTGGATCGGCGCGGGCACAGGCTCGATCATCGCCATGACGGTCGCGATCTCGCTCTTCGTCACGATCCTGAATATGCACGTGGGCTTTCTGTCCACGGATCGGGAGAAGATCCGCCTGATGCAGACGCTCGGCGCGACGCGCCATCAGATCCTGTGGCGGCTGGTCATCCCGGCCAACTACGCCACGCTGTTCAATACGCTGCGTGTGAACGTCGGCCTGTCGTGGGTCGGCGTCATCATGGGCGAATTTCTGGTGTCCAAAGCCGGTCTCGGCTATCTGATCGTCTACGGGTCGCAGGTGTTCAACATGGACCTTGTGATGGCGACCGTCTTCGTGCTTGCGGCGGCGGCCGTGGTGATGTATCAGCTGGTGCTGTGGCTGGAGAAGGGATTCAAAAATCGGTTGGGAGTGACGCAATGAAACGGTTTCTTTGTGGGGTTCTGGCGGTGCTGCTGCCGGCGGCCATGTGCGCCTGCGGCAAGCAGGAGACGGCCACCGTCCGCCTGAGCGAGGTGACACATTCGGTGTTCTACGCGCCGCAGTATGTGGCGCTGGAGCAGGGCTTTTTCGCGGATGAGGGTCTGAAGATCGAGCTGACCAACGGCGGCGGTGCCGACAAGGTCATGACGGCGGTGCTCACCGGGCAGGCGGACATCGGTCTTGCCGGACCGGAGGCATGCATCTACGTGTACAATCAGGGCAAGGACGATCACCCGGTCGTGTTCGGCCAGCTCACGAAGCGCGACGGGTCGTTTCTCGTCGGACGAGAGGATGTGCCGTTTACCTGGGAGCTGCTGCGCGGCAGGACCGTCATCGGCGGGCGCGCAGGCGGTGTGCCGGAGATGACGCTCGAATACGTCATGCGGCAAAACGGCATCGTCCCCGGCGTAGACGCCGACGTGGATACAACGGTGCAGTTCAACATGATGGCCGGGGCGTTCACCGGCGGCAACGGCGATTTTGTCACGCTCTTTGAGCCGACGGCCACCGAGGTCGCGCAGGCGGGCAAGGGGTATATCCTTGCGTCCGTCGGGCAGGAAAGCGGCGAGATCCCGTATACGGCCTACTTTGCCTCGCAGACGTACATCCGGGAGCACGCGGATGTGGTGCAGCGCTTTACAAACGCCGTTGCGCGTGCGCTGACATGGATCGCCGGGCACGACGCGGCCGAGACCGCCGCCATCATCGCGCCGCAGTTTCCGGACACGGACGTGTCCGTGCTCACGCAGGTCGTGCAGCGCTACAAGGACATCGACGCGTGGAACGCGACGCCGGTCATGGCGCAGTCGTCCCTTGAGCGGCTCGAGACCGTCATGGAGACGGCGGGCGTGCTCGAGCACGCCGACTGGGTGGATTTTGACCGCCTTGTCGACAACAGCTATGCGCATAACGCCGTCCGATAATGCACGAAGCCCCCGACACGTGATCGGGGGCTTTTTGCATTTTTCAGAAAAGAGGGGAGAGATCACTCAGAAACTTGCAACGACAGCGCCGTTGTAGGTATCGGCGATGTACTGCTTGACGGCGTCGGTCTTGAGCGCCTTGAGCAGCGCCTGCGTCTTCGGGCTGTTCTCGTCGCCGGAGCGCACGGCGATGATGTTGGCGTAGGTCTGCGCGGCGGTGCCGTCGGCGTTCTCGGTGGCGAGCGCGTCGCTGATGTTCAGACCGGCGGCCAGCGCATAGTTGCCGTTGATGACGGCGATGGTGCCGGCGCTCGCGTTCTTGAGCTGGGCCGGGACGGTGTCGGCCTGCACGGTGACGATGTTGTAGCCGCCGTCGTCGACGATGTCGAGCGTGCTCACGCCCTTGGCGGCGTCCGCGTCATCGGGAAGCTTGATCAGGCCCTCCTGCTGGAGCAGGAACAGGGCGCGGGTCTCGTTGCTGTCGTCGGCGGGGATGATGATGGTCGCGCCCTTGGCGAGATCCTTCAGGTCGGTGACACCGTTTCCGTAGATGCCGAACGGCTCGTAGTGGATGGCACCGACGGAGACGAGGCTTGTGCCGTTTTTGGCGTTGAAGCTGTCAAGATAGGGCTTGTGCTGGAAGTAGTTCGCGTCGAGCGTGCCGTCGGCCAGCGCCTGGTTCGGCAGGACATAGTCGTCATAGGTGACGATCTTGAGCTCGTAGCCCTCGTCGGCAAGCGCCTGCTTGACCTGCTCGAGGATCTCGGCGTGCGGGGTGGCGCTGGCGCCGACGGTGATGACCTTGTCATCGGAAGAGGCAGTGCTCTTGTCGTCATTGGTCTTGCCGCCGCAGGCGCTCAGAGACACGAGTGAGAACGCCAGCACGAGGGCGAGGATGAGGGAAGTGATCTTTTTCATTTCAGGTTCTCCTTTATGTTATATTTTTTTAGAATTTGTGTGGGAACGGATGATCGGGTGTGCGGTTCGGCGGGGGATACATTCGTCCGCGCCGGATGTTCACGCGCAGCAGCGCGGGATAATGCAGATGCATGGGCGGCACCTCCCGTCAGCTGTGCGCGCGCCGGTCGGTGCGGCGGGCGATGTACATACCGAATTCCTGCAGGATCTGCACGATGAGGATCGTCAGCGCCACGCACAGCCAGACGATCTGATCGTCATACTTCTGATAGCCGTAGGTGATGGCGATCTGACCGAGGCCGCCGCCGCCGATCGTGCCGGCCATGGCGGAGTAGCCGAGGATGGTCACGGTGGAGATGACGCCGCCGGTGATGAGCGCGGGCTTGGCCTCCGGGATGATGACCTTCCAGATGATGCGCAGCGTGGACGCGCCCATGGACTGCGCGGCCTCGATGACGCCGGCGTCCACCTCCTTGGCGGCGGACTCGACCATGCGCGCCACATACGGGGCGGCGGCGATGACGAGCGTCACGATCACGGCGCGGTTGCCGAGGCTGGTGCCGACGACGAACTTTGCCACCGGCAGCATGGCCACCATGAGGATGATGAACGGGATGCTGCGCAGGGCGTTGACGATGATGCCGAGCGTGCGGTTGAGCCAGCCGATGGGGTGGATGCCGTCGCGGTCGGTCATGCGCAGGATGAGGCCGACCGGCAGGCCGATGAGATAGGCAAAGAACGTGGAGATGAGCGTCATGTAAATGGTCTCCCAGATACCGAGCTGCAAAATGCCGTTTTGCCAGAGCTTGATGAGCAGATCAGACATGACTTCAATCCTCCTGTAGATAAGAGATGTGGTTGTGATCGAGCCAGCGCAGCACATCGTGGAACTGCTGCGGGTCGCTGGGCAGGTCGATGACCATGTGGCCGTAGATGCTGCCCTCGACGATGCGGGTGTCGGCAAAGAGGATGTTCACCGGCACGTTGCACTCGAGCGTGATGCGCGAGATGACCGGCTCGTTGGAGCAGCTGCCATCAAAGACGAGGCGCAGCCGCTTGCCCGTGCACGGCGGGAGGTTCTCGGTCGGGCTCTTGGGAAGGATGAGCGCCTTGGCAATGTCGGATTTCGGGTGGGTGAACACATCGCTGACGTTGCCGATCTCGGCGATGCAGCTTTGGTCGATGACGGCCACGCGCTGACAGATCTGCTCGATGACGCGCATCTCGTGCGTGATGACGACGATCGTCACGCCGAGCGTCTGGTTGATCTGCTTGAGCAGGCGGAGGATCGACTGCGTGGTGTTCGGGTCGAGGGCGCTGGTGGCCTCGTCGCATAGGAGGTATTTCGGCCGCGTCGCCAGGGCACGGGCGATGGCCACGCGCTGCTTCTGACCGCCGGAGAGCTGCGAGGGATAGGCCTTCGCGCGGTCGGACAATCCGACGAGCTCGAGCAGCTCCTCGGCGCGCGCCTGCGCCTTGTCGCGCTTGACGCCCGCGATCTCGAGCGGGAAGCAGATGTTGCGCAGCACCGTGCGCTGCTCGAGCAGGTTGAAGCTCTGGAAGATCATGCCGATGTCCTGCCGCGCCTTGAGCAGATCGCGTCGGCTGAGCTGGGTCATGTCGCGCCCGTCGATGCGCACCGTGCCGGAGGTCGGCCGCTCGAGGAGGTTGATGCAGCGCACGAGCGTGCTCTTGCCGGCGCCGCTCAGGCCGATGATGCCGAAGATCTCCCCGTCCTCGATGCGCAGGTCCACATCCCGCAGCGCGTGGATGTCGCCGGTCGGAGAGGGGTAGGTCTTGTTGAGATGTTCGATTTCGATCATGGTGGATTCTCCCTCGCAGAATGAATTTTTCGGAACAAAAAACAGAGGCCGGAAGACTCGTTGTCTTCCGGCCTCTGCGGATACGGCTTTGTATGGAAAATCAGCCGTTATTGGAAGCGAACACAAGACGAGTCGTATTTTCGAGCACGACGAAACATGCACATGCAGCCGGGCATGTACATCATCATAGCCATCATCATGTTGTTCGTCTGAGCAAACTTCATAATACAACGCGTCTCCTTTCGTTCAAAATCACGGTTTCCTGTAGAAACGAGCGCAGTATAACGCAGTTCCCTGCGCTTGTCAACCCCAAAATCCACAAAAGCGGTATGAAATATGCATTAGAAAAAATGAACGTATCTATTCTAAAATTCGATCGTTTGCAGTGCTATATCGGGATCGTGGCTGCACAGCGACGCCACACACGCGGGATCGCGGCTCATGCTGCCGATCCAGTCGAGTGCCTTTTTGGCGCGCACGCTGTTTTCGCAGATGCCGGGCACCGTGCCCTTTTCCCATGAGCGGGGACTCGCCGCGCCGTCGGCGTTGAGCAGCACATAGCGCTCGCCGTTTCGGATGAGCGCTGCAAACATCCCCTCCGTGTGACCTGCGATGTGCACGAGATGCACCGAGTCGTCACCGAAGAGGTCATACGAGCGGTTCTCCGGCCCGATGTGGTTCACGCGGTACCAGAAGCGCTCCGGCGGCTCGTCGATCCACAGCCTGCGCGAGGTGTAGCGCAGGTTGACGCGGCACGACCAGAAGTATTCCTCCTCCGGCACGAGCAGGCGCTTTGCGCCCCGCACCTCGCTGATGCCGGCGATATGATCCGGGTCGAGGTGGGAAAAGAGCACATAGTCCAGATCCCGCGGCCGGATGCCGCGCGCGGCCAGCTGCTCGCCGATCGACTGTCCCGGTGCGACGACGCTGTGTACGAGCGTGTACCACCCGCGGCCGAACATGCGCAGCTGCGCCGCGCGATCCTCCACCCCGGTCGGGCTCACTGTGCGCGGCAGACCGGCGTCGACCAGAAACAGCCCCTTCGGGTGCTCCACGAGATACGCCGACACCGGCAGCCAGATGCGTGCATCCGCTTTTGTGCGCCGTGCGTCGGCCTTCGCCGGCCAGCGCCACTGGCCGCTCGCCGGGAGATCCGGCGCGACGCCGATCCTCCCGCAGTGCAGAACATGGACCCGGATCCGAGCCATTTGCGCTCACCTCTGCAAATATACGAAAATTAACCATACGGTCAGCAAAAACATAACACTGATTGTGTAAAATGTCAACCCCGACGGGCAGAACGGCGGTGTCTTTGCTGCATTTTACGGTAAAATGCACATTTGTCTATTGAATTGTGTGTGTGAGATGTGTTACAATCCTTGTGCATGAATTCACAAATCAGGGAATGCAACGGAAATTATTCAAGGGGAAGAAAGGAGCCTGAAAATGGCAAGAGAACTGATCCTGAAACTAGGCAAAAAGATCACCGACCGTGTGGACGTCAAGCTCGGCATGACCCAGCTCGACGAGACTTCGCCCGAGTATTATGGCCTGGCCAGCGTCGTCACCGACGAGATGGCGGAGCTTGCGCTCGCGATGAAGGTGCGTGTCCCGACCACACCGGCCGAGATCGGCAAGAAGGTCGGCAAGGACCCCGTCTACGTGGAGCAGCTGTTTGACCAGATGTCCATGATCGGCCTGCTCGAGTACAACTGGGAGAACGCCGATCACCACAAGCAGTGGACGCTGCCGATCTTCGTGCCCGGCTCTGCAGAGCTGATGAACATGAACCTGCAGCAGGTCGAGGAGCATCCGGAGATCGCGCAGTTTTTCGAGCGCATGGCGTTTCTGCCGCTGACGAAGATCACCTGCATGGTGCCTCCCGGAGGCGCCGGCGTCGGCATGCACGTCATCCCGGTCGAGAAGGCCATCCCGGCCACGAACGAGTCGGTCGATGTCGAGCACATCTCTCACTGGCTGAAGAAGTATGAGGACCACCTCGGCGTCGGCTATTGCTCCTGCCGCAATGCCATGCGCCTTCAGGGGCAGGGCTGCGGCGAGCTGCAGGATGAGATGTGCATCGCCGTCGGTCAGTTTTGTGACTACTGTCTCGAGACCGGCAAGGGCCGCAAGATCACCTATGAAGAGGCGATGGAGATCCTCCAGCGCGCCGAGGACAACGGCTATGTCCACCAGATCACGAACATCGACGGTGAGGATAAGATCTTCGCCATCTGCAACTGCGCGCTCGGCTCCTGCTTCGCGCTGAGAACGAGCCAGCTGTTCAACACGCCCAATATGTCCGCCTCCGCTTACCGCGCCCATGTCGATGCCGAAAAGTGCGTCGCCTGCGGCAAGTGCGCCGAGGTCTGCCCGGCCGGCGCCGCCAAGCTCGGCCAGAAGCTGTGCACCAAGACCGGACCCGTGGTCTATCCGCAGCAGCCGCTGCCGGATGACAACCACTGGGGCGAGCATATGTGGAGCCCGAACTATAAGGACGACAACCAGAAGCAGTGCCACGAGTCCGGCACCGCACCCTGCAAGACCGCCTGCCCGGCGCACATCGCCGTTCAGGGCTACATCAATCTGGCTGCGCAGGGCCGCTATCTGGACGCGCTCAAGCTCATCAAGCAGGATAACCCGTTCCCGGCCGTCTGCGGCAGCATCTGCAACCGCCGCTGCGAGGACGCCTGCACCCGCGGCAACGTTGACCGCGCCGTCGCCATCGACGAGATCAAGAAATTTGTCGCCGAGCAGGAGCTCCAGGCCGACAAGCGCTACATCCCGAAGGTCATCACCCACCGCGGCATCGCCGATCCGTACCCGGAGAAGATCGCCATCATCGGCGCCGGCCCGGCCGGCCTGTCCTGCGCCTACTATCTGGCGAACATGGGCTACGAGAACGTCACCGTGTTCGATAAAAACGAGGTTCCCGGCGGCATGCTGACCCTCGGCATCCCGAGCTTCCGTCTCGAGAAGGACGTGGTCAACGCCGAGATCGAGGTGCTCAAAGAGATGGGCGTCCACTTCCAGTGCGGCGTCGAGATCGGCAAGGACATCACCATCGATCAGCTGCGTGAGCAGGGCTACAAGGGCTTCTACCTCGCCATCGGTGCGCAGAAGAGCGCGCCCATCGGCATCCCGGGCGAAGAGCTCTCCGGCGTGTACGGCGGCGTGGACTTCCTGCGCAAGGTCAACCTCGGCAAGAAGCCGCGCATCGGCAAGAAGTGCGCCGTCATCGGCGGCGGCAACGTTGCCATGGACGTCTGCCGCACGGCTATCCGTCTCGGCGCGCAGAACACCTACGTCATCTACCGCCGCAGCCAGGCTGAAATGCCGGCTGACGCGGAGGAAGTCGCGGAAGCCATGGCCGAGGGCGTGCAGTTCCGCTTCCTGAGCGCTCCGGCCGAGATCCTCGGCGAGAACGGCAAGGTCAAGGCCATCAAGGTCGAGATCATGGAGCTGGGCGAGCCCGACGAGAAGGGCCGCCGCAAGCCCGTCGGCACCGGCAAGTTCGAGACCATCGAGGTCACGTCCGTCATCGGCGCCATCGGCCAGCGCGTCGACCTCGGCCATATCGCGCCCGAGGCGATGGCCTTCAACCGCAACGGCACCGTCCAGGTCGACGGTGTGACGTATCAGACCGCGCAGCCCGACGTCTTTGCCGGCGGCGACGTGGTCACCGGTCCGAAGTTCGCCATCGACGCGATCGCGGCCGGCCGCGAGGGCGCTGTGTCCCTGCACCGCTTCGTGCATGAGGGTCAGAGCCTGACGCTGGCGCGTGACCCGCGTGAGTTCTACGAGCTGGATAAGAAGAATGCCGTCCTGCCCATCGACTGCTTCGACGCTCCGGCGCGCCAGACCGTCGCGCACGACGCGAGCAAGGCCAAGACCTTCTCCAACGACCGCATCACCTTCACGGAGGCGCAGGTCAAGGCGGAGGCATCCCGCTGCCTCGGCTGCGGCGTGTCCGTCGTCGACCCGAACAAGTGCATCGGCTGCGGCCTGTGCACCACCCGCTGCGAGTTTGACGCGATCCACCTGCAGCGCGATATGCCGGAGGCCAGCCGTATGTACCGCACCGAGGACAAGATGAAGGCTATCCTGCCGCACATGATCAAGCGCGCTGCGAAGATCACCATCAAGGACATCAAGGAAAAGTGCGCGAAGTAAACCCGCCGGAGGAACATACCCATGCATGAACTCGGAACCGTGTTCTATGTCATTCGCGAGGTCGAGCAGGTCGTCGAGGAAAACCACCTGACCAAGGTTGCCAGCGTCACGCTGGAGATCGGCGAGGTCAGCGGCATCATTCCGTACTATCTGACGGACTGCTGGCAGTGGGCGATTCAGAAATCGCAGTATCTGAAAGAGGCGGAGCTGAAGATCGAGACCGTTCCCGCCGTGACCTTCTGCGAGGACTGCAAGCAGACATATCCCACGGTAAAATACGCAAAAATATGCCCGCACTGTAAGAGCGAGCATACCTATCTGGTGTCAGGCAACGAATATAACATCAAAGAGATCGAGGCCTGTTAGCATCCCCAAAAACGAACACGGAGAACGAAAAATCGTTCTCCGTGTTTTTGGCATCTGTCATAGCTCGACCGGCGCGCGGTCGATCGGCAGCTGAATGATCTCGAGCTTGCGCCGCGCAGCATATTCAAGCGTGCGCGCCGTGCCGCCCGGACGTCCGTCAAAGGCGGCGATGAGGATGCGCGAGGCGTCGACCATGTAGCGGTTGCGGCGCATCATGCAGTCCGGTGTGTACGTCTCCTGCACGAGCGTCTGATAATCGCACTGGCGCAGGTCGTAATCATAGCGCGCGCGCAGCTCCGGCCGCCAGCGGTCGGCCTGACCGGAGAAGGGGATGGCTGCTTCGATCGTGACCTCCGGATGGCTGAGACGCAGATAGCGCGCGGCATCGAAAAAATACAGGTCACAGCCGTTGGCCATGCCGCAGATGAAGTGCCGGATGCCGTCGGCATAGACGGCGTCCACGGCGTCAAAGATCTGCTGCTGGAGCTTCCGGCAGCGGGGGTCATTCTCATCACTGCCCCAGGGCAGCTTGTATTCGCGGTATCCGGTGAAGCAGCAGGTGTGTTCGCGCTCAGGCATGGCGGCAGTCTCCTTTTCGGTGCTGGCATCCATTGTACGCGTCAAAAAAGCGCCTGTCAAACCTTTCCTGAAAAAAGTGCTTGCAATCTCCGGGCACTGTGCTATAATGCAGACAGTAGTTAAACAACTGAATCGAGATGTCTTCGGGGCAGGGTGTAATTCCCGACCGGCGGTGATAGTCCGCGAGCCGAATGTGGTTGAATCGGTGCAATTCCGATACCGACAGTATAGTCTGGATGATAGAAGATGTTACGGACCTCCATAAGTTCGCAGCGCCTGAAGGACATGTTCTTTCAGGTGTTTTTCATTCCATGGAGGTGCTTTGTCATGTTGAAAGAAAACCTGTCCTTTATCGGTGTCTGCGCGCTTGTGTTCGCGGCATTGCTCGGCCTTGCGTATCTGTTTGAGCGCACGGTCTGCCACGATCTGCAGCGCCGCAGCCGCAGCCGCAACATCAGCTATGTGGCCATGTTCTCCGCCCTCGGCGGCGTGCTGATGCTGCTCGAGATCCCGCTGTTCTTCGCGCCCGGCTTCTATAAGATGGACCTGAGCGAGCTGCCGGTGCTCATGAGCGCGTTCTATCTCGGCCCTGTGGCCGGTGTCGTCACCGAGCTGCTCAAGGTGCTGCTCAAGCTCCTGCTCAAGGGCACGAGCACGGCTTTCGTCGGCGACTTTGCCAACTTCGTCGTCGGCTGCACGTTCGTCCTGCCCGCCGCCGTCATCTACCACCACCACAAGACCCGCCGCTCCGCCATCATCGGCATGGCCGTCGGCACGCTGTGCATGACGGTCTTCGGCAGCCTCTTCAACGCCCTGTACCTGATCCCGAAGTTCGCCGAGCTGTTCCACCTGCCGATCGATCAGATCGTCGCCATGGGCACGGCTGTGAACAAGGGCATCACCAGTGTGCCGACGCTCGTGCTGTTCGCCGTCGTCCCGTTCAACCTCATCAAGGGCATCGTCGACTCGGCGCTGACGTATCTGCTGTATAAGCGTGTGGAGTTTTTGCTCTTCCCGGAGCTGCGCAAAAAGAATCAGGCGCAGCCGGTGCAGCCCAAAGCGCCCACCCCGCAGCACTGAGGCGCAGACCATAACCATATCCACAACCGCCCGCAGGCTTTTGCTCGCGGGCGGTTTTCCGTTTTGCGCGGCGACAGCTCTCAGCCTGCCGGCGGTTTTTCGTCCGTACAGCAGCGGCGCACCGTGCGCAGCAGCAGTGTAAAGCTGAGCGTAAAGTTCACGCACTCATTGAAATACAGGACAAAGAGATATCCGGCCAGCCCGAACCGCGGCAGCAGTGCCCACACGAGCACCACGCCGAGCGTGGCGTCGAGCACGTTGATGGCCATGCAGCGCGTCTGCTGGCCGAGCCCGCGCAGACAGCCATCGGTCACGGTGTCGAGATACATCACCGGCACAAGCGGCGCCAGCAGCCGGATGTAGCGCCCCGCGTCGTCCGAATGGTAGATCAGCCGTCCGAGCGGCCCGGAAAACGCCAGCAGCAGCACGGCCGTGCCGCACGCAAACAGCAGGCACCGGTACAGCAGCGTGCGCACCAGCCGCCGGATGTCCCCGCACCGGCCGGAGACCTGCGCCGTCGTCAGCTCCGGTACGAGCAGATCCGCCAGCGCATACAGCAGGCATGAAGGGAAGAGCACCACCGGCAGCGCCATGCCGTGCACGATGCCGTAGCCCGCGAGCGCACGGTCGGCCGTTAGACCGGCGCTTTTGAGCCCGCGCGGGATGAGCAAGTGCTCGAGCGTCGTGAGCGACGTGCGCGCATAGGCAGACACCGCCAGCGGCAGCGCCACGGCAAGCATCCGCCGCGTCAGGTGCGGTACGGTGTCGCCGCCGCGGCGATATTTGCGCCGGTCGAGCGTGTACATCGCTGTCATCATCAGCAGCGACACCGCGTCTGCGCACGCACCGCCCGCCGTGACGGCGGCGCAGCTCTGCTCGAGATCACCGGCGGCCGCAAGGGACAAAAACCACATCACGCACGTGATGCTCACCAGCTGCTCGATCAGATGCACGAGCGTCGGCTTCCATACGCGGCCGGAGGCGGTGAAGTACCCGTCCATGACCGCCGAGAGCGCGATGCACGGCAGGCTGATGCTCGTGATGCGCAGCGAGCGCACCGTGCGCGCGTCGCCGATCCAGAGAAAGCCCACGGGCTCAGCCAGAAAATATACCAGCGTGCCCGCGCACAGGCCGAAAAACAGCGCATAGCACGCGCAGCGGCGCATCGCACCCGTGACGCCCGCGCCGCGCTCGAGCCCCATCTCCTCGGAGATCAGGCGCGTGGCGGCAAAGCGGATGCCGGAGATGGCGAAGGTTGCAAACAGCACGCTCACCGACAGGACGAGCTGGTAGAGCCCGATGCCGGCCGCGCCGATGTGCCCGACGAGCCACGCCTGAAAGATGAGCGCAATGCAGCGCATCACGATCGACGAGCCGGTCATGAGCGCGGTGTTGACGATGAGCCTGCGATGTGTGTGCACGCGCGCGACCTCCCGACGCAGTTTGTACCACTCTATGGCGCGGGAAAGAAAAAGATGCCGCCCGGCGTTTGCCGGACGGCATCTTTTGCATCTTCAGGTGTGCAGGTCGGTCTTGATCTTCGTCGTGGAGATCTCGGGCGTGCGCGGCAGGTAGACGACCTCGCATTTGTCCTTGAGGAAGTCAAACTTGCCCTTCCAGTCGTCGCCCATGACGAACACGTCCACGTGGTATTTGTCCACGTCGGTGATCTTCTGGTCCCAGCTCTCCTCCGGGATGACGAGGTCGACATAGCGGATCGCCTCGAGCATCCGCTTGCGGTCCTCATAGGAGAAGTAGCTCTTTTTCTGCTTCTGCTCCCAGTTGAATTCGTCGGTGCTGAGCGCGACGATCAGATAATCGCCCTGCTCCTTGGCGCGGCGCAGGAGGTTGATGTGTCCGTAGTGCAGCAGGTCAAAGGTGCCGTAAGTGATGACGCGTCTCATGTGTGCTCCCTTTCCCGGAGGCACTCGGCCAGAAACGCGGCGACGCGCTCGGCGGAGTGTCCGTCTGTGTATTGGTTGGTCAGCTTTGTGAGCTGCAGGCGCTTGGTCCGCAGCGGATCGTCGCCCGATGCAAGCTGGGCAAAAAATGTCCGGAAATCGTCCGGCGTGTCGAGCATGGCCGCGCTCTCACGCAGCGGCTGCGGGTCGATGGCAAAGCCCGGCTGCCTGGCGTAGGCGTCGATGTCCTCGAACGTCAGCCCCACGGGTTTGCCCGTGAGCAGGTAGTCAAACAGCACGGAGGAATAGTCCGTGATGAGCGCGTCCGTGCAGGCGAGAAATTCATAGGAAGTGATGCCGTGCGCGGCGAAGAGCCCGTCATCGATGAAGCGCAGGTTGCTCAGCTCCAGTGCACGGATGTGCGCGAGATCCTGCGCCGGGTGGGGCTTGACGATCACGAGCGTGCCTGTCTCCCGTGCTGCCGCGTTTACGGCCTCGGCCGCTGCCGGGTCGTGGATGACGGGGATGGAGATGTCCGTCGTTGTGACGAGGTCGTTTTTGTGCTGGCGGTAGGTGGGATACCAGACGACGAAGCGGTCAAACTCCGCGCCGAAGATGTCCTTCAGGTCGCATTTTTGCGTGAACAGCTCATCGTTGCGCGGGAAGCCGAGCGTGACGAGCTTGTCCTGTGGGATGTGAAATTCATAGCTGTTGACAGCGTCAAAAAACGGCGCCTGGCTCAGCGCCCAGTCGGTCGTCGGGTCGCAGAAATAGTAGTCGTGCACGCTCTTGAGCGGGCTGCCGTGCGTCAGATACAGGTGCACGGTCTCCGGCCGGAGCGTCTGGATCTGGCCGTTGCAGTCCACGATGGCGGCGGCGCGGGCGCGCAGCGCAAACAGGCGCATCAGCGCCCATTTGCCATGCGTGCCGACAAAGCCGACGTTCTTTTCGTGCACGTGCCGGAAAGCTGCCGGATCCGGAACGACCCATATGAGCCGGTACCGGTCGTTCCAGCCCTGGGCCAGCAGCTCACGATACAGGGCGCCGGTGTTGTCGCCGAGGGGCGGCGCACTCTCGAGCAGGATGACCGGTTTGCCGGGCAGCAGACTCAGCAGATGCACAAGCAGGCGTTTCAAGCGTTGTTTCATTTTCTCAGCACCTTTCGCACCATGCCGCCGACGAGCGCTTTTTCATATCCGTTCATGCTCAGCAGCCACACGGAGGCACAGTAAATAGCCGTGTAAACGACGATGCCGCCGAGCAGCACCGGAATACTGTAGAGGTTTACAAAGCGCATCATCAGCACGCCGCACGCGGCGGGCGGCAGCAGGCCGAGCGCCATGCGCCCGATGTTCTTCCAGAACACGGTCACGTCGATGTTCAGCCGCCGCTGATAGAAGATGTTCATCACGAGCCCGTTTGCCAGCGCAACGGCAATGGCCGTGCCAATCGCGCAGCCGATCGCGCCGAGATACCGGCAAAGCCAGATGCTGATGGCGAGGTTGCCGATGGCCATGGCGCCGTAGATGATCGAGCGGTATTTGTGCAGGTTCTGCGCACGCTGCATCTCGATGCCGAGATTCTGCGTCAGCGGCACCATGCCGGGGATGATGAGCAGCAGCACGATGATGTACGCATCGTCATAGCCCGGTCCGGCCCAGAAATAGATAAACGGCTTGCCAAAGAAGACGATGCCGGTGCACACGAGCGACAGGATCAGAAACTGGATGCGCCCGACGCGCACGAACAGCTCCGTGAGCACGGAGCGCAGGCGCGTCTTGTCGTCCTTGTTATCCTGCACGAGCTGGTGGATGCGCGGTGTGAACACGGACGACACCGCCGTCGAAAACGAGATGAAGTACGTGTGCAGCTGCTGGCCGACGGCGTAGACCGCCGTGGCGGCGGTGCCGCAAAAGCGCGTGATGATGAGCTTGTCGAGGTTGTTGTTGACCTGGTCGACGACCATGTTGATGGCAATAAAGCCGGAGAACACGGCAATGTCCTTGAGCACGGTACCGTCAAAGCCCTGGAACAGGACCCGGATGTGCAGCTTGCCGAAGCAGTAGATCAGCCGCAGCACGTCCACGAGCACCGAGATCGTCACCGTGATAACGACCATGCCGATCGAGCCGTAGCCCGCCAGCAGCACCGGCAGCGTCACGAGCGGGGACACGACCGTGCGCAGGATCTCCGTTGCCTTCAGGAACACGAACTGCTCCTGCGCACTGATGATGTTGCTGAACACGCTCATCGGGAAGCTTACGGCGAGGTTCGCCGTCAGCAGCAGCATGAGGATACGCGCCGTGTGATACTCGGCGTCCGTCAGGCCGGTCTTGAACACCATCTCCAGATGAAATGTCAGGTACAGCCCGCACGCGAGCGCGATCAGACCGATGACGGAAAACACGATCAGGAACAGGCCGTTGAGCCGCGCGATCTTGTCGTCCGCCTTTTCCTTGCGGTAGAGGATGTAGTAGCGCACGTAGCTGCCGCCGAAGCCGAGACTGAGCACAGACAAGATGGCGATCGTCGAGGCGACGGTGGAGTACAGGCCGTATTCGCTCTTGCCGAGGATGCGCAGCATGAACGGCGTGTAGGCAATGGAGACGATGATGTTGAGCGTCATCTGCACATACGTGAGCAGAGAGCCGGAACGCAGTTGATTGTGATGCTTCATAGTGTCAGTGTCCGGCGGCGGCAAACAGCATGTGCACCGCCCGGTACTGCTTCTTCCCGAGCAGGGACAGCACCAGCTTTTTGCGCGCCGGATAGCCTTTCAGATAGGGGTTGTGCCGGTAGTCGGGGAAGCGTGCGGCGGTGAAGTCCAGCAGCTGCGGCAGCAGCGGGTGCGTGCTCTGTGCCTTGAGAATGCGCACGGACGCATCATAGAGCACATTGTCTACGCAGAGCTTGCCGAGCTCGTTTTCATACTGTTTGAACAGGCCGCGCGCCTGATACCACGTCAGCACGTCGTCGATCGCGTCCATGATCTCGGCGTTGGCGTCGAGCGCGCGCTTGGTCACGGAGCCCTCATGCTGCCGGTAGAGGTAGAGCACGTCCGGCAGGATCACAACGGACCTTGCCGCCGTGAGCATCTTGCGCGTCATGCACAGATCCTCGCCCCAGCCGCGGGCGCGGAAGCGGATGTCCGTGTCCGTGAACAGGGTGCGCCGCCACGCGGCGATGCAGGCCGATGGGCGGTTGAGCAGCAGGGCAGGGGTCTCCGGAAGCGTCAGCGGCGTGCGCAGCGGCAGGTCGTCGGTGAACACCGCGCCGTCATTGTTGCCGGTCATGCGCAGGCCAAAATAGCAGACGTCGGGCGCGAGCGCCTCCAGCGCGGCGGACAGCACGGCGAACGCCTCCGGCGTATAGCTGTCGTCGCTGTCGAGAAAGAGCACATAGTCTCCCTGCGCGAGCGGGAGCGCCGC
>OLNX01002030.1_pt1 | contig 15955 bp, 15 predicted proteins | sample 1672611 | NCBI WGS metagenome assembly OLNX01 (sample SAMEA3136705, study PRJEB25190) | human gut metagenome | reverse complement strand
GGGTGATCAGCTCGACGTCCATGTCGACGTTGTCGCCGGGCATGCACATCTCAACGCCTTCGGGAAGGGTGATGACGCCGGTAACGTCGGTGGTACGGAAGTAGAACTGGGGACGGTAGTTGTTGAAGAAAGGAGTATGACGGCCGCCCTCGTCCTTGGACAGAACGTAAACCTGACCCTTGAACTTGGTGTGGGGCTTGATGGAGCCGGGAGCTGCCAGAACCTGTCCGCGCTCTACGTCCTTCTTTGCAACGCCACGGAGAAGAGTACCGACGTTATCGCCAGCCTCTGCGTACTCGAGCAGCTTGTGGAACATCTCGGTACCGGTAACGGTGGTCTCGGAGATCTCGTCCTTCAGGCCAACGATCTGAACCTTATCGCCAACCTTAACACGGCCACGCTCTACACGGCCGGTGGTAACGGTGCCGCGGCCGGAGATGGTGAATACGTCCTCGATAGGCATGAGGAACGGCTGGTCGGCCTTGCGGTCGGGAGTGGGGATCCATGTGTCAACTGCGTCCATGAGCTCCTTGATGCAGGCATACTCGGGAGCGTTGACGTCGGTGGACTCGCAAACGAGTGCGTTAAGAGCGGAACCGCGGATGATGGGGGTGTCGTCTCCGGGGAAGCCGTAGAAGTCGAGCAGCTCGCGGACTTCCATCTCAACCAGCTCGAGGAGCTCTTCGTCGTCAACCTGATCGCACTTGTTCAGGAATACGAGGACGGAAGGAACGTTAACCTGACGGGCAAGCAGAAGGTGCTCGCGGGTCTGAGCCATGGGGCCGTCGGATGCGGCGATAACGAGGATAGCGCCGTCCATCTGAGCTGCGCCGGTGATCATGTTCTTGATATAGTCAGCATGGCCCGGGCAGTCAACGTGTGCATAGTGACGGTTTGCGGTTCTGTACTCAACGTGTGCGGTATTGATGGTGATACCACGCTCTCTCTCTTCGGGAGCCTTATCGATGGAAGAGTAGTCAGTGTACTCAGCGTTGCCCTGCATTGCAAGGAACTTGGTGATAGCTGCGGTCAGAGTGGTCTTGCCGTGGTCGATATGACCGATAGTGCCAATATTGACGTGGGGCAGGGATCTGTCGAATTGCTGCTTTGCCATAATTTTAACCTCCGTAAAATTGATACAAATAATAATAAATACTTATTTTTTGCCTGATAGTTGTTTAGCCCTTGCGAGCGCCGGTAAGAGTCTCCTGAAGATTCTTAGGCAGCTCAACATAGTGGCTCGGTTCCATGCTGTAGGTAGCTCTGCCCTGCGTTTTGCTGCGCAGATCGGTAGCGTAACCGAACATGGACGCAAGAGGAACGTTTGCTTCAATGATCGCGGCGCCGTTGTTGATCTCAGAGCCTGCGATCTGGCCTCTTCTTGCGTTAATATCGCCCATAACGTCGCCCATGTATTCATCGGGTGCCGTTACAACGACTTTCATAATGGGCTCCAGAAGCGTGGGTCCTGCCTTTGCGCAGGCTTCCTTGAACGCCATGCTGCCGCAGATCTTGAACGCCATCTCAGACGAGTCGACCTCATGGTAAGAGCCGTCGATAAGAGTGACCTTCACGTCCACGACCTGATAGCCTGCCAGTACGCCTGCCTGCATTGCGCCCTGAATACCCTGGTCAACGCAAGGAATATACTCCTTGGGGATCGCGCCGCCGGTGATCTTGTTGATAAACTCATAGCCCTTGCCGGACTCGTTCGGCTCAACGATGATCTTGCAGTGCGCGAACTGACCCTTGCCGCCGGTTTGGCGGGCATAGCGGGTATCGACGGTAGCTTCGCGTGTGATAGTCTCCTTATAGGAAACCTGAGGCTTGCCGACATTTGCTTCGACCTTGAACTCTCTGAGAAGTCTGTCAACGATTATCTCCAGATGGAGCTCGCCCATACCGGCGATTATCGTCTGGCCGGATTCCTCATCAGTGTAGGTCTTGAAGGTTGGATCCTCCTCCGCAAGCTTTTGCAGGGCGATCGCCATCTTCTCCTGACCGGCTTTGGTCTTGGGCTCGATAGCGACGCGGATAACGGGCTCGGGAAATTCCATGGATTCAAGGACTATGGGAGCCTTTTCATCACAGAGAGTGTCGCCGGTGGTGGTATTCTTGAGGCCGACTGCGGCCGCAATGTCACCGGAGTAGACCGTAGTCAGGTCTTCTCTGTGGTTTGCGTGCATAAGCAGAATGCGTCCGATTCTCTCGCGCTGACCCTTTGAGGAGTTGAGAACCGTCTTTCCCGCTTCCAGCGTACCGGAGTACACACGGAAGAAGCTGAGACGTCCGACAAAGGGGTCGGTCATGATCTTGAACGCAAGTGCGGAGAACGGTTCGCTGTCGGAAGCGGCGCGTGTCTCCTCCTCATCGGTCTTGGGATTTGTACCCGCAATGGCGGGGATATCCAGCGGTGAGGGCATATAATCGACGATAGCGTCGAGCAGCTTCTGCACGCCCTTGTTTTTATAAGATGTACCGCAGACGACGGGCACCATCTTTACGGCGCAGGTGGCCTTTCTGATGGCTGCTCGGATCATATCCTGCGGAACTTCCTCGCCTTCGAGATAAAGCATCATTATCTCGTCATCGAAGTCCGAAATTGCCTCCAGCATATTTGTGCGATATTTCTGGGCAAGCTCGCGCATATCCTCGGGTATCTCCTCGGTGCGCATATCATTGCCGAGATCATCGTAATAAATGCGGGCGTTCATTTCGACCAGGTCGATTATACCCCGAAAGTCCGCTTCGGCTCCGATCGGGAGCTGAATGGGCACGGCATTGCATTTGAGCCTGTCATGCACCATGTCAAGCACATGATAGAAGTCTGCGCCCATGATATCCATCTTGTTAATGTATATCATTCTGGGGACATTGTAATGATCTGCCTGCCGCCAAACGGTCTCGGACTGGGGCTCAACTCCCCCCTTTGCACAGAGGACTGTTACGCAGCCGTCGAGAACTCTAAGTGAACGCTCGACCTCAACGGTGAAGTCAACGTGACCCGGGGTATCGATGATATTAATTCGGGTATCTCTCCAATGGCAGGTGGTAGCCGCAGAAGTTATGGTTATGCCTCTCTCCTGCTCCTGCTCCATCCAGTCCATTGTCGCGGTACCCTCATGGGTCTCACCAATTTTGTAATTAACGCCGGTATAGTAAAGGATACGCTCTGTGGTCGTAGTCTTTCCGGCATCAATGTGAGCCATGATTCCGATATTTCTGGTTTTTTCAAGTGAATACTGTCTGGGCATAATCTACTCCTGATAAGATTACCATCTGAAGTGCGCGAATGCCTTGTTGGAATCTGCCATCTTGTGGGTATCCTCGCGCTTCTTGACGGATGCGCCGAGGTTGTTGCAGGCATCCATGATCTCACCTGCGAGACGTTCCTTCATGGTCTTTTCGCCGCGCTTACGGGCATAGCCGACCAGCCAGCGGAGGCCGAGGGTCTGGCGACGCGCAGGTCTTACTTCGATAGGAACCTGATATGTTGCACCGCCGACACGGCGAGCCTTGACTTCGAGGCTGGGCATGATATTGTTCATTGCTTCGGTGAAGGCCTCGAGGGGATCCTTGTCGGTCTTCTCCTTGATGATGTCAAAAGCGTCGTAAACGACCTTCTGAGCAACACCCTTTTTGCCGTCCAGCATAATAGCGTTGATGAGCTTTGTTACCAGCACGCTATTGTACATAGGATCGGGTAAAATTTCTCTCTTGGGAACATTACCTCTTCTGGGCACTGTACTTCCCTCCTTCATTATAAAATGACTTCACAGGTACTCGGAAAAGCGAACTTTCCCGTCTGCGCCCCGAGGTCTAATATTATATAGTAGACAACAGGGCAAATTTTGCTTTGTTGGTTTTTACTTTTTCTTTGCAGCCTTTGGTCTCTTAGCGCCGTACTTGGAGCGAGCCTGCATACGACCGTTAACGCCCTGTGCATCGAGGGTGCCGCGAATGATGTGGTAACGGACACCGGGAAGGTCCTTGACACGGCCGCCGCGGATCATAACAACGCTATGCTCCTGAAGGTTGTGGCCGACGCCGGGGATATACGCGGTGACTTCGTAGCCGTTAGTCAGACGTACACGGGCGATCTTACGCAGCGCTGAGTTAGGCTTCTTAGGAGTGGAGGTACGAACTGCGGTGCAGACGCCTCTCTTCTGAGGTGCGCTGAGATCAGTCTCGCAATTTTTCAGGGTGTTCAGGCCCTTCTGCATTGCGGGGGAGGTGGACTTGTAGGTCACCTTCTCTCTGCCTTTTCTCACCAGTTGGTTAAACGTAGGCAATTTTCATTTCTCCTTTCTTCAAAATTCCCTTAATTATCAAGGGTTTCGGGTGGTTTTACCGCTTTTGGGCATAGTAACCCCACGCAGAATAAGATTTTAGCAGATTACACAAATTTAGTCAAGAATTTTTTACACAAAATACAGTATGATTTTTACTCTCTCTTGCACTAATTGCATAATAGTCCCCTGCTGATTTCGCAAAGAATCGGAGCAAGCAGCATCGTGCTTGCTCCGACATGCAAAGAGTCACACATTATTATGGAAATATCGCGGGGACTTCAAACGCTACTTCATATCAATGATAATGGCAGTAAATAATCATAATATGATCTCGTATATGAACACAAAAACGAACAGGGAGAATAAGTTAGAAACAAGGTTCACCGCATTGTTGTCCAGCCATTTGAAGCCCCTTGCGTAGACGGTATTTGCTCCACAATGAATGTGCCTCTCAACAACAAGACCGCAAACGGGACAGATAAATTTAAGCTGAAGCCTTGAGCCCAAAACGCTGTCAAAAACGCCGCCTGTAAATCCGGCTGCAAATATAACGACAGCTATACTCAACGAGACAAGGTCAAAGGATAAATACAATGCGGCCGGTACCATTGCCCCAAGCGCCGATGCAATGCAGCCTGCTGCGGATATGCCGCCGGATATTCCCGGATTTACAGGCTTCAGCGTACATATATCTATTGTATTGCATCCAAATTTCGGGCCGATTTTTGAAGCGAGGCTGTCCGAAAGAGATTCCGCCATTGCAGCCGCGTATCCGCGGAAGAACATCTCGTTATCCGTTACCCCGTAAAGCACAATGGCGACAGTTCCGACAGCGACATTGCAAAACACGCTTGCCGCGTCACGGCGCGCACGGGGTTTTCTTACCTTATATACATCCGTATGACCCTCGCAGACTTTACCTGCTATCATTGTAATCAGGAAGGTCAGCAAAACCCTGACGGATAAATGCTTCGGGACAGTCGGACTCAGCTACAATAAATACCGGAACGAAACCGAAAGCACAAAGCTGTTCAAAAAATTTGCGTTGGAGTTTTTCGGCAATCTTCAAAAGCTGGCAAACGATATATAAGCGCGGCAGTGTGAGTGCTCGCATAGTTTAATAAAAAAGTCGTCGCAAGCGATGCAAGGCTTGCGACGACGTGGCAAGAGACTACTAAAAAGATACATTTATGTTTTTAGAGGAGAGTTTAGAACTCTTGAATTTATCTTTCTAAAAATTCTTTTAATTTATCATACCACTTACAATTAATCATATAGCTAAAATGTCCTTCTTTTTCTAATATTAGCAATTCCGAATTTTTAATATTATTTGAAATATATTCTGCTTCATCAGCAGGTACTATATCTTTTTTCCCACCATTTACAATCAAAGTTGGTACATCTATTTTTTCAAAATCCGTTTTATCTAATGTTTTCATAGTATTATTTAAACTTTCAAACATTTCATTTTCTTTTTTGCCCGGATAATATGGGATTTTCTCCATTATTTTAGCATATGCAGGTTTATAAATAATTCCATTTCTTGCCACGCCACTACAGCAAATTAATTTTGAAATACTATTTGGATATTGAATTGCAACATTTAATGCAACCGTTGCTCCTCCACTGGCTCCTAATAGATATGGTTTATCAATATTTAATTTATTTATAAATTCAAATACATCTTTTGCACTTTCCTCATAACTCAAAATACAATTTTTTTCACTTTTACCACAACATCTCCTGTCAAATAAATAAACTTGAAAGTCTTGTGATAACTTATTTGCAATAAATTTCATTGCATTTGTATTTGTACTATTTGGATTTAACAATATTACTGGTTTTCCATTACCAACAATTTCATAATGTATATTTATATTATTTACTTTAATATCCATTAAAGAGTCTCTCCTGCAACTTACTGCTTATCGCTTTGTTTAATACCTATATATTAACTGTCAAAGAGCAAAAAAGCAAGGCAAAGCCCCGCAAAACACTTTTTCACTTTTCACTGTTACTTATCATTTCCAAAAATCAGCTTACAGGATTTAGTGAAGAGTGAAGAAGTAATAGTGAAAAAGCAAAAATCTACAGGCTCCATCGGGAGCCTGTAGATTTTTGGTGCCGGTGGCGGGAGTCGAACCCGCACAGTGTTGCCACCAACGGATTTTGAGTCCGTCACGTCTACCAATTCCATCACACCGGCATGCCAGCATATTATAAACCATATTTACCTACTTTTCAAGTATAATTGCATTCGTATACTTTTTTGTTTATATAATCGGTGATTGTTCGCTTTTTGCAGTATCAAGCGCCCGGTTTTAGGCATTACATATGGTTGCAAAGTGCAAATATTTATGTTACAATATTCTATCATAATAATGTAGAAAGAGGAAAAGCCATGAAAAAGATACTCGTACTTGAGGATGAACCGAATATCCGCAGTTTTGTGGTAATTAACCTCCGCCGGAATGGATATGAGCCGATCGAAGCCGAAAACGGCATGGACGCCCTCAGCCAGCTTGAAAAAAATCCCGATATAAGCCTTGCGCTGCTTGACGTTATGCTGCCGGATATTGACGGCTTTGAGGTCTGCCGCCGCATCCGCGCATCAGGCTCCAAGATCGGAATTATCATGCTTACAGCCAAGAGCCAGGAGATAGATAAGGTCACGGGCCTTATGACCGGTGCTGACGATTATGTTACAAAGCCCTTCTCCCCCGCTGAGCTTACAGCGCGCGTAGATGCGCTTATCCGCCGCCTCGGAAATGACGCCGGCGACAAGCCCAGCTATGAGATCTCCAGCGGTCCTTTCCTTCTCAACACCCGCAACCGCACTCTCGAAAAGGACTGCAAACGCTTAAAGCTCACACAGATCGAATATCTCCTTATGAAGCTGTTCATGGAAAACCCCGGCAAGGCGATGTCCCGAGAGGATATTCTCAGAGCCGTCTGGGGCGAAGATTTCTCCGGCGAGCTCAAGACCGTTGATGTCAACATACGCCGCCTCCGTATTAAAATCGAGGCAGACCCCACCGAGCCTGAATTTCTCACCACCGTATGGGGCTTCGGCTACAAATGGGGCTACTGAATCTTTAGTTTATCCATCGGAAGTGCTCAATGTTTTTTAAAAACCTGAAATGGCAGCTTCTTGCCTCAAGCATTCTTGCTGTCATACTCATCGCCTGCCTCATCGCTCTGGCGGCGAACAGCTTAATAATACCGGCTATAATCCTTGCCGTCATTATAGGCGCATACATAGTTGTTGTGAACGTCTGGTTCGATCACTATATCAGCAAGCCGATACAGGATCTCACAGATTCGGCAAAGCGCATTGCAAACGGCAGCTACGGAACTCAGGTTCCGACCTCCGGAGACAATGAGATCGGTGAGCTGACAAGTGAAATCAATCAGATGTCGGAAAAGATAGCCCAGTCGGACAAGACCACCACTGAATTCATCTCGCAGATCTCACATGAGCTGCGCACTCCCCTGACCGCTATTCTCGGCTGGAGCGAAACGCTCCAATACGATCCCGCCATCCAGGGCGATTCTCTGCGCGGTGTTAAAATTATCTCAAAGGAAGCGGAGCGCCTGACCGGTATGGTGGCCGATCTGCTTGAATTTACACGGATCCAGGACGGCAGATTTAACCTGCGCATCGAGCTTATTGATCTTGCCGCCGAGCTTGAGGATTCCCTGATGACTTACGGAAATCTTATGCAGGAAGCGGGGATTGAGGTCAATTACACCGCCCCCGAATACGATATTCCGCTCATTTCGGGCGATCCGGAGCGTCTGAAGCAGGTTTTTCTCAATCTGCTGGACAATGCCGCTAAGCACGGCGGCGACGGAGGCGTTGTAGACGCGAAGCTCTCATTTGACAAAAGCTATGTCACCATTGAAATACGCGACTACGGCCACGGCATTCCTGCAAATGAGCTTCCTCATGTCAAGGAGCGCTTCTACAAGGGCAGCTCCAAAAACCGCGGCAGCGGCATCGGCCTTGCCGTATGTAACGAGATCATCACCCGCCACGGCGGCATCCTCAACATCTCAAATGCAGAGGGCGGCGGCTGCCTTGCGCAGATCAAACTTCCCTTATCCGAAAGTTGAGGTAGATACATGACAAATAAAGATAACAACACTCAATGCGCTTTCCGCACCTCCATCGGAGGTCAGGCTCTTATAGAGGGCATCATGATGCTCGGGCCGAGAAAGCGCGCTATAGTATGCCGCGGTCAGGATGAGCTGATAGAAAAGGTTGAGGACGTAACTCCGCTGAAGGAGAAATCTCCTATCCTTGGCTTGCCTCTTGTTCGCGGCGTCGCAGGTTTTTTATCATCCATGATAAACGGCGTCAAGGCCATATCCTTCTCCGCAGACCAGCTTCCGGAGGACATGCAGGAGGAGCCTGACAAGATCGATCTCTGGATAGAAAAGCACTTTTCAAACGAAACGGCACAGAAGCTTATCATTGGCGTCGCCGTGGTTCTGGGAATAGGTCTTTCCCTATTGCTTTTCCTGTTTCTTCCCACCTTTATCGTTGGGCTGTTCCCCTCGATAAAATCGGATTTCTACTGGCGCACACTGGCCGAGGGCATACTCAAGCTTATAATTTTCTTTTTCTACCTTATCCTATGTTCAAAGATGAAGGATATGAAGCGGCTGTTTGCATACCACGGTGCTGAGCACAAAACAATATTCTGCTACGAAAAGGGTCTTCCGCTCACGATTGAAAACGTCCGTCCACAGCCGAGACTGCATCCCCGTTGCGGAACAAGCTTCATGTTCGTCGTCATCATCATAAGCATAATTGCCGGATCCTTTATCCACGTTTCCGGCACGCTTGCAAGAATGGGGCTCAAGCTCCTCGTGCTTCCTGTCATCGTCGGTATCAGCTACGAGATCAATCGCTGGGTGGGACGGCATGATAATCTTCTGTCCGCCGTTCTCTCGTGGCCGGGCAAGCAAATGCAGCGCATAACCACAAACGAGCCGGATGATGACATGATCCGCTGCGCCATACGCGCGCTTGAGCTTGTCATTCCCGACGAGAAAGGCAGCGACACCTGGTAATCTATCCACTGCAAAGGACTTTTAAAAATGCCAAAGACATATAACGATATTTATTTTGCAGTCAGAAGCAAGCTTCGGGATAACGGAGTTGAGGCATTTGGACTTGAGGCGCGCATACTTCTTGCCGCTGCGGCCGATAAGACCACAGAGCAGCTCATGCGCGATATGTATCTGTATACCTCGGTTGAAATTGAACAAAAGGCAAATGCAATGCTTGAGAGAAGGCTTGCAGGCGAGCCTCTTGCGTATATCGCAGGCTCTTGGGAATTCTATGGGCTTCCGATTGCCGTAACGCCCGACGTTCTCATCCCGCGCATGGATACCGAGGTCATGGTCACCGCCGCCGTTGACGCCATAAAAAGGTTCGGCATGAAAGGGCGCGTTCTCGACCTGTGCTGCGGAAGCGGCTGCATCGCCTGCGCCGTTGCCTCCGAGCTTCCCGCAACGCGCGTCGTCGCGGCCGATATAAGCTCCGCCGCGCTTGAAATATGCCGCAAAAACATCAAAGGCAATCGCCTGACATCCAGAATAATCACCATGCAGGCCGATGCTTCCACCTGGCCTCCCATGGGCATAGGCAGCTTCGACCTTATTTTATCCAATCCTCCCTATATCCCGTCCGGGGATATAATCGGTCTTGACCACTCGGTGCGTGATTACGAGCCGCTGGACGCGCTTGACGGCGGAGAGGACGGTTTGGATTTTTACAGGGCCATTATAAAATACTGGACTATCATCCTTCGCCCGAACGGTATTATAATGTTTGAAGTCGGTGAAGGACAGGCCGACGCAGTCAAAAGGATGCTTCTTCAGGCGGGCTATGTGTCCGTTGACAGCAGACTTGATACGCTCGGTGTTGAGCGCGTCGTTATAGGAAAATGGAAAAACGAATACTGATTTATATATATGAGGTAAATTAAGATGGCAGAAAAGAAAAAGACACCCATTTCTACCCACTCTCAGGCGAGCGATAAGAAAAAAGCGCTTGAGACCTGCATCGCCCAGATTGAGAAGAACTACGGCAAGGGCGCTATCATGCGCTTAGGCGACGATATCCCCGTGAATGTTGAATCTCTCTCCACCGGCTCTCTTTCGCTCGACATTGCGCTCGGCATAGGCGGCGTTCCCAAGGGCAGAATCGTTGAGATATACGGCCCCGAGGCGTCCGGTAAGACCACCCTTGCGCTGCACGTTGTCGCCTCGGCTCAGAAGGCCGGCGGCGAGGCCGCATACATCGACGTCGAGCACGCGCTTGAGCCGGCATACGCCCGAGCTTTGGGCGTTGATATAGACAGTCTGCTTATCTCTCAGCCGGATACCGGCGAGCAGGCTCTGGACATTGCCGAGAGCCTTGTGCGCTCAAGCGCAGTGGACGTCGTTGTTATCGACTCCGTTGCGGCGCTTATACCCCGCATCGAGCTTGAGGGCGAGATGGGCGACTCGGTCGTCGGCGCTCTGGCAAGGCTCATGTCGCAGGCTATGCGCCGTCTGGCAGGCTGCATATCCAAAAACGGCTGCACCGTTATATTTATTAACCAGCTTCGCCAGAAGATTGGAGTTATGTACGGCAACCCCGAGACCACTCCCGGCGGCCTTGCGCTTAAATACTACGCCTCCGTTCGCGTTGACGTTCGCAGAGTCGAAACGCTCAAGGTCGGCGGCGAGATGATTGGCAACCGCACACGCGCAAAGGTAATCAAGAACAAGTGCGCTCCCCCGTTTAAAGAGGCAGAGTTTGATATCATGTACGGCGAAGGCATATCAAAGGTCGGTGAGATAGTTGACCTCGGCGTTAAGCTTGAGATCATCGACAAGGCCGGTGCGTGGTATACCTGCAACGATCAGCGCATTCAGGGCAGAGACGCCGTCAAGGAATACCTTCTCCAGAATCCCGACGTGTGCGCAAAGATCGAGCAGGAGATCCGCGACAACGCGTACAAGCTCATGTCGCCGCAGGCGCGCAAGGCGGCTCAGGCCGCCGGAAGAGCCGTCGATATCAGCGCGGACGACTTTGAAGGCTGAATAAGTTGAAGCTTGTTGAAATAAAGCAGACCTCCCCCGAGCGCTTCACCCTCGTTTTTGACGACGGCAGCAGCATCAAAAGCTCGCTGGGCGTTATAACGGAGCGGTTTTTGCACTCGGGCAAGGAGCTTAGCGAGGCTGAATACTCCGAGCTGTGCTCCGAGTCAACGCTTGCGCTTGCCAAGGCGCGTGCTTTGAGGATAATAAATACCCGCCCCATGTCGCGCAAGGAGATGTACGACAGGCTTATCACCAAGGGCGAAACGCCTGATAACGCGGAACTTTGCGCCGACTGGCTCTGCGAAATGGGGCTTATAAACGACCGCAGCTATGCGGGCTCTGTCGTGCGTCACTATGCCGCCAAGGGCTACGGTCAGGCTCGGGTAAAGCAGGAGCTGAGACGCCACGGAATAAGCCGCGAGCTTTGGGACGAGGCACTTGAGCAGCTTCCCGAGCAGGATGAATACATTGAGCGCTTCCTGCGATCCCGGCTAAATGACCCAGAGGATCGAGCGCAGGTCAAAAAAGTTTCTGACGCGCTGTTCCGGCGCGGCTATTCATGGGAGCAGATAAAGCATGCTCTCAATAATTTGAAGTTTCAAGAGGATTATTGATGGATAAAACTATCGCCCTGATCTCCCTGGGCTGCGCAAAGAATCTTGTCAACAGCGAACAGATGCTCTATCTGCTTTCCGAGGCGGGATACGCTCTTGCCCCCTCTCCCGACGGCGCCGACGCCGTTATAATAAATACCTGCGGCTTTATCGACGCCGCAAAAAGTGAAGCCATTGACACTATTCTTGAAATGGCAAGGCTTAAAAACGAGGGCAGGCTGGGCAAAATAATCGTTACAGGCTGTCTCAGCGAGCGCTACAGGGATGCGATGACGGATGAGATGCCCGAGGTTGACGCCATTTTAGGCGTCGGAAGCTTCGGAGATATCGTGAAGGCTGTCGGCGACGTATTTGATGATAAGCCGGTCAGCCTGTTTTCCGATAACAGCGCGCCCGTGGACGAGATACCCAGAGTTGTCAGCACGGGGCCTGCCTGGGCATATCTTCGCATTGCGGAGGGCTGCAATAATTTCTGCGCCTTCTGCGCCATACCGTATATCCGGGGCAGATACCGCTCAAGAGCCATGGAGAACATTTTAGAGGAAGCGGAGGATCTGGCGCGTCACGGCGTTAAGGAGATCATCGTTATCGCGCAGGACATAACCCGCTACGGCACCGATCTTTACGGCAAACGCTCACTTGCAGATCTTTGCCGCAGGCTGTCCGAGATAGACGGCATCGAGTGGATAAGGCTGCACTATACATATCCCGATCAGTTCGACGACGAGCTCATTGACGAGATCGCCACAAACGATAAAATTGTAAAATATCTTGATATTCCTATTCAGCACATAAACAACGGCATTCTTAAGGCAATGAACCGCCGCGGCACCGGCGATGACATCCGTGCGCTGTTTAAAAAGCTCAGAGAGCGCATTCCCGGGCTTGTTCTTAGGACGAGCCTCATTTCCGGTCTCCCCGGCGAGGGTGAAGCCGAATTTGAGGAGCTTTGCGAATTCTTAAGAGAGGCAAAGATCGAGCGTGCCGGCGTCTTCCCCTTCTCCCCCGAGGAGGGCACACCCGCCGCCGCTATGGAGCACGTTGATTACGACGAGGCTCAGAGAAGAGCAGAGCTCATCATGGATATCCAGAGTCAGGTCATGGACGAATTTGCGCTGTCGCTTATCGGTAAGCAGCTTCCGGTGATCTGCCTTGACTATGATGAGCAGGAGCAAAAGTGGGTAGGCCGTAGCTGCTACGACTCACCTGATATAGACGGACTTGTTTATTTCGACGGCAACGGCGGCGAGGGCAGCATCGTTGACGTGACTATCACTGCCGTTACCGACGACGGAAACCTAATTGGCCAGGAGGTATGACACAATGAACACTACCGCTAACAAAATTACTGTTTTGAGGATCATCCTTGTCCCCGTTTTTATGGTCCTGCTTTATCTTGATCTTCCCTACTGGGCTCTCGCCGTGTATATCATCGCGTGCGTCAGCGATTTTGTGGATGGAAGAATTGCGAGAAAATACAATCAGGTCACGGATTTCGGCAAATTCATGGATCCCCTTGCCGACAAAATGCTTGTTCTGGCCGCTATGTGCTATTTTGTTGAGGTGGGGCTAATCCCCGGATGGGTCGTTGCGCTTGTGCTGCTGCGCGAGTTCGGCGTATCCGGTCTCAGGCTTTTAGCCGTTGAGCAAGGCATAGTAATTGCCGCCGCATGGTCAGGCAAGATAAAGACCGGCGTTACCATGATAGCTCTCGGCGTACTTATCCTTGCCGGTCAGCCGTGGTTTTTGGCAGCGGATGTGGTCGCCATCGTCTGCTGGGTGCTCATCCTCATCACCACGCTGTACTCCGGCATAGAGTATTTTGCAAAAAATATCGGAGTATTTAAGCACTGCTCTTGACATAAAATACTCAAGGTGTTAATATTCCAATTGGCTATGAACGGAAAAAGTACTTTTTCTCTCGCCGGGCAGAGAGGTCTTGACATTGGCTGAAAGCAGGACCGCGGTGATAAAAAGGAAATGCGTCCGGGAGCCTCGGAGGAGGAAATGCCTCCGCGTATGCCGCGTTAAGGCACGTTTCAAGTTATAAACGAGAGTGGAACCGCGTATATTACGCCTCTCATGGTTTTTCCATGGGAGGCTTTATTTATTTTGTGAAGGAGATACAACATGAAGCTTTATAACTCCGCAAGCCGCAAAAAGGAGGACTTTGTTCCCAACCATCCTGACATTGTGAAGATGTACACCTGCGGCCCTACGGTATATCATTACGCACATATCGGCAACCTTCGCTCCTATATCATGGAGGATATTCTTGAAAAGCACCTGCGCTATGTGGGCTACAATGTCAAGCGTGTTATGAACATCACCGACGTAGGGCACCTCACCAGTGACGCCGACGAGGGCGAGGATAAGATGCTCAAGGGCGCAAAGCGCGAGAACAAGTCCGTTATGGACATCGCCAAGTTCTACACCGATGCGTTTTTCTCCGACTGCGCAAAGCTCAACATAAAGACTCCCGACGTCGTAGAGCCGGCAACTAATTGCATAGATGAGTACATCAAGATCATCACAAAGCTCATGGACACGGGATATGCCTATTTCGCCGGCGGCAATGTGTATTTTGACACTTCAAAGCTTGAAAAGTACTATATTTTCAACGATTTCAATGCTGACGACCTTGACGTCGGCGTCCGCGAGGGCGTTGAGGAGGATACCAACAAGCGCAACAAAAATGATTTCGTACTTTGGTTTACAAAGTCAAAGTTCGAGGATCAGGCGCTCAAGTGGGATTCCCCGTGGGGTGTCGGCTACCCCGGCTGGCACATTGAGTGCTCCGGCATCTCCATGAAGCACCTCGGCGATGATCTCGACATCCACTGCGGCGGTATCGACAACGCCTTCCCCCACCACACTAACGAGATCGCTCAGTCCGAGTCTTATCTCGGACACAAATGGTGCAACTACTGGATGCATGTGCTGCACCTTAACACCAACAGCGGCAAAATGTCAAAATCAAAGGGCGAATTTCTCACCGTCCAGCTCCTTGAGGATAAGGGCTATGACCCCCTCGCCTACCGCCTGTTCTGCCTCCAGAGCCACTATCGCAAGTCCCTCGTATTCTCATGGGAAAACCTCGATAACGCTCAGGGCACTTACTTTAAGCTTATAAACCGCGTTGCGGCTCTGAAAACCACCGGCGAACCTATTGACGATGCAGCTTTCAACGCTCTCAAGGATAAGTTTGTTGCCGCCCTCGACAATGATCTTAACACTTCCCTTGCCGTGACCGCACTTTACGATGTGCTGAAATACAAAACAAACGACGATACAAAGCTTGCCGTTATCGCTGATTTTGACAGAGTGCTGAGCCTCGACCTCATCAAAAAGGCCGACGCGAAGCGCGAGGAGCTTAAAAAGCAGGCTGTCTCCGGCGATGCGGAATTCACCGTTATATCTGAGAGCGGCGAAACTGACGCTTCCGTTGACGAGCTGCTCAAGGCTCGCGCAGCAGCCAAGAAGGCAAAAAACTTCGCTGAGGCTGACCGCATACGCGACGAGCTCAAAGCCTCGGGAATAGAAGTTACCGATATTCCCAACGGCGCAAAGTGGAAAAGAATCTAAAATAGTATAAAAGAGCTGTCGCTCCTTTCGGAGCGGCAGCTCTTTTGCAAAAATATATCGGCGCATGAAACATGCGCCGATATAAAAGCTTTGATTAGAACTTAATATCGACAGGCTTTCTGTCGTACATGGCATTGACCTGCTTATACAGCCAGCCAAGTACCTTCTGATCGAGGTTCCAGAAATAAACCACGAAAAGAAGACCAACGACCATGCTAAACATCTTAACAGACTTTTTGCAGATATTGCAAACTTTGCACATAGACATATGCTCCTTTCAGAAAATCGGAATTCTGCTATGTATTAGCGAATTACTTCTTTGCAAGACCCTTCTGGCGAGCATACTCGGCAGCGCCCAGTGCG
>OLNX01002024.1_pt1 | contig 15984 bp, 16 predicted proteins | sample 1672611 | NCBI WGS metagenome assembly OLNX01 (sample SAMEA3136705, study PRJEB25190) | human gut metagenome | reverse complement strand
CCGGCCATCTGGTGGACGCCACCATGGGCCCCGTGCGTCAGGCCATGTCCGACGCCGGTCTGAAGCCCTCTGACCTGTCCAAGGTCCTGATGGTGGGCGGCTCCAGCCGTATCCCCGCCGTGGTGGAGGCCGTGAAGAACTTCACCGGCAGCGAGCCCTTCAAGGGCATCAACCCCGATGAGTGCGTGGCCATGGGCGCGGCCCTGCAGGCCGGCGTGCTGACCGGCGATGTAAAGGGTCTGCTGCTGCTGGACGTGACCCCGCTGTCTCTGGGCATCGAGACCATGGGCGGCGTGTGCACCCGCCTGATCGAGCGCAACACCACCATCCCTGTGAAGAAGAGCCAGATCTTCTCTACTGCCGCCGATAACCAGACCTCCGTGGAGGTCAACGTGCTCCAGGGTGAGCGCGAGATGGCTGCCGCCAATAAGAGCCTGGGACGCTTCCACCTGGACGGCATCGCTCCGGCCCGCCGCGGCGTGCCCCAGATCGAGGTGACCTTCGACATCGACGCCAACGGCATCGTCAACGTGTCCGCCAAGGACCTGGGCACCGGCACCGAGCAGCACATCACCATCACCTCCTCCTCCAACATGAGCAAGGACGACATTGAGAAGGCCGTGAAGGAGGCCGAGCAGTATGCCGCCGAGGACGCCAAGGTCAAAGAGAAGGTAGAGGTCCGCAACCAGGCCGACCAGATGGTCTATCAGTCCGAAAAGACCCTCAGCGAGGTGGGCGACAAGCTGCCTGAGAGCGAGAAGGCCCCCATCCAGGCCGGTATCGACAAGCTGAAGGAGACTCTGAAGGGCGAGGACACCGACGCCATCAAGGCTGCCACCGAGGAACTGACCCAGCTGTTCTACAAGATGAGCGAGAAGCTGTATCAGCAGCAGGCGCCCCAGGGTGATGCCGGTCAGGCCGGCGCCCAGGGCGGTCCCACCGGCGACCAGGGCGGCCAGTATTACGACGCCGACTACAAGGTCGTGGATGACGACGACAAGAATAAGTAAGTGAAAATATACCACCGGAAAGGGGCAGGGCTTCCTGTCCCTTCCTGTGGTGTTCCGGGATAAAAGACCCAGAGAAGGGAGCGGGCCTTTATGGCAGACAAACGCGATTATTATGAGGTCCTGGGCGTGGAAAAGGGCGCCAGCGAGGACGAGATCAAAAAAGCATACAAAAAGCTGGCCCGGAAGTATCACCCGGACATGAACCCCGGCGACAAGGCGGCCGAGGAGAAGTTCAAGGAGATCAACGAGGCCAACGAGGTGCTGTCCAACCCCGAAAAGCGCCAGAAATACGACCAGTTCGGCTTTGCCGGGGTGGACCCCAACTATGGCGCGGGCCAGGGCGGCGCATACGGCGCAGGGGGCTTCGACTTCGGCGACCTGGGCGATATTTTCGGCAGCTTCTTTGGCGGCGGCTTCGGCGGCGGCCAGCAGCGGCGCAACGGCCCCCGCCGGGGCGAGAGCATCCGGGCCAGCGTCTCCGTAGACTTCACGGAGGCGGCCTTCGGCTGCGAAAAATCCGTGACGGTGGACCGCAGCGAGTCTTGCCCCACCTGTAAGGGCAACGGCTGCGCCCACGGCACCACGCCGGAGGTGTGCCCCGATTGCCACGGCACCGGCACCGTGACCCAGGCCCAGCGGACGCCCTTCGGCGTCATGCAGAGCCAGGGACCCTGCCAGAAGTGCCGGGGCACCGGCAAGATCATCCACCAGCCCTGCCCCAAGTGCGGCGGCAAGGGCATGATCCGCCACCGCAAGACCATCAAGGTCAGCATTCCTGCGGGCATCGACAACGGGCAGACCATTTCACTGCGCGCGCAGGGCAACGCGGGCAAGAACGGCGGCCCCGCGGGCGACCTTCTGATCGTCGTGTCCGTGCGTCCGCACGAGATCTTCCGCCGCGAGGGCACGAGCGTCCTGTGCGAAGCGCCCATCACGTTCACGCAGGCGGTGCTCGGTGCGGAGCTCGAGATCCCGACGATCGACGGCAAGGTGAAGTACACCATCCCCGAGGGGACGCAGAGCGGCACGACGTTCCGCCTGAAAGGCAAGGGCATCCCCGGCCTCAACGGCCGCGGCCGCGGCGACCAGTACGTCACCGTGTATATCGAGACGCCGCGCAACCTGAACCGCGAGCAGAAGGAAGCGCTCAAGAAGTTCAGCGAGTCGCTCGGCGAGAAGAATTATGAGGAACACAAGAGCTTTTTCGGAAAGTTCAAGCTGTAACGAATAGAAGATGTATTTATCCGATTATCACACCCACTGTTCGCTTTCGTTCGACTCGAAAACGCCGGTGGAAGACATGGTGCGCGCGGGCATCGCGCAGGGTTTGCAGGAAATGTGCCTGACCGACCATGTAGACCTGTTCCGCCCGAGGGAGACGGCGCACTGGGAGCACGATTTTTCGAATCGTGAAGAGACCTTTGCGCGCGCCGACCAGGCGGCGGACGGGAAGATCATCGTCCGCCGCGGTATCGAGCTCGGCGAGGCGATGCGCGACTTTGCCTACGCAGACGAGTTGCTCTCGCGTTTGCCGGAGCTCGACTTTGTCATCGGTTCGCAGCATCAGCTGTCGGAAAAGTACGATTGGAACGACCTCTACTTCATGCCAGAGGCCACGGAGCAGGAGGCGCGCGAGCAGATCGCGGACTATTTAACGCTCGTTCTGGAGACGGCCAAGTGGGGGAAGTTCTCCGTGCTCGGCCACCTGACGCTGCCGCTTCGCTACATGAACGAAAACCACGGCATGCACATGAGTTTCGACGGTTTTGAGGACGAGGTGGCGCAGGTGTTCCGCGCGCTCATTGAAAATGGCTGCGGCATCGAGTGCAACGTCAACCGCGGCAACACGCCGCTGCCGGACGCCAAATGGCTGAGGCTCTATCACGAGCTCGGCGGCGAGATCATCACCATCGGCACCGACGCGCATACGCCGGAATTCGTCGGCATGCGCGCCCGCGAGACGCAGGAATTACTCAAGAGCTGCGGCCTCAACTATGTGTGCACGTATGAAAAGAAAAAACCGGTCTTTCACAAAATCTGACTGACAAAAGGAGAAACACTATGAAGATCGCATTGGGCTGTGACCACGGCGGATACGCCATGAAGGAAGACATCAAAAAGCAGCTGGAGGGCCTGGGCCACGAGGTCAAGGACTGCGGCACTTACTCCACCGAGAGCTGCGACTATCCCATTTTCGGCGAGGCCGCCGCGCGCGCCGTCGCGAGCGGAGAGTGCGAGTACGGTATCGTCGTGTGCACGACGGGCATCGGCATCTCCATCGCGGCGAACAAGGTCAAGGGCATCCGCTGCGCGCACTGCGCCGATACGCTCGAGGCGCAGCTCTGCCGCCAGCACAACAACGCGAACATGATGGCCATCGGCGCGGGCTTCACGGGCCCGAAGCTGGCCGCGGCCATGGTTGAGACGTTCCTCTCCACCGCGTTTGAGGGCGGCCGCCACGCCCGCCGCGTCGCGCTGATGGACGCTATCGAGGGCTAAAGCATACAAAAACGGAAAATCAACAAAAACCGAAAGGTTTTTGTTGATTTTTTTGCTCTCAAAAGGTAAACTGTTGCACGAGAAAAAGGAGGCGGATGCAGACAATGGCAAGAAGATCGAGCGGAACGAAGGGCTATACCGGTTATCGCGGGCGCAGGCGCGGCAGAGGTGTGCTGGCCGTGGTGCTGGTGGTCATTTTGCTGCTGGCGTGCGGCTTTTTGTTTGCGCAGCGCTATATGGTATACGATGCGGACGGCTCGGTCCGCTTTGAGTTCCCCTGGATAAAGAAGACCCCACAGGACGACACCGCAAATGGCGGCGACAGCGGCGACGATAAGAAGCAGGACGACCTTGAGATCACGGTGCAAAAGCCCGTCATCAAGGATACCTACGCAGTCGAGCTGGGTGCGGACGCGCTCGGCAGCGATTGGCAGGCAGCGCTCGATGGCCTTGATAAGGACGTGAACGCCGTGGCGGTCGAGCTCAAGGACGCGAGCGGCAAGATCCATTACGGCTCTAAGGTGCAGGGCGCGATCGACTGCGGCGCGGTGGCTGGCGGCAGCGCATCGGATACGGCCATTCAGGGCCTTGTCGACTCGGACTACTATACGATCGGCCGCATCAGCACGTTGCACGACAGCCTGTACGCCTACGAGCACATGACGGACGCCGCCGTGTGCCAGCTGACGGGCTTTGTCTGGTACGATACGAACAGCACACACTGGCTCGCACCCGAAAAGCAGGCGGCGCGGCAGTATGTGACCGATATCGTCACGGAATGCGCACAGATGGGCTTTGACGAGCTTCTGCTCGACGATTTCCACTACCCGCGCGAGGGGCGCATGAGCCGCATCAAGACGGACGAGCGCACCATGACGCAGCAGGAGGCGCTTGCGCTGCTCGCCGACGATATCCACACCGCGCTTGAGCAGGCGGGCTACAAGGGCAAGCTCTCCGTCAGCGTGGACGCGGACATCGCGCTTGCAGGCAGCGAGGCAAACTCCGGCATCGTGATGAGCGAGCTTACGGAAAAGTTCGACCGCGTGTACGTCAAGGTCACGGCAGACCAGCTCGAGAGCGTCACCGAGGCGATGAAGGCCTACGACGTCGAGTTCGTCCCCATCGTGACGGAGGCGACGGACAGCGGCAGCTATCTCATTGAAAAGTGAAAAGGCGAAGGGCGGGCCGCTGATACCTCAGCGGCCCGCTTTTTGCGTAAAAAGGGAAAAGGGCACGGGGCAGCGAAGGCTGTCCCGTGCCTTTTTTTGATGTGGAGAAAGACGAGGGGGGACGCCCCGTTCGGGCGTTGGAAAAAGCGTTGATAACCACTTTGAGACATAATGTACAAAAGTTGAATGAATTCGACGTAATTTAAACGCTTAATTTTGTGCAAAATAGATAGTATACTGTTGACCATATCAAAAAAAGGGCCCTCGCGGGCCGTTGCGCCCGCGCGGGAAAGAATATGCCGCGGGCGAAAAAGAGGATATGAGACGCCCGCTCTCCGGTGAGTGAGAGACCTGCCGCAGCGCACGGAGCGGCGGAAACGGGCCGATACGGAACATACAGCAAATTCTGCACAGAAGATAGAACATCATGCTTGAAAACAACCACACGATTCACCTGACGCTCAACGGCGAGAGCCGCGCGTTCACGGTGGAGCCGCAGGAGACGCTTCTGCACGTGCTGCGCGAGCGCGCGCACCTGACGGGCGCGAAGAAGGGCTGTGACCTTGGCGAATGCGGCGCCTGCACGGTCATCATGGACGGGCGCGCGGTCAACTCGTGTTGTGTGTTCGCCATCGAGGCGGACGGCAGTACGGTCGAGACCATCGAGGGCATCGGCACCGCCGACGAGCCGCACCCGCTGCAGCAGGCGTTTATCGACGCCGGCGCCATCCAGTGCGGCTACTGCACGCCCGGAATGATCATGGCGGCCAAGGCGCTGCTCGACCGCGATCCCCATCCCACGCGTGAGGAGATCCACGCCGCCATGTCCGGCAACCTCTGCCGCTGCACGGGCTACACGAAGATCGAGGAGGCCATCGTCGCGGCCTTCAGGGTCATTGAACAGTACGCGAACGGAAAGGAGGCGCAGCAGTGATGGAGCAGCATCATTTCGACATTATCAACCACGCCACGCCGCGCCTTGAGTCCATGGATAAGGCGCTGGGCCGCGGCAAATATACGGACGATCTGAGCGTGCCGGGCATGGTGTATGCCGCGCTCGTGCGCTGCCCGTATTCCCATGCCAAGGTGCTGAGCATCGATGTGAGCGGGGCGGAAAAGGTTCCCGGTTTTCTCGGCTGCGCCCTGCCGGAGGAGGCCCCGCAGGCCTACTTCAACTGCTCGGGCAACCCGCCCTCTCCGCTTCTGATGGCGGATGAAAAGGTGCTGACGACCGAGCCGCTGACCATCGGCCATCGCGTGGCCGTCGTCGCTGACGGCATCCCCGCAGATCAGAAACATCGCCACCGTCGGCGGCAACATCATGCAGGACCGCCGCTGCATTTACTTCAACCAGCCGCACCTGTGGCGCAGCGGCCTTGCCTACTGCTTCAAGACCGGCGGCAGCATTTGCCACCAGATCCCGAACTCGCCGGTCTGCCGCGCGATCTACTATTCCGATGTCGCCACCGCGCTCATCGCTTACGAGGCGGAGGTCGAATACATCGAAGACGGCGAGACGCACCGCACCGACCTCAAGTCCCTCATCGAGCGCCACAGCATGGCCAACGGCCTTGCCTGCCACGAGCACCTGCCCATCCTCGTCACGCGCTTTTTCGTCCCCGCGGCGGAAGAGAGCGAGCGCAGCGGCTTTTATAAGTACGCCATGCGCACGGCGATCGACTTCCCGATCATCAACTTCGCGCTCCGCTGCGGCGGCAAGCGCCCCGCGCGTCTGGCTGCGGGCGCGGTCGCGCCCCATCCGGTCGTGATGGCCGAGACGGCGGCGAAGATCGACTCCGACGCCACGGATGACGAGGTCATCGCGCAGGCCGAGGACGAGCTCAGAAAGCTCGCCATGCCCATCAAGGAGGCCTGCATGACCCCCGCGGTCAAGAGAAGCCTCTATCGCCACGTCGCGATGCTGCTGGATCTGAGAAAATAAGCAAAAAAAGAACCGTCCGATCGGACGGTTCTTTTTTGTCGTAGAAATTTACTTCGCGGCGCGGGCCAGAACGGCCTCGGCGCTCATGCTCGGGTTGATGGTCTCTTCGCTCTCGACCGCGATGGCCGCGGCGGCGGTGCCGGCGGCGCAGCTTTCGGCAAGGTCGCGGCCCGCGAGAAACGACCAGACGAGGGATGCCATCATCGCGTCGCCCGCGCCGGTGGCGTTGCGCATCTCGGCCTTGCAGATGGGTTCCAAATGTGTCTCGCCCTGCTGTGCGGCAAACACACCGTCGCCGCCGAGCGACAGGAACACGCGCTGCACGCCCTGATCGAGCAGCGCCTGCGCGGCCTGATGGAGCGTTGCATTGCCTGTGATCTTCACGCCGGAGAGGAGCTCTGCTTCGATGCGGTTGGGCTTGAGCGTGTGGACGTGACTGAGTAAGCCCTGGAGCTTTTCCGCCTTGACGGTGGATACCGGATCGACGAAGAGCGGCGCGGCGCAGTGCTCGACAAGGTACGCGATGGACTCGCGCGGCAGGTTCGCGTCCACGACCACCGCGGCGGCGCCGTCGAGCAGCTCCTTCTGCGAGGCGAAGTAGTCCGGCGTCAACTTTTCGCAGATCTCCATGTCGGCCACGGCCACGGCCATGTCGCCGTCGCTGTCGCCCACGAACACGTAGGTCGAGGTGCGGCCGTCGGGCACGCGCTGCGCGTGCGAAAGGTCGATGCCGAGTTCTTTACAGCTCTCTTCGACCTGGCTTGCGCGCGAATCGCCGCCCACGGCGGTCAGAAGATACGTCGGTACGCCGAGCAGGCGCATGTTGTGCGCGATGTTGCGTCCCACGCCGCCGAGGCTCAGCTCGACCTTGCCGGGGTTCGAGTCCTTCGCGCGCAGCGGCGCGAAGGAGTGCGCACCGATGTCGATATTCACGCCGCCGCAGACGACGGCATAGGGAAGATTCTTTTCGTTAGACATGATGTTGCTTTCTCCGAATTATTTGTGATAAAGACGCTTGGATTCATACTTCGGCTCGCAGCTGACGTGAATGCCGAGGCGCTTGTAGAGCTTGATGTCCTCCTCCGAGATGATGACGGAGAAGTGCGCATCGCAGCCGCGGAGCGTGCCGAGCTGGGCTCTTGCCATGTCGGCGAGGGGGTTCGTCAGCGCCGAGATCGCCAGCGCGATGAGCACCTCGTCAGAGTGCAGGCGCGGGTTGTGGTGGCCGAGCGACTGGAGCTTGAGCGCTGAGATCGGCTCAATGACCTGATTCGAGATGAGGTTCATGTCGCTGCGGATGCCCGCCATGGCCTTGAGCGCGTTGAGCAGCAGCGCCGCCGAAGCGCCGAGAAGGGAAGAGGTCTTGCCCGTGACAACGCGGCCGTCGGGCAGCACCATCGCGCCCGCGGGCGCGCCGGTCTCCTCGGCCTTCTGCTTGGCCGCGGCCACAGCGGGGCAGAGATCGGGCGTCACATCCGCCTGCTGCATGACGAGCTCGAGCTTTCTGAGCTGGCAGGCGTCAGCAATGCCGCGCGCGACGTCGACCTGCGCGGTGTAGTAGCGGCGCAGAATTTCCATGCGCGAGGCCTGACGACAGACCTCATCGTCGATGATGCAGTTGCCCGCCATGTTGACGCCCATGTCGGTGGGGGACTGGTAGGGGCACTTGCCGGAGATGCGCTCGAAGATCGCGCGCAGGACGGGGAAAATCTCCACGTCGCGGTTATAGTTCACGGTCGTCTCGCCGTAGGCCTCGAGGTGGAACGGGTCGATCATGTTCACGTCGTCAAGGTCCGCGGTCGCGGCCTCGTAGGCGAGGTTCACGGGGTGCTTGAGCGGCAGGTTCCAGATGGGGAAGGTCTCAAACTTGGCGTAGCCCGCGCTCACGCCGTGTTTGTGCTCGTGGTAGAGCTGGGAGAGGCACGTCGCCATCTTGCCGCTGCCGGGGCCCGGCGCGGTGACGACGATGAGCGAGTGCGTCGTCTCGATATACTCGTTGTGGCCAAAGCCCTCGTCGCTCACGATGTGGGCGACGTCGGAGGGATAGCCCGCGATGGGGTAGTGGCGGTAGTTGCGAACGCCAAGCGTGTTGAGACGCTTGATGAAGGCATCCGCCGCGTTCTGCCCCGCGTACTGCGTGATGCATACGCCGCCGACATAAAGCCCCAGCGAGCGGAACGCGTCAATCAGGCGCAGGCAGTCGTCATCATAGGTGATGCCGAGGTCGCCGCGCACCTTGTTTTTTTCAATGTCGTTCGCGTTGACCGCGATGACGATCTCCGCGTCGTCGCGCAGCTGCTGAAGCATGCGGATCTTGCTGTCGGGCTGGAAGCCGGGCAGCACGCGCGAAGCGTGAAAGTCGTCGAAGAGCTTGCCGCCGAACTCCAGGTACAGCTTGCCGCCGAATTTGCTGATGCGCTCGCGGATGTGCGCGGACTGCATGGCAAGGTATTTGTCGTTATCAAAACCGATTTGTCCCATCGTAAAAAGCACCCCATTTTCAATTTACACATAATATATGCCTATTATATAGAACGTACGGCGGCTTGACAAGAAATGTGCCCGCAGAAAAATAGATGAAAAACGGCGGCGAATTTCTGCTATTTTCCCCTCTTTACATCAGCGAGCTCTTAGCGTATGCTATAAACAGTCTCTTCACGGGGAGAAGAAAAAATCCGCACTTTTTGAAAAAAGATGTTGACAAAAAGACACGGATATAGTAGTATATCACTGTTCGATTCGCGCGGTTAGCTCAGCTGGTAGAGCACATGCTTGACGTGCATGGGGTCACAGGTTCGAGTCCTGTACCGCGCACCATGGCGAGTGTTCTTATAGCATTTGAAAGGCTGTAAGAACACTCGCTTTTTATACAGCGAGTTCACAGGGGGCGTAGTTGACGACTACGCCTTTTCTTGTATTTACGGACACTTCCGGGATCGGCAGGGGCAGCACCGTTGGAATCTCAATCGTTCCGACGCAGTTATAGTGGATGCGAAGCCGCTGCTCCCATACGCCGTCGATCTTCTCAGCATTGAACACTTCAATCTTCTCAATCAGTTCGTTCAGCATCCTGGGCGTCAGTTTTCGCGCTCTGGTGTACTTACGGACAAGACCGATGAATATATCTGTCGTCATGGAACGGCTGCTCTGCTTCTCTATCTCGGAGCGGAGCTTTTTTATTTTCTCTGCCAGTTCCTTTTGCTCGTCCTCATACCGCCGGGACATTTTTGCGAAGCGGTCATCGGAGAGCTTGCCGGAAACATTGTCCTCATAGATGCGCTCAAAAAGGCCGTCCAATTCTTCATCACGGGCAAGGAGCGTTCTTAGCTCTTTTTCCTTCAGCTTGCGGTCTGTCTGTTCCGCCTGCTGGGAATGACCGATCACCGCTTTTACAAATTCGTCCTCATAGAGACTGGCAAATTTCGTTAAGCGCCGTATCTCTCCCAGCACCACTTCCTCCAGGAAGTCCACACGGACATAATGGGTAGAGGTGCAGGTGCCGCGATTGCCCTTGTAGTTGGAGCAGTTGAAATACTTGATCTCCGGATTGCCCTGATTGAAGTGAAAGTGAAGGTTGCTGCCGCAATCGGCGCAGACCAACAGGCCGGAAAACATATTGTGTTCTCCATTGTTGGTGCGGCGCTTACGGATTTTGCCCCGCTTCTGCTGCACCTGCTCATACACAGCACGCTCGATGATCGCCTCATGGACGTCCTGGAACACCACCCAATTCTCGCGGTCATTGTCGATTCGCTTCTTATTCTTGTAGGATTTGGAATAAGTTTTGAAATTGAGAATGTCACCACAGTATTCCTGCAGGGAGAGAATTTTGGTTATTGTGGAGCTGTTCCACTTGGTAGGAGGCTGCTGTTTGCCCTTGCCGGGGCGTTTGATGCCCTTCGTGAGCCAGTAGGCCCGCGGGGTCAGGACATCGTCCTTTTCAAGCTGGGCGGCAATCTGCTCTGTTCCGAACCCCTCCAAAGTCATGCTGTAAACGCGGCGCACAACCTAGGCTGCCTCGTCATCCACGATCCAATGCTTCGGATCATTCGGGTCCTTGATGTAACCGTAGGGCGGCTGGCCCATCGGCTCACCGGCGTTGCCTTTGATCTTGTTGCTGATGCGCCGCTTTTTGCTGATATCGCGGGCGTACCATTCGTTGAACAGGTTGCGGATCGGGGCAAGCTCATTTTCGCCCTCCGCCGTGTCAATGTTATCCGAAACGGCCACCAGACGGATATCATGGTCCGGGAAAAACTCCTCCGTCAGCCGTCCGACCTCAATGTAATTGCGCCCTAGGCGCGAGAGGTCTTTGACAAAGACAGCGGCGGCTTTTCCCTGTTCCAATTGGCGGATCATTTCCACGAAACCAGGGCGATCCATCGTCACGCCGGAAATGCCGTCATCCAGGAAATGAACCAGATTTGTGTAGCCCTTTTCCTTTGCGACTTTGGCAAGCAGTTTCTTTTGATTGCCGATGCTATAGCTTTCGCCTTCAAGATTATCGTCACGGGAAAGCCTTTCATAGAGAAAGGCGGTCACGTCACGGGATTTTTTGTTATTCGACTGTTTCATAAGTCCTCCTTCCGTCAAGGCAGTCGAATAGCAAATATACTTGTACGAACACATTATACCGCCATTTGCTGCCTCTGTCAGCCGGGTTTGAAAGCTATTTACAGCTTTTCACTCTCGGACTTCATCAGGCGAAGGAGAACGCTGCCCAGGTTATCCGGGCTTTCTTCTTTGAAAACCGGCTCAACAACGAACGACCGATTGCCAATGTGATAGGTCGTTTTTGCATCCAGAGGATTTTTCTCTGGCCTGCTGGTCTTGCCGGGATTTGTAGCTTTATCTTGCATGATAAAATCCCCTTTCATAAAGCATAAAGATAGCAATGAAAGAGGCAAAACGGACGGCTGCTGGCACAGCTCCACGGGAGTCTAACCCCGGCCCATGCTGATGGGTGCGGCGCACAATGCTTTGTGGGCGTTCAATGCGCGAGTATCTTTGACCCTGCCCGTGTGTCATCGCCCGCAAGTTGCCACGCTTGCTTTGCGGTCTGGTGTTTCTCGCTCTCTCCGAATGGAGGTCATGGCGCACCGACCGTATGGCTCGGCACAAACAGGAATGTATCCGTTTGCCTTATACTGCGGCGCTGGCCTCCCAACGGGCTTTCTTTGTCAAGGTGCGGAACACACCATGCGGAAAGGGGAACGCACGGCGGTCATCTGAATCAGGTCAGGTCAAAATCCAGAATCGCAATAATCAGCTTCGTTTCCAGCCTGCGGCGCAGATCATCGTCCACCTGAGAATGAGGACAGCCCTGAGGATCATAGCTTGTCCTTGTGGAAAGCGCCGCTATGTAGCCGGAGTAGTGGCCGATCACACGGTTTACCGCGTCAGGGTCGCCCTGGACAGCGGCGGTAATGACCGGATAAGGAAGAAGATTATTCCGGGAAGCTGCGGTGTCACGCATCCGTATCACCTCCCATCAGCTCTTTCAGCAGCCGATAGGATTTCAGCCTGCGGTTGTTGATCGTCCTGCGGGCCAGGTTCATACGCTCCGCGATCTCACGGTCCGCCATTTCCAGGAACCAGTACATCAGAAGGATATCCCGGTTTTCCTGAGGCAAGGCGTTCAGCGCATCCGCCAGTAGATCGCTTTCAATCAGGATCACATCACCGCCAAGAATGAAGGTGTTGTACTCCCAGGGATAACGGTCATAGGCCGCAAGCTGTTCCATTGCGTCCTCCGGCAGTTCGCTGAAAGGGATGCTGTGCTTCTTCCTGCGGCTGATCTCTCGATAGCCGTTGAAGGCTTCGCACTTCAAGACCTTTTTGCAAAAGCTGTCAAAGGCATGCTGCTTGTGTTCGGCGTGGCGATCAGGTTTCATGTTCTCACCTCCCTTCGTGCCGGGAGGCAGTTCTTTTCTTCCCCTTTCGCCCACTACTCGTTCTGCGGAAGGCTGTTTTGGCCAGCTCTGCCGGGAAAAATCAAAATTATTTTTTCTGTCGTTCATTTGTGCGCTCCTTTCGTCCTGATCGGGTGGGTGGCCGGATCAGGCAAAGGGCGGAGCGCGGGGACAGTAGAAACATCCCCGATAACGGCAAAAAGCGCCTGTCTGCAAAACGCAGACAGGCGCAGAAGGATTATAAAATCTATTTACATGATTTCTGTGTTCATACTCATGGCCAGAATAGTCCGACGGAGGAGCTACGCTTTTTTTAACTGGTGCAGATCATGGACGTTGCGAAAAAGCAAAAAGGACACGGCGATACCTCCTCGGACACCGCCGTATCCTTAAAAAAGGGCGACTTTATCACACCCTCCGTAAATCCATTTTTTCAAAAGGAAAACAGCGGCTTAAAATGCAATATTTCAAAACCGCTGTTCTGCGCCGCAAGGCCGATTGCAACGGTCTTGTTGTGATACCAGCGCAGAGTGCTATCAAAAGGAAAGAGCCGATAAACCGTGTGCCTGTTGGCTACGGGTTATCGGCTCTGCGTCTATGCGTCTGGCTCTTTGATAACTGTTATTTTGAATTGTGTAATATTGATTAGAGTGACTTGCCTGCACTTCGGACAAAACAAAGGAAAATTCTTCAATTCTGTATCGTCTCGGATTTGTACCCTCGTTTTGTTTCTACAAATCGGGCAGCGTATAAATTCTGTTTGCATAGGGCGAAGTACCCTTCTCTTTGCTTTTATTTCAGCTTTCTCTCATAGTGACCTGGCTTTCAGCTTGTGTAGACTTCTATTGCCGCCGCCATAAAAGCTGCCGTCCCGACACCATACTGGTCGATGTGCTGCGTGAAGCGCTCATCACCCACATACATCTGACCCAGGCAGGAAAGGATCTCCTTTGTGCAGTTGTAGTAGTTGTCCGTAATGTAAGCCTGCCACTTTTTCACAAGCTCCTGCACTTCTACGCTGTCTGGCGGGAGTGAGCGATTCTTGCCAAACTCATTCAAAATCGCCGCGCCTTCGCCATCCAGCATCTTTTGTTGAACAGTATTATAGCTGGCCGACTTCTTTTCATACTCAGCATAGGCAACGGTGTTTCCCCAACGCTGCTTGACCTCTGCCGCATATTGCTGTTTTGCCTCTTCTATCTTTGTTGTATCAAACTGTTTGAAACTCATGTCGCGTTCTCCCTTCAATGTCTTATCTACAAGAGCGATCAGCCTGTCCAGTCTGTCCCGCTTTTGCACCAGAAGTGCTTTCTGATTTTGCAAAGCAGTCTCTTTTTCATAAGCTGGATTCTGCATGATTCCCCGGATTTCCTCCAGCGAAAAGTCAAGCTCCCGGAAAAACAAAATTTGCTGTAAAACCTCCAAATCAGCATCGTTGTAAACCCGGTAGCCGCTGCTTGTGACTTCACTTGGCGGAAGTAAGCCGATTTCATCATAGTAATGTAAGGTACGAACGGTAACACCCGTCAGTTTTGCCACGTCGCTGACTTTCATTTCCAGAAATCCTCCGATTGCTTCAAAATTTCTTCTGTCGGCGTAATGGTCGCCTCGTAAATAGATGCTCCGGTTTTTTTCAGATAATGGTCGATCAGCGCATACCCGCAGGCATATCCGCCGCAGTATGGCATACCAATGGGCTGACCACCGCGCAGGGACATGATCTCATCCCCGTAAAGATACGAAGAAAGCGTCTGAAAATCATGTGCCTCAAGGTTTTCACGAACAAGTGGTTTGATGGTTTTCCGCAGCACCTCCGGTGTCGTTTCGCTGACCCATTTGCCGACTTTATCCTCACCAAACATTTTAGCAGCAAATGTTTCTGCCAGTCCCTCCGATACGATCATGTCAGCCAGCGTAATATGATTGCTCCATTGTATAAACTGCCAGCGGACATTGTGATTTGTTTCATGTGCCAACGCCACAGGGAGCAGACCGAGCGACCGCTCATTCGGCACAATAGAGCCGATGATATAACCGGGAATCCCTCCATCGCCGCAGTAATCTCCTGTCATCGCTGTCATGGGACTTTGCGGGTCGCTCAGCATGACCGTAAACACATACTCCTGCTTCGGGAGTTGAATGCCGTGCTGCTCAAAGTCAAGAAGCGTATTACGGATGCTGGCCTCACAGCTTGCCCAAAAAGTATCGCTGCTGATTTTTTCAATTTCTGCCTGGCGTTCCTCCGTGATCTGTACCGGGGCATAGAAGCCGCTCATTGTGGCGGCAGAAACCACATCATAGCCACCCTCTTGCGCTGCCGTCAGAGGAATCCCAACACACGCCCACTTAAATTCAAAGGGCTTCATCAGTTGATTCCGATAAATATTTTCCTTTTTGTCGGGAAGTGCAGTCATCATATCTCGATAAATCCGGTCAGACCGGATCGCTGTTATTTTCATGGTAAAGCCTCCAATTTGTTTCTCATGTCCGAACATAGCCTTATCATACGCTATGACGTAACGTGAGAGTCAAGAGGTAAAATAATTTTTTGGGGATAGAACAAGGCTGAATCAATTTGGCGTTTTTATTATATATAGCCAGTTGAATTGTTACAAGAAACGGAATATGAATTATTAGAGCCAATACAATGAATAAATAAGGCATATTCTGCAAGATAGTGGAACTGTAGAATGTAATAGGATGATTGAATTATGCCTAAAAGAGCCAAGAAAGAAAAACGTCCTATTGCAAAAATCGACTTCAAGCCGTATGGTTTGGAAATCAAAGCCAGTCGCACAAAGCAGAAAGAATCTAGGAATAAGGCGGCCGATGCGCTGTTTATCTCGCCGCGCTATCTTGCCAACATCGAAAACAAAGGTCAGCATCCCAGCGTACAGGTATTTTTAGAGCTGGTGTCCCGCTATCATATCTCTGTCGATCAGATCCTTTACGGCAACGAAGCCGCAGATAAGTCTACGGAGCGGCGGCAGTTTGAAATACTGTTGGACGAGCTGACGGATGCAGAAATCAAAATCCTTACAGCGACGGCACAGGCAATATTGGATGCGAGAGCGGACAGCGAGGGAGAAAATTGAATACGGTGTAAGGAACGCTATGAACAGGTAGTTCATGGCGTTTTTCTTTTGCAAAAATCCGCAGATGTGGCCAAAAGACACTTCTCCGATTGTAGTATTGGTAGCGGAAAAAATACGGGGTACGAAGTAGATAGCAAGCACAGCAAGCGAGTACCCACTTGCGAATTTTTGAATTTTCAGGTCCCTTGCCCGAAAAATCAAAATTGCTTGTTGGGATAGTCCCAAACCCTTATAAAGAACGGAGGCGGCGCATGGCAAACCGAAAGCGGAATATCCAAATGAAATTCTATGTTACGGAGGACGAAAAACGGCTCATAGACGAGAAAATGAGCCAGCTCCCCACACGCAGATATGGTG
>OLNX01002015.1_pt1 | contig 16036 bp, 14 predicted proteins | sample 1672611 | NCBI WGS metagenome assembly OLNX01 (sample SAMEA3136705, study PRJEB25190) | human gut metagenome | reverse complement strand
AGCGCATCCTTGGTAAGGATGAGGTCGGCGGTTCGAATCCGCCCAGCAGCTCCAAAAAGCATCGAAAACTTCGGTTTTCGATGCTTTTTTTGCTGAAAAACGCACTTTTATGTGCGGGTCAAAATGTGGGTCAACTGCCTGACCCACACGGGGAAATGCTCGGAAAGGGCAAAAGATGAGCGGACGGAAAAGCCGTTATTCTGAAAGGCCTTTTCTTTGTTTCGCCGCGTTCTTGTATTTTGCGGCAGGATATGCTACAGTACCTGCCGTTGATTCTTTCTGCCTCTTACGAGGCTGTGCGAGGTATTTATGAAGCTGTTACGATGGTGTAAGGCCAACGCCATGCCGGTGATTGCGGTGCTGGCCGCGGCGGTGACGGCGGTGTTCGTGCCGCCTGACGCGGCCTATCTTGGCTACTACGATGTGAAAACGCTATCCTGCCTGCTGTGCGTGCTGGCGGTGGTGGGTGCGCTGCGCCGCGTGGGACTGTTTCCTCTGCTGGCGCAGAGGCTGGTGCAGGTGTTCCACACCACCCGCGGCGCGGTGACGGCGCTGGTAGGTATCACGCTGGTGGGCTCCATGCTGCTGACCAACGACACAGCACTGCTGACGTTCCTGCCCCTCAGCTGTTTTGTGCTGGAGCGCACCGGCCAGACGAAATGGACGGCGCTGACGTTCATTCTGCAGAACTGCGCCGCCAACCTGGGCGGTATGCTGACGCCCTTCGGCAATCCCCAGAACCTGTATCTGTTCAACCACTACAACATCCCTAACGGGGAATTCCTGTCCATTATGCTGCCGCCGTTCCTGCTGTCCACGGCGCTGATCCTGCTGTGCTGTCTGTTTCTGCCCCGTGAAGGGCTGACTGTCCCCCGGCAGGAGACACTGCCGGACAAGCGTCGTACTGCGGTATACGGCGTACTGTTCTGCGTGGCGGTGGCTATGGTGCTGCGGGGAATCCCCTACTGGCTGGGACTGCTCGTTATCGTGATGGCTCTGCTGGTGCTGGATCGCCGTGCGCTGCTGGGCGTGGACTGGGGACTGCTGGTGACGTTTGCGGCGTTTTTCACCTTTTCGGGCAACATGGCGCGGATTGAGCCGGTGCGTGAGCTGTTCCGGAAGCTGCTCACCCACGGGGCCATGCCGGTGGCGGCACTGACCAGTCAGGTCATCAGCAACGTACCGGCAGCCATCCTGCTGAGCCGGTTCACCGACGACTATCGAGGACTGCTGGTGGGCGTGAATATCGGCGGCGCGGGGACGCTGGTGGCGTCACTGGCCAGCCTGATCACTTTCCGGGAATACACAAAGCACGTCAAGGGGCAGACGGGGCGGTTCATGGTGCTGTTCTCCGCCATCAGCTTCGGTTTTCTAGGCGTCCTGTTGGTAGCCATGACACTCTGGATGCGGTGAAATGAGCAAACTAGAGCTCCTGCCCCATGGGCAGGAGCTCTAATTTGTTATTGCGGTACAGTTTGATCAGCTCACATCACCTGTGCCATGAAGCTGCCCATGGTCTGTGCGGCTTCGTCCTGCTTTTGACGGGTGGCGTGGGTGTAGGTGCGGAGAGTGAACCCCGCATCGTAGTGCCCCAGCATACTACTGACAGTTTTCACGTCCACGCCGTTTTGTAAAGCCAGCGTGGCAAATGTGTGTCTGAGATAGCCCCTCACCTTATAGGACACTTAGAGCGGATTTGTAAACCAAAAAAGTCAGAGGACCCTGTCATAAGACAGAATCCTCTAACTTTTGGTACAGCTTTTTCAGTCGCCCTGATGCCGCCATTTTGGAGATGCCGTAGATCTGGCCGATCTCCTCCATGGTCAGCTCCTCGCCGTAACGGAGAGAGAGCAGGCTTTGACCCTGCACATCCAGCCCCGCAATGGCTCTCCGCAGATTTTCAAGCCGGAGGTTCCTAAGCACCGCATCCTCCATGGGACTGCCTTCGTACAGGGGGTCAGAATGCCCTACGGGGCCCATGAATGCCTGAGACCACACCGGGGTGTGGACCTCACCGGAAGGCTGCGAGATCAGGCTTTCGCCTAAGAACAATATATATGCACCGGGAGATGTCAAGTCGGGGCGAATGACGGAGGTTTCTCCATTGCAATATGTCATATCCTGTGCTATAATGCACTCAAACTGAATAACGGGGCAGCGTGAGCCGGGTTTATCCCGGCGGCGGAATGGGGTGAGAGGCCCCGCGAGACGGTCACTGTGATGCCGGTTTATTCGGCTAAGCCAGATACGCAAGGTGCTGCTCCCGGGCCACTGCCAGTACCGGGGCCAAAGCTGTTATGCGAACGCTTCACCCGGCTGCCTATGGCGGCTGGGTGATTTTTTGCTGCCAGGCACCATGGTGCCTCATGCTTTCTATAGAAAGCATGATAGCCATTTCAAGCCGCCGGGGCGGGGGAGGACGGCAGACCTTTCCCGTCCCGCTTTCCAGAAAAATTTTTGCGCTATTTGTCGTTCCTTTCATGTTCCCGAGACCCGGGCCGTGCTGCAAAGAGTGCGGCCCGGGGGACGGGAAACAGGGGGAGTGGGATATGGGATATTACGGATTGCCACACCAGTGACATCGGTCACTGATTCGCAATGACAAAAAGTGTGTGATTGCTTCGGCATTTACATAAATAAAAAGAATGAAAGGAAAAAAGAGATGAAAAAGAGAATCATTTCTCTGCTGCTGGCGCTCATCATGGCGCTGTCACTGCTTCCCGTGAGCGTGCTGGCGGCAGACGACCACACAGGCCAGGTCCATGTGACGGTGGAAAACACCACATGGACCAAGGCCGACGGCGCACCCTGGGAGGGGACGCTGGTGGACGAGTGGGTTACCCTCAAGGCTGACTCCACCATGATGAGCTGCATCGTGGACGCGCTGACGGCCAAGGGCTATACCCAGACCGGCGCGGACACCGGCTACATCAGCGAAATCAACGGCATCAAGGAGAAGGACGCGTCGAAGGATTCCGGTTGGATGGGCACGCTCAACGACTGGTTTACCAGCGAGGGCTTCGCCAAATACACCGTGGCCAACGGCAAGCTGAAATCCGGCGACGAGATCGCCGTGCAGCACACCTGCAATCTGGGCGCGGACATCGGCGGCTCCTTCGACACCAGCAACAAGAGCCTCAAGGCCGTCGCCCTCAGCGCGGGCGAGCTGATCCCGGCATTCTCCAGCGACGTGCATGACTACACCATGATTCTGCCCGAGGGCGTCACCGCCCTCACCGTCACCCCCACCGCCAGCAACAAGCAGAATCGCGTCCGCATCTATGTGGGCGGCACGGAGTATGGCCGCAAGGATGCCATTCCCGTTCAGGTGGGCACCGTCATCACCCTGAAGGTGGGCAATGACGGCGATGCCGCCCCGGAGACCTACACCATCGCCCTCCAGGCGGCGGGCACCCTCCTCTCCGGCGACAATGTATCCCTCACCTCCATCCATCAGGACGGCTCCGCCGGTACCAAAGTGGCCCTGACCTTTGACAAGGAAACCGCCGGCTTCACCGGCAAGCTGGCAAACTATACCCATCTCAAGCAGTATAACGACGGCGGCTTCACCGTGACGCTCTCCGACCTGCCCGCAGGGGCCACCGCCCAGCTCAAGAGCAGCAGCGGCAAGGTCCTGGCGGACTTTAAAAACGGCGTGGCCTCCACCGCCGCCACCCAGTTCACCGGCAGCGGCTCGGCCTATTTCTACATCGCCGTCACCGCCCAGGGCCGCACGGAGAATTACAAGCTGACCCTCACCAAGCCGGGCAATTATGTCTGGGATACATTTAACTTCTTTGGCAAGCCTGCCTATAATACAGATAATGTGTTCTACGGCTATCCGGAGGGTACGCTGTTTCAGGCGGATGAGGACGGCAACCGCACGGGCGAAACCGGTTATTCCCGAAATTGCTGGAATTATATCGTCTATGTGTCCCCGCAGGTGGCCAGCTTCGGCATCAATAAGTTCTTCGATGCCATGCAGGGCGGTGACCTGAACACCTTAAAAACGCAGATTCTTGTGGATGGCGAGGTTCATGTCAAGCAGGCTAACTTCGGTAAGCAGGCCATGATGGCATTTGTCAAGAAGCCGGTAACTCTGACCAAGGACAAGACGGTCATTGACATCGTCGGTGTCGACAAAAAGAATCCCAATATCGAGATCCACACCACTATTACGGTGATTGTGGTCAAGACCACCCCGGCGGAGCTGACCGATTTTATCAGCGCTCTGCCGAGCACCGATAATCTGACGTATGCCGAGCACTACAAGATCGTCATGAGCTATCAGCGCGCCTATACCGGCTTTACCGACGAGGAAAAGGCGCAGCTGTCCGCGGAGACGGTGAAAAAGCTGCAGGATTCCGTGGCCCGCGTGGAGGAGCTGAAAAAGCGCCACGAGGACGGCGTTCAGGCATGGATCGACCTGGTGAACACCTTTGCCGGGAAAGTGACCGCAGAAAACTATGCCCAGTATTACGACGCCGTGCAGAAGGCCCAGGTGGAGTATCTGGAGCTGTCCGACGCACAGCGTGCGGAATTTGCGGCCGTTAACTCTGCGGAAAACGCCGCAGTCATGACGGCCTACGAGGCTGCGTACCGCACCGTCAACGAGCAGTCCATTCTGGACGGCAGCTCCATCGGCAAGCCCACGGAATATTACGACGACTTCATGATGGGTGCCAACCACTATAACCTGGACCTGGGCCACGAGGACACCTATTATCCCGCCGTGTTCCGGGAGATCTGGACGAATCGGCCTACGACGCTGTATCCTGCTGGATATGCGGCAGAAAAAGGTCTGCCCTATACCCTGCCCGGCATTCTGAAATTTGACATCAAGGATGACAGCATCTTCGAGATCAAGGAAGTGGAGGATGTCTATAAGGATGGCGGTCTGGGCGGCGGCAGTACTTTACCGGCCATGAAGTACTACCTGGTGCCCAAGAAGGCGGGCACCACCACCTTCACCGTCACCTTTACGGATAAGGCGGGCAATTTCTATGGGCAGATTCCGGAAATTCCCGTCCATGTCAATAGCCCCGAGGAGACGGCTATCCAGGATCTGAACAAGAATCTGACGAACTTCACCTCTCTGAGCAACACCAGCAAATACGACAACTGGACCTATGACTGCGGCACCCAGGGCGCGCCCTTTACCTTCAAGGTGAGCGGCACCAACGCCAAGGTCAGCGTCTATAACTATCTCCAGTACAACAAAGACGGCACCCCCGTCAAGACCGACTATACCCCCGACGCCAAGGGCAATGTGACCATCCTCATCAAGGACGGCTACAACGGCATCGAGGTCACCGCCGACTACCAGGGACAAACCGTCACGCAGGTCTACTCCCTCAAGGGTAAGGTCACCCGCTATGTGCAGGAGAACATCTCCCGCCCCGGCGAGGCTCTGCGCACCGGCGATACGGCGGGTATCTGGATCATCGGGCGGCCTACCAATATCCACAAGATCCTCCGTATTTATAACCCCGCGTCCACGACGGTGTTCTATACGGATATGCCCATGCAGAGCGTAGTAAATACAGACAACCAGCACGACATCTATCGCATTACGGACACTGGAAAGAAACAGACTTCTTTCCAGCCCCGCGTTGCGGCCTATCTGACGGAATCCGGCACGATCACCCTCACCAAGGGCAGCTCCGATAACCGGGGCTACGGTTCCAATCCCGGCAGCGAGGGCGATCAGGGCAACACCGGCGGCATCGCTGCCTCCACCCGCTATGGCTTCGGCATGCTGGCGGATATTACGCTGCAGGTGGAGGAGAACCCCAACTTCAAGCTGGAGCCCAAGTATGAGACCGTGGCCGAGAACGGCGGGCAGGTCAAGGCTGGGGACAAGCTTACCATCTCCATCCCCACGCTGCCCATCGAGCAGCTGGCCCAGGACTATAAGCTGCAGTACTGCCTGCTGAACTACTCCACCAATATTCCCGGTGCGGAGTACATTTTCTCCAAGTGGTCCAAGGGCGGCGACTCCTGGGAGGGCGAGGGCACTACCCCCGTCGGCCCCGAGGTGGCCCTCAAGAGCATCACTTTCACCGTGCCCAAGACCACCCCGGCGGGCACCTACAGAATTCATGGCGGCTATCTGGATGTTACCCACAGAAGCGGCGGATACGATTGGCTGGATAAGTATGCGAAGTTCTATCAGATGGAGATCAGCGACCTGACCATCACCGTTTTGAAGGGCGACATCGAGACCGTGGAGGACCTTATTGACGCCATCGGCGCCAATGTCACCCTGGACAGTGAGGCCGCCATCACCGCCGCCAAGGCTGCCTACGACGCCCTCTCCGACGAGGACAAGGCCCTGGTGGACGCTGACAAGGTGGATGCCCTGAACGCCGCGATTATCAAGCTCAACCGGCTCAAGCACGCGGACCTCATGGCAAACCTGGATACCATCTATAAGACCACCGGCGACTTCATCCAGGGCCTGGGCACCCCCACGGTGAGCTCCACCGGCGGCGAGTGGATGGTCATCGGCCTGGCCCGCAGCGGCCGCACCGTGCCCGCCGGGTACTATGACAATGTGGTGGAGTATGTGAAGGCCAAGGCTGACGCCAATGAGCGTCTGCACCGGGCCAAAGTTACCGACAACGCCCGGGTGATCCTGGCCCTGACGGCCATCGGCAAGGATGTCACCAATGTGGGCGGCCACAATCTGCTGAAGGGCCTGGATAACATGGCCTATGTGCAGAAGCAGGGCATCAACGGCCCCATTTTCACCCTTATTGCCCTGGATAGCCACAATTACCCCACCATGGGTGATGTGACCCGGGAGAAGCTGATTCAGGTCATTCTGGACGCCCAGCTTCCCGACGGCGGCTGGAACCTGAGCGGCGAGAACGCCGACCCCGATATGACCGCTATGGCCATCCAGGCCCTGGCCCCCTACTATAAGACCAACGAGACCGTGAAGGCTGCTGTGGATAAGGCCCTGGAGGTCCTTTCCGCCCTGCAGCGCACTGACGGCGGCTTTGGCAGCTGGGGCACCGTGAACAGCGAGTCCTGCGCCCAGGTCATCGTGGCCCTCACCGCTTTGGGTATTGATCCCATCGCGGACAGCCGCTTTGTGAAGAACGGCCTCACCGTGCTGGATGCTCTGGCCAGCTTCTATGTCACCGGCGGCGGCTTCCGGCACACCGCTGGCGGCGACCTGGACGGCATGGCCACCGAGCAGGGCTACTACGCCCTGGCGGCCTACTACCGCTTCGTAAACGCCCAGACCCGGCTCTATGACATGACCGATGTGACCATTCAGACCGGCGGCAGCAATACCCCCGCCACCGGCGATACCGGCGTGCTGGGTTGGATCATCGCCCTGCCCGTGACGATTCTCGCCGCAGCCTTCGTCCTGAAGCGTAAGGAGCGGGAGGCGTAAGCCAAAAAGAAAAAACCCAAGCGGCAAAATAAAACAGCACCCCCGGGGCCTCTTGCATAACAAGAGACCCCGGGGGTTTTGATTGGCAGATACAGCAGCTCACTTTTGAGCGCCCCGCAAAAATTTTCCCCGGGCAAAGAAGGTGAAAGGCCCCGGGGGCGCCCGAAGCCTTTCACCTTATCCCATATTCAGCTCAGCAGGGCGGCCAGGAGGGTCAGGACGGCTACGGCGGCCCAGAAAAGGAGCTTCTGCCGCAGCATACGCCGGACGTCCACGGACGTGTTACTCAGCCAGCTTCCGGCCCATGGCCTGGCAGGCGGCCAGCACATCGTCGTCGGGAGCCTCGCAGCAGGTGATGCTTTCGCACACCAGGCTGATGCCCGCATCGTCGCAGTCCTTCTCCCAGCTGCGCATCCATTCGCCGTCGCCCCAGCCGTAGGAGCCGAACAGGCCCACAGACTTGCCGCCCAGCTGGTTCCTGATGCTGTCGAACATGGGCTGGAATTCCATCTCCTCCAGCACCTCGCTGCCCATGGCGGGGCAGCCCATGGCCACGGAGGACACGCCGGACAGGGAGGCGGCGGTCACCTGGTCGGGAGTCAGCAGGGAGGCGTCGGCCCCGGCGGCCTTCATGCCCTCCAGAACGGCGTTGGCCATGGCCTCGGTGTTGCCGGTGCCGCTCCAATAAATCACAAGCGTCTTTTTCATAAATATACTTCCTTTCAAAAATATGTCTCAAAATATGCCAATGGTTTGTCAAACGGCCACTGCCAGCTGCTCCAGCCGGTAGCCGGTCTGCCACAGGGCGCAGTAGCGCTGGGTGCAGCGGCGGAAGCGGTCGAACAGAAGCTGAGCCCGCTGCTCGTCGCCGTATACCTTCCACAGCCCGGCGCACTTGAAGTCCTCGGCCCGGTGGTCGATGAACCCCTGCACATCCTCCGGCGGGTAGCTGAGGAACAGCCCCACCTCGTGGGGAAATTCCTCCTCCGTGCGCAGCCGCTGCACCAGCCGCGCCACACACTGTCCGCAGCTGCCGCAGGGATAGCCCGCCTGCCGCAGCAGGCGGCAGGACAGATCGTCATCCAGATCCCGGCGCAGGGCCTGGGGCCGGTACAGATACAGCAGCGCCCTTCCCTGGCCCAGCCGCATGGGCAGCAGGCACAGCCCCCGGGGCACCAGCACCCGGTTCATCCGCCGGATGTCCGCCAGCAGCTGCTGACGGGAGTCATAGGGGCAGGGAAACAGACTGCCGGTCTTGATGCCGGCCAGAGTGGGCGCGCACTGGCGCACCACCGTCTCCTCCGCCGGTCTCATCCTGCGTGCTTCTCCAGAATTCCCCGCAGAGCGGACAGGGAGCTGGTGTGGCAGCGCTCGATGATGGTGTTCTGGCCCTTCAGCTGGCTGAGGGCCCCCTGCACCATCTTGTGGGACATGGTGCCGGTGAAAAAAATCATCAGGTCGGGGCTGCCCAGCTTGTTCCGCAGGCCTCCGGCAGGCTTGGTGAATACCTTGGCCTGGCACCGGTACGTCTGACAGAGCTCCTTATACCGCCGCTCCATGCACTCGTTTCCTCCCAAAATTACAACGCTCATAGCGATCTCCCTTCTATGGTTAAAGTGCTTTAACTACTGATTTGTAAAAACAGCGTCTCCCGGACGCCTTGTATGAGGATAGTATACGCAAAGGCAGGAGGCGTATCCACTCCAAAACGGCGGATACGGCTCCAAAATGAAATTTTCGGCAGGGGAGGGACAGAAGAAAAGCAGACCTGCCAGAAGGCGGCCCCTTTATCAGGAGCCGCCCTCTGGCAGATGAAAGAAGATGAGAATCAGCGGAGAAAAGAGAGAAGATGAAAAGAGAACTACGAGAGAAAACCACGCAAACGCTTCTGCCTGCTATCTGAAAACGCCTGTCAGTCCAGGACGTTGGAGACCACCAGCCAGCGGCCCGCATCCTGATGCAGGGTCACGCTGCCGCCTGCGTAGCGCAGGGTCACGGTACCATCGGGGCTGTGGTACCCATACTGGAAGCGGACGTAGCCTGCGTCACCGGCAGGGCCGTAGTACGCGTCGAAATCCGCCAGATAGGTGAGGCCGTCAAAGGCCGCGTCGGACATATCCGCCAGGCTCAGGCCCGTGTACCGCAGCAGCAGATCCTCCAGCTCCGATGCCGTCAGGCGGGCATAGCCCTCGGCACCCAGCTGGCGCAGCTCCCGGTCGGACAGGTCCCGGCTCCCGGCGCCGCCGGTGAACAGGGCAGTCAGGTCCATGTCCGCAGCCCGGTCAAAGGAGACAGACAGAAACAGGTTGGGCCCCTGGGCAGGCAGCACGTTGAAGCAGCTGCCGCCGAACCAGCGGAGCTCCTGCTCTGTCAGCAGGCTGGCCCCCTGGGGCAGGGTCACCCGGGGCTCCTCCGCCGGGGCTGCGTCCTGTCGGACCGCCGGGGCGGAGAAATGCACAGGCTCGACGGTATTCCTCGCTACGCTCTGCCCGCGCAGGCCGCAGGCACACAGCCCCAGCATCAAGCACACTGCCAGCAGCAATACCGTCTTTTTCATGGCGACTCCTTTCCCGAGGTGAATGTTGGTTTTTCCCTTACTGTACTTGCAGTATACAGGAGTTTCTCAGCAAAATCATCTCAAAATGGTGAATAACGGTTACAATCCGGTAACAAAGCGGTTAAAATTTGGTACACTTTTTCGGCGGTTGCAATGGTGGGGAAAATGAGGTATAATAATAAGATTGGTGTATCTTGCACAGGAGGGAACCCTGCCTTATGTGGTATTTTCTTTTGTTTGCCGCCCTGTTGGGGGCGGACCAGCTTATCAAATACTGGACGGTGGAGCACCTGGCTCTGGGAGAGTCGGCGGCGTTTTGGCCGGGCGTCATGCGGCTGACCCGGGTGCATAACTATGGCGCGGCCTGGTCCAGCTTTTCCGGCCAGACTGCGGCCCTGGCGGTGGTGACGGTGCTGCTGATGGCGGCGGTGGCGTATCTGCTGGTGCGGCGCATCGTGCGGCATCCTCTGGGCGTGATCGCGGGGCTGATGATCCTGGCCGGGGGCGTGGGGAACCTCATCGACCGGTTGTTCCGGGGCTATGTGGTGGACATGTTCGACCTGACTCTATTTTCCTATCCGGTGTTCAACTTTGCCGACTGCTGCGTGGTGGTGGGGGCCATTCTGGGGGCCGTGTACTACCTGTTTTTATACGATAAATACGACAAGAAGGACAAAAAGCATGGAAACGACCCGGCTGACGGTGACAACTGAGGAGGCGGGGCAGCGGGCGGACAGCCTGCTGGCCCGGCGGCTGGAGGGGCTGACCCGCTCCGCCGCCGCCCGGCTTCTGGAGGAGGGACGCGTTACGGACCGGGGCCGCCCGGTGGCGAAGAACCTGCGGGTCCAGCCGGGACAGGTGCTGGAGGTGACGCTGCCGGAGCCGGAGGAGCCGGAAGCCCGGCCCCAGGATATTCCCCTGGACGTGGTATACGAGGACGAGGACGTCATCGTGGTGAACAAGCCCACGGGGATGGTGGTGCATCCGGCGCCGGGGCACCCGGACGGGACCCTGGTCAACGCCCTGCTGTATCACTGCGGGGAGAGCCTGTCCGGCGTGGGGGGCCAGAAGCGTCCCGGCATTGTCCACCGCATCGACCGGGACACCAGCGGCCTCATTATCGCCGCCAAAAACGACGCGGCCCACCTGGCCCTGGCGGCCCAGCTGGCGGACCACACCCTGGCCCGGACGTATGAGTGCCTGGCGGTGGGCAATTTCCGGGAGGACAGCGGCACTGTCAACGCGCCCATCGGCCGCCATCCGGTGGACCGCAAGCGCATGGCGGTGGTGCGCCAGGGGGGCCGGGAGGCCGTGACCCATTGGGAGGTCATCGCCCGCTATCCCGGCGTCACCCATCTGCGCTGCCGCCTGGAGACGGGCCGCACCCACCAGATCCGGGTCCACCTGGCCCACATCGGCCACCCGATTCTGGGGGATACGGTGTATGGGGCCAAAAAGCCCGTGCCGGGGCTGACGGGCCAGTGTCTCCACGCCGTGGGGCTGCGGTTTCTCCATCCCCGCACCGGGGAGCCGGTGGAGCTGACCTGCCCTTTGCCGGAGGAGTTTGTCCGGATGCTGGACAAGCTCCGGCGGGGAAGCTGACGCCGCCGGCGATTCGATGGAAAATCATATGACGAACGACCGAACGAGGTGCGATATGCAGACATTTATGGTGCCCTGCCTGCTGGGGCTGGAAAAATTGGTGGGCGACGAGATCCGGCGGCTGGGGCTGCGGGATGTGCAGGTGGAAAACGGCCGGGTCCTGTGCCGGGGCCAGCTGTCCGACATAGCGCGGCTGAACATCAACCTGCGCTGCGGCGCCCGGGTCCTGCTGGTACTGGGCCGGTTTCCGGCCCGCAGCTTTGAGGAGCTGTTTCAGGGCACCCGGGCCATCGCCTGGGAGGACTATCTGCCCCGGGACGCGGCCTTCCCCGTGAAGGGCTACTCCATCTCCTCCCAGCTTCACGCCGTGCCGGCCTGCCAGTCCATCATCAAAAAGGCCATGGTGGAGCGGATGAAGGCCCACTACGGCCTGGAGCAGTTCCCGGAGGACGGGGTAAAGCATCAGGTGCGGTTCTCCCTGTTCAAGGACGAGGCCATGATCTGTCTGGATACCTCCGGCGAGGGTCTGTATAAGCGGGGATACCGGGCCGTGGGCGTGGAGGCCCCCCTGCGGGAGACGCTGGCGGCGGCTATGGTGACCCTGTCCCGATTCCGGGGGAGGGACCCCTTCTGCGACCCCTTCTGCGGCAGCGGCACCATCTGCATCGAGGCGGCGCTGATCGCCCTGAACCGGGCCCCGGGCCTGGACCGCAGCTTTGACGCCCAGCGCTGGGGCTTTGTGCCCTCCGGGGACTGGCTGGCCGCCGCCGGGGAGGCCATGGACAAGGAGTTCCACGGGAAGTACGACATCTGGGGCGGCGATGTGGACCCCCGGGCCGTGGCCATCGCCCGGGACAACGCCCGGAAGGCCGGGGTGGAGGATGTGGTGCGCTTTGAGGTGGCGGATATGCGGAATTTCCGCCGGGAGGACACCTATGGCCAGCTGGTGACCAATCCGCCCTACGGTGAGCGCCTGCTGGAGCGGCAGGAGGCCGAGGCCCTGTATCGGGATTTCGGGCATATGTGGGAGCGGCTGCCGGACACCTGGCGGACCCTGGTGCTCAGCAGCCACACGGAGTTTGAGCGCACCTTCGGCCACCAGGCCAAAAAGAAGCGCAAGCTCTATAACGGCATGATCAAGTGCGATCTGTTTATGTACGGAAATGTGTAAGAGCGGGGTTGACAGCGTTATGCCGGGACTTTTCCCGAAATCTTCACAGAAATTTTCAATTTGTTCATATACTTTTCCGCCGCCGTGCTACAATAGGTTACAATCTGTTACCGAATCTTAAAACTCACCGGGAGGGCGCCGCTATGAAGCACATCTTTATCATCAACCCCACTGCGGGGAAATATGACAGCCGCCAGCGGATCTATGAAATGGCTGAGCATCTGCGGACGGCTCACGGTCTGGACGTGCAATGCATCCTCACCAAAAAACAGGGCCACGCCACCGAGATCGCCCAAAAGCTCTGTCAGACCGGGGAGACCCTGCGGTTTTACGCCTGCGGCGGCGACGGCACCGTCAACGAGGTGGCAAACGGCATCATCGGCTATGACAACGCCGCCATGAGCGTGATCCCTGTGGGCACCGGCAACGACTTCCTGAAAAACTTCGGCGACGACCTGGACAAGTTCCGGGACGCCGAGAACCTGTGGGACGGCCCCCAGTTCCCCATGGACGCCATCGACGTCAATGGCCGGGTGGCCCTGACCATCGCCTGCTCCGGCATCGACGCCCGGGTGGCCCGGGACGTACATAATTTCAGCGAGAGCCCCATTCTGGACGGCAAGAGCAGCTATATTGTCTCTCTGCTGGTGAACTTCCTGTTCAAGGGCATCGGCTCCCATTGGACGGTGGAGCTGGACGGCGAAACCATGGAGGATGACTTCTCCCTGGTGTCCGTGTGCAACGGGCGGTATTACGGCGGCGGGTTCATGCCCGTGGCCGAGGCCCGGATGGACGACGGCGTGCTGAACACCCTGGTGGTGAAAAAGGTCAGCCGTACTACCTTCCTGCGGTTTGTGACTCCGTATGCCAAGGGGCAGTACTATAAATTCCCCCATGTGGCCCGCTGCTCTACCCCCAAGGTGGTGCATATCCATTCCGATAAGCCGGATATCGTCACATGTCTCGACGGCGAGTGCATCACCTCCGACGATGTGACCATCCGTCTGGCGGATAAGCGGCTGAATTTCTTCGGCCCCGCCGGCTGCGACTGCAACCGCACCGCCCGGGATATTTGACCAATTTGTGAACTTTTGAAATTTTGCCAAAAATCCCCTTGCAAAATCTGAATAGTGTGGTATGATAATCAGCGTTAGCACTCAGGGCTATTGAGTGCTAACGCTGAACTCGTTTATTATGTAAAGATATAAGGAGGAACCAACCATGAAACTGACACCGCTTGCTGATCGCGTTGTTCTGAAGATGACGGAGGCGGAGGAGACCACCAAGGGCGGCATCATCCTCACCGGCTCCGCTAAGGAGAAGCCCTCTGTGGCAGAGGTGATTTCCGTGGGCCCCGGCGGCACCGTGGACGGCAAGACCGTTACCATGACCGTGAAGCCCGGCGACAAGGTCATTACCGACAAGTATGCCGGCACCAAGGTCACCCTGGAGGATGTGGAGTATATCATCGTCAAGCAGGCCGACATTCTGGCCATCGTCGAGTAACGTTCCCATCCCTGTCATTTCCAAAATCAATCTTTTTGCTTTTAATTAGGAGGCAATATTATGGCTAAGATTATTAAGCGCGGGGAGGAAGCCCGCAAGGCTCTGGAGTCCGGCGTCAATCAGCTGGCCGATACCGTCAAGATCACCCTGGGCCCCAAGGGCCGCAACGTGGTGCTGGATAAGAAGTTCGGCACTCCGCTGATCACCAACGACGGCGTATCCATCGCCAAGGAGATCGAGCTGGAGGATCCGTTTGAGAACATGGGCGCGCAGCTGGTGCGCGAGGTGTCCACCAAGACCAACGACGTGGCCGGCGACGGCACCACCACTGCCACCCTGCTGGCCCAGGCCATGATCCGCGAGGGTCTGAAGAACCTGGCCGCCGGCGCCAATCCCATCGTTATGAAGAAGGGCATGGCCAAGGCTGTGGACGCTGCTGTGGCCGCCATTCATGAGCAGAGCCAGAAGGTCAACGGCACCGACGACATCGCCCGCGTGGGCACCGTCTCCTCCGGCGACGCCTTCATCGGCAAGCTCATCGCCGAGGCCATGGAAAAGGTCTCCGCCGACGGCGTCATCACCATTGAGGAGTCCAAGACCGCCGAGACCTACTCCGAGGTGGTGGAGGGCATGATGTTCGACCGGGGCTATATCACCCCCTACATGGTCACCGACACCGACAAGATGGAGGCCCTCATCGACGACGCGTATATCCTCATCACCGACAAGAAGATTTCCGTGATCTCCGACATTCTGCCTCTGCTGGAGCAGCTGGTCCAGGCCGGCAAGAAGCTGTTCATCATCGCCGAGGACGTGGAGGGCGAGGCTCTGAGCACCCTGATCGTCAACCGTCTGCGGGGCACCCTGAATGTGGTGTGCGTCAAGGCTCCCGGCTTTGGCGACCGCCGCAAGGAGATGCTCCAGGATATTGCCATCCTCACCGGCGGCCAGGTCATCAGCGAGGAGCTGGGCCTGACCCTGAAGGATGCCACCGTGGATATGCTGGGCCGTGCCCGCCAGGTGAAGGTCACCAAGGAGAACACCATCATCGTGGACGGCATGGGCGACAAGCAGGCCATTGCCGACCGCGTGGCCCAGATCCGCGCCCAGATCAACAACACCACCAGCGAGTATGACCGCGAGAAGCTGCAGGAGCGTCTGGCCAAGATGGCCGGCGGCGTGGCCGTCATCAAGGTGGGTGCTGCTACCGAGACCGAGATGAAGGAGAAGAAGCTCCGCATCGAGGACGCTCTGAATGCCACCAAGGCTGCCGTGGAGGAAGGCATTGTGGCCGGCGGCGGCACCATCTTTGTCAACGTGATCCCCGCTGTCACCGCCCTGCTGGCCGACGCCGAGGGCGACGAGAAGACCGGCGTGCAGATCGTGGCCAAGGCTCTGGAGGAGCCCATCCGCCAGATTGCCGCCAACGCCGGCCTGGACGGCTCCGTGATCCTGGAGAAGGTCCGCACCTCCGGCAAGAACGGCTTCGGCTTCGACGCCTACAAGGAGGAGTACTGCGACATGATCGCCAGCGGTATCGTGGATCCCGCCAAGGTGACCCGCTCCGCTTTGGAGAACGCCGCCAGCGTGTCCGGCATGGTGCTGACCACCGAGTCCCTGGTGGCCGACAAGCCCCAGCCCGCGGCTCCCGCAGCCCCCGCTCCCGATATGGGCGGCATGGGCGGCATGTATTAAGAGACGCCGCAAACCGTTGAAATTGCTTGATTTTTTGGATGCGCAAAAGCGGATTTACGCCAAACTTACGCCACTTACGCCAAAAATTCAAGCGCAT
>OLNX01002007.1_pt1 | contig 16082 bp, 7 predicted proteins | sample 1672611 | NCBI WGS metagenome assembly OLNX01 (sample SAMEA3136705, study PRJEB25190) | human gut metagenome | reverse complement strand
CCGACGTCATAATCTCGTAAGGTATCGTGTCGAGCGCCCGGGCCATCGTTTCGAGGTCGTTGCCCGGCTCGGCGGAGAAAACCGTCACTTCGTCGCCCTCGCCGACGCCCGGAATGTCCGTGATGTCGATCATGCAGCTGTCCATGCAGACGCGGCCCACGATCGGCGCGGGCCGCCCCGCGACCAGCATCGACCACCGGCCGCACCCCAGATGACGGTCCAGTCCGTCGGCATACCCCATCGGCACGGTGGCCGTCACGCTGTCACGCGTCAGCTTCCCCGCCCGGCCGTAACCGACGGCTTCGCCCGCCGACAGGTGCTTGAGCTGCACGATACGGCTTTTGAGCGTCGAAACGGGTTTCAGCTCGTCGTTATGCTCGAAGCCGAAACCGTAAAGTCCCAACCCCAGACGGCACATGTCGAACTGCGCCTCGGGGAAACGCTCGATCGCCGCCGAATTGGCCGTATGGCGAAGCACCGGATAGGGAAGCGCCGCAGCCAGACGGCCGCTCATACGGTCGAAACGGGCGATCTGCTCCCGCGTATAACGATCCTCCTGGGGCATATCGGAACAGTTCAGGTGCGAAAAGATCGTAGCGACCTTCACCGACGGAGTTTCGCCCAGCGTTTCGGTCAGCATATCCAACTCCCCTTCCATAAAACCCAACCGGTGCATGCCCGTATCGAGCTTGATATGGATCGGGTAACTCTCCTCTCCGACCCGTTCGACGGCTTTCGAAAAAAACGCCAGCGAACGGAAATTGTATATTTCGGGCTCCAGCCGGTGAGCGACCATCAGATCGAAACTGCCCTCGTCGGCATTCAGAACGACGATCGGCATTCTAATTCCCCGCTCGCGGAGCAGCACCCCTTCGTCGGCGAAAGCTACGGCCAGGTAATTGACCCCCTGATGCTGGAGCATCTGGGCCACCTCGAAATCCCCGGCGCCGTAGCTGGCCGCCTTGACCATCGCCACGAGCCGCACCCCGGGACGGAGCCGCGCACGGAAATAATTCAGGTTGTGGATCATGGCATCGAGATCGACCTCCAATACCGTCGTATGGCTCTTGCGTTCGAGCGCATGACTCACCCGCTCGAAGTGGCTGTCACGGCTGCCCTTGATGAGCACCACGCGCCCGGCCACATCGTCGCGGCGCAGGTTGCGCAGCAGCTCGTCGGTCGTGCGGTAAAAGGCGCTGTCGCAGGCGAAATTCGCCCCGGCATTTCGAATACGGTCTCCCACGCCGATCAGACGGCTCACTCCGGCGGCGGCCACCAGACGGGCCACTTCGCCGTAAAGCACTCCGTCCTCGACGCCGCTCTGCTCGATATCCGAAAGAATAAGTGTCATGGGACGGCCGGCGGCCATATTATGCAGGTAGTCGAGCGCAATGGAGAGGGAGTTGATGTCCGAATTGTAAGCGTCGTCGATCAGCAGCGAACCGTTGATTCCCTCCTTCAACTCGAGGCGCATCGCCACGGGCCGAATCCGGCCGAAATCGGGGTCGGGAAAGCCCATCACCCGACAGAACGCCCCGACCAACTGGGCATCGACACGCCCGGCCCCGCTCTCCAGAACCCCTGCGGGCAACTGCTCCGGCAGCGGATATTCCGCAGCGTCCTGCAACTGCCGGCCGCCGTATAACGTGCGGATCATCCGTTCGAGCAGGGAGGAGCCACCATGATAAATAATGGTTCGCGCTCCCTTCGCCAACACCAACTTTTCGGCACTCTTCTCCTCGAGCGAGGTGAAATTTTCCTGGTGCGCCTCGCCGATCGAAGTGAAAATCACCGTATCGGGGCGGATCATCCGCTCCAGACGCACCATCTCCCCGGGACAGGAGATCCCCGCTTCGATCAACGCCAACTCCTCGTCCCCTTCGATCATCAGCAGCGAGAGCGCCACGCCCAACTGCGAATTATAACTTTTCGGCGACCGGAAATATTTGACGCCGGCAGGAATCTGCTGGGCGATCCATTCCTTGACCACGGTCTTCCCGTTCGAACCCGTGATACCGACCACGCGCCCCTTGAACCGAGTCCGGTGATGGGCCGCAAGCTGTTGGAGGGCAGCGATGGCGCTCGGAACCACCACGCAGCCGCAACCGGCCGGAAGTTGCGTCTTCCGCTCCGCAAGAAATGCCTTCACATCCCGGCGAACCATCTCGCCAATAAAGGCGTGGGAGTCGTGATTGGTACCTTTCATGGCCACGAACAGCGGCTCCTCGCCGAACGAACAGTTGCGGCTGTCGGTAAGCACCCGTGCCACCGGCAAATCCTCCCCGATGAGTTCGCCCCCGCAAATGCGGGCGATTTCCGATAACATGTATTTCATGTCGTATCTTTCCTTTACATAACTGCCGTCAATCCATACGCAGAGTCACCACCGTAATCCCCGCTCCGCCCCGGTCGGCGTGTTCGTCCGCAGCCCGTTCGACCTCCGGCACCGTGCGCAGATAACGGCGGATCTCCTCCTTGAGCGCCCCCGTCCCCTTGCCGTGCAGGATCGTGACCGTACCGACGCCAACCATGATCGCGTCGTCGATAAAATCCCGCACCTCCTCCAATGCTTCGGCGGCACGCAGGCCCCGCACATCGATATGATCCTTGAAATTGAGCTTGCGGGCCGACACATCGACCGATACCACCGTGCGCGGCTGCACGGGCCTGGTCGCCTGCTTGAATTCGGCGCCCGAGATCACGACGAGCGAACTTCTATCCACCGTCGTAAGAATCTGTCCGAATGCCACCTGCGCCTTCCGGCCCTTGATCGAAAGCACCACGCCGGGAATGTCCTGCCCGGCGATCTTCACCTTCGAGCCGACCTCCGCCTCGCGGGGTTTCTCCGGCACGGCAGGCTGTGCGACCTCCGGAGTCTCGCCGGCCTGCTGTCTGCGCTCGGCACGACGCTGGCGGCGGCGTTCGAGTTTCTCCATTTCGCGGGCCACCCGTTCGTCGTGCGCCGCATCCGCTGCATCCGTCCTCTCCACCCTGTCCCGAAAATCGTTCAACTCCTTACGGGCCAACTGGGTAAGCTCCTTCTCGGCCTGCGCTTCGCGGATCGTCCGAATCGTATTCTCAATCTGACGGTTGGCGTCGGCGATCATCCGCTGCGCCTCCTCCTTGGCCTTTTTCAAGATTTCCGAGCGCTCCTGCCGGATGCGCGAAAGCTGGTCGGCATAGGTCTGTTCCAGCTCCTCGACCTTGCGGTCGGCGATCCGGATGCGGTCGCGCTTCTGCTCCCAGTAATGTTTGTCACGGGCGATTTCACGCAACTGTTTCTCGAGGTTGATATGATCGCTGCCGGCCTTTTCGCCCGCATCGCGGATAATATCCTCCGGCAACCCGATCTTGCGGGCGATCTCCACCGCGAACGAACTGCCCGGCTTGCCGATCTCGAGCCGAAACAGCGGCCGGATATTCTGCACGTCGAACATCATCGCTCCGTTGGCGATTCCCTCGGTGTTCGACGCATAATACTTAATGTTGGCATAGTGGGTCGTAATCACCCCGTAACAGCCTTTACTGCGGAGCCGTTCGAGGATCGACTCCGCGATCGCCCCGCCGATGATAGGCTCCGTACCCGAACCGAACTCGTCGATAAGCACCAGCGTCCGGTTCGAAGCTCCGGCGAGCATGTTCTTCATATTGAGCAGGTGCGACGAATAGGTCGAAAGATCGTCGTCGATCGACTGCTCGTCCCCGATGTCGATCATTAGGTTGCGGAACAGGGGCAGCTCCGAATTCTCCGATGCCGGAACCAGGAATCCGCACTGGAACATATATTGGATGATGCCCGTAGTTTTCAGACACACCGACTTGCCGCCGGCATTCGGCCCCGAAATCACCAGGATATGACGCCGTTTGTCGAGTTGCAGATCGAGCGGCACCACCTGCTTGCCCTGCGCCCGGAGCGTCTGCTGCAACAAGGGATGCCGCGCATTGCGCAGCACCAGCCGGTCGTCCGTCGAAACGATCGGCTTCACCGCTCCGTTGGCAACGGCCCAGCGGGCTTTGGCACGGATCATATCCAGATCCGAAAGATAGTCGCCAATCAGCGCGATCCGATCCGCTTCGGGGCGAATCGAGTCGGTGAAGGCCGAGAGGATCCGCACGATCTCGCGCCGCTCGGCGTACTCCAGCTCCTTGAGTTCGTTATTGATTTCGACGACCTCGACCGGCTCGACGTAGAAGGTCTTGCCCGTGGCCGATTCGTCGTGGATGAAACCCTGCAACTTGCGTTTATTGGCCGCTGCGACCGGAATCACCGCCCGGCCGTCGCGGATCGAGAGCATCGCGTCGGCCTCCACGATACCGGCTTTCTTGGCATTCGACAACACCTGCTGCAGGCGTTTGGCGGCCTGCCCCTCCCGCTCGCGGATCATCCGCCGGATCTGCTGCAACTCCGGCGAAGCGTCGTCCCGGATCTTGCCGTACTGATCGACGATACCGTCGATCGCCCGAACGATCTCCGGGAAAGCCTCGATCCCCCGGCTGCGGAGCCGCAGTTCGGGATATAGCTCCTCACCGCGCCCCAGGATAAAACCGGCGATCGCCCCCGCCGAAGCCAGCGCCCGGCGCAGCAACACGACCTCCTCGACTTCGAGGAAACTGCCTTCGATCTTCAGTTTGGAAAGGATATAATCGACATCGACGAACTCGTCGTCCGGAAAGTCCCGTTCCATCTCCAGCAGACGGCGCATCTCGTCCGCCAGCGCCAGCCGCCGCTCGACATCGGCCTGCGAAGTGCTGAATTGTTCGGCGCACAACCTTTCCCGGCCGCCGCGAATCGTACACAGCGCCGCGACCTGCTCACGCAGCCGGTCGAAACCGACTTTCTGTTCAAAGTTCGCCGGATAGATCATCGCACAGAGAAAACATTCGAAACTATCGGGCCGCTTTCAGGGCCTTGAGCGAATCGCGCCGGGCATGTTTCGCCTCTTTTTTCTGCTGCTTGCGGTCGGCCTTTTCGGGATCGCGGCCGAACAGCGAGAAATGGACGTAACGAGCAGGATGGGCCTGCAAGTTGGCCAGCAGCGACGCCAAGTTCGCAGTCGCCTCGTTGAGCGATTCGTACAGACGGGGATCGCTGACGAGCTGCCCGACAGTCCCCTCCCCGGCATTGACACGGGCCAAGATCGCATTGAGGTTCATCAGAGTCGAATCGAGCGCCCCGGCCAGATTCTCACGCTGTATTTGGTCGGTAAAATTGCTTAAATTCAGGATAATACTGTCCATACGCGGAGAGTTCTCGCCGAGCATCTCCGAAAAACGGGTCAAATTCGCTACGGCGCTCTCCAGATTCGCACGCTGCGACAGCAACATACCGTTTACGCTGCCCGTAATCGAATTCAGGTGCGACATCGTACCTTCGATATTCGCGGCGTTCTGCTCCATAATCAGATTCAGGTTATCCATCGTGCGGCTCAAATCCCCCACGACCTGCGACATCTTCTGCTTGAAAAATTCGAGTTCCGAACCCGCCATATCCATCAGGCCCTTGCTGCGGCTCGAACAGAGGGTGTCCCCGGATTGCAGGTAGGTCCCGGCATCGCCCAGAGCGATTTCGATCGCTTTGGCGCCCATGATGCTGTTGCTGTAGATCCGGGCTTCGGAATTGGACGGAATCCGGTATTTCCGCTGGATCGTCAGTTGAAGTACGACCTCGTTACCGATCGAAGGATCGAACGAAATATCCGTCACGGCTCCCACCTTCACGCCCCGGATCAGAATCGGCGAAGCGTTCTGCACGCCATCGACCTGGTCGTAAGCGGCATAATAGACCGCGTTGCGACTGAAGATGTCGAACCCCTTCAGAAAGCGGATACCCGCCCAGAGGGCGCCGATCATCAGCACGGCGAAAATGCCGATCTTAACTTCTCTTCTCATATACCTGTTTTTTTCGTTTTATTTACTGTACGATCCGGTCGCCCCGACAACTCACCACGAACGCATCGCGGAACTCCCTGCGCACCTCGGCCAACTTGGCTTCGGCCTGCTTGCGGGTATCGAAACGCCCCACACAATACTTATACCTGAACCGGCCGCCGGTAACGAACTCCGTGACTTTTCCCCGGTAACTTTTGAACTGCCGGTCCTTGGGCGGCACGCGCTTGGCGCTGGCGATCAACTGCACGGCATAAAACGTCTTCTCCTGTTCGGCTTTCCCGGTTTTGACACTACCCTTATCCGCTTTGTCCGAAGCGGCAGCCGAAGCCGGCTCTGCGACATCGGCATCGGCCTGTTCGTAAATGGCATCGTCATCGACAAGCAGCGCACCCCGAACGAAAGCGACGTAATCCTTCACCGCATCGCACAGCGCACGTGCGATTTGAGCCTGCCCCTTCGCCGAATTCATATAAGCGTACTCCTCCGAATTGGAAAGGAAACCTATCTCGGTCAGGATACCGGGCATATCGGTAGCGTAGAGCACTTTGAGCGGCTGTCGCTTCACACCGCGATTGTGCCGCCCGGACTTGACGTAATGTTTCTGCACCAGACGGGCCATCGCTTCGCTGTATTCACCATAGGTGAACTGCAGGTTCTGGATATAAGCCCGAACGATCGCCGCCGTCTTCTCGTTCGACATATCGAGCAGCTCCTCCTGGTTGTTATAATAGAGGGCCCGCTCGTTGGCGTTCTTCTCCAGCGGACTCTCACCCATAATCAGGGTCTCGACTCCCCGTGCCGACGCCGATGCCGCAGCATTGGTATGGATCGAAATGAACAGGCCGCCGCCCGCCTTGTTGGCGATATCGGCCCGAGCCTGCAAATCCTGGGTCAGACTTTCGGAAAACTGCTTGTCCGTCTTACGCGTGTAAACCACTTTCAACTGGGGGATCTCCTTCTCGATCAAGGCCCCGAGCTTCAGAGCGATCTGAAGGTTGAGATCTTTCTCATAAACGCCTCTGTAATGAGCTCCCGGAAACTTCGGCCCCCCGTGCCCGGCATCGATTACGACGACCCGCACGCCCTGTGCAATATTCTGCGCGGCAACTCCGTTGAAAGAGAGTGTCGCAATCAAAAACAGGGCAACAAGAAAAAGCGATTTCCGCATAGCAAAAGTGGCTGAAAATTTAACGGTTCTGAATTTTTTACCTATATTTGCCGGATGTTAAAACCCCCGCACTGAGGCCTTCGGAGCCATTTTCGGGCGGTTTTGCCGACTCGTCGGCAAAGGTATGATTTTTTTTGGAATTTTGGACAGGCTAAAGGCAAAATATATCTTCTCGGGAGCACTCCTGCTGCTCTTCCTGCTTCCGGTGCTCGGCATGGCGCTGCCGGGCGGAGTGCAGCATCCCGCGACACCCGAACGCCAAACACCGCCCGACAGCACTCCGACACAAGCCGTACAAAAATCCCGCCGCGAAACCCGCCGGGAGATTCGGCGCCTTCAACGGGAAGCCGACCGCCCCCCGACCGCCGAAACACGTACGGAAGAGGAGCAGGATTCGCTTTTCGACACCAAGATCGACTCGATCTTCGGAGCGCCTCCCCTCTCGCCGATCGCCCCCGCCGACAGTACGGCTCCCACCGGCAACGACTCGCTGCTACGCGATTCGTTGCGTCAGGACACGACCCGGCGCGATACGACCCGGAAAAAATCTTTCCTGGACGACATCATCAGCGGCAAAAACCAGGACTCGCTCTACTACGACGTACGCAACCGCACGGTCTATATCTACAACCAGGGCGATATCAACTACCAGAACATGAATCTCAAGGGAGATTTCATGCGGGTCAATATGGACGAAAAGATCATCTACGCCCACGGCAAGCGCGACACGATAGACGGCAAACCGACAGTTACCAACCCCACTTTCACCGAAGGAGCCGCCAATCCCTACACGATGGACACGATCACCTACAACATCGGCAGTAAAAAGGCGAAAATCAAAGGCGTGGCGACTCAGGAGGGCGACGGCTGGCTGATCGGCAACAACGTCAAAAAGATGGACGACAACACCATCCACATCCAGGACGGCAAATACACCACCTGCGACCAGACGGACCACCCCCACTTCTACCTGGCGATGACCAAGGCGAAGGTGATTCCCGGCAAGAAAGTGGTCACGGGTCCCGCCTACCTGGTCCTGGAAGACGTTCCCATCTACTTTCCGCTACTGCCCGAGGGTTTCTTCCCGCTCAGTTCCGGCCCCAAGTCGGGTCTGCTGATGCCGACTTTCGGCGAGGAATCGACCAAGGGATTCTACATTCGTGACCTGGGCTACTACTTCACGCTCGGAGAGCACATGGACCTGGCCATCCGGGGCGGTATCTACACCCTCGGATCGTGGGAGGCATCCGCGATGTCGCGCTATATGAAGCGTTACAAGTACAACGGCACCCTGAATTTCAACTACTCGAACGTCCGTGTCGGCGACAAGGGCGAACCCGACTTCCTCCAGCAGAACAACTTCCAGCTCTACTGGCAGCATACGCAAGACCCCAAAGCCAATCCGGGATCGACCTTCTCCGCATCGGTCGATTTCCGTACCAGCGGCTACAACCGCTATTCGGCTACCAGCCTGAACGAAGCGCTCCAGACGCAGACAAGTTCGACGATCTCCTATTCGAAAAGCTGGCTCGGCACACCGTTCTCCCTTTCGGCCAACATGTCCGTTTCGCAGAACTCGCAGAGCGGAACGCTCTCGATCGCCCTGCCGAACGTCGTCTTCAACGTTTCGACCTTCTACCCCTTCAAACGCAAGGAGGCGATGGGCAAGCAGCGGTGGTACGAAAAGATTTCGCTCCGCTACACCGGCAAGTTCAACAACAAGGCCAACGCCAAAGAGTCCGAAATCTTCACCAAGGAAACACTCCAGAACATGCAGTACGGCTTCGAGCATAGCATTCCTATCTCGGCGACGTACAACATCTTCAACTACATCAACTTCGGACCTACGATCAACTACACCGAAAAGTGGTATTTCAAAAAACAGGAGCAGGTTTGGAACCCGGTGCTGAACCGCATCGACAAACTCGACCCGGAGTACGGATTCTACCGTCTGTACAACTACAACTTCAGCCTGCAGGCCTCGACGATCATCTATGGCCGCTACGAGGCCAAGAAGAAAACGCGCAAGGTACAGGCGATCCGCCACACGATCACCCCGACGGTGAGCTTCTCCTACGCCCCCGACTTCTCCAAGCAGAAATACGGCTACGTAAAGACCGTGCAGAGCGATACGCTGGGTAATTTCAAGACCTACTCGCCTTTCGAAGGGAGCATCTTCGGCGTGCCCAGCTCCGGTCAGTCCATGGCCATCAACGCCTCGCTCTCGCAGACGCTCGAAATGAAGGTGCTCAGCAAACGCGATACCTCGGGTATGAAGAAGATCAAACTGATCGACGAACTCCGCATCGGACAGGTATCCTATAACTTCCTGGCCGACTCCATGGGACTTTCGAACATCCCCATTTCGCTGCGCACGACCGTTTTCCAGAATTTCGGCATCAATATCAACGCTACGCTCGACCCTTACCGGGTCACCCCGCAGGGCCAGCGTATCAACAAACTCTTTTTCCCGGGCCGTGTGGTATCGGCCAGCACTTCGTTCGGCTATACGTTCCAATCCCGCCAGGACAACTCCACCCCGGCGATCAACGACATCAACAGCGCCCCGGTCGATCCGGCCTACGCCAATCCTTTCTACGACCCTTACGGGCAAATGAACCCGGCCCTGCGACGGCAATACATGACCCAGGCCTACTACGACTTCTCGCTACCCTGGAACCTGGGATTCAACTATACGATCAGCTACTCCGCATCACCGACCAACAACGGCACGACGGGCTACCAGAAAAACATCACCCAAACGCTCGGCATCAACGGCAGCGTTACGATTCTGCCAAAAATGGGTGTAACAATCCAGGGCGGTTACGACTTCCAGGCCAAAGAGCTGACTCCGGCCTCCATCACCATTACACGCGACCTGCATTGCTGGCAAATGTCGTTCGCGTGGGTCCCCTTCGGCCACTATCAGAGCTGGAGTTTCAACATCGGCGTCAAAGCGGCTTCCCTCGCCGACCTGAAATACGACAAAAGCCAGAGCATGTTCGACAACCTGTATTGATTTTCCGCGTCGTTCCCTTCTACCCCCGGAATATAAAGATTCTGTGAAATTTAGTTTTTTCCTACTCTTTTACATAAATATTCCCTACATTTGTGCGTAAACATTTTAGGGCGAGAAAAAACTCTCAAACATAATACCTCTATGATTATGAAAAAACACTACGAATCTACGGTTAAGGGGGGGGGGAACTTCGTACTCCGCTCCTTCGGTTGAGATCCTCAGCATCTCGATCGAGAAAGGTTTTGCCAACAGCACTGTCCTGGACTATGGCGGAGCCGGCGAAGCAGGCGGCAGCGTTAAAGACACCGATTACGGAGAATACTAACAAACACATCCTACGACTATGAAAACTTTTTTCAAATCCATTTTGGCTGTCGCAGTGTGTGCATCTCTGTTCGCAGCCTGTTCCAAAGACGACACGGTTTCCGACCCGTCGAACGGTCGTAAAGTAACGATGACGGTCACCGCATCGTCTGAACTCGAATCGGCATCCGGTTCCCGTACGACGTATGATCCCCTGACGGGGAAAGTTTCGTGGAATGCGACCGGTGAATTCCTGCAAGTACTCGAAACGGCGGCTTCCACTACCGTATTTGCTACCTCGCAAAAGGGCGTGATAAGCGGCAACATTGCAAAATTCGCCGTAACGTTCCCCGCAAACGAGAACACCCCGCTCGTTTACAACGCGGTTTACCCCGCTTCGGCATGGGTTACCTCCAGCAATACGGACATCACCAACATGAAGGTCATCACTCCCACAGTCCAGCAGCCGACCGCTACGAGTTTCGATTCGAACGCGGACCTGCTGATCGCCAAATCGATCTCGCTGAAGAGTCAGCCGACCGAACTGCAAATGAGTTTCGGCCGTGCCGTTGCCATCGGTAAGATGACGGTCAAGAACCTCGCATCTGCGGAAAGTGTCCTCGGCGTCAAATTTACGGCTCCCGACAAAAAAGTCACGGGCCGCAGCTATGTCGATATGACGGCAGGTACCATCAAGGAGTATGGCTATATTAACAATTTCGCCGATAACGTGACGTTGAACTACTCTTCGGAGATGAACATCACGGCCAATAGCGAAGCGGGTATGACGGCTTATTTCACCTGCTTCCCGTTCGAGGTAGCTGCCGGTGAAACATTCACCGTTACCGTGACCACCGCATCGAAGATCTTCACCAAGACGGTAACCGTTCAGGAGGGCCGGACCCTGGCTTTCGCAGCGGGCGACAGTTCGACTTTCGCGGTCGATATGACCGGCGCTACGGAAGCATTGAGCGGCGACTACGTCATCACGGCGACCCAATCCGAAACAACCTATGCAATGAGTTCTTTAGCTGAAGGCTCCCGTTTGGCTCCCGTAGTGATTACGCCGTCTAATCCCTACAAAACCGGGGACGAAACCCTCATTTGGACAATTACCAAATCGGGTGACAACTACACGATCAGTCAAGGCGAGAACTACCTCTCCTGGGAAAGCGGCAACAGCGCTACGACCTCTACGACTCCTTATGAACTGGTAATTACCAAGAACAAGTCCGAAGGCACTTACCAAATCGCATCGGCAGCGACCCCTTCCCGTATTTTGGCGAAAAACGATCAAGCAGCTCTCGGTTTTGGATTCTATACCGGCAGTCAGACAAAAGATCTGACCCTAATCCCTGCCGAATACGTCAAGTTGCCTGAAATCACGTTGGATCAGACGACCCTGACACTGTCTTATAACGATACGGAAACTCACTATATCCCCGTTACGTTGAAGAACGCCGAAACGCAAGACGTTTCCGTCGCTATTTACGACGGCACTGAAGGAACCGAACAGCCGGACTGGATCACCACAGGTGATTACAACGGCAGCGAAAATCGCCTCGAAGTCGCAGCCACAGAAAATACGGTCGCAACACCTCGTACAGCACGCATCGTTCTTACCGCCACTACTTCACTGGGTACAGCCCAAGCGACGCTGACTGTTGAGCAGGCTGCTGCCGGCGCAAAGGCATGGGTTTCGGAAACTTTCGAAAACTATAAACCCGATGCAGAATCAGCCTACAACTCTAATGGAACTTTCAACGGTGTAACAACCGGGACTCCGGTATGGACCTACGTAAAATGTGGTAATCCGAACCAATCCAAAACCGACCGTACTACATTACGCACGGCAGGGATCACAGTTTCCAGCGAAACTTACCTCACGATAGGTAAGAACGGTTCATTGAGCGTAACAATCCCTGGCGGAATCACAGCACTCAAGTTCAACGCCTTGACAAGTTCGAAAGGCAGTGCAACCTTGACCGTAACAGCCGGAGGAGAAAGCGTAGGAACATTAAGTATAACCAAAAATTCAAAAAAAGTTTTCGAACTCTCGGATATAGTATGCAACGGGCAGGACGCAACGATCAAGATCGAGCAAAACACGGAAAACCGTACTACTATCGGTGATTTCTCTTGGCAGCCTGAGTGAACAGGAGGCGGAGTTCCGACTCCAGACCCTACCCCGGGAATTGCCACACCGAGCGTAAGCGACATAACTTCGAGTACAGCGAAGGTTTCCAGTAGTCTGACCGACGCCGCTTACGCAACCGAGGTGCAGTTCTTCTATTCCGCAACGAACGGCAGCGACACAGGAAGTGTCGTTGCCGCTGTTGTCGGAAACGAAGCGACCGCCAACCTCTCCGATCTTCTGCCCGCAACGACGTACACGGTTTACGGCGTCGTAACGGCGACCAACGGCTCCACGCCGCAGAGTTCTTCGACAACCTTTACCACCGAAGGAGCACGGACGGATCATGCCGCCTGGTACGAGCTTCCGGCCCGCACGACAGCCGACGCGACGATCACGCAGACGGTTTATCCCGCCTCCGGATCGCAGCGCAACTACACGATGTACTACGACAAATCGACCTACACGGCTTACTGGGTAGCCTATCCGCTCGCAAAAGGACACATGGGAAACGGACGTTCCGACAAATGGCAGCGCAATCCCGGACTGGCCGAATCCGAACAGATCAACGTCTGGTCGAGCAGCTACGGGGTCAATCTCGGAGCTACCACATCGGACGGATATGACAATTCGAAAGAGTTCTACGCCCGGGGGCACCAGATACCCAACGCCGACCGCAACGGTTCGGACGAATTGGTCGTACAGACCTATTACGCAACCAATTCCACGCCGCAGATTCAGAACAAATTCAACGGCGGTATTTGGCAGCAGCTCGAAAGCGGCGTCCGAAATATCACTGCGACTACGGACACGGTATATGTGGTGACGGGCGCTATTCTCCAGACCGCAGGCAACCACGAAGCGATCACCTGGATCACACCGAAGTCGGACAGCAAACGATGCCCCGTACCGAACTATTACTACAAAGCGTTGTTGAAAGTCCGGCGCGACGCGTCGAACAAAGTGACGTCGGCCATGACGATCGGTTTCTGGATGGAACACAGGGAGTACTCGAACGATAGCTACACGAACTATGCGACTTCCGTCGCCGAGATCGAACGGCTCACCGGCTTCGATTTCTTCGCCAACCTGCCTGCCGACATCCAGGCCGCAGCGGAGCAAAATTCGAACTGGAACACATTCGCATCGTTCTAAACGGGCGAAAAAACCTCCGATACGACAAAACGACACGCATCATTTCATTCGATGCGTGTCGTTTTGTATTATCCATACATCCGAACGGCTCATTCTTCCGAAAAAACAGTTATCTTTACGAATCGGAAAACCGCCGAATCCGAAAACCGACACTCGAAGCGGATGCAACGAAGAGGCGGGAATATTCCGCCGCATCCGAAGGAGGCAAACCGCAAATATCCGATCGACGAGGCCCGCGACTGCCCGCGAGGTCCCGCCAAACGCAGAAAACGAAAAAAACACAAAGTCAAAGCCCGGTTCTCCGTCCATTTCCCGCGATCCGGCTCCGTTATGCTACGACTCAAGTCCGAAAACCTCCGGTCGAAACTCCGGCGCATGCCCATGCTCCGCGCATTGCCGCCGCTCGCGGCCGGCATCCTGCTGGCCGACCACTACGTACTGCCGCTGTGGTTGTTAGTAGGCGGATTCCTCGTCTGCGGTATCCTGGCACTGCTCGCCGACGACCGGAGCGCAAACCTCGCCACCCTGGGAGCCATTCTGCTTTTCGGCATGACCGTCACCGAACTGGGACACACTCCCGCTCCGCCGACCGGCACTCCGGGCGAATACGAAATCATCGTCCGGGAACGCCTCTCCGAACGGGAAGGCAAAACGGCCTCCGGCGCATCGCTCCGCGCCCGGCGGAACTCCGAAACCGGAGAATGGCTCCCCGCCGCCGGAAACCTCGTGGTTCGATGCGACTCTTCGACCGTGCTGAATCCCGGCGACCGAGCCGTCGTACGCGGCAAAATCTACCCTTTCACCGCCCGTCACGGCGGCTACGGACGGCTGATGACCCGCCGGGGATACGTCGGCACCCTCTACCTGAACCGCTCAAGCCTGCTGCTGCGCGACACCCTACACCGGGAGCTTTCCCCGAAGCACCTCTCCCTGTTCCTGCACGAACGGGCCGTCGCACGGCTCGACCGTCTGGCCCTGGCACCCGACGAACAGGCCCTCTGCAACGCTATGACGGCCGGGGATCGACGCTCGCTTTCCCCTGCACTCCGTGCGGCCTACTCGCGCAGCGGGACCTCGCACCTGCTCGCCGTTTCGGGATTGCACGTGGGCATCGTCTTTCTACTCGCCAACCTGCTGCTCTGGTGGCTGCCGCTTTTCCGGCACGGACACATCCTGCGCAATATCGCGGTCATCCTGCTCATCTGGCTCTATGCCGCCACGACGGGATTCCCGCCCAGCGTCGTCCGGGCCGCGCTGATGTTCTCCGTCCTGCAATTCGCCCTGGCCTCGTCGTCGGAATACGTCGGGATGAACACACTCGCCGGCGTAGCCTTCGTCATGCTGCTCTTCCATCCCGATTACCTGTTCGACATCAGCTTCCAACTCTCGTTCATCGCCGTCGCCGGCATCATCGCCTGGGGACTCCCCCTCTGCCGCCTCCTGCGAACACGCCGCAAAAGCATCGATATGCTGACCGCAACCCTCGCCATCGGATTTTCAGCGTCCGCTGCGACTGCACCTCTTATCTCCCATACCTTCGGCCAGATCTCGGTCGTCGGACTGGCACTCAACCCCGTCGTCATCCTGCTCTCCTACGTCGTGGTCGGGAGCTGCACGCTCTGGCTCGTGATCCCGGGAACGGCGCTCGCACCGCTCTTCTCGGTCGTCGCAGGATTCGCAGCCCGGGCACAGAACGAACTGATCCGAGCTGCAGCGGCACTTCCGGCAGCCGCCCTCGACATCCGGCTCACGACGACCCAATGCTGGAGTGTTTACGGACTTTTCATCTTCGCAACCCTACTCCTATGGAGCGCCGAACGGAAAAAATCGGTATCTTCGCTCCCGGAATGATGACTCCGGAACAATACCGACTGCTGCTGACTCCCGAAGTGCGGCATACCGTCGAGGAACAAATCGGCCGCGACCCTGCGGCGATCGCCCTCGACAAGCGTATTCCGCATGCGGCACTCGTCGCCACGCAGGTCAAATACCTTGCGCGGGCACGGACGAAACTCCCCTCCTACTATGAAGCCCGCTGCATCCTCCCGCCGCTGGCTTTCGAACAGGCCTCGAGCGAGGCATGCGCGGCCCGCAAAAGTTGCAGCGGAAACACGGTGCTCGACCTTACCTGCGGACTGGGCGTCGATGCCCTCTACCTCTCAAAACGCTTCCGCGAAGTCATCACCCTCGAACGGGATGCGACGCTGGCGGCCGTCGCCGAAGAGAATTTCCGGCGGCTGGGCGCAACGAACATACGGGTTATCAACTCCTCCGCCGAGGCGTTCCTCGCCTCGACCCTGGACCACTTCGACTGGATCTACGCCGACCCCGACCGTCTGCGGCAGGTGTTCATCAACATCCTGGACAACGCAATCAAGTATTCCGCCCCCGGCGGGCGCATCACAGTCAAGCTC
>OLNX01002005.1_pt1 | contig 16089 bp, 16 predicted proteins | sample 1672611 | NCBI WGS metagenome assembly OLNX01 (sample SAMEA3136705, study PRJEB25190) | human gut metagenome | reverse complement strand
AACCATTCACAAGGTGCTCGAAAACCAAGGCTGTGCCGATCTGCCCTGCGTCAAGACCGTAAACAATATCCTGAACCGGCACGGCTGTATCTCGCCGGAGGAGTCGCTCAAGCGACGGCCGTTTCAACGATTTGAGAAAGACTCGTGCAATCAGATGTGGCAGACGGATTTTAAAGGTGAGTTCCGAATGGGCGACGGGAGCTACTGTTTTCCGCTGGATATTATTGATGACCACAGCAGATTCTTGATCAGGATCTCGCCGTTCACAAGCACGGAAAACGTTGTGCTGCCAAGCTTTCGGGAGGCTTTCCGCGAATACGGCATGCCGGATTCTGTTCTTTCGGACAACGGCGCACAGTTTGCGGGCTTCCGCCAGGGATACACGCAATTTGAAAAATGGCTGATGAATCATGATGTCTTGCCAATCCATGGCCGGATGAAGCATCCTCAAACCCAGGGGAAGATTGAACGGTTCCACCGGACAATGAAAAATGAGCTGCTGAAGAACAACAACTTTCGGAATATTGACGAGGCAAGACTGGCGCTCGCCGAATGGCGGGAGAAATACAACCATGTGCGTCCGCATGAGGCACTGGGTATGAAGTGTCCCGGAGAGGTGTATCGTCCGAGCGAACGCGATTACCGCGATGAGGTCGAAATATACGAATACGGCGGGCAGCATCATGTGATCAAGGTCAACAGCTGGGGCTATGTTCGTTATGCGAATTGGCAGGTATATTTAAGCGAGACGATGGCCGGCGAATACATAGAATTTCGTCCGAATCCCCTCGGGGATTCCTTCATTGCCTGCTACCGCAACTTCAAAATTGCGGAGTTTGATGTGCATACGGGCAAGCTTATTCATCGCAAAATTTCAAGACTGTAAGTTGTATACAATCATCTTGCACTCCTGTATACCTTCTTCCTATTGACAAATGGCCGCCCCTACGGATGCAATCCAATTAGCGCGAATACAAAAACAACGGAGGCAATCAAATGATTGCCTCCATTTTTTCATCTATTGCCATTCCCTTTGGCTCCCTCTGACGAGGGAGCTGTCGCGGCGTTAGCCGTGACTGAGGGAGAGATACACCGAGACTTATTACTGCGTCATATCTCTCCCTCCGACGAAGCTGACGCTTCGCCACCTCCCTCGTCAGAGGGAGGTATGACGTGCTCTAAACTTTTATGCGTCTAATTAAGTAAGTGCGCGAGTGCAAAAGCGATTCTATAAAATCTCACCGGTCGGGATACCGCAATAGAGATTCTTTTAAGCCTTAATGCGAATCGCCCCTCCGGCGAGGAGCCGCCGCATCATTCCTCTTTGAGATCCTCAAGCGCGGCTCTGACTGCGGCTATGACAAAGGCTGAAAAGGTGCAGTCCTTGCCAACAATGGCCGCTTCCACTTCTTCTATCACATCGTTGGGAAAGCGGATAGTTTTATTTGTAGATTGCGGAGCTTTTGGTATCTTAAACTTTCCCATATTACACCTCGCATTGCAATTTCTATTGCTATTGTATTGCAATTAGTGTATTATTTATACATTGCATATCATAATGCAATATATCCCGCAAGACACACCATAGCTGCCGTCCCCTGAGAAAATGTTCCCTGTGGACGGCAGTATGGCAAAAGCAATAAAATGGAGGCGAGATCTTGAGCAATATATACAAAAAGCTTTACTACACGCTGTTCAACCGCATAAGCTACGCGATTGAGGCTCTTGAGCGTGGGGAATACGACAAGACCACGGAGATCCTCAAGCAGGCCCAGGTAAGCTCAGAGGAGCAGTACATGAGCATAGAAGATTCTCCCGCAGGCCGCCTGCTATACAAGATCCGCAGGTTTTTCGCCTTCCGCTCCTGAGCAGTATTTATGTTGCCTTTAATGGTTTTATGTGTTAAAATCCAAAAGAGGTGGCGGCGGCTGCCGCCGAGCAATTCGTATTGAGATTTTTGATAATCTCTTTTGCGACAGCCCGACCGTTTACGCTTAAATAAATCGTTTTTGCACTCATGCTCTTAATTACACCGCACCCGTAGGGGCGGCCATTGGCCGTCCGTTTCTGAAATTTTGCAGTGAGGTGAATATCATGTACGAACTTACTCAGGTTGCAAATAACACATATTATGTTAACTGTCCTGCCAAAATCGGTATATACCGCTGTGAGGATAACGGAGTTTATCTCATTGACAGCGGCAACGATAAGGACGCCGGACGCAGAGTCAGAAAAATTCTCGACGCCCAGGGCTGGACGCTCAAGGCCATATTGAACACGCACTCGAACGCAGACCACATCGGCGGCAACAAATATTTTCAGCAGAACACCGGATGCAAGATATTCGCCCCCGGCATTGAGGCGGACATCACCCGCCATCCTATTCTCGAACCTGCGTTTCTCTTTGGCGGTTATCCCTGCAAGCCGCTGCGCCACAAGTTCCTGATGGCGCAGGAGTCCGACTGCGCGGACATTAGCTCGCCCGACTTTCCCGAGGGCTTCGAGGTCATTCCCCTGCACGGTCATTTCTTCGATATGGCCGGCTACCGCACCCCGGATAACGTTGTTTTCCTCGCTGATTGCGTATCGAGCGCCATGACGCTCGAGAAGTATCAGGTCGGCTTTATATACGACGTTCAGGCATATCTTGACACGCTTGACAAGATCGAGACCCTCGAGGCGGAGATTTTTGTCCCCGCCCACGCGGACGCATGTAAGGACATCCGCGAACTTGCGGAGATAAACCGCAAAAAAGTGCTCGAGATCGCGGATAAGCTCATCTGCATCTGCAAAGAGCCCGCAAATTTTGAGAGCATACTCCAACGCGTATTTTCCGACTACGGCCTGGTCATGAATTTTGAGCAGTACGCTCTTGTCGGCAGCTCGGTGCGCTCGTACCTTTCATGGCTGTACGACAGCGGAAAGGTCACGGTTTCGTTTGAGGATAATCTCATGCTCTGGAAAACCGCCGAATAAGAAAATCAAAAAAGGCGCTCCTTTCAAAATTGAAAGGAGCGCCTTAATATTCGCTTAATTATCAGCCGTGGCGGACGGAGTGGATGTGACGGGTAAGGTCGAGCATCTTGCAGCTGAAGCCCCACTCGTTATCATACCATGCCATGAGCTTTACAAAGTTGTCGTTGAGGGAAAGTCCGGCCTTGGCATCGAAAATGCTGGTGTGAGGATCGGTGATGAAGTCGGAGGATACGACCTCTTCGTCGCAATACTCGATAACGCCCTTCATTGCGCCCTCGGATGCAGCCTTTACAGCCGCGCAGATCTCGTCGTAGCTTGCGCCCTTCTCGAGACGGCAGGTCAGGTCAACGATGGAGACGTCGGCGCTGGGGATACGCATGGAGGTGCCGGTCAGCTTGCCCTTCAGCTCGGGGATGACCTTTCCGACTGCCTTAGCCGCGCCGGTGCTGGTGGGGATGATGTTGCCGTGAACGCCGCGGCCGAGACGCCAGTTCTTCTTGCTGAAGCCGTCAACAACTTCCTGAGTTGCGGTGTCGGCGTGGACGGTAGTCATAAGGCCCTCGACGATGCCGAAGTTATCGTTGATGACCTTTGCGAGAGGCGCAAGGCAGTTGGTGGTGCAGGATGCGTTGGAGACGACCTTCATGTCGGCGGTGTACTTATCAAGGTTTACGCCACAGACGAACATCGGGGTATCGTCCTTGGAAGGACCGGAGAGAACAACGACCTGTGCGCCGGCGTCGAGGTGAGCCTGTGCCTTCTCGGTCGTGAGGAATGCGCCGGTGCACTCGAGGACGTACTCAACGCCCATCTCGCCCCAGGGCAGCTCTGCGGGATTGCGGTTGCCGACGATTGCAACGCGCTTGCCGTTTACGGTGATGGAATTGTCATCATAATCGACAGTGCCGTTGAAGCGGCCGTGTACGGAGTCGTACTTAACGGTGTATGCAAGCTGTGCCGGGGTCTTGTCGGGAGCGTTGATCGCAACGATCTCGATATCGTCGGCTACGATGCCTGCTCTGAATGCCAGACGGCCGATGCGGCCAAAACCATTGATAGCAATTTTTATCATTTTATATCTCCTCCACTTGATAATTTAAAACTTGGAAATCATTGCTTGTGATTTGATACGATTGTAACATATACTATACTCAAAAATCAATATCTCGATACATCCAAATATCTTTCAAAAAGCGGCCTTTTTTACAGTCGCTATTGTATAATTTGCATGTTTTTGATAAAATGACGTCGAATAAACAAAACGGGGTGAGGTTTTATGTCAGATACTGCACTGCTTGCCGGCGCGTTTTCCATGCTCGATCAGCCGGTCGTAGTTTCCCGCAGGGGAAAAATACTTTTTATGAACAGCGAGGCTATATCCCTCGCTGGAAAGGATTACACGTCAAAGCCTCTGGATTTGCTCATGCCCTCCTATATCTCGAACAATCAGGCTCAACAGTTTATGACTACCGCTTTTATCGGTAGCAAAAGCTGCATAGTAAAAGTCTCGGTCGTCGAGAATTTTAAGATCTTCGCCATGAGCTGCCATGATTCCGCCATCGGTGAGTTCTCCGCCGTGTTCTCAAGTCTGCGTTCTTCCATGTCAAATATCAAGTTTTCCTCGGCCTGTATCTCGGTTCTTGCCGAGAGCGACGGCAACGAGAAGCTGCTTGAATATGTATGCAGCCTAAACCGCAGCTATTACAGGATAAAGCGCACGCTGGATAACTACAGCACGCTATACGGTCTTACCGACAAGACTCTGCCCTTCTCCCCTGAGCCGATAGACATCACCGAGCTTTGCCGCGACACGATATCGACCGTAAACACACTGATCGCCCGTCAGGAAGTGCGCATCAACTTCAACTCCGAGCCGCACATAAGGATCATAGCCGACAGAGAGCTTATCCAGCAGCTTCTGCTCAATCTTATATCTAACAGTCTGAATCACAGCCACAGAAACGGCAGGATAAGCATCTCCCTGCTCAGAACGGACGCAAACCTCATCATAAGCGTCGATGACGACGGCTCCGGCATTCCTCCCTACGAGCTGGCACGCGTATTTGACCGCTACAGGTACAGCATTAATCTTAGCACGCCCCAGAGCGCCGGCATCGGTCTTGCCGTGGTAAGGGGCATAGCCGAGCTGCACAAGGGCGCGCTGATCGTTGAAAGCCGCGGCGAGGATATGGGAACCTCAGCCCGCGTCATGCTGTCGTTTGATGTTCAGCCAATAACTCCCGCGTCTTATTCCTCGCCTATCAGCGATTACAAAGAAATAACCATACAGCGCATACTGACAAATCTCGCCGATTGCCTCACCGTGGACTGCTACTCCGAGGCGCTCGAGGATTGATAAGAATCACAGCAAAAGGTCTGTTGAAAAATTTTCAACAGACCTTTTTTGTTATTATAGTGGTTATTCTTTCATTCAAGATACAGCTCTCTTAGCCTCTCAAACTTTTCATCATCCAGCGCAAGCTCATTGCGAAGGAAGCTGTCCATGCCGCCGTGCTCGCGCTCTATCGTATCAAACGCCGCGCCTATAAAGTCCGGCTGCACCGTGTCAAGGCAGGCGATGAAATCGAGCACGCTCTCATCGTCGGTATACCTGCGGCAGTTTTCAATGAGGATCTTCGTACCGGGCGCACAGCGCTCCTTCGTTATCATATAATCGGTGACTATCGTATCGCGCGAAACGCCCAGCGCGCTCAGTATAAGCGCCGTCGCAACGCCGACACGGTCCTTGCCCATCGTGCAGTGGTACAGCAGCGCTCCTTCCTCATGCGCGAGAAGTATCTCAAAAAACTTTCTGTAATGCTGCACTGAATGCTCGAGCGTAACGAGCACCGGATACAGCGAGCGCATCTGCGCTCTGCCGTCGCGGCCTGTGCGGCTCATGAGGCGCTGTGCCATCGCCACGGTGCGTTTGGCCTCCTCATCCGCCGTCTCGGGCTTATCACGCGTTATACCGTCGGTCTTGTCCTCCATCATGGGGCATACTATATAGCTCACGCCTTCGATCACGCGGTCAGGCTTCTGTATGCGCTCGGCTGAGGTACGAAAATCCACAACGGTGTTCAGCCCCGCAGCTTTCAGATAGTTCACATCGGCGTCGGTCAGACGGGCGAGCATGCCGCTGCGAATGAGGCGGTTTTTCCTCAGCACTCTGCCGTCAGTGGTCTCAATGCCGCCTATGTCGCGAGCGTTGGGCGCCCCATGCAATATTTTTTCGGGTTTATACATTCACATCACCTATATTATAAAGTCGTTTTCCGTTTTCAAATGTCATCTCTTCCACACATTCAGCGCTGACGCCCTTGACCTCGGCGATCTTGCCGACCACATACTCAAGCTGCCGTGAATCGTTGCGCTTGCCGCGGTTGGGGACGGGCGTCAGATACGGGCTGTCAGTCTCTATAACTATCCTATCCATGGGGCACACTTCCAGAACCTCGATAGCACGGCGCGCGTTTTTATAGGTTATCGGGCCGTCAAAGCCCAAATACCAGCCGCGTTTTAGAAGCTCCGCCGCCATCTCGCGGCTTCCGGAAAAGCAGTGGAACACTCCGCGCAGCCCGGGATAGTCGAGAACTATCTCCATGCTGTCGGCATGAGCCTCTCTGTCATGCACGATGACCGGCTTATCAAGGCGCAGCGCAAGCTCTATCTGGCGGCGAAACAGTGCTTTCTGCTCGTCCTTATGCTCCTGATCCCAATAATAGTCAAGGCCGATCTCCCCTATCGCAACGCATTTGGGGTGTAAGGCAAGCTTCTCAAGCTCGGCAAAGCTATCCTCGGAGAGCTTATCTATATCCTCCGGATGCCAGCCCACGGCGGCGTACACGAAGCCATACCGCTCGGCTATTTCGAGCGCTGTTTTGCTGCTTTCAAGATCGCAGCCGGGATTTACGATAAGTCCCACCCTGCCCTCGGGCATTGAATCGAGTATTTCAAAGCGGTCTAAGTTGAACGCGCCGCTGTCATAATGCGCATGAGTGTCAAAAAACACGGTATCACCTCTGTAACAAAAAATTGCTGATATATAATATTATAGCATCTCTTGATATAACAGCGCAAGCGGTGATATAATGCGAAACAGCGAGGTGGCTCAAAATGAAGGAATATTACGACATTTTAATAAACGGCATGGAGCGCGGCATTACTGTCAGGCGCATAGTTCACGGGCTTGCGTGGACAGGTGCTGAGCTTACAAACGGCAGCTTCGGCATCGCCATGCACACCGGGGGCGAGAGCGTAGAAAGGCTTCTTCCCAGACTTGAGGGCATGGATGCGGTTGACGCGGCAAAAGCTGTGATGTCGTGGAATTTTGAAGAAGCCTCGGAAGCAATGGCCGTCATAAACGCCTATTACAACTCCCCCGCTCGGATCGACAGCCTCGGCTGCCGAGACAGCTTAAAAAGCAGCATCACCGCAGGTATGCAGGTCGAGGGCAAAAAAATCGCCCTTATAGGGCATTTGAAGCTGCACAAGGATGCTTTAGAGGGCGCGGAAAAGGTTTACATAATTGAACGCGACCCGAGACCTGGGGATTACCCGGATTCCGCCTGCGAGTATATTCTGCCCGAGTGCGATATTGTCATAATCACGGGCAGCGCCGCGGTGAACAAGACTATGCCGAGGCTGCTTGAGCTGTCGGCTTCGGCGCAGACGATAGTCGTCGGCCCCACGGTGCCGCTCTGCCCGGAGCTTAAAGACTGCGGTATTAACAGGCTGTCCGGCATGGTCGTTACAGACACCGCCGGTCTTATAAGCTACATTACCGAGGTAAAGGGCAGTCCGTACCCTTATGGCGATACATTTACAATATAAAAACTGCAAGGGCGAAAGCCCTTGCAGTTTTCTTATTCTTCGGACTGCGCGGTAAACGCCGCGCTCAGGTACAGGCGCAGAGGCTCAAAGCGGCGAATCGCTGCCGCCGCAGCCTCGGTGAAGCGCTCAAAACTTGACATCTCCTCCGCCGAGAAGCTATATTCCGCCGTGTAGTATTTGTGCTTAAACCACTCCGCAGCGGGGTGCTCGGGGTCGTAGCCGCGCGGCACGCGCTTTAGGGTCTTTCCCTGCATGACGATGCCGTTTTCGCGCACGATATCGTCAAGCTCCTCGTAATTATACATGATATGCTCGCGCAGTCGCGTCAGATCCTTTGCCTCCCACGGCCATGCACCGCCCTCGATATAGCACTCGGTATGGCTGACGTACAGGAAGTAGCTCAGGGGCAGAAAATTTTTCTTGTGCGGCGAAAAATACGCCCTGAAGGACGGATTATACGGCTCCTTGCCCTTGCTGTAGCGCATATCGCGGGGTATGCGGTACATGAAATTCTTCGGGTTTTCAAAAATGAGGCTCTCGCCTATCGACGGCGCCTCCTGCGCGATGACAAATTTCATTATGTCAAGGAGCATGAGGAAATCTTCCCTCGCTTCCTCATATTCCCCGTGGTTATCGTGAAACCATTTGCGGTCATTATTTTTGCTCAAAGCCTCGGTGTAGGCTGTCATACGGTCAAAATTCATAAGTCTCTGCCATCCTTCCGTATTTGTTTTTCTTCGCGCAGCAACTATGATACTTTATCGCGGAGTTTTTGTAAAGAAGCCGAAGCATAGTTAAGTTTGTAATTATCATCGTAGTAGTTAATACGGAAATACAAAAATCTACTAAGGATTGACTAAAGAAAAAAGTATCGCCGCTATATAAAACATCAGCGGCGATACTTTATGTTATATGTGGTATCTGTCGTAGGGCTTACCGGCGCAGTCGGGGCAGATGAGCTTCCCGTCTCTGACGCACAGCCTGCTTTCTGCGGTCATCTCGCCGCAGGAAGCGCAGGGGAATGATTTGGACATAGGCACTCTTTCGGGCAGCTCTATTTTAGCGGGTTTAACATCGAACAATGCTTCATCGGACTGTGAATGCAGATATTCAAAGCTTTCCTGCCGCGACATTCCCTCCGGCATTGCCTTCAAAACGAGCCTCACCGAGCGGCCGCTGTTTTTCTCATACACCGAGAACGCCATCTTGCCCACCACATGGAAAAGCAGATTTCCTTTTCCCGCGCTGCATCCCAATATCACCTGTATGGCGTCAACGGCGCAGGAATCGTTTTCGGTCACACACATGATCTCCTCGTCCTTTGAAAAATGCAGGTCGAGCAGCTTCACGGCATACAGCGCGGCGCGGTAGCCTATCGAAAGTCCGGGGCATTCATGGCCGTGGAAGGCCGCGCACTTATCCCACAATTCTTTGTTTATCATTTTATTCACCTCTTATTAATACGGAACTATTATTCTAATGCCCCGGTGTTCGATGATATCGACCCGAAGCCCGTACACGCTTTCTATCGTTTCGGGATTTACCGTCTCCACTCCGCCGAAGGAGAACACTTTTGCATCCTTAATAAAAAGGAAGCGGTCGCAGTGGCGCATCGCAAGGTTTAAATCATGAATGATTATCATGACAGCAATATTGCGCTCCCTCGCAATATCGCGGATAACATGCAGCATCTCATGCTGGTTATACGGGTCAAGGTTGCTTGTCGGCTCATCGAGCAGCAAAAGCTTCGGCTCCTGCGCGAGAGCGCGCGCCAGCATGACCTTCTGAGCCTCGCCGCCGGACAGCTCCGAGACGTTTCTGAGCGCAAACTCCTCAAGACCCATCTTTTGCAGAATATCGCTGACTATTTCGCGGTCGGAGGATGAAACGTCCCATTTAATATACGGCTTGCGGCCGAGCAGCACCGTGTCGAACACGGTCATGTTGGCGCCTTCCGCATTCTGAGGGACGTATGCGATGTTCTGCGCCATGATGCTGCCGTTCATTTTGAAAACATCCTGGCCGTCGATCGTAACGCTCGCTCCCTCGGTATGGCATATGCGGTCAATGCACTTTAAAAGCGTACTTTTACCCGCTCCGTTATTTCCGAGAACCGCGAGGCACTGCCCGCGTTCAAGCTCAAAGCCCACATCATCAAGCACTTTTCCGGCTGAGCGGCTGTATGAATATGTTATATTTTCTACCTTGATCACGTGTTTTTAACTCCTTTGAAGAGAAGAAACAGAAACATCGGCGCTCCGAGGAAGGCCGTCAGCGCGCCTATGGGAAGGATGACCGGCGCGACAACAGAGCGTCCAAATGTATCGGCCAGAACGAGAAGCAGTGCGCCCGCCACGGCAGAGCCGGGTACGAGGAAGCGATAATCATTGCCCGTAAACCGGCGCATAATGTGCGGCGCGACAAGTCCGACAAAGCTTATTATGCCGACAAAGGAAACGGCCACCGCCGAGAGCACCGAGCATATCCCCATGCTCACAAGCATTACGCTCCGCGTGTTAACGCCAAGGCTTTTGGCCGTATCGGCTCCGCTTTCCATGGCGTTATAGTTCCAGCGGTTGAACATGAAATAGATAAGCGCCGCTGCAAGCACAAGGGCAAGTATCAGCAGATCCCGCCAGCTTGCGCTTCCGAGGTTTCCAAAGGTCCAGAACACTATCGCGCCGAGCTTTGTGTCGTCCGTGAAATATTGCAGGAGAGTGCTTCCGCCGCTGAACAGCGAGCTGAGCGCAACGCCGGCAAGAATAAGTCCGCCGGGGCCTATGTTCTTTTTTATCTGCGATATGGCGATTATCACGATCGACGAAATGGAGCCGCACACGAAGGCACACACCGTCACGATATAGGGATTGTTGATCGTAATGGCGCTTGTGGCCGTCGCGGAGTTTACAACACCGCCGCCGAACACGACAATTCCCACCGCAGCGCCAAAGGCCGCACCCTGGGACACACCCAGCGTTGAGGCGGATGCCAGCGGGTTTCTCAGGACGCACTGCATCACAGCGCCCGCAGACGCCAAAGCCGCGCCCACAAGGATCGCCGCCACAACGCGGGGCAGGCGGATATTTATTATCGCGGTTTGCGACAGGCTATCACCTTTCCCTATCAGCGTCCTTATAAGCTCCGAAAACGGGATGTTTATCGAGCCGACTCCCACCGCGTAAAGCGACGCAAGCAGCGTAATAAGCAGCGAAAGCAGCAGCGCAAGACGCTTGCGCCTGATAAATTCTCCGTACAGCCGTATCTGTTCTGTAGACCTTTTAGTCATAAATCATTCTCCGAGGCTCACCTGACCGTAGCCTGCTCCTGCGTCCTCCAGCGCCGAAAGATAATCCGGATCACCGAGGAACATTTCAAATATCTCACTTGCTTTTTCTTCAAAATCAACATCGGCAAACGCCTCCGGGTACAGGAGGGCACCCGTATAATACGCTGTTACCAGCGGTATCTCAACATTCGACCAATGCCATGTGGAGTTGGGCCACTGATAGAGCTTGCCGTTTTTCACAGCGTCAAGCTGTTCAAAATACCCCTGGGTCTCCTTATAGTCGGACCTTACAAGTCCCATGCTGCCGGCGTCAAAAAAGATAATGTCAGGGTTCCACTCGAGTATCTTCTCACGGTCGACCATGACGCCCATAGTGCCGGACAGGGATGCGTCGGATGCTGCGTCGTTAGCCGACAGGACCTTGAACACGGGGTAGTCGATGTAAACTCCGTCGATGCTGTGGCTGCCCTTGAAAGTCGCACCCGCAGCGAGTACGAGGGGCTTGTTCTCGTCGGAAATATTCGCAGTTCTCGCTTTCAGATCGTCAAGGCAGGCATTTGTGAAGCTTATCAGCTCCTCGGCTCTTTCGCTCACGCCGCAGACATCCGCCAGTATGCGCAGAGCCTGCTCAAAATCCTCGCCGAACAGCGTGCCCTCAGCCACCGCAACGGTGGGGATGCCGGTCTGAGTCTGGATATTATCCGCGACATCTGAGGTATATGTACATAAGATCACATCGGGATCCGCGAGAATTATCTCCTCGGGGTAGTAGGCAGTCTCGCCCATTGCGTCCGTTCCGCAGTTGGGAAGCTTGGACCACTTGTCAATATGAGGATACGCATATGCCTGGATGGGGCTTTCAGCGATCTCGCATTCCCCTATACCCACGACCTTGTCGGCAAGGCCGAGATAAGATATCATACGCGGTGTGTTGCCGAGCGGAACTATGCGCTCAACCGATACCGGCACCTCGACCATACGGCCTACGGCGTCGGTTATTGTTCTCGTCTCCGACTTCTGCCCGTCCTGTACTTTGTTATCTCCGTCGGAGCCGCAGGCGCACAGGGCAAAAACCATAGCTAATGCCAACAGCAGGGATAAAATTTTTTTCATATTGTTCTTCCTTTCTGTCGGCGAACATGTTATACTTTTAGCGTCCGCCGAATTTTGTAAGTTTTGGTGCGACTCGCCCTTGATCCGGCTGCATCGAATCAGGGGCATTTTCTATCTATTATATCTGCATTTTTTCGTTCCACAAGCCCCATGGGGGGATATTTTTTTGCTTATTTGCACAGTTTTTTCAAAAAGAGTCTGCTCAAATCAAACGGAGCGGAATCTATGTAAAAATAAGTAAAATTGCACCAATTATCGCCGCATATAATGAAATCCTTGCTGACGCAAGGATGAAATCTGCTGCGCAGGTGAAATCCACTTATAGTGGATGAAATAAAATCCACCCATCCGGCGTCGAGCCGGATTTCATCCCCGCAGGGGATTTCATCATCGAAGATGATTTCACCCACACTGCAGTGTGGATTTCGTTGAAAAGAACCTTTGTCTATACAGACAAAGGTTCTTTTCTGGTGGACCTGATCGGATTCGAACCGACGACCCCCACAATGCGAATGTGGTGCGCTCCCAGCTGCGCTACAAGCCCGTTTTTCTGTTTGCTTTAACATTATAGCACACTTTTCAAAAATGTAAAGAAAATATTTGTTGATTATATGCTTTATTTGAGTTATAATAATTTTGCGGCTTTTGACAAGGCTGCACTAGTTGGGGAGCCAGCGGTGCCCTGTTACCTGCAATCCGCTACAGCAGGAATGAATTCCCAACCGAGGATTTGTCATGTGTCGTCTGACCCCGGTAAGCAGCGATGACGAGTCGGTCTCGCGCAACGGAAACCCGTGAACCATGTCAGGCGGGGAACCGAGCAGCATTAAGCGGTGTTTTTCGTGTGCCGCGAGGGTGCCGGTTCTGAGCCGGCTGCCGGCGTAACGGGCATATGGCATTATTCAGAGCTGGGTGTGCAGTCTTGTCAAAAGCCGCCTTTTATCGTGAAAAGGATCGGCTGTTATGTATCAGGCTTTGTATCGCAAGTGGCGGCCTAAGACCTTTGACGAGGTCGTCGGCCAGCAGCATATCACTCAAACGCTGAAAAATCAGATAATTACAGGACGTCTGTCCCACGCATACCTGTTCATCGGCACCCGCGGAACGGGCAAGACCTCCTGCGCGAAAATACTTGCCAAGGCGCTCAACTGCCATAATCCCGTTAACGGCAACCCCTGCGGCAAATGCCCCGCCTGCCTCGGCATAGACGACGGCAGCGTGCTGGACGTTGTGGAGATCGACGCTGCGTCGAATAACGGCGTTGACAACGTTCGTCAGCTTCGTGAGGAGGCCGTGTTTTCGCCCGTCTCCGTCAAAAAGCGCGTGTACATCATCGACGAGGTACACATGCTATCCACCCCGGCCTTCAATGCCCTGCTGAAAATTCTCGAGGAGCCGCCAGATCATCTTGTTTTCATACTCGCAACAACGGAGATAAACAAGGTTCCCGCGACCATACTCTCCCGCTGCCAGCGGCACAGCTTCAAACGGCTTGACCCCGGCGTCATTGCCGACCACCTTGAGCACGTTGCAAAGTGCGAGGGGCTGAACCTTGAGCGCAAGGCAGCCGAGCTTATCGCCGGACTTGCCGAGGGCGGCATGCGTGACGCGCTGTCGCTTTTGGATCAGTGCTCAGGCGCGGAGGTCATCGGCGTTGACTCCGTGTACTCGGCAATGGGGCTTACCGGCAACCGGCGCACAGCGCAGCTTTTGGATTTCACCGTAAAGCGCAGCACCGACTCGGCGCTCTCGCTTTTCACCGAGCTGTGGAGCGACGGGAAAGACCCCGCCACGCTGCTGGGTGAGCTGAACACTCTGCTGCGCGACTGCCTTATGCTCTCTGTCGCGCCCAAAGCGAGCGACGGTCTGCTGTCGGGGCGGTTCAGCAAAGATATGCTCGAAAGCTTCTGCAAAAGGCTAACTAAGGCGGAGATGCTCAGCCGCATAAACACCGTGTCGGACTACCTTGCGCGGATAAGAGATTCCAAAAGCCCGAGGCTCACTGCGGAGCTGTGTATAATTTCGCTCTGCGACCCCACTCTTATTGAGGGGCTTGATGAGCTTCGCGCGAGGGTCTCCCGCATTGAGGAGGACATGAAGAACGCACCGCGCACAGCGGCCTTTGCCGACGAGGACGATGAGGACGATGAGGAATACCATTCGAGCCTCGAGGATCTTCCTTTTGACGAGGCTCCGCCCGCAAGGAGCGAAGCTGAGCCTGCCGGGGACGAGGATGATCTCGATCTCTCGGCTTTCACGGAATACCAGCCGGAGGATGATTTTCTCGACAAGGCAAGCCCTGCCCAGCTAAACCCCGATGCCGCGCCCGCAGCGGAAAACGCGCCGACGGACAATGCCGCTCTCTGGGCGGCGATACTTGAGCGCGCGGAGGAGAGTCTTCCGTTTGGGATAATCCCTATTCTCACCAATCCCCTGCAAGCTGTGTGCGATGTGGAGTACGACACTCTGCGTCTTCGCGTGGCGCCCGGCTTTTACTACAACACGATAAACAAACAGGATGTTCTCATGCGTCTGCGCGAGGCGGCAAACCTCGTAACCGGCAGGAGCCTCAAGGTTCAGCTAAGCGAGCTGAGCAGCGAGCCGGTGGCTCCCAAGCGCAGTCTGGATGAACTTAAAAAGTTCAAGGAAACTCGGTTTATTTAATTAATTATATCTACACATAGGAGGAACTAATTATGGCAAAAGGTGGATTTCGCGGCGGTATGCCGAACGGGAATATGATGAAGCAGTTTCAGAAAATGCAGGAGGAATTCTCCAAAATGCAGCAGGAGCTTGAGAGCACGGAGTTTGTCGCAACCGCCGGCGGCGGCGCCGTAAAGGCCACCATGGTCGGCACCCGTATGCTCAAGAGCATTGAGATCGATCCCGCAGCGGTCGACCCCGAAGATGTTGAAATGCTTCAGGACATGATCATCGCCGCCGTAAACGAGGCGATTTCCAAGAGCGAGGAAGCGACGAATCAGGCTATGGGCAAGCTCAGTCCCATGGGCTTACCGTTCTGATTTGAGATAGCCGCTTTGTGAGGATGTTTTTATGAAAAGACTTTTCGCTGTAATGCTCGCTGTCTGCATCGTCATCGCGTCGCTGTCCGGATGCGCGGCCAAGTCAAACGACATGAGCACCGCAGAGCTTGAAAAGCTCTACTCCGACGCTATAACAGGCGCAAGAAACGATGAGCTAAACGAAGCATACCCCGTAACGCTCGGAAGCAACGATGTCAGCGACGAGGTTGTCGCCGATATGCTGAATCAGCTTCTCGGCTTTAGCGCAGAGGACGCTTATGCCTGTGCGATAAGCGTGTCGCTTATGAACACCCAGGCCTACGGAATCGTCGCCGTAAAGCCCGCCGAGGGCAAGGAAGACACCGTAAAGGACGGGCTTCAGGGCTTTATCGATCAGCAGTGTGCAAACTTTGAAATGTACCTTGCCGATCAGTATGACATTGCAAAGAGCGCAAGGCTTGAGACTTTAGACGACGGAACCGTCCTAATGGTAATGTGTCCCGATCAGGACACCGTGTTTAATTCGATAGCAAAGTCAATAGAGAACGCATAAAGCGCGATTAAGCGAAGGGCTTGCCGTCAGCAGACGGCAAGCCCTTTAGTTTTAATAATATAATCACGCTGTGGGAGAATAAGAAAAACTGACTCCCGGATAACGGGTCTGCGGGTCAATTCTTGAACCATTGATATACATTTCAAAGTGAAGATGTGCTCCTTTTGACATACCGGTCGAGCCAACATAGCCGATGGTCTGGCCGCGGCTGACAGTCTGTCCGACCGATACTGCGCGGGAACTCATGTGGGCATAAAGCGTCTGCATGCCGTTGCCGTGATCGATCATGACAAAGTTACCCCAGC
>OLNX01002001.1_pt1 | contig 16111 bp, 30 predicted proteins | sample 1672611 | NCBI WGS metagenome assembly OLNX01 (sample SAMEA3136705, study PRJEB25190) | human gut metagenome | reverse complement strand
AGTAACTGGTAAGAAAATGGACCAGAAGATCTACTATCATCACTCCGACTATGTTGGTGGAATGAAAGAAACCACATTAAAAGAAATGATGGCTAAAAAACCGGAAAAGGTTCTTGAACTCGCTGTTAAAGGTATGCTTCCAAAAGGACCTTTAGGAAGAAGTATGATTAAAAAACTTCACGTATACGCTGGACCAGAGCACAACCATGCAGCTCAGAAACCAGAAGTATTAACATTTTAATAGGAGGTAAAGAACATTGGCTAGTACAAAATTCTATGGAACAGGAAGAAGAAAATCATCTGTAGCTCGTGTTTACTTAGTACCGGGAACAGGTAAAATTACAATTAATAAAAGAGATATCGACGAATACTTCGGATTAGAAACACTCAAAGTTGTTGTTCGCCAGCCGTTAGTTGCTACTGAAACAGCAGACAAATTCGACGTATTAGTAAACGTTCATGGCGGTGGATTCACAGGTCAGGCTGGTGCAATCCGTCACGGAATCTCCAGAGCACTGCTTGAAGCAGACGCTGAATACAGACCAGTATTAAAATCTGCAGGTTACTTAACTCGTGACCCAAGAATGAAAGAAAGAAAGAAACCAGGTCTCAAAGCAGCACGTCGTGCTCCACAGTTCTCCAAACGATAATTACCGCGAGACAAGAAAAAAGATACACAGCCCCGGAAGTACGATACTTCCGGGGTTTTTCTTATGCTGATAAAATTATAGGACACCACAAAAAAACAAGAAAAATTATCGGTAACTTACACGTAACTTACAGGTAACTTACACGAAAACCATTGTCTTGTGCAAGACTTTTACAATCTTGTGCAAGACACATTTTGACAAAAGAAAAGAGCGACTTAATCGCCCTTTCCTTTACAATATTCAATGATACAAGACCGAACATCTTTTTTAGTCCGGCAATGGCAGCGGTAGCCATCTTTAAATATAATGTCGTAACCGTCGTGCATATTACCAGTTATGCCAGAAATCATTTCTCTATTCTTTTCTGCAATTTGCATAGTATCAAATAATCCGCACTGGTCTTTTCTAACAAGGTCTTGAAGGTATGCGTTGATGGACATACCTTTATCGGCTGCAAGCGTCCGTATAATATCCTTCATTCCTTTAGGTACTGCAAGGTTTATCCGTTCGTAGTGTTCCTTGTAAAAATTATTTTTATATTCCGTTCTATTCATAATATTACCATTTTAAATTCTGTTGATTGCATCAAGCTTAACCGGGAGTTCAACGTGTGTATAAACAATCTCTGTTACACCTTGTCCCTTGTGACCGACGATTTTCTTAATAATTCTTTCATCAACTTCCTTTTCGGTAAGAAGTGATACGCAAGTGTGCCGCGTGTCGTGCGGTCGGTGTCCGTCGTAGACAGGTTCTTTTTTAGATTCATCAACAATATATTTCCCAAAGCCAAATTCTAACATTAAAGGTATCCAGTAAGAATCGTAGTAATTTCTGTACTTAAATGGTTCGTCGTCGGGTGTACAAATAAGATGGTCGCAGTTCCGGCTTAACCAGTACTCAAAGAAGGGTACAATTTTCTCAGCTATTGGAACTTCCCTTATACCAGCTTCCGTTTTAGAACCTTTTACATAGAACCAGCGTTCTTCTAAGTGTACGTCTTTCTTTTCCAGGTCGAGAAGTTCCCCAATTCTAACCCCGGAGTAGATCATAATAAGAATGACAGTAACATATATATTAGAGTCTTTGCTTTTCCACAAAGTAGCAATTTCTTTCTTTAAAAATGGTTTTCGGTTGTAAGCGTTCGGGTTTCCAGCTTTGCTTATATCAACATATCTAACCATATCACGCTTATCTTGCGGTACTATTTCGTGGACAACAGCATAATCATACATAAGCCCCCAAAGTATTTTTAAATTCTTAAGAGTTGGGGCGTTTTTGCCGGAATTATCAACAACATTCTGTAAATGGTCGAGCTTAATATCTACAAAGCGCATTTTCCAAAGGTCTTTAGAAGTTTTGAAAGCAGCTTTATAGCCGTTGGTATCCTTAACCTTTTCATAATGAATTTCAGACCATTTTTCGTATACTTCCTCAAAGGTAATAGTAGCGTGGTGTAAGTCGAATGGGTCTTTATTATATTCCGCCAATGCGGTAAGTGCTTCCTTCCTGGTAGCGTAATAACCGACGATTGCATATAGTTGTTTTACTTTTCCTGTATCCGGGTTGACTTCCCAGCCCTTTGTTTTCTTTGCTACATAAGGTTTGCGGCGGTTGCCGGGCTGCTTATATACAGTCCCAAAGCCGTTTGGTAATTTCATATAATCACACCTTCCTTAAAAAAGGGTATAAAAAATAAGCCCTTTTTAAAAATATGGGCTTATGGTATAATCATATTGCGTTTTGATTTATCTATAAGCCCTTGTTTATAGGTATCGCGTAGCCGTTTCGGGTGGCAGCCCGGGACGGCTTTTTTAATTTGCAAAGGTTTAGTTAATACTGTATTCAATTTAATGATTCCGGCAGTTAGATGCCGATAATAACATTATCCTATCACGCTGAAAGGAAGGTAGGATAATGTTAAAAGTAAATTTGTGGGAAGTGCGTACAGCCAAAGGCTTAAAACTGGAAGCTGTAGCCGTAATGACTGGTGTAAGCAAGTCCACACTAAACAATATTGAAAATGGTAAAACTTCGCCAACACTGGCAAACCTGGAAAAAATAGCCAAAGGCTTAGGCTGCCGTATAAGCGATCTGTACGATTCCGAATATAAGTAGTATATCATAACACAGCTTTTTTCCTGGTATTCTTGTAAATATTTCCACAATCCTGGAAATGTTTTTTAAATCCGGGACGAGCAGAAAAAATAGGAATATAATGGGTGTTGTCAAAAGGAAGGGGGCTTAACTATAATGCGTGAGAAGCTACACAACCTTATAGACACTATCCAGGAAGAAAAACTATTAAGAAAGATATACTTTTATATCCTGGGCTTGAAGGGGTAGGCGTTAATAGCGTCTACCCTTATTTCATTTCTGAAATAATTTTCTTAAGTACGTCCCATTCGTCTTCTGACAATTTGCAAAGCGTCTTAATTAAGTTCTTCTTAAATTCATCAGCGCCGCCGGAGATACGACCTACATATAAGTCCAGTTCTTCGTCTTCGGACATCGGGTTAAACATTTCCCCGTTGCCAGTTCTAAGCCATTCTTCACTTACGTTAAATTCCCGGCATATCGAAAAAATAACAGCTTCGGAAGGATTGCGCAATCCTAACTCATAATTCCCGATTGTGTTACCTTTTACACCGACACGCTTACCAAACTCTTCTTGACTTAAGTTGATATCCGGGTGTTTACGAACGGCTTTTATACGTTCTTTCATTCACTAGCCCCCTTCCTTTGATAATTTAACATTACAATAACACTAAAATCACACATAGTCAATAAAAAGTAAAAATAAACTATTGACAATATGAACTATGTGGGATATTATAATCACATAGTCAATAACGACTATAAAACTTCTTTAGTGATAGGGATTGTATCCATGAAGGGCACAACAAAAAAGAAGCCGCTGTACCCCTAATACAACGGCTTCCCGGAACTTCTTAAACTTTCGGAAGTTCCTAACAGGTTTTCTTATGTACCTGTTTAATTGCTACAATTCTTCTAATTGTGTTTGAAGTTCGGTAGCGAATTTAACGATAGGTTCATAAGAACTATCATCAGATTCGGGACGAAATTCAGCCAATGCAGAAGCGATTACAGCAATCAACGCTTCTTTAGTGACAGGTTTAGTGTCCTTCATACGGTACACCCCCTTTCACAAAGAGCCGAGTAGCAAAACTACTCAGAGCTATTATAACACGAACGAAGGAAGGACGGTAGAGAGTTGAGCGAAGAACAATTTAAAATTTGGAAAAAAGTAGAAGCCAAAGGCTTAGAAAAGCTGGGAAACATCGAGAAAGCACTGTCAGCAAAGGAAGGCTTTAAGGAAGCTCATAAAGATTATTGCGACTTTGTGAACAGACTGGCAGAAACTACAGGGCTGACAAGCGGGGAACTGGATAGACACTTTACTACACTTTTAGCAGAAAAGAAGAAGGGACAATAAAAAAATGACGTGGGAAGAAGGAGAAGATAAAGTTTATCACTACATTGCGATTTGCATAAGAGCTAATGCATTTGGAATTATGGAAGGAAACCCGTTAAATGCAATTATGGATATAGACAGCGCCGACCAAAAGTTTAATTTAAGACTGGACGACTTCTTAAACGCTGACGAAGAAAACTTTAAACATGACTTCGCCGGAATACAGCGAAATATTGTAAGAAACCAATACCCGGCGATAGACTTCGGGGACTTTATACCGAGATTCGCGGGAAAAAGCGCATAAAACACCAGGGCGGCAGTAGTCGCCCAGTAAGTGCCGTTAGCTCAGTTGGTAAGAGCACCCGGCTCATAACCGGGCGGGCGTGGGTTCGAGTCCCACACGGCGCATTAGTAGCAAGGACGGCAACCTTGCAGCGGCGATAGCAAGCAGATAGCTTAAGCCGCATACTGTGAAAAAATAGCAGCGGGTACACCAACTAGAGAGTGTGCAGACGTATAACAGGTTTTTCTACTGCTTTTTTAATGAGAAAAAGCGACTACACAGTAAATTAAGCCGGAACAGGAGAAATACAAAATATGAAAAGGTATCATGTACGCGCGCCACCCGGTAGGAAACTGTAATGTAGCCTACTATGGTAGCCAGTCCTAAGCCTGGGGAAATACAGAAGGCAGAAAAAAGAAAGGAAAAGAACAACCTTTAAAGGAGAAGCGGCTAGTCGTGTTCGGACGCGGACACAATGGAGAAAGTTAAAGTATTAAGCTTATTTGACGGTATAAGTTGCGGAATGGTAGCACTTGAAAGAGCCGGATATAAGGTAGAAAGATATTACGCATACGAAATAGAACCGAGCGCAATTACAATTAGCAAAAAAAATTACCCGGAGATTATACAACTGGGGGATGTATTCAATACAGATTTTGCACAATTTGCAGTACAGGAAATAGATTTCTTATTAGGTGGCAGCCCGTGTACGTTTTGGAGTAAAGCAAAATGTAGCAAGACTGCAAAACAAAAGAGAGAAACCGAAACAGAAGGTATGGGGTGGAAACTGTTTGAGAGATATTTAGAAGCAAAGAAAATAGCACAACCGAAATATTTCTTATATGAAAATAACTACGGAATAGCACAAGAAATACAGGACGCTATAAGCGAAAAGCTGGGCGTTGAGCCGATAATGATTGATAGCGCTTTAGTATCAGCACAAAGAAGAAAGCGGTTGTACTGGACTAATATACCAGGCGTACAACAGCCGGAAGATAAAGGCATATTAACAAAAGACATTATATGCAACGATGAAAGCTTAATCAAACATTTTGATGATAGAATACGAAACACTTTAAAAATAACAGAAAACTATATTAAGTACGACCTGGGTGGGAAGGGGCACTATTCGCAACAAGATAGAATGTATTTTCTGAATAAGAAAGCGCCGACAATTCCGAGATGCAGAACGGAAACAAAATTCAATGTTTATTTAGGTGGAGAGACTTATAAGAAAACTTGCCCTGTAGAAATTGAGAGATTACAAACATTGCCGGATAACTATACGGAAGGAGTACCAAAAACTCGAAGATATGAAGCATTGGGAAACGGTTGGACGGTAGATGTTATAGCGCATATTTTAAGTTATGCAAAAGACTTATAAATAATGGGCGGAAGCACCGCCCACCGTAATGCAGCCTACCACGGTAGCCAGTCCCAAGCCTGGGAAAATGCAGAGGGCGGATATTACATAGAAAGGCGGGATAGATTGAGGGAAAACAACATAAAACCAGCGGAAGCAGCGGAAATATTGGGCGTTTCGCCGCAATTTATCCGGGTTGCTATGCAAATGGGGCAACTTCCTATAGGAATAGCCATAAAGCTTCCTGGTTCAAGCGAGTACACATATCAGATCAGTGACAACTTATTACAGCAGCGGACTTCTAAGAACGTAGCGGAAGAGATTAAAAGAATCAGAAGCACGAACCAAAGATAAAAGACTGTGGCAGCAGTCGTAAAGCCCTTGTTTATAGGTAAAATCGCGAAAAGTAACAAAGAAAAGGAGAACGAAGCAGTGAAAAAATGGGTTGTTGAGATTGAAAAGGAAAGCGGGAGAGTAGAAACCAGGTTAGTACCAGCAAGAAACAAATGCACAGCAATAAGCAACTGTAAGAACGAAGGAGACACAGTATTATCATGTGTTCCGTATACCGGGCAGAACGTGAAAGTAAGCGGGCAGCGAGACGAAGAAGAGGAACGCGGCTACGGTGGCTACACTTTCGGTCATGGCTTCGGATACGGGGCAAGAAGAAAGGGGCGAAAATATGGCAGCGGCAGTTATGAGCATTGATAAACAGAAGGCAAGAGCAGACGAAGCACTGGAACTTGTAGGACAGCTTGATACTTCGATGCAGAAAGCCGTCTATATTGCTACTAAAATGTTCCTTGCGGCGAAGGAAACGCCGGAAGAGAAAGGAAAACCGAAGAAATGACGCTTAAAAGAGTTGGAAGCTTGAAAAACAAGAAACATAAGCACTGTTTACAGTGCGGGCGTGTGTTGGTGGGGCTTAAGGACAACACCGAACACGAATGTAGCTTTTGCGGGCAGAAGCATTTTGTAGATATCTACGGCACTACCCTGGTACTTACAGCAGCAGAACGCCCGGACTTAAGACACCGAACAGAACCAAAGAACCCGGACGACCCGGAAGTAGTACAGAAGAAGAAAAACCAGGAAGAATTTAAAAAGAACCTGGCTATATTCCGTAACAAATGGGGGAAGGTAAAGAACGAGTGTTAGGACTGAAAATATTTTTAGGTGTAATGATTGCGTTGATGTTATTAGGAATCATCGGGGCAAACACTAAATGTAGTAAAACCATAGCGGGAGCTATCGCAATATGTTGTATTGTGCTGCTTGCCGCGATCATTGCCAAAGAGAACCAGCCGAAAGTAACAGCAGTAGCGCCGAAATCCGGGAAGATTCAGACAGAACAAAACGCCTGGGGAACGATTACCGTTACAGACGATACCGGGGTTACGAGAGAGTACCAGGGCTGTATACATATTTCCGGCACGTACCCGTATGAAACTACAGAGTATATGGGCTTATGTGTGAGTATGGAAAGTGCAATAGAGACGGGCGAGTGGTCGCCAGGAATGTACAAACTGTACTACGAAAGCAAGGGGAAGTACTGGGAAGCGAAAAGCAATGAGAAGGAGAGTGAAACCGATGAATAACTATATAACACTGTACGGAGAGCCTTTAGAGTATCCGCACCAGGTAAGCGTAGATAAGCGCGGAGTAGCTTACTATGGGTTCAACATGGCAACAGAAAGAGTAAGCGGTATTAAGGATATTACCCAGGTAATCGTAGAAGAAGGTACGCCAGCTTTTGAGAGCTTAACAGCAATCGACCAGGTAAAAGACCTGTTAGACTGTAAGTTGCTGGTTACTGGAAGAATCCGTACAAGAAATATCAAACGGAACAACACCGACAGCAGAACCAAAGAAAAAGGACAAGACAAGAAGAACCAGGCAGCAGAGAAAGAACATAGCAAGTTATATATTTCAGTGCGCGCCCAGGAGATTACAGACCAGGAATACGAAGGAGATACAAACGGGGTAGTATTGACCGGGTTTGTCTGCAAAAAAGGCGATATGAGAACTACGCCGTGCGGTATCCGTATTACGGATATGATTTTAGCGTGCTGGCGCGAAGACGACGAAAGCAACGTAAGCGATTATATCCCGGCGATCACATGGAACGGAACAGCGGCAAGGGCAGCAGATAACCTTAATGTAGGGGACTGTATCGAAGTGCGCGGACGTTTACAAAGCCGGGAGTATACAAAAGAGCTGGAACACGGGGAAACCGAGGTTAGAACGTGTTACGAGCTGAGTATTGAGGAATACCAGGTAGTAGCACCAGCGGAGTTAAAGAAAGAAGCGTAAGCACATACACCCGAAAACAGAGAAAGACAAAAAGAAAAGCCGCTAGGTTATCGGGAAATAACTTAGCGGCTTTGCCGTACAAAGCTGTACTTAAACTCACAAAAATAGTATAGCAAATATCCGGCAAAAAAGCAACTGGAAAGCCTTTAAAATCAAGGGATTTTACCAGTTTTAAGGCTTGATAAAAGTATTAACTTTAGGAACAGGAGTTAGGATATATGCCATACATCATAGAGGTAGTACAAGCGGGTAGAACTGTAGAGGTAATGAAGTACTATAGCAGCAGATACGGGAAGAAGGGAATAAAGAGAGGGGAGAGGAAGGCACTTACCAAAGAAGAACAGATTAAAGTGAATAAGAGAGCAGCAGAGAAGAAGTTAAGAAGGCTGATAAATGAGAACTTCCAGGAAGGGGATACACACCTGGTATTAGACTACAGAAAGGAGAGAAGACCCGCCGGAAGAAAACAGATGCGGGAAGATGCAGACGACTTCTTAAGGGAAATGCGAAAGCTGTATAAGCGCCACGGTATCCCGTTCAAGTACATTCATGTAATGGAGATCGGGAAGAAAGGGGCACTGCATCATCACTTAGTCATAAATACGCCCGAAGAGATAAGCCAGCAAGCTATAGTACGGTGCTGGAAGGGAAGAGGAAGGACACACCACAACCCACTAGACGATACAGGACAGTACGCTAAATTAGCGTCGTATCTGATAAAGCAAAGCGACGGAATGTTAAGAAGCCCGGACGCACTGCAAGGAAAGCGCTGGAATAGTTCACGGAACTTAAGGAAACCGAAGATATTGAGGAAAGAGCCAGTAAAAGACAAAGGCTGGTATAACCGTATCGCAAGGCTTCCGAAGAAGTTGGAGCAGTCCTATTACCTGGACGGCGACAGCGTACAGGAAGGAATACACGAAAAGACGGGTTATACGTTCTTTACCTACACATTTGTAAAAATTAACCAAACCTGGAAGGAGACAGAACTAGAATGGGACAAACTTTAGGAATTGACAGAGACTTAGCAAGAAAAATTAAGAGAATGAGCCGTAAGGAGATGGACGGCTATTTAACGAGAGTGACCGACAAAAGCTATAACAACGGTTACGAACAGGGCTTAGTAGAAGGTATCGCACTGGCGGGACAGGCTATGGAAGCAGTCCTTAAGGAAGAAGTGATTAAAGGCACGTTCCAGGCTGAGAAGGCGGACGAGATCAAAAAGGCAGTAGGTACATATATTGCAAAAGTGCCGGAGCGGGCAGCAGATAAAGACCAGGACGAAGGGAAGGAAGAAAATGTTTAAAGCAATCTATCTTACCGGGACTATTGTAGCGTTCTGCTTCGCCCTGTTATGGCTGGACGTTGACGAGATGCGGGAAGAAATGCGGGAAGAGGAACGGGGCTACTACCGGGAGAAGCCACACGGGAAAGAGAAGGCGGCGCTTGTATGGGCGCAAGTTGGGACTGCATTAACCGTAGGGCTTATGTGGTGGCTTGTGGTAGTGGCAAGCATCGGAGTAACAATATTGACGATTACAGGAGACGACTTAGGAGAATGAATATAACAGAATCAGAAGACCAGGCACAGCGCCTTATATTTGACTGGGCGCGCTGGCAGCAGGGCAAATACCCACAGCTTAAGGCTATGTACCATGCAGCGAATGAAGGGAAGCGAAGTGCAAGAGCTGGGGCAGAATTGAAACGCCAGGGCATGAAGCCAGGCGTAAGCGATATCTGCTTACCGTATGCTTCCGGGAAGTATAACAACCTGTATGTAGAGCTGAAAGTAGGAAATGGCAAAGCTTCAGATAATCAGCTTAAGTTTGTAGATATGATAAACAACATTGGCGGGAAGGCGGTTGTAGTCTACGGCAGCGAAGCGGCAATAGAGCTTATAACTGCATACCTGGAAGGAACTATAGACGACCTGGAAATAGTAAGCGACACATACCCGAAGGAAAAAGCAAAGATTACAGAACGGGTAAACAAGAAACGGTTTATAGGATTTTGCGGTATAGATTGCCGGAAATGCGATAACAAAGGCTGCCAGGGGCGGACGGTAGACGACATATTAAGCCCTGGGCTGATGCCAGCAACATAAAGAACAGTACGAAAGAGAAAAACGCTTGTAACTGCTTATGGTTATGGCAAAGCAAGGAAAAATAGTATATCACACACGTAACACGACAACAAAAGCAACAGCGGCGGGGCTTTTCTGCTGCCGCCGCAGAAAGGGTAGGTTTAGAAAATGAGAACAGCAGCAGTAGTAAATTTAAAAGGCGGAGTAGGAAAGAGTACAACAGCTATTAACATGGCTTTGATTATGAGCCAGGTACACGGGAAGAAAGTATTATTGATTGACAATGATTTCCAGGCAGCAGTTACAAAATTCTTTGAAAAGCACAGCTATGACGCGCTGAGCATGGAAGAGGTGCTTAGAAATCCGATTTTGTTCGCACACGATGTAATTGTACCGAGCGGACGCTGGGGGCTGGATATTATCCCGTCTAATATGAACCTGGTAGCGGCAGCAGACGACCTTATAACAGATAAGGACGGCGACCAAATGGGAAGAATCAGACACGTACTTAACCAGGTGGAAGAAGATTACGATTATTGTATTATTGACTGCCACCCGGGAGTAGGAATAGAGGTGCTTAACGCCCTGGCAGCAGCAGAAGACATTATTATACCGATTAAGGCAGATAAGAACGCTTTAGACGGTATGGAAGAGTTAGACGACATTATACAGGAAATCAGACCGTATAACGAAAAGCTAGAAAGCGTGCGCTGCCTGGTAACGATGTACACAAAGGATATTGATGTAATCAAAGGCGAGGAAGCTTTAAGAAATAGCAAATACGACGTATTTAATACGCATATCAGATATAGCAAGAAAGTAACAGCGTGGACGTATGAGAACGGGCAAAGCCTGTTAGAGACAACACCGAGAAGTGCAGCGACAAGAGATTATAAGAACCTGGTATTAGAGTATATGGGGAAAAGAGGATAAGGAAAATGAAAAAAGTTGAAGAAACAATAGTTATACGAAATGAAAAAATGATTTATGCGGTAAGACTGAAAAGTAAAACGGAAGGCGAAGACGGCAGAAGAGAGAATAACAACCCGTATCTTATTGTAGAAGGTGGAAAAATAAAATACATAGATCATATCTACGGGAATAAGTCAGAATTTAATTTTAATGACGAAGTACACACGGTAGCAAAAGAAATTTTCATAAGTGGACTTAAGAACGCGATTAAGGAAGAGATTTTACAGCTTAAGCAGTTAGAGCTTGTGCTGGAAGAAATGAACCTTAAAGAGTGTATCGGGGATACATTACAGGAAAGTGCAACATTTTTACAGAATGTCAGAAAGTTTATAGGAGTTGGAGAAAAGTAGGAGCGTAAAGATGTTTGAAGAGTTCAAAGAAATATTAAGAAGGATTCTGATGGTAAAGTATAGCATCGGCTTTATAGACGGATACGAAACCGGGAAGGCTGACGGATACCGGGAAGGATATACAGACGGAATAAAAGCGGGCGGATTTGCTGACGGGTACAAAGCCGGATACGAGCAAAGAAAACGGGAAGGATAGAACATGGGAATATACAGAGAAGTAGAGACAGAAGTAACGTGCGATACGTGCGGAGAACGTATAAAAGCGTGGTGCAGTGCCGGAACAGGAGTAAGCCGCGTATGGGCGGCACATTACGCAAGGGCGGAAGGCGCGACGGTTGGGAAGAAAGGCGTAATGTGTAAAGAGTGCCGTATAGCAGAAAGACAGAAGAAGTGTAGCTTAATAAAAAAGCTTGGAGAACCAGGAAGAGAAGCAGACGGTACTTGTAGAGGGTTCGGAACAGAAAACGACGACGAACCAATAGAACAGTGCAAAAGATGTATAGCTTGTGTAGATTTCGACTGGGAAGAAGAAAAAGCAAGGTTTAAATTTTAGGTACAGCAGAAAGGAGATAGAGCAATGGGAAAGATTGGCATAGGCGACAGACTTAACGCGAACAGCAAGAAAAATATTATTTTTGCAAAGGACTACAGAAAGGTACGCTTAGACCCGCGTACACTGATTCCGTCAGAGCATAACAAGTATAGCCAGGACAATATAGAAGAACTGGCGGACAATATGCTTTTAGTCGGACAGCTACAGGAAATCATAGTAGGGCGTGTAGACGGGCAAGACAGAATAATAGTAGGACATAGACGTACAGCGGCAGCAGTCCTTAATATCGAGCGCGGACACGATGAATTTAAGCTTGTGGACTGTAAGATAAAGGAAATGAGCGAAAGCCTGTTTATGCTGACACTGCATAGTGCAAATATCTTTAACCGACAGCTTAGCGACTGGGAATTAACGAACGGCGTAGCTGAGTTTACAAAGTACCTGGTAAAAGCCAGGGAATCCGGGGAACTGACTATAGAGGGAAAAATGAGAGACTATATAGCGAATGTTACCGGGAAGTCTACAGGTAAAATAAATCAGATCAACAGTATCAATAACAATTTGTGCGAAGAAGGCAAGGAAGCATTTAAAGACGGAAAAATAAACTTTTCTACGGCTTACGAAACGTCCAGGCTGCCGGAAGCAAAGCAGCATGAAGTTATTGAAAACGGGGAGCTACTAAGTAAAGATGTCCGGGAAATGGTAAAGGAAGAGAAAGGGAAGAAAGAAGCAGAAAAGAAGCCGGGCGACGATTACGAGCCAGCACACCAGGAAAGTATTACGAGCCTATGCTATTCTTGCCTGTATTACAGTGAGTGCAACGTAAAAACGGGAACTTGCGAAAAATGCGATAAGTACACGAATAAGGCAGAAGCGGAGAAGACGGAAGAACAAAGGTATGAGGAAGAACAGGCAGCAATAGACCGGGATACAAAAAGCGAAGCTACGGCAGCAGAACCGAAGACACATATTATACGGCTTGCGGCTATGAATTATGACGATGTTGTAAGCGGAAAGAAAAGTTTTGAAATCTGCAAAGATGCCGGATACAAGGAAGGCGACATTGTAGAGTATATGGAGTTTAAAGACGGGCGCAACACGGGAAGAACATTTAAGGCGGAAATAGCTTATGTAGTGAATGAGCATAGAGGACTAACAGAAGGCTTTTGCATTATAGGCGTAAAGGTGTCAGAATCTGACACGGGGAAGGAATAAGAGAACATGGAAACAAGAAAAATAACGCTAAGCGATTTATTAACAGTAATAGGAGAGAAGGAAAACATAGCACTTTATAAAGCTTGTGATGAAGGAAAGAGATTCGTTGTAAATATTGAATGTGAAAGCGCAAAGAAATATCTGAGCAAAGATATACTTGATGATGAAGTAGAGATAGTAGAAGGCGTTTGTAGCAAGGGTGTAAAAATAACAATGAAAAGGGAAGGCTTATGATTAGAAAAGGGCAAAGAATAAAAGTAATATGCAACGAAGCCAGGCTTAAGGAAGTAGGCGTAAGACAGAAACATATTAAACATATCCTGGGAAAGATAGGTACAGTAAAGGAAATACGGAAGCTGCCGAACACGGACGATATGTACGCCTATTTTGTACACTTCCGTTATGTGAATCTGAAAGCAGCACCGGGAAATAAGAAGCCTTACTATGCTATGCTGGACGATATGATAGAACCTATTAACTTAGAAGTAGTAGGAGAAAAGAAAGAATGATAGTATACGGTAGAAGCAACGGGAAGGCGTTACGAAGCGCGCTTAACAGAGTGACGGAAGTACGGAACGGTTACATATACGCAGCGGCTACAGGAGAGCGCATAGCGAAGATAGGCAATACAATAATGATGAGCCTACAGGAAGTGTTATTGATAATGCGGGCAAGCTTCGGAAACAAGAAAGCAAAGAAGGAATTAAGACAGCGGGAAATACGAGACAGACAAAAGCAGATCATACGAAGCCGAAGGCGGCAGCAGTTGTTACGTGAGAACCAGGACAAGAGCAATAACTGGAAGCACATACATGGACTGCCAACGACCAGGAAAAAGCATGGAAAAACTCAGCAAACTATAGAGAAAACATAACAAAAAAGAATTGAAACTAAAGAAACTTTATGATAATCTATAGATACAAACGCAAGAAGAATTAGGTAAAGGAAAGCACCCTTTGCCTGGTTCTTCTTTTTGTTTGTCTAAACCTCCCAAGTGCCACATGAAATCCAGGGCGGCACTATGAAAGAAGAAAGATAGATGCTTAAGAAGCTATGCAGTTACCCGGGCTGCCACAAGGTAGTAGAAGCTGGGGTTAAGTATTGTGACAGGCACAAGAACACAGACAGAGAGAAGTACAGAGAATACAAGCGTAAGCGTATGGAGAACGAAGAGGAAGCCCGGCGGCAGCAGTTCTATAATAGCAAAGCCTGGGAAGGGTTCAGAGCCAACCAGGAAGCGGCGCAACTTGGCGTAGATATATTTGAATACTACACAACGGGAATAGTGATAACAGCGGAGCAGTACCACCACATAGAAGAGGTTACGGAAGCATGGCATAGACGACTTGATAGAGACAATGTAATAGGGCTGAGCGAAGCGAACCACAGGCGTATACATAAAGAATATGACCGCGGATACATGGCAAAAAAGAAGATGCAGCGAACGCTTTACGATATGCTACAGCGCTTCCGGCGCGAGTTCGGAGACAGCGGGGGGATATAAAAACTTTTTATTCCTTTTTAAAAGTCCCGAGTTCAAGTTGATTTGAAAAAAAACGCCGATTTTTTGTATAGGGGGGGTCTGAGAAGGTGGCAGTATGGCGAATGAAGAAAAAAAGACAGAAAAAAACAAGCCGAAACCTTGCCCGAAGTGGTTAAGTGCAGCGGCTAAAAAAGAGTGGCGAAGGATTGCGAAAATCTTCGCGGAAGAAGAAAAAGAATTTACGGACAAAGACCTTAAAGCCCTAGAAGCTTACTGTACGAACTATGCAAAGTGGCAGAAGTGCGAACAGATCATAGACGAAAAAGGTTACAGTATGGAAGTGGGCGATAATGGTTACGAACAGCAAAGACCAGAAGTAAGCATAGCAAATAAAGCACAGACGGAAATGAGAGCCTGGGCGAAAGAATTAGGATTAACGCCAGCGGCGCGGCAGAGAATGAAGGCAGAGAGCGCACAAGGCGACGGCGGCATAGACGCGGAGCTGGACGGAATGATAGCACATGATTAACACGGAACTGCTTTTAGCTGCCTGGTTGGAGAAGTTACAAAAGAAGTGGGATACGGAAGAATACTACTACGATGTAGAGGAAGCAAAGAAAGTATTTAAGTTCGTGTCGAAGTTGACCAATGATAGAGGAGCAAGCCGAAACTTTGATTTATTAGAATTTCAGTTTGAAATAATAACAGAAATCCTATGCGTAAAGAGAAGGAGCGACGGCAAGCGGAAACATAGAGAAGCACATATAAATATACCGCGAAAAAATGGTAAGTCATTCCTGGCGGCGATTATAGTAGTATATCTCTTTTTCTGTCAACGGCATATCTTCGGCGCGCTTTTTATTTTAACGGCAAATACAACCAAACAGGCGGGCGAGCTGTACGGAACGGTAGAACATTTCATAAAAGCAAATAAGACGTTACGCCGCTACTGCAAGATTACAAGCAGTACAAAAACCATTATACGGAAAGATAACGGTAATAAGCTTATGGTACTGTCGTCAGATGCAGACAACGCCGACAGCTTTAACGATTATGTAGCCGTCCTGGACGAGATACACCAGGCGAAAAACGACGAAATGTACGGAAAGCTGAGAACGGGACAAGGAGCATGGGACGAGCCGTTAATAATGACAATTACAACGGCTTCCAGCGGAGAAGACCCGGCAAACCCGGAAATGCAGCTTTATACTATGGCAAAGAAAATAGAAGCCGGGGAAGTGAACGACCCGAGCTTTTACTATAGGATTTACGAAGCTGATAAAGATTGTAATGTTGAGGACGAAACACAATGGTATAAATCGAACCCGGCATTAGGAGTATTTAGGAAGCTGGAAGACCTGGCGAACTATGCGAAGCGTATACGGCTTATGCCTTTACAGGAAAATATGTTTA
>OLNX01001998.1_pt1 | contig 16122 bp, 6 predicted proteins | sample 1672611 | NCBI WGS metagenome assembly OLNX01 (sample SAMEA3136705, study PRJEB25190) | human gut metagenome | reverse complement strand
TGGGGCCCCACGCCGCACGAGCGCGTCAAAACGCGCGAGAGAAAAAAAGAGGAATAACCCTGCGGGGTCTATAATATAATAGTATAGGGGAATATGCCCTCTCGGCTGCCGAGAGGGCATTTTAAATCGCTTCCGGCAATACCGGGGGAACCACAAGGTATAGTGGTTTCTGCGATAAGCAATCACTACCTGTACAAAATGTTAAAAACTGTTAAGAGTTAGTTACAAATAATGAAATGTTACGTAAACCTACGGAAAAATTCCCCGGTATCGTGTAGAATGAAAACAACATAGTGGAATAACTATACCCATGCGCAGAAAAACCCTGTTCCGGCACAGAAAAAATCCGTACATTTTCTCCCGAAATTGTCCGACAACGAGGGAGAGGTAAGTGAAAACAGGAGGACTGTATGAAAAAGAGGAATCTGATCGCCCTGCTGATGGCAGTGTGCATGATGTTCTCCCTGCTCCCGGTGAACGCGATCGCCGTTGGAGACGAGGGGACCATCCCGGCAGAGGAAACGCTTCTTTCCGAAAATGGAAACGATTCCGCGCCGGCTGGCAGCACCAACCCCGCCGGAGACAAAGACTCCATTCCGGACACAGGCGATAAGCCCGCTGCGGCGGAAGAGCCTGCGAAGGACGAAGAGCCTGGCAAGGACGAAGAGTCCGGCAAGGACGAAGAGCCCGGCAAGGACGAAGAGCCCGCGGAGGGCAAAGAGGGCGGCGAGACAAACGTTGCCCCCATGAGAGTTGTCCGGCCGGATACGGGCAACTACCTCACCTACACCTTCAAGGTGGACGGCGCAGTGGTGTCGCAGCAGATCGTCACGGACGGCGACACGCTTCACCGCCCCGCCTCGCCCGTGAAGGAAGGCAGCAAATTCATCGGCTGGTACATAGCGGGCACCGATACGCCGCTGGATGACAGCGTCTTCGGCACCGTGAGCGGCGTCACCGCCACGGCGGAGATCACCGTCGAGGCGCGGTTCGATGGCGTGCTGTATGTGTTCTTCGTCGCTCAGGACGGCCGCATCGTCCTGACGAAGGAGAGCAAGAGCGGCGAGAGCGTCAGCACCGTCGGCGTGACGTACGGTCTCGATAGCCCGACGCTCGCCGTCACCGGCTGGTACTTTGACGAAGGGCGCACGCAGCGCGCCGATACCGTTAAGCTGACGGACGCGAACGTCTTTGTGTACGCCAAGGTCGAAGAGGGCCATTGGCTCACGTTCGATTCCGCAGGCGGCACCTACTACGCTCCGGTCTTTTATACGCCCGGGACCGCCACGAAGGACCCCGGCACGCCGACCCGCCCCGGCTACGCGTTCGCCGGCTGGTATAACGGCGATGCGCCGTTCGCCTTTGGCAACGCGCTGACCGATTCCGTTACGCTCACCGCGCACTGGACGGCCAATACCAACACGCAGTACACCGTCATCCACTGGCAGGAGAATGCCAACGACGAGGAATTCTCCTTCGCGGAGGCGGAGACCAAAACCGGTTCGACCGGCTCCCAGACGAGCGCCGCGGCCAAGAGCTACACCGGCTTCACCGCCCAGACCATCACCCAGCAGGCCATCGCGGGCGACGGCTCCACGGTCGTGAACGTGTACTACAAGCGCAATGTGTACGAAATAAAGTTCTTCAGCAATTCCAGCTGGGGCAGCAGCTCCTCGGAGTACACGTCCCTGCGCATCACCGCCAAATACGGCGCGGCCATCGGCGATAAGTGGCCCACCTACGACGGGAGCAGCACATGGTCCACGTCGGACGGCGGCAGTACCTATCAGGTCAACATCGACACCATGCCGCTCAACGGCGCCAAGTTCTACGGCCCGAAGACCGGCAGCAGCACCGAAACGGCGTACTATTATGTCGAAGTCCTGCCCGGCGAGAGCGGGACGACCACTGTCGGCGGCGTATCCTACAAGCTGCATCATTCCGATACCTCCCCCGGCAGCGGCTACAAAGTCACGGTGGAGGATCAGTATCCCATCACCGGCTTCACATTCAACTCCAGTGTCAGCACGAAGATCGGCGGCAAATACAACAACGCCAAATTCTATTACACCCGCAACACCTACAATATTATATACATGAACGGCGGCAGCGAGGTCACCTCTTACCGCGAGAGAGTTCTCTACGAGCAGGCCATCCCCGCCTCGGCGAACAAGGCCGCGCCGACGCCGCCCGTCGGCAAGGAGAAATACATCTTCCTCGGCTGGTACGACGACCCTGCCGGACAGCATATCCACAGCTTCTCCGGCACGATGGGTCCGCAGAACATCACGGTGTACGCCCACTGGGTAGCGCCCACGGTAAGCGGCGTTGCCTACATCACCATGGAAGGCACCGGCGGACAGGAGAATCTCACCATCCCCTACGGCGGCACCATTGACGTGAGCGCTCTCCCCAAGCCGCAGAGCCCGGCGGGCGAGGGCTGGACGTTCGTCAGCTGGGCGACCAAGCAAGGCGATACTTACATCCCCTTCAACTTCGGCACCAAAATTTATAAAAACATCGAGCTCTACCCCTACTATACCAATAAGAACAGCTACACTGTAACGTATACCGACGGCAGCACCTTCGATGATGATACGAAGCAGTATGCGCCCGGCACGTACGCCGACGTGCGGCCCAACACCTTCCCCATTCCCGAGGGCAAGGTGTTCCTCGGCTGGGCGGAAACGGCGGGCGGGGCGGTCAAGTACCAGCCCAACGACAAGCTGCGCATGGACGCGAGCGTCACGCTCCATGCCGTCTGGGGCGATACCGAGGGCGTCCTCTCTCTTGTGTATATGCCGAACGGCGGCACGGAGAACGCCGTGACGGAGGAACAGATCCCCAACAACAGCAAGGTGACGCTCAAGGGCGCGATCTTCACCCGCCCGGGCTACACTCTCACCGGCTGGAACACCGCCGCCGACGGCAGCGGCACGAGCTTTACGCTCGGCGCTTCCGCCCGCGTGACCCGCATCAACTCGAACGTCCTCTACGCGCAGTGGAAGGCGAACGAGAATACTGCCTATAAGGTCGAGTTCTACTGCGAGCAGACCGACGGCACCTACACGCTCGCAAAGACTGAGCATCGCACCGGCACGACGGACGCCACCGTTTCCGTCACCGATACAGACAAGGGATACGGCGTGCCCACGTATGTGTACGATGCGGCCAATGCGAACAACGTCGAATCCGGCCCCGTGGCCGCGGACGGCTCGCTGACGCTGAAGCTGTACTTCAAGCGCAACACCGCGGGGTACACCATCCACCATTACCTCAAGGGTACGGAAGTGAAGGTCGCTCCCGACCAGACCGGCACCATGACGATCGGCGATACGCTGACGGCGAGCGCCTCGACCGCGCTGGGTGCGGAATATGCGTCGGCGCATGTGGACAGCTACTCCCCCAGCCAGTCGCTGGAAATGAAAGCGACGGGGAACGTCATCACCGTTTATTACACCATTCCTCTGACGATCACCGCAGAGAGCGCGAGCAGAGCCTACAACGCCCAGCCGCTCACGCAGCCGGACTTCAAGGTCGAGGGCCTTGTCAACGGCGATCAGAAGAAGGATATCACCCTCTCCATGACGAAGGAGAGCACCATCACCAATGTCGGCAGCGTGTCGAACGTCATCGATACGACCACTGTCCTGTTCAAGGGCGGCGCGCTGCCCGGCGGCTATTATGAACTGCCGACCTATCAGCCCGGCACGCTGACGATCACGCCGAACACCGACGAAGTGACTGTCACCATCACCGGCAACCATAACACCCTGGTCTATAACGGCAGCGAGCAGAGCGTGACCGGCTACACGACGGACGTCGGCGAGAAGACCATTACCGTCGCGCTGAAGGAAGGCTCCAAGGCGGAAGCGAAGGGCACGAACGCCGGCAAGTACGAAATGGGTCTGACGAAGGATAACTTCACGGTCACGTCCCAGAACTACAGCAACATCAAGGTCGTTGTGGTGGACGGCTATCTGAAGATCGATCCGATCACCGAGAAAGTTACCGTCACCGTCACCGAGAAATCCGACACCGTCACCTATAACGGACAGGAGCACTCCGTCACGGGCTACAAGTCCATATCGGCGGACAACACGCTCTACGACGTGACCACCAGCGTCCGTGCGACCGAGACCGCGGCGTGGACGGCGAAGGGAATGTATGTCGGCACCTACCATGTCGGCATCGAACCCAGTGACTTTAAGAACACCAGCGGCAACTTCACGAACGTCGAGTTCGTGATCGTGGACGGCGATCTGGTCATCACCCCGGCGAGCGTCGCCGTTGTGAAGATCGCGGGCAACACGAAGACCGTCACCTACAACGGCAAGGAACAGACCGTCGAGGGCTACACCGTCACGAGCAACCCGGCGAACGCGACCGTAACGCTCGTCGGCAAGGCCGTCGCTTCCGGCACGGACGCGAACACCTACCCGATGGGGCTCACCGCCGCCGACTTCACCGCGACTTCCCCGAACTACGAGAAGGTCCACGTGGAAGTGACGGACGGCTATCTGAAGATCAACCCGATCACCGATAAGGTCACCGTTACCGTCACCGAGAAGTCCGATACCGTCGTATACGATACGAACGAGCATTCCATCACCGGCTACAAGTCCATGACGGCGGATAACACGCTCTACGACGTGAAGAAGAACGTCGCCGAAACGCAGACCGCGGCGTGGACGGCGAAGGGCACGGACGTCGGCGAGTACCCGGTAGGCATCGTCTCCGGCGACTTCGCGAATACGAGCAAGAACTTTACGAACGTCGTGTTCACCGTTGCGGACGGCGCTCTCACCATCTCCCCCATCACCGAAAAGACCATCGCCGTCACCGCGGCGAGCGACAGCAAAAAGTACGACGGAACGCCGCTCACGAATAACGGCTTCAGCTGCACCGAAGGTGTGCTGGTGCCGGGCGACGTGCTGACGGCTGTTGTTGAGGGCAGCGCCACGAACGTGAGCGATGAGGGCAAGAACGTCGTCAAGAGCTATAAGGTCATGCGCGGCGGCGCAGACGTTACGGGCAACTACACCTTTACCGACAGTGTGGACGGCACGCTGACCATCCTGCCGCGCACCGTGAAGCTCACGTCCGAGACCGCGAGCAAGGAATACGACGGCATGCCGCTGACCCGTCCGGATGTCTCCGTCACGGGTGACGGCTTCGTCTCCGGCGAGGTGACCGGCATCACGGCCACCGGCAGCGTGACTTATGTGTCCGACGGCACGGTCGAAAATACCATCACCTATACGACGGGCGCGGCCTTCCGCGAGGAGAACTACAAGATCACCAAGAACCCCGGCCAGCTCTCCATCACGCAGAGCTCGAACGCTATCGTCATCACCACGGCGTCCAGAAGCAGAGTGTATAACGGCGAAAAGCTGCTGGACGACCAGACCACGCATACCGGAACGCTGGCGGAAGGCGACCGGCTGGTCGTGGAGTTCCCGGCCGACGCCGGTCTGACCGACGTGGGCACCAAGCGGAACGAATATAAGTCCTACCGTGTGGAGCGTTCGGACGGCGCGGACGTGACCGCCAACTACACCTTTGGCGCGCCCGTCATCGGCACGCTGGAAGTCACGCCGGTGGCGATCGAGCTGACGGCGAACAGCGCCGCCAAGGCGTACGACGGCACGCCGCTCACCGACAGCGGCTACACCATCAGCAACGGCAGCTTCGTGGGCGAAGAGGGTCTTGCGGGCGTCACGGTCGAGGGCAGCCAGACGGCTGTCGGCAGCAGCGCCAACACCATCACCGGCCACAAGCTGAAGAGCAACACGCTGGCCAAGAACTACACCATCACCTATGCGAACGGCACGCTGACCGTCACGCAGAGCGAAAAGGTCATCACCGTCACGGCGAACAGCCACACCTGGGAGTATGACGGCCAGCCGCATTCCGACGGCGGCTACACCGTCTCCTATGACGGCCAGACCTACACTGCCGCCGCGGGCAAGACCGTGACGCTGCCGACCGGCGACGTTGTGAGCGCAGCGGTCGAAGGCACGGTAACGAACGTTGCCGACAGCGCGGACGACAACAACGTCGTCACCGCCGTCGTCATCCAGAACGCCTCCGGCACGCAGACGAACGACCAGTACAAGACCATCACGCTCGTTCCGGGCGCACTGAAGATCACGCGGCGCGGCGCGGGCGAAATGAAGGTCGTCCTCACGGCAGCGGACAACACCGCCGTCTATGACGGCCAGCCGCACGGCGCGAAGCGGAACGCCGCGGGAGCGATCGAGGCCGGCACGAGCTACACCATCACGAATCTGGCCAAGGGCCACAGCGTGCAGACCGTTGCCATCGACGGCACCGAGACCGCCGTGGGCGAGTACCCGAACAAGCTCGTTCCGAGCGGCGCGGTCATCGTGGACGCGAACGGCAAGGACGTCACCGCAAACTATGAGATCACCTACCGGCCCGGCACGCTGACGATCACCGAAGTCACCGACGAGGTCGTCGTCACCGTTACCGAGGTCTTCGGCACCGTTGTTTACGACGGGCAGGAGCACTCCATCAAGGGCTATGTGTCCATGACCTCCAGCGACCCGCTGTACGACGTGACCACCAGCGTCCGCGCGACCGAGACCGAGGCGTGGACAGCGAAGGGCAAGAACGTCGGCGAGTACCCCGTCGGCATCACGGCGGCGGACTTTGAGAACACGAACACCAGCTTCACGAACGTCCGGTTCGTGATCGTGGACGGCACGCTCACCATCACGCCGTTCACCGGCAAGGTCACCGTCACCGTCACCGAGAAGTCCGGCTCCGCCGTGTATGACGGGAAGGAGCACTCCGTCACCGGTTACGAGTCCATGACCGCGGATAACGGCCTCTACGACGTGACCACCAGCGTCCGTGCGACCGAGACCGAGGCGTGGACAGCGAAAGGAACGAACGCGGGTGAATACCCGGTAGGCATCAAAGCATCCGACTTTAAGAACACCAGCAGCAACTTCACGAACGTCGAGTTCGTGATCGTGGACGGCGCGCTTACCATCACGCCGGTCACCGACAAGGTCACCGTTACGGTCGTCGAGAAATCCGATATCGTCACCTACGACGGGCAGGAGCACTCCGTCACGGGCTACAAGTCCATGACGGCGGACAACACCCTGTATAACATCGAGGATGTCACCGAAACGCCGACCGCGGCGTGGACGGCGAAGGGAACGTATGTCGGCACCTACCATGTCGGCATCAAAGCGGCCGACTTTAAGAACACCAGCGGCAACTTCACGAACGTCGAGTTCGTGATCGCGGACGGCGATCTGGTCATCACCCCGGCGAGCGTCGCCGTTGTGAAGATCGAGGGCCACACGAAGACCGTCACCTACAACGGCAAGGAACAGACCGTCGAGGGCTACACCGTCACGAGCAACCCGGCGAACGCGACCGTAACGCTCGTCGGCAAGGCCGTCGCTTCCGGCACGGACGCGAACACCTACCCGATGGGGCTCACCGCCGCCGACTTCACCGCGACTTCCCCGAACTACGAGAAGGTCCACGTGGAAGTGACGGACGGCTATCTGAAGATCAACCCGATCACCGATAAGGTCACCGTTACCGTCACCGAGAAGTCCGATACCGTCGTATACGATACGAACGAGCATTCCATCACCGGCTACAAGTCCATGACGGCGGATAACACGCTCTACGACGTGAAGAAGAACGTCGCCGAAACGCAGACCGCGGCGTGGACGGCGAAGGGAACGGATGTCGGCGAGTACCCGGTGGGCATCGAAGCATCCGACTTTGAGAACACGAGCGTCAACTTCACGAACGTCGAGTTCGTGGTCGTGGACGGCGCGCTGAACATCACTCCGGCGGAAAACATCGCTGTGAAGATCGCGGGCAGCACGAAGACCGTCATCTATGACGGCACCGAGAAGACCGTCGAGGGCTACACCGTCACGAGCAATCCTGCGGACGCGACCGTGACGCTCGTCGGCGAGGCCGCCGCCTCCGGCACGGACGCGAATACCTACCCGATGGGGCTCAAGCCCTCCGACTTTACCGCGACTTCCCCGAACTACAAGAAAATCACCATCGAAGTGACGGACGGCTGGCTCAAGATCGATCCGATCGCCGATAAGGTCACCGTGACTGTCACCGAGAATTCCGCCGCCGTCACCTATGACGGCACGGAGCACTCCGTCACCGGCTACAAGTCCATGACCGCCGACAACGCGCTCTACAACGTCAAGACGGACGTCGTCGAAACGCCGACCGAGGCGTGGACGGCGAAGGGAACGAACGCCGGCAAGTACCAGGTCGGCATCAAGTCCGGAGACTTCAAGAACACGAGCGTCAACTTCACGAACGTCGCGTTCGTGATCGTGGACGGCGAGCTGGAGATCACCCCGGTCACCGATAAGGTCACCGTCACCGTCGTGGAGAAGTCCGACAACGTCACCTATGACGCCGCGGAGCACTCCATCACGGGCTACGAGACCATGACCGCCGACAACGCCCTCTACGACATCGCCAACGTCGCCAAAACGCCGACCGCGGCGTGGACGGCGAAGGGCACGGAAGCGGGCGAGTACCCGGTGGGCATCGTTTCCGGAGACTTCAAGAACACCAGTAAAAACTTCGCGAACGTCGAGTTCGTGATCGTGGACGGCGCTCTCACCATCACGACGGACGACACCGAGGTCGTCGTTACCGTCACCGGCAATACGAAGACCGTCGTTTACGACGGCACCGAGCACTCCGTCACGGGCTATGCGTCCATAGTTTCCGATCACGCTCTGTACGACGTTGCGAACGTCGCCGAGACACCGACCGATGCGTGGACAGCGAAGGGCACCGACGCCGGCACCTACCCCGTCGGCATCAAGTCCGGAGACTTCAGGAACACCAGCGGCAACTTCACGAACGTGGAATTCGTGATCGTGGACGGCGAGCTCGTCATCACGCGCCGCGGCGAGAATCCGGGAAGCCCGGTAACGCTCCGCGCGGATGACAACACCGTGATGTTCGACGGCGATAACCACGGCTATGTCGGCCACATCGCGACCAACCTTGCCGAGGGCCACAGCGTCCGCAGCGTGAAGAGCGACTTCACCGCGCGCAACGTGGGCCGCTACGAGGATAAGATTGACCTGCACGACGCCATCATCGTGGATGCCGACGGCAAGGACGTGACGCGCAACTATGTGCTCACCTACCAGCCCGGCACGCTGGAGATCACGCCGTTCGAGGGCGAGGTCGTCGTTACTGTCACCGGCAACACGGGCCTCTTCCGCTATGACGGCAAGATCCACACCGTTGAAGGGTATACCGTGGAAGCGACCGTGCCGTTCTTCACCGAGGACGACATCCGCTTCACCGGTGACGCCACCATCAGCGAGGTCCGCCCCGGCGATTATGTGATGAATCTGAAGGATGAGGAATTCTCCGCGGCGAACGATAACTTCACCAGCGTGAAGTTCGTCGTCATCGACGGCAGCATGCGCATCTATACCGTGCGCTACACCGTCGCGTGGATGTTCGACACCGACCAGATGCTCACCGGCGATTCTCCGAACCGCTACTTCACCTCCATGGCAAATTACATCAACCGCTCGGACATCTCCCTCGTGCTCCACAGCGGCAACGTTGTGGCGGACGCCGGAGCGCAGAGCCAGTGGGATGTGTTCAACAACGCGATGCAGCCGCTCTACGACGATGAGGAAGTGGACGTTCTCATGATCGCCGCCGAGAAGGAAGCCGCCTCCGGCAGCCTGTTCCTGCAGCAGCCGGTCCGCGAGGACTTCAAGGAGGAAGACCTCTTTGAAAACGGCAAGGGCTTCGTGCGCCGCTTCAACATCGGCGAGAAGAGCGTCATCCTCGTCGGTCTCGGCGCGGACGCCATGACCGAAGAGGGCTACAAGTGGGCACGCGAGAAGTTCAACTCCGACAAGGACGCCTCCGGTATCCTGCTCGTGAACAACTACCTGCTCGAGGATATGAGAAAGCCCGATAAGATCGACGAGCGCGCTCTCGATCTGGAGAAGAACGTCGTCAAGGCGTGCTCCAACGTGCGCATGGTCCTCAGCAGCAGCGGCGGCTACTCCAGCCACTACGAGTTCTATTACGGCGAGCGCAAGGTGATCGCCATCAACTCGGACATCGAAGCGGCGGCCAAGGCGGGCTACTTCACGCAGCTCACCTTCAACGAGGATCTCAACATCCTCAGCGTCACCAACCTCTGCCCGTACACCTACGACTTCGTGTATAACGAGAGACAGGCGTATAAGGAGTGCTATGTGCTGAACAACGTGCTCTGAGACCTCGCGGGACGAACGTCCCAAACCCCATAAGCAAAACGATCCCCGCCGGGGATCTTCCTATGAAAAAAATTTCCGCAAAAAGAACGCTGTCAACGGGAAACGTCCCCGTTGACAACTTTTTTGCGTCACGCCGTGGCTGCGCTCTCTTGCACCGCGCGGAGAGTCCGGGCGATCAGCGTGTCCGGCTCCCCGCCCGGCATGGCCGTGCCGAGCAGCCCGGTCAGCTCGGCGGCGGCGTAGAGCACCTTTTCCGTTTCGTGCTCCGGTGTCGGGAACATTTGGATATCGCGCCTTTCGGAAAGTAAAAGGGAGACTGCCGTGGAAGGCAGCCTCCCTGCGTTGTATTTCTCAGTCCGCGAACAGCGGCGTGGACAGATACCGGTCGCCGGTGTCCGGCAGGAGGACGACGATGGTCTTGCCCTCGTTTTCCGGCCGCTTGGCCAGCTCGATGGCCGCCCAGGCCGCCGCGCCGGAGGAAATGCCCACCAGCACGCCCTCCTTCCGGCCTACCAGACGTCCGGCGGCGAAGGCGTCCTCGTTCTCTACGGGAATGACCTCATCGTAAACCTTCGTGTCCAGCACGTCGGGCACAAAGCCGGCACCGATGCCCTGGATCTTGTGGCTTCCGGCCACGCCCTTGCTCAGAACGGGGGAGGAGGCCGGCTCCACGGCAACGATCTTCATATGGGGGTTCCGGCTCTTCAGATATTCGCCGACGCCGGTGACCGTGCCGCCCGTGCCGACGCCCGCCACAAAGATGTCCACCTTGCCGTCGGTGTCCTCCCAGATCTCCGGGCCGGTGGTCGCGCGGTGAACGGCGGGGTTGGCCGGATTCACAAACTGGCCGGGGATAAAGCTGTTCGGGATCTCCCTGGAAAGCTCGTCCGCCCTGGCAATCGCGCCCTTCATGCCCTTGGCGCCCTCGGTGAGCACGAGCTCCGCGCCGTAGGCCTTCATCAGCTGGCGGCGCTCCACACTCATGGTCTCCGGCATGACGATGATGATGCGGTAGCCGCGGGCGGCGGCCACGGAAGCCAGACCAATGCCCGTGTTGCCGGAGGTCGGCTCAATGATCACGGAGCCGGGCTTCAGCAGACCCTTCTGCTCCGCGTCGTCGATCATCGCCTTGGCGATGCGGTCCTTTACGCTTCCGGCGGGGTTGAAGTACTCCAGCTTGCCCAGCACCCTGGCCTCCAGACCTTCGGACTTTTCAATGTGCACCAGCTCCAGCAGCGGGGTCTTGCCGATCAGCTGGTCGGCAGATGTATAGATCTTACGCATGGATCGTTCCTCCTGAATATTTTATGTTGTTATCGGGTGTTCCGGTGTGCATAGGTGCCCGGCAACATCGGAGGGCCATGGAAAAGCGCATTTCAATACCAACCTTTCTTGTAGGTTTGTGCGGATTATAAATCGCCGCCGCGCATTTGTCAATAGCAAAAGGAAGATTTTTTATTGATTTACCTACTTCCCTGCTATATAATAGGATTTATACACAAGGGAGGAACGGAAAATGCTGATCTCAACCAAAGGGCGGTACGCGCTTCGGGTCATGGTCGATCTGGCCGAGCATTCGACGGACGGATTCATTCCTCTGAAGATGATCGCGGCGCGGCAGAATATCTCCGAAAAGTATCTGGAGAACATCATCAAGCTGCTCGTGAAAGCAAAGCTGCTGACCGGCGTGCGGGGAAAGGGCGGCGGATACCGCCTGACAAAAGCGCCGGAGCAATATACGGTTGGGGACATTCTGCGTATGACGGAGGATTCGCTGGCGCCCGTCTCCTGTCTGGAGCCCGGCGCGGCGGCGTGCTCCCGCGCGGCGGAGTGCCGCACGCTTTCCCTGTGGAAGGGGCTGGATAAAGTCATCAACGATTATCTGGATAAGTTCTCGCTCGCCGATCTGATGCACAACGATCCCGGCGGATACGATTATATTATTTGAGCGGAAACGAAAAGATGCCCGCCCGTGAGTTGTCCTCACGGGCGGGCATACGTTTATCATTATAAAATGGGCCTCTGCCCTGTCATGCCGGCGTGTTCACGATCCCCGCGAAGAGGATCTCGCCGCTCTCGCCGGTGACGGCGAAGAGGAACGGCCGGTCGAGCGTGAACTCGACACGCTCATCCGGCGGCAAGGCGGCTCCGCACGCGACCATCACGGTGTAGGCCGCCGCTACAACGCCCTCCTCGTCAATGGTGACGCGCGCGGAGTGCTTGGCCTGTGAAAGGAAAATGTCGTCGGCATAGTCGGTGAGCGGGGAGAAGTCGGCCTTGCCCGCGTCAAACACGTCCGTCACGCCGAGCGCGCGCAGCGCGCCGGAAAGGTCGGTATCAGCGGAAACGTCAAATTTCGGCACGGAGAGATCGATGGTCATATACTTGCTCTCAGCGCTCTCCGGCGAGAGAAAGAAATCGACCGCGCTGCCGTCGGAGAGCAGCTCCTCCGGCGTCACGCCCTCGTCCGGCAGCAGGAACCACATCGTGCCGCTGCCCTCGAGATATTTGCCGACGGCGGCAAAGTTATCGGCGGCGTAGTACGTGCTCTCCATGGTCTCGTGCATGAATTTGTGCGTCACGTCGCCGTCCGGCGCGTGGAATACGCCGTCCGTCGTGGCGCTCTTTGAAAACTCACTGCCCCACTTCGCGCGGAAGTATATGGTCGAGGCGAGCGCAATCACCGTATCCGGCGCGAGCGAAAGACCGTCGGCGCTGTCCTTCAAAAGGCCGCCCGTCTGCTCGTTGATCCAGCGGCGGAGCGCTTCGTTGAACGCCTCGGAGCCCATCTCGCCGCGGTAGGCGGAGGCATAGTAGCTGTCCGCGAGGCGCGCGAGGGTGTTGGAATTGTAGTCCATGCTGTCGGAGAGCCAGAGCGAGTCGGCAAGGATGCTCGTCACCGCGCCGTCGTTCTGGTAGTTCGCCGCCCAGACGTTCCCGGCGGTCTTGCGCAGGGATTCCATGCTGTCCGCGCCGAGCAGGGAGAGGATCTGCGCGCGGGTGTCCCCGTCCGTGACCTCCGCGAGCATCGAGAGCGCCATATACACGCTCACCGGCGAGCACACGGCGTTTTTGCCGTCCGCGCCCGAGAGCAGCGCGGGCAGCGCCGCGCGGATGTAATCCTCGAGCGCGCCATCGACCGATGAGGCCGCGGTGTTCCGTGCCCGGCGGTCGGCGCTCCAGGCATCGTACGCCGCTTCGTACTTCGCGCCGGAGTACTTCGCTTCGTTCGGATACGGCGCGCTTTCCGGGTAGGCCGCCTCGGCAAGAGCAAAGGCGTTTGTGCCGCCGCACGCGGCAAGAGAGAAGAGCGCAGAAAGCGCAAGCAAAAGGGCGATAAGGCGTTTCATAATGTTTCCTCCTTTGAGAGTGCTTCTATCCTTCTTTGGGAGTGCATCTATCCTTTGGACGCGCGGCATAGGAAAAAAGTTCCCGCCGCTTGTGCGTATTGCGGGGAATGTGGTATACTCAATACAGGAAGTGAGAAAACCCCTCAGTCAGCGGCTCTGCCGCTGCCAGCTCCCCTGTTAGGGGAGCCAAGTTAATTGTACGCAACCCCACTTGCCTCCCCTAATAGGGAAGGTGGATCTTGCCGAAAGCAAAAGACGGAGAGGGTCCCCGCTGCCGCGGTCAATGCAAAGGAGAAACCATGAACGACGCCGAAAAAAAACCGGAGCTGCAGGGCAAGCTGCGCGAATTTCTCGTGATGCGCAATCTTTACGAGGCCGCCGCGCGCCAGCTCACGCTGAAATTTGAAATTCTAAACGACGAATTCAGCGTCCTCTATGCGCGCAACCCGATCCACCACATCGAAAGCCGCGTGAAAACGCCGGAGAGCATCGCCGCGAAGCTGATGAAAAAGGGCCTGCCGGTCTCCATCGAGACGGCGCGCGAGCACGTGAACGACATCGCGGGCGTGCGCGTGGTGTGCAGCTACATCGACGATGTCTACCGCGTTGCCGAAATGCTCGAGCGGCAGAAGGATATTGAGATCGTCAAGCGACAGGACTATATCAAAACGCCGAATTATAACGGCTACCGCTCGCTCCATCTCGATATCCGTGTGCCGGTGTATCTCTCCGACCGGACGGAGTATGTCGTGGCCGAGATCCAGATCCGCACGATCGCCATGGACTTCTGGGCGAGCCTTGAGCACGACATCCGGTATAAGGCCGACAAATCCCGCCTGCCGGAGGGCATCAACGAGGAAATGCTCGCCGTCTCCGGCAAGATCGCCGACATCGACCGCCAGATGCAGGACATGTACCTCCGCATCCGCGCCGCCGAAACGGAAAAGGACGAATAACAAAAAAGCGGAGCCGCGGAGGAATTTTTCCTCCGCGGCTCCATTCGTTTATGCCGTTTATTCCGCGATCTCCGCGTCCAGCAGCTCGAGGATCGCCTGGTCAGCGCTCCAGAAATACGCGCTCTCGCCGAGGACTTCGGTGATCCCGGCGCGGTCAAAGTACCGCCGGACATTTTCGCTCATGCCGCAGCAGGCCACGGTCTTGCCCTGCGCGAGAAGGCTCTGGCACAGCTCGAGGATCGCCTGCGCGCCGGACACGTCCACGCTCGGCATGCCGCGCATCGAAAGGATCACGTGGTCGTAGGCGGGCATCTCCGCCATACGGTGGTTGAACTCGTCTACCGCGCCGAAGAACAGCGCGCCCGTCACATACGCCACGCCCGCCGATTCGAGGATCGGGGGCTTGCCGTCGATGGCGCGGAGCTTGTTCGTGTCGATGGCCGAAAAGCTCACGCGGATCTGACTGGACTTGGCCATATACAAAATGGCGGAGTAGACAACGCCGAGCAGGATGGCGACCGTGAGATCGAACACGACCGTTGCGATCATCGTGAGCAGAAACTGGCTGATGCCGGATTTGAATTTGTGGCGGAACACATAGCGGATGCCCGCCCAGTCGTTCATGCGCCATGCCGTGACCATGAGCACGCCCGCGAGCGCCGAGAGCGGCAGCCGCGCCATCACGCCGCCGAGCAGGAACATGGACGCGAGCAGAAACACCGAGTGAAAAACGCTCGTCAGCCGGGTCTGCTGGCCGGACTTGACCGCCACGCTCGTGCGGGCGATCGCCGCCGTAGCGGGCACGCCGCCGAAGAGCGGCAGCAGAATGTTGCCGACACCCTGCGCGATCAGCTCCTGATCGGCATTGAATTCCTCACCCTTCATGCGCGAGGCGGAAGCGCCGCACAGAAGGCTTTCGATCATGCCGAGCGCCGCGATCGTCACGATGGGCGAGAGCAGGTCTTTGACCATCGAGAAGCTGAGCGACGAAAGATCCAGCCGGTCGGCGAGCAGCAGCGTGCGGGGAATGTCGCCGACGGTGGCGAGAGAATCCATATGGAACACGCCCGCGACGATGGCGGCCGCGATGATGCCGACGAGCGAGCCGGGGACGCGCGCGCCCCACTTTTTCGGCCAGACGACCATGACCGCCACGACGAGCAGCCCGATGAGCGCCGCCTGCCAGTTCACATGGAAGCCGAGCCGCCCGTAGGAGAGCAGCTTTTCTATGTTCGTCAGACCCTCGGACGTCGTGCCGAAGAAATTGTCGATCTGGCCGAGCGCGATGATGATCGCAATGCCGGACGTAAAGCCCATAATGACGGGCATCGGGATGAAGCTGATGAGCCGCCCCAGCCGCAGCACACCGGCGATGAGCAGCAATACACCGGCGGCAAAGCACGCGAAGAACACGCCCTGCAACCCGTGCGCCGCCACGATGCCGACGAGCACGGCGCTCATAGCGCCGGTCGGGCCGGAGATCTGGAACGACGCGCCGCCGAGCAGCGCGATCACGATACC
>OLNX01001994.1_pt1 | contig 16143 bp, 15 predicted proteins | sample 1672611 | NCBI WGS metagenome assembly OLNX01 (sample SAMEA3136705, study PRJEB25190) | human gut metagenome | reverse complement strand
TAAAGCGCCCCAGCAGCACGCCCAGCAGAATGAGAAAGCCTGTGATATAATAGGAAAAGTTGAACTTCGATGACCCCACCACCGCCTGAAACGCCCCGATGGGACAGGCTCCGGAGGCTGCCGGGCAGGAGTAGCAGTTCAGGCCCGGCACGCAGACGGTCTTCCCCGCGCCCTGATACAGCCCTCCTTTGAGGAAGTTCGGCAGGTGCAGGTTGGTCAATAAGGCTGCCCCCGCCTGTATCCAGCCCCGGAAGCGGGACAGGAGTTGTGACGCGCCCGAAGATTTCTTACCCAATGCCCACACACTCCAGACATAATTTAATTGCTTTGCTCAGCACCGTCGCCGCCTCGCCGCGCCATACGCCGAAACACAGCATAGCGATACCCACAACCAGCAACGCGGCCTGTACCGCCGACTTTTTTACATGGCTCAATTCCATCACCCTTTCACTTTTTCTGCCACCATCATAGCGCAAGAGAGTTAAAGTCACTGTTAAGAACGAAAATTTAACGCAAACCTTATCTAATTTTGCTATAATTAAAACAACATAAAAATGAATAAAAAAGGAGGGCTCTCATGCACCTTTTAGTAATTGAAGACGAACGCGCCCTGTGTGAAACCATCGTCCGCAGCCTACGGCGCCAAGCATACAGCGTGGACTGCTGCTACGACGGGGAGAAGGCGTTGGAGCTTCTGGGCGTGGAGCGCTACGATCTGGTGCTGCTGGATCTGAACCTGCCGGGGAAGGACGGCATGACAGTGCTGCGCACCCTGCGGCAGACCGACCGGGAGACAAAGGTGCTGATCCTCTCCGCCCGGGGTGAGGTGGAGGACAAGGTGGAGGGGTTAGATGCCGGGGCCAATGATTATCTGGCAAAGCCCTTTCATCTTGCCGAACTGGAGGCTCGCATTCGCAGCCTGACCCTGCGGCAGTTCACCCAGCAGGATGTACTGCTGACCTGCGGGGGCCTGACCTTTGACACCCGCTCCCGTACCACCACCGCCAACGGGCAGACGCTGACGCTCACCCGCAAGGAAACAGGGATACTCGAATACCTGATGGTGAATCAGGGACGGCCCGTGAGTCAGGAGGAACTGATGGATCACGTTTGGGACAACAGCGTGGACAGCTTCAGCAATTCCATTCGCGTCCACATCTCCGCCCTGCGCAAAAAGCTCCGCGCCGCGCTGGGCTACGACCCCATCCGCAACCGCATCGGCGAGGGCTATCTGATGGGAGGCGAGGAAGTATGAAGCGTCTTTCCCTGCAGTGGCGCATCACGCTGATGTCTGTCCTGCTCATCGGCATCACCTGCGTGGCCATGAATTTGCTGCTGGGCTCCTCCGGTGTGTACTATATGGACACCATTGCGGACAGCTTACAGGGCGGCGGCACAGTGATCCTGAATGATGGCGGAGCGGCGAGCTTTGACCCGCAGCTCATAGCGCCCAACGAGGAGTTGACCATCGTCGTCGATGGGGTGCAGGGGCGCTTCCGCACCACCAACTGGTACATCACGGCGGCGGTAACGCTGCTCAGCGGCATCCTCGCCTATTTCGTCAGCGGACGCGCTCTCAAGCCCCTGCGCAGCTTTACCTCGCAGGTGGAGCAGGTGCAGCTGAACAATCTTGCCGATATGAGGATCGATGAAGACACCATTTCGGAGTTCCGGCAGCTGAGCCGCTCGTTCAACCAGATGCTGGAGCGGCTGAACAACGCCTTTGCCGCCCAGCGGCAGTTCACCGGCAACGCTGCCCACGAGCTGCGCACGCCGCTGGCGCTGATGCAGGCGCAGCTGGAGCTGTTCTCCGCGGAGCATCCAGATGTGCGCCCGGAGACGGCGGAATTCCTCACGCTTTTGCGCGAGCAGACGGAGCGGCTGACTCAGATGACAAAAACACTGCTGGAAATGAGCAACCTGCAGCAGGTGGCGCGGAACGAACGGATTCAGCTTGCGCCCATGGTCGAGGAGATCTTCGCAGACCTCGCGCCGCTGACAGATAAGCGCGGCATCACGCTGACGGCGGAGGGCGACGGCGTCATGACCGGCAGCGACGCGCTGATCTACCGGCTGCTCTTCAACCTGACGGAAAATGCCGTCAAATACAATCGCCCAGGCGGCTCGGTGCGGGTCTGCGTCACACAGGAGCCAGAAAAGCTCCGGATCCGTGTCTCCGACACCGGCTGCGGCATCCCGGAGAAGTATCAGCAGAGCATCTTCCAGCCATTCTTCCGCGTGGACAAGTCCCGCAGCCGGGAGTACGGCGGCGCTGGTTTGGGGCTTTCTTTGGCGTGGGAGATCGCCAATCTCCATGGCGGCAATATTTGGGTGGAGAAAAGCTCGGAGAAGGGCACCACCATCGCGGTAGAGCTGCCGGTGCAATAAATTGTGTGCGAACCTCCGATGCACTGCCTGTATGGGCGGGATCTGAAGCATTCTATAAAATACCGGGATGGTTTTCGTCTTCTTTCCTGATTCCAATCCCCTGCAAACGAAGAGCCTATGTTGGCGCCTAGCCTTGGTGCCAACATAGGTTCTTTTCTTTCCGTGTTTCCATAGGACAAATGAAGCCATCGTGTTTATTATTATTTTATCATATTCATGGCGCTGTTCCAACGTCGGCGATACAAAAGCTTGCCGGAGCAGCTCTATTTCCCGGCGCAGTGCAACCGTTCTTCTTTTTTATCGTCTATATTGATAGATAACAAGAAAGGAGGGTCTGGTTATGAAGAGGATCGTATCAGGGCTGCTGCTTTTGGCCCTGCTGAGCGGCTGCACATCGGCAGCCATGCAGAAAACGCCGGAGGACTCCGGCAGGGATGCGCCGTTGACTGTCGTACAGGAAAACATGCCGGAGGATTTTGCAGTCCGGTTCACATGGTGGTATGATACCGACCGAAAGAGTATCATGGACACGCAGGAGGGTCTGCTGCAAAGAGATCTTGTCACCGAGGGGACCGCCTCTGTGGAGTTTCGACCGGATACAGCGTTTTTGCAGGAGCTGTATGCGCTTGTTTGTGAGGATGGATTCCTGGATATTCGGCGGCCAATGATCTCGCAGGAGCTGACAACAGATGATACGTTGGTCGCGGTGATGCCAAATTGCTGGTATGAGATCCGTGTCACAAAGAATGCGGAGCAGTACCTGATCTGCGGCGATATGACTGCGGCAGCTTATACACAGACAGATGCGGACGCTGCCTGCTTTATGAAGACGGTGGAAGCCCTGCTGGGGCTGGTAAAAGGAACTTCTGCGTGGGCGTCTCTGCCGGAACCAAACGCAGCTTATGAGTGATCGCCGCCATGGCATCTTTCTGTTCTTTTCTGCGGTTCAAACTCCCGCGCAGGCTACACCGGCCTGCGCGGGAAATCTTATCAGGTCATCACTTCTGCTCCTGAATATAGAGGCTTACGCGGCTCTGGATGAGACGGCTGGTTTCCTCGACGCTTCTGTCACCGGCAAGATAGCCTGCGGCTTCCTCGGTAATGATGCTCAGGACGCTCTGGTCGTAGTCTAAAAAGTTGGTCGTAGACTCGATCAGCTCCATGACGGTGTCGTACTGCTCCTGCGTGACAGCATAGAGCTCGATCATTGGCTCGTCGCCATAGCTCATGCCGCCGGAGGAAATGGGGATCGGATCACCGTTCTCGTCAAGCACCTGGCTGCCGTTGGCGTCGGTCTGATATTCCTGCGTCATGGCTTTCCCGGCCATGGCGTCAAAGGCAGACCTCAGGATCGGGAAATTCCAGAGGTTTTTCTGGTATTCCTCAGAGAGCGTCGAACGGATAAACGCCCAGGCGCCTGCTTTATCCTTGCAGGCCGTGGTGATGCAGAGCGTTACGCTGGCAGTAAAGGCGCTGCCGCTGGAGCCATCTTCCCGCGGGAAACCGACAAACCGGATATCGTGATCGAGCGCGGCAAAGGTATAGTAGATGTTGTCAAAGTCGTTGAGGTTCATAGGATACAGCAGCTGTTTGCCGCTTTTCATGCGGGTAAAGTCGCTTTCATATTCTCCGTCGCTCTGCCAGTTGAACTCTGCCGGGAGCGGCTTGACGAACTCCAGAAGGGCGCGGAACTCGTCAGAATCGAAATTGCAGGTGCCATTCTGCCAGTCCATGAAGTCCTTCGCGTTCATGGCGACGCAATACATGAGCATCTCCGACTGGGTGTAATACTGGTTGAATACCATCGCGCCTTCGGGCAGCTTGCTGAGCGCGTTCTTGACGTCAGCCAGCGTCCATGTCGTGTAATCACCGACGATCCTGCCGAGGCCGACTGCCGTGGTGATGCCAAAATTGATGGGCAGCTGATAGAGCTTTCCATCCACCTGCGCGGCCTCGACCGGGCGGGTCATGAGTTTGTCGCGCGAATAGCCGGGGTCGGCGTCAAGATACGGCCAGAGGTTCTCCAACATGCCCCTAGCGGCATACTGCCGGATCGGCAGCATCATATTGCCAACGATCAGATCCGGTATCTTGCCGGCGAGAACTTCGGTGTTGAACACGGTAAGACCGGCATAGTAATCCTCGCCGTCTGCATACTCCGCATAATCCCTGACCACGATGCGGCAGTCGGTGCTGGTCTGGTTGAACTTGACGATCTGGCTGCGGAGGTTATAATCAAGGCTGAAGCAGGCCAGCGTCAGCTCTGTTTTCTGCTGCACATCGGCAGCATCCATGCGGTTCAGCACCAGGATCCGCTGCCGCTCCCGCATTCCGTCATAGCTGTGCCCAAGGGTCACAGTGGCAATGCGACCGTCAGCCAGGAAGTCGAGGCGATTGTAACGGATGGTATTGCTGTCCACATCACATGCCAGCCAGTCGACGACCTTTTCCACCTCGCCGGTGTCCTTGCGTTCGCCGAAGATATTACCGCCGTCTATAAAGAAATACCGGTAGACATCATTGCCCGGCTGCAGGCCCCATGCGCGGGAAGAGACCGGTGTTTCCTTTCCCCAGTTCTTCGTTTCAGGGTCAAGCTGTTTGAAGGCCATCTTCCCGTCATTGTAAGTAGTCAGTGCGCCGACTTCACCGGCAGAGAGCTGGCAGAGATGGCCGGAAAGCTCGTCAGCGGATTTGCTGAAAACGAAGCTGCCATCCGGCCCGTAAACATTGACTGTCTGATAATCGTAGGTATAGACGTAGCCCTTATCATCGGAGAGCAGGGCGTCAAGGTGCGAATAGCCCCAGTCCCCTGTGCTGTTCGGATCTTCCTCGTTTGCGGGGATGATGGTGCGAAGCAGCGTGCCATGCGCATCCAGCTGGATGAGCTCCGAAAGGGAGGGCCCCATCTCGCCGTCATCCGTGTAAAGGTCTGTCCGGCGATAGATCCAGAGCGTGCCGTCTGTGCCGGCCGCGAGGGCATGGATCTCGGTGCTGCTGTTGCTGCTGCGGAAAATCTGTGTACCGTCGTCCAGATCTTCCACATCAGGCTTGTCAACGTAGTTGACGATCTGTACGCATTCTCCGCTGTCAGGGTCAAACCGGAAAAGGCCCTCGGAATAGGTGTCATAAGAAACCTCATTGCCGTCTTCGTCAATGTAGGTATCCTGTCCACTGAGAATACTGGCAGTAAAATAAAGTGTGCTGCCCGAAACGCAGCTCCGGCTGATCCACTGGATCGGTTCCGGCAGATCAAAATACTGCGGTTGATAGGCGTATTGAGACGCCAGCTCCGGTATCGTCTCCTGCTGTGTATTCTGGCTTGAATTGTCTGTCTTCGTCTTGTTTTTGCTGCACCCGGCAAGTGTGCCGAGCAGCAGCACAAACGCAAGACAGATGGAGAGCATTTGTTTTGTCATTGTTCGTCCTCCTCGTTTATGTTTACCATAATAAATCATTATCAATTTACGCGGTTTTCTACAAAAATGAACCCGCTTATTTACTATCCTCCCTTTTGCCCGATCACAACACGCTCTACCTTGTCATCATTTTCTGCATCATAGAATACAAGAATCGTTGTGTCCGCATCAAGGTCCCACACATCCGCCCAGATCCCGGACGGCGTGGCGTCCGGCTCTCCCCAGCTGCGGCGGAGACTGTCTCTGTCCTGTGCCCGCAGCTGCTCCGCTGCGTACTGCTCACCCTTTTCCAGAATATACGCGGCCACGGTTTCTTTGGATGGAATGCTGTTGTCGATTTTTTCTCTGTCGGAGAGCCGCACCGCCAGCACAAGCGCCAGAAATACACAAACGGCTACGGTTGTAATGATCCGTCTTTTCATAATCCGCCTCCAATCCTGTTCTTTCCATATTCGTTGTTTACATGGGAACTCTCTGTCCTGCGTTGCCACTTTTTCGTCTCTGCCGGAAATAATATTAAGACTTTATATCAAATAAGTCTTGCCAAAGCCTGCTTTCTCCTGTATAATATAGATACAGGGGAACCACGAATGCAACACCTTTGGAGACAGCGGGAACATCCCTTCTCCTCCGATCTCATAGCTTTGATCTTCTGGTTTTCCCAATGCACAAGATACTGGCTGCGGGCGGATGCTACCCTGTCAGTATCTGCTGTATGTCATCCCTGTCCTATGGCAGGTTCCCCTTATGCCTGCTGTGCTCCTTCCTCCGCCGCCCCTGTGCCCATACAGGGGCGGCCCCCTTTTGACTTTTGGCAACACGGACGGCTCTGCCCCGGCTGTCATTCTCAACACAAAGTTTTTACGTCACATATTTCTTTTTGTGTTGAAATGGCAGTGCGCTTACCGGATTGCAGTTTCATTTTGCCGGGAAGCTGACTCTGACACAAAGGATGGTTACGCCGATATGACAGCCTCTTCGTCTCTCCCGTTTCATGAAAGCCCGCACCGCTACTTTGTCATGCGGAATCTGTACGAGTCCGCTGTAAAACAGCTTGTGCTGAAGCTTGAGATTTTGAACAGTGAATTCAATACGCTGTATGCACGAAACCCCATCCATCATATTGAAAGCCGGGTCAAATCCTCGGAAAGCATCGCCGCCAAACTCCAGAGGAAGGGATTTCCGGTTACGCTCGAAGCGGCAATGCAGGAGATCAACGATATTGCAGGCGTCCGCGTCGTCTGCAATTACATCGATGATGTCTACCGAGTCGCCGGGATGCTGGAGCGGCAGGAGGATCTGGAGATCGTCAAGCGGCAGGATTATATCAAAACGCCGAACTATAACGGCTACCGTTCGCTGCATCTGGATGTCCGTGTTCCCGTGTATCTTTCTGACCGGACGGAGCACGTCGTCGCCGAGATCCAGATCCGCACGATCGCAATGGATTTCTGGGCCAGTCTGGAGCATGACATCCACTACAAGGCGGACCGGGCAAAGCTCCCGGCGGGCATCGATGAAGAAATGTTTGCCTGTGCGGAAAAGATTGCCGAAATTGACCGGCAGATGCAGGATATGTACCGCCGCATCGCGGACGCAGAAGCGAATGGAGACGCCGTCAAAAAGTAAAGTTTGCTTCTTTCAGAGAGACCGGCAGCTGCATGGTTTTGCGCCTGCCGGTCTTTCTCAGTCCTTCCAGGTATCGATCAGAAGCTCGATCTCTGACGTGAACCGCCGCAGCCGCTGGTTGGACTGTTCCTTGCAGGCCATCGCAACCGCGACAAGCCGCTGCGCCGCCTCTACAAGCTGCGCAAAGACTTCGGTCTTTTTCGCGCGACCCTTTTTCTCAATGCGCTGACCCTCTGTGACCATCAGAAACAGCCCCTGCAGCAAATCAAATTCCGTCCCGCTGAACGGAGCAACTGCGCAGTAGCCCTCGGAAACCAGCCGGTCGCGGAAGGCTTCGCAGTTTTCTTCATCGCCGTGGTTGACAAATACAACGCGGGGCTTGCGCGAGATCGCCTGCACCCATTGGAGAAGCCCATCTCTGTCCGCGTGTCCACTGGTCCCGTGCAGGACACAGATCTCGGCGCTGACCGAGATCTCCTCACCAAATAAGCGGACTGTTTTTGCACCGTTCAGCAGACTACGCCCCAGCGTTCCCTCCGCCTGATATCCGGCGAACAGGATGATATTCTCCCATTTCCAGAGATTATGCTTGAGATGGTGCCGGATACGACCCGCATCGCACATACCGCTTGCGGATAGTATGACTTTCGGACGCAGGTCTTCATTGATCTTCTTGGATTCCTCCACACGTTCCGTCAGGTACAGGTTGGCGGACCAGAGTGGATTGATTCCCTGCCGCAGCAGATTCCGCGTTTCTGCATCGAGATATTCCGGCTCGCACTGCATGAAAACAGCCGTCGCCGCCTCAGCAAGCGGACTATCCAGATAGACCGGCCAGCCGTCATGCCCCTGCACCAGCCGTTTCTGCTTGATTTCCCGGATCGCGTACAAAAGCTCCTGCGTCCTGCCGACCGCAAAGGCCGGGATGATCACGCTGCCGCCCCGGTCAAAGGCGCGCTGCAAAACTTCGGCAAGCTCTGCCACGGTATCTCCGGGTTTTTCGTGCAGGCGGTTTCCGTAGGTGGATTCGATCACGAGATAATCGGCCTCGTCTACTGTCAGTGGGTTGCTGAGCAGCGGCTGATCCGTATTGCCGACGTCGCCGCTGAATACGATCTTTCTGGTTTCCCCGTTTTCCGTCAGCCACAGCTCCACGCAGGCCGAGCCCAGCAGATGGCCGACGTCGGTAAAGCGGAGCTCCACACCTTCTGCCACACTGATCCGCTCTGCATAGCGGCAGGAACGCATCAGATGCAGCACGCCGGCAGCGTCCTCGGTCGTATAGACCGGTTCAATGGACGCGCGACCGGCACGCGCCGCTTTTCGGTTGATCCATTCCGCATCGGACATCTGGATGTTGGCAGAATCCATCAGCATGATCCGGCAGAGGTTTTCCGTTGCCTGCGTCGCATAGACCTTGCCCCGGAAGCCGTCCTTATACAGTTTGGGCAGCATACCGGAGTGATCGATATGCGCGTGCGTCAGAAATACCGCGTCGATCTGTCCGGGCAATACCGGGAGCGGCGCGTTTTCAAAAACATTGACACCCTGCTCCATGCCATAGTCGATCAGGAAGTTTCCCCCACAGCAATCCAGAAGCGTGCAGCTTCCTGTCACCTCATGCGCTGCGCCAATGAACGTAAGTTTCATGGATACGCCCCTTCCCTGCTTTTCAGATCAGATGTTTTCTACAATATACCGCTCCGCCTGCTGTGCAGCCGCCGCGCCATCTGCTGCGGCAGTCAGAATGCCCCGGAGCAGCTTCGTACGAACGTCACCAGCCGCGAAAACACCCGGAAGATTGGTTATGGTCGTTTCATTGGCGAGAATGTAACCCTGTTTATCCAGCGCGATCTGTCCATGAAGCAGGTTTGTTTCCGGTACGCCGCCGAGGCAGATAAATGCGCCGTCGCATGGCAGATTCCAGAGTTCACTGCTCCGCTGTTCCCGAATACGGATACAGGTGACCCAGTTTGCATGTAAAAATGCTTGGATCTCGCTTCCCGCGTAGCGTTCAATGTTTCGCATCATTTTCAGCTTGCCTGCATAGGCCGGACTGACCTCCATGTGGTCGCCTCTATGTACCAGACAGACTCGCTTGGCGATGCGGGAAAGGAGCATCGCCGCCTCGGCAGCCTGCTCCCCCTCCCCGATCACTGCAACTGTTTTTCGCCGGTACATCATAGAGCGGCAGGCGGCATAATAGTGAACACCGCGTCCCAGCATCTCCTCCTCGCCTTCCACACCGAGCTTTCTGGGCGGCGCGCCGGTCGCCAGAATGACGGTGGGTGCCTGATAGGTCTGCTTCGCCGCTTCAATCACCTTGACTGGCTGCATCAGATGTACGCGGCGCACCTCGTCCGTCACCATTTCCGCACCGAACCGCTCCGCGCCGCGCTGCATTTTTTCGCTCAGGCTCAGCCCGTTGATCCCGGCATCAAAGCCCGGATAGTTCTCAATATTTTCACTTCGGATTGCCTGCCCGCCAATGGCCCGCTTCTCGATCACAGCCACATGCAACCCTGCTCTCGCGGCATATAATGCAGCCGAATACCCGCCGGGGCCGCCGCCGATGATCACAATATCATACATATTTGCCATACAGACCTCCTACATTCAGTCCGAGCATTTTCTTTAAAAATGCGTCGATCTCCTTCTCAGAAGAAGGAGCGATCAGGAATCCAGCCACGGCTCCGTTGATAAACAGCAGCAGAGTCGGCAGCTTATGAATGTTATATCTGCGCGCCACAGCTGTTTCCGTATCAAAATTGATACGCCCAACGGAAAGCAGATTCTCATACTGCTTTTCAATTGACTCCAGCGCCGGTGCGAGTGCGCGGCAATACCCGCACCACGGTGCCCAGAACTTCACCAGAACCGGCTTTCTCGTTTTCAACACATCATCCCGGAAACTGTCTGTTGTAATTGCCTTGATTGCCATATCCCGCTCCTTTCCCGGCGTTTCGCGCCAGCTCTTCTGTCTGCTTCCTATCTTCTGCTCCCTGGGGCTCTGCAGCCTGCAGCTACGCTTTCTCCGGGAACAACACAACACCGGACAAAATGCCAATGCTCGCGCCCAGGGTCACCACAACGGGGAGCTCTGTAATGAGCGCACGCTCACCGAACAGGATGCTGCTCAGCCATCCAAGCACACCGCCCACGACCGCCAGAATTGCGATCCGCAAACATCCGCGAATGATTCTATTCTTCATCGTATGAAGCCTCCTCTTCCCAAATTTATAATTAGGTCTTTGTCTTATTTATATTTCCACTTTACCAGCAAACGCCGTTCTTGTCAAGAAACCGCCCATAAAATGCCTCCAGACCTGCCGGTTCAACCATGGCAGGGCTGGAGGTCAGATACAGGCACCTTCATCTGCGGCTCCTGCAGGGATCTTGGTCATCTGCATAATTCGCACCTTTCAGCAAAATGCAAGGTCAAATCGTGAATTGTTCAGGTGTAAGAATATCCATGGAATCAGACACAAACTACACATCTTTGCAAACAGGCTTCTGCTGCACCGGGACATTCAGCAATCGCAATGCCGCTCCAATCACCGGATAAAGATAGACAGTATGCTTTGCCCAGACGTACGAATACACAAATATCTGAGCAAACATGGTATTCAGCCATTCCGGCAGCAATCCTCCCTTATCGCGCTTCATTTCACAAATCGCTATTGAAACCGGAACTCTGTCTCAGTATAATGGACAAAATACGGTTATCAATGCGACTTAAAGAAAGGAGCCTGCCATGACAAAAAGAAACGTTCCGGTCTATAACGGCACACTGCGGAATCACAGCATCCGGCTGCCGCACTGCATCCGCGAATGCAGCGGCATCCGCATTTTTGGAATGCGCATCAAATCCATTGCATTTACAACAGACGTGGCGATCATTAAGAACATCAATGCCGATGCGATCATCGCCGTTTATCCCTTTACACCACAGCCGGCAATTTCGCAGGCGATAATCGGTATCTCGGACGTACCGGTCTTTGTCGGCGTCGGCGGTGGGATCACAGGCGGAGACCGCTCTGTCCGGCTGGCGATTGAGGCGGAAAATCAGGGAGCTTTCGGGGTCGTCGTCAATGCGCCGATTTCCAATGAAGTCATTTCCCGCATCAAGGAGGTTGTCGACATCCCTGTGATTGCGACGATCGTTTCCGACCGGATGGACATCCGCAGCCGGATCGAGGCCGGGGCTGATTTCCTCAATGTGTCAGGCGCAGCAGACACGCCGCAGATCGTGCGCCGCATCCGTGCGCAGTTTCCGGACGTTCCGATTCTTGCAACCGGAGGACCGAACGATGAAACGATCCTGGAGACCATCCACGCCGGTGCAAACGCGATCACCTACTCTCCGCCCAGCAATGGAGAACTTTTCGCTGCGATCATGCAAAAATACCGTGGAAAACTATAAATATAGCGTTTGAAAGCTGCCGGAAGTACACCGGCAGCTTCTCTGTTATCGCACGCGTGGGGGCTGTTCCGGCCCCGTGTGCTGCATCATTCTGACTGTCCCTGCTCCTCCAGATAGCGGCACGCCGCAAGCGCGGCTGCTGCACCATCCGAAACAGCGGTTGTGAGCTGACGCACCTGCTTTTTGCGTCCGTCTCCGGCTGCAAAGACGCCAGGCAGGCTTGTATCCTCGCCCGCCAGATAATACCCGTTCTCTACCGCAACGGCTTCCTGAAAAGGAGCACTCTGCGGGGTCTGACCGACTGCGATGAACAGACCGTCCACATTGAGGCGCTCCGTCTGGCCGGTTTCGGTGTGCAAAAGCTCCACACCCTGCAAAGCGTCTTCGGAGCGGATGAGCCTCTGCACCGTCCGGCTGCGAAGCAGCCGGATATTTTCCTGCTTTTCCGCGCGGCTGACCAGCATGGCGCTCGCGCGGAAGGCCTCGCGCCGGTGGATGAGCGTCACGCTGCGGCAGATGTTTGCCAGGAGCAGTGCATCCTGAACTGCCGTATCTCCGCCGCCCACGACCGCAACGTCCAGTCCCTCATAAAACGCGCCGTCGCAGACAGCGCAGTAGGATACGCCGCAGCCGGTCAGCGCATCTTCCGCCGCAAGCCCCAGTGACCGGTGCGCCGCACCAGTCGCAAGGATGACCGCTTTTGCCTCCCGGACGCCATCCATGCAGAGGACCCGGAAGCCCGCCGGCGTTTTCTCAAGCCCCACCGCCTCTGTATAAACGATCTCCGCGCCGAATGTGCACGCCTGTTCGGTCATCTGCCGGGCAAGTTCTGTGCCGGAAACCGAAGGAATGCCCGGATAGTTTTCCACCAGCGGCGCGGATATGATCTGCCCGCCGGTCGATCCTCTCTCCAGAACAGCCACGTGCTTACCGGCACGGGCAGCATAAATTGCCGCCGTCAGACCGGCCGGGCCGCCGCCAACGATCAGAATCTCATACATTTGCGTTCTCCTTTGCGGCAATAAACTCCCGCACACCGCTCACGCCGGTCCACTTCTGCCCGCCGGATACCAGCGTCGGTGCCTGCCGGATGCCAAGGGCGCGGACGGTGTCGCGGTTTTCCTCTGCAAACCGCACCGTATAGCGGATGTCCGCCGCATCCAGCAGCTGCTCTGCCTGCTTGCAGTTCGGGCAGGTCTTTGTCGCAAACAGTTCGACCGCTTCGCACGGCTGCTCCGCCGGCGGCTCCGGCGTCTGCGCCTGCTCCTGTACGCCGCAGTGCGTCAGCTTCGACGCGCCGATGTCGTATGTCCTGCGATCCTTAAATTCCTGCGCCTTGCCGTCGTTCCAGTTCTGCACGGGGCGGTAATAACCGGTGATACGGCTGTAGACCTCTGCTTTCTCGCCGCAGAAGGGGCAGACCGGCTGCTCTCCTGCAAGATAGCCGTGGTTCTTACAGACGGAGTAGGTCGGCGACAGCGTGTAATACGGCAGGCGGTAATTTTCCGCGATTTTCCGAACGAGGCTTGCCGCCGCCTTCCAGTCCGGCAGCTTTTCTCCGAGGAAGGCATGGAATACCGTGCCGGAGGTATAGAGCGTCTGCAGTTCATCCTGTACGTCGAGCGCAGAGAAGATATCCTCTGTGTACCCGACCGGCAGATGGCTGGAGTTCGTGTAATACGGCGTGCCGTTTTCATTCGCCGTGATGATATCAGGGTAGAGCATTTTGTCGTGCTTTGCAAGGCGGTAGGCTGTGGATTCTGCCGGAGTAGCCTCCAGATTGTAGAGATCTCCGTACTGCTCCTGATAGTCGCTCAGCCGCTGCCGCATATGGTTCAGTACGTCTTTGGCAAACGCCTGCGTCTCCGGGTGGGTCAGATCTTTCCGGAGCCATTTCGCGTTCAGCCCCGCCTCATTCATGCCGACAAGGCCGATCGTCGAAAAATGATTCTCAAACGTGCCGAGATAGCGTCTGGTATAGGGGTAGAGCCCACCCTCCATCAGCTTCGTGATGACCATGCGCTTCGTCTTGAGCGAACGCGCGGCGATGTCCATCAGCCTGTCGAGCCTCCTGTAGAAATCCGCCTCGCCTTCGGCAAGATACGCGATCCTCGGCAGGTTGATCGTCACAACGCCGACCGAGCCGGTCGACTCGCCGGAGCCGAAGAAGCCGCCGGATTTCTTGCGCAGCTCCCGCAGATCCAGCCGCAGGCGGCAGCACATCGAGCGCACGTCGTTCGGCTCCATGTCAGAGTTGATATAGTTGGAGAAATACGGCGTGCCGTATTTGGCCGTCATCTCGAACAGGAGCTTGTTGTTTTCCGTCTCGCCCCAGTCGAAATCCTTGGTGATGGAGTAGGTCGGGATGGGATACTGGAAGCCGCGCCCGTTTGCGTCGCCCTCGATCATCAGCTCGATGAACGCCCGGTTGACCATATCCATTTCCTTCTGGCACTCGCCATAGGTGAACGGCTGCTCCTGCCCGCCGACGATGGCAGGAAGGTTTGCCATATCCTTCGGCACCGTCCAGTCGAGCGTGATGTTGGAAAACGGCGCCTGCGTACCCCATCGCGACGGCGTATTGACACCGTAGACGAACGACTGCACGCACTGCTTGACCTCACGCTGCGTCAGTTTATCCACACGGACGAAGGGCGCAAGATAGGTGTCAAACGAGGAAAATGCCTGCGCGCCTGCCCACTCATTCTGCATGATGCCGAGGAAGTTTACCATCTGGTTGCAGAGCGTGGACAGATGGGAGGCGGGAGCGGAGCTGATTTTCCCCGACACGCCGCCAAGCCCCTCCTGAATGAGCTGCCTGAGGCTCCATCCAGCACAGTAGCCGGTGAGCATGCTGAGGTCGTGCAGGTGCAGCTCCGCGCTGCGGTGCGCCTGCGCGATCTCCGCGTCGTAAATTTCGCTCAGCCAGTAATTCGCCGTGATCGCGCCGGAGTTGGACAGGATCAGGCCGCCGACGGAATACGTGACCGTGGAATTCTCCTTCACGCGCCAGTCGTTGATCCGGAGATAATTGTCTACCAGCTCCTTATAATTGAGCAGGGTGCTTCCGACGTTGCGCAGCTTTTCCCGCTGCTTGCGGTAGAGAATGTAGGCCTTTGCCACATCCGAATAGCCCGCTTCGCTCAGAACGCGCTCGACGCAGTCCTGAATATCTTCGACTGAGATCAGCTCATTCCGGATCTTCGGCTCAAACTCCGCCGTGACACGCAGAGCCAGCAGCTCGATCACGCTCGGATGCTGCTGCCGGCCAACGGCCTCAAAGGCTCTTGTGATGGCATTGCCGATCTTGGCAATGTGAAATTCTGTGATGCTTCCGTCTCTTTTTGTTACCCGGTACATAGCTGGTCCTCCTGTTCTCTGTGTGCCATCGTATGAAACAAAATGGGATGCCGCGCCTTGCGCTGCATCCCATTCTAACCTGAAAGCTTGTGGTTTGTCAATAGTTTTGCACAATATATTGTGTTTATTCATAATATGGATAACAATATATTGTTTTTTATATCCCTCGGATCTCCACAGTGGGTATCTTGGGCCGTACCAGCTCCGCCCAGCAATGCAGCTGCATTTCAGATGGAGCGCTGAGGCCTGCCCGCAGGACCGTATCGCGCGGCTGGAAGCGCTGGATATAGTACCGCTTCGCACCCATGAGCCAGTCTCCCAGCTGTACAAATGATGCGTCATCATGCAGCTCCGCAACTGCAGTCGTCCGGAACTCATAATCAACCGTGCCGCGCAGCAAAAACGAAACACTCCTGAAAATGGGCGTCAGGGCAAGCCCCGGAACACCAGCTGTTTCCGCGTAGCGCGCCGGGCTGTTTTTGATATCCATGGCAACGTAATCTGCCAGCCCCGCGCGCACGACTGCCTCCAGCTGCTCCGGAAACGCGCCGTTCGTGTCCAGCTTGATCGCATAGCCCAGTGCCTTGATCTTTTCCAGCAGAGCGGGAAGCTCCGGGCGCAAAAGCGGCTCACCGCCGGTGACGGCGACGCCATCCAGCAGCCCCCGCCGTTTTTTCAAAAACGCCAGCAGCTCGTCTTCGTCCATGCCGTCTTCGTCCGCTGCGGTGAGCAGCGGCGCGTTATGGCAGAACGGGCAGCGAAAATTGCAGCCGGACAAAAACACCGTACAGGCCGTCCGCCCTGGATAATCCAGCAGCGTCAGCTTTTGAAGTCCCTGAATTTGCATCAATGGATCCGTCCTCCTGTTTTTCTTTAGGGTGTATCTGAAAACTCATGATGTGACCGGCAGCGAGGGATTTTTGCGTT
>OLNX01001986.1_pt1 | contig 16167 bp, 14 predicted proteins | sample 1672611 | NCBI WGS metagenome assembly OLNX01 (sample SAMEA3136705, study PRJEB25190) | human gut metagenome | reverse complement strand
CTACAGAGGGTGTCTTTCTTTTGTGCAATATTTTGGATTTGCTCATTTATAGTTAAGTCTTCATTTTTCAAAAAACTACTGGGAAATGTCCATCTATCAGAATGGAAAATTATTGACGAAAGAACAGGCTTTTGACACTAATGTCGATAACCGGTGGAAACAGCTTCCAACAGGATTTAGAGTAGATGCATCTGGAAAAAGTATAGCCTCATTTGAGCAGTTTGTATTATTCTCCGATGAGCAATTTTGGGGATTTGGAGAGAAGTTTACACATTTTAATAAACGTGGACAAAGAATAGAGTGTTGGCAAAAAGATGCATTGTCTACTAATACGGAGGATTCATATAAAAGTCATCCGTATTTTACAAGCAGCCGGGGATATTCCGTATTGTTAAATACATTTACGCGTTCATCATTTGATATGGGTGCTTCATCATGGATCAGTTATCAGATGGGCAGTGACGATCCTATTCTGGATTATATTTTCCTGGCAGAAGAAAGCAAAGACTATAAGAAGCTGTTGCAGCAGTATTTGCAGATTACAGGGCAGATACCTATGATTCCACAGTGGGCTTTTGGTTTCTGGATGTCAAAATGCTCTTATATGAGCCGTAAAGAAGTCGAGGATGTTGTTGCTGATGCTGAAAAATTTGGAATAGGTATCGATGTAATTCATATCGACGGCTGGCAGAGGCAGGATATGTCTGGTGTATGGGAATGGGATACAGAACGTTTCCCTGAACCGGAAGAAATGATTAAAGAATTAAATAAAAAGAACATACATTTAAGTCTTTGGAATTATCCGTACTTGCAGGAAGATTCGCCGGCATTTAAGGAACTGGCAGAACGTGGATTTTTTATAAAAAATAAAGAAGGGCATCCTGCAATGTTTAAAGCGACTGCAGATTCAGAGTTTTTGTGTGCCTGCTTTGATTTCACAAATCCGGAATTTCTGGCATGGTATGAGGAACGTGTGAAAAAAATCGTCAGAATGGGTGTATCAGTGATAAAAACAGATTTCTCTGAAGCAGTACCTGAAGATGTTGTATTTTACAATGGCATGAGCGGGCGAGAAGGACATAATCTTCTGACGTATCTGTATGCAAAAAATATTTACACATGGATGAAAGAAATTTGCGACGAACGTGGGGAATTGCCAATGCTTTGGGGACGCAGTGGGTATGTGGGTTCTCATACGATTCCGGCAGCATGGGCAGGAGATTCTTCCAGTGATAAAGCAAGTCACAGTGCAATTCTTCAGGCCGGACTTGGGATGGCTATGTCTGGCGTATCTTTCTGGGGTTATGATCTTGGCGGGTTTTATAACACAGGTTATATCGGAAATGAGGAACGTCCGAATATAGAAGATTACCTTTCCTCTGTGCAGATGGGATTGTGGATGCCATTATCCAGAGCGCACGGTAAAACACCGCGGGAACCATGGCAGTATGGAGATATGGCATTAAAAGAAGTAAAAAAATGGATTAACTTCAGACATCGACTTGTGCCATATCTTTATCACACCGCCTGCCAGAGTCATCAGTCTGGTATTCCAATGATTCGTCCGCTTGTGATGGAATATCCGAAAGATCCAATCGCAAAGACACAGAATCTGTCTTATATGCTTGGTGATGCATTGCTTATTTCACCCGGATTTGACAGAGATGAATATGAACTGTATCTTCCGGAAGGCCGGTGGCAGGATATTGAAAGTAAAGAAGTATATGAGGGAATGACATTTGTTCATATAGAAAACAAAGCTTTTGCTGATGGTGGTACATCTCTTCGGGTTTTCCAGAAGGAAGGAACAAGTATACCGTTGTTTGCTCAAAAAGAAGTATTGCATGTGCCTGCACAACTATGGAAACAGGAAGATCTTGAATTTATGACATTTCAAAAAAAAGATGTTGATTAGCTATTGTGCACAAAATAGATGCATAAGAATGTGAAAAATGGATAAAAAGAAAAAAGCTGAAATCATAAGAACTGACTTGACAAAAGAGATTTATCTGTGCTATATTCAACTACAGTTGTAGTGTGTAACTCGATTTTTGGAGGCATTAACTATACATAACAGGAATTGTTTATGTGGGTTAGTGTCTCTTTTTTGTGCTCTGTTTTAGAAAAAAGAGTACAACCGGCTAAAAAGATGCAAAACCGCAGAAACTCTTCTTGTAAAAAGTATAAACTACACAAGGAGTAAAAAAATGAAGGACAAAATTTTTAGTGTTCTGCAGCGAGTGGGAAGAAGCTTTATGCTCCCGATCGCAATCCTTCCGGTAGCCGGACTTTTACTGGGAATCGGAAGCTCATTTACCAATGCAACCACGATTGAAACGTACGGTCTGACAAGCTTGCTCGGCAACGGCACAATTCTTCATGCACTGCTGGTGATCATGAACAAAGTAGGAAGTGCGGTGTTTGATAACCTGCCTCTGATTTTTGCGGTAGGTGTTGCAATTGGTATGGCAAAGAAGGAAAAAGAGGTTTCTGCCCTGTCAGCCGTTATTGCATATTTCGTTATGAATACAGCGATTAACGCAATGCTGACTATTACGGGTCAGATTCTGGAAAACGGAGAAATTGCAGAATCCGTTCTGGAAGGAACCATCACTTCTGTCTGCGGTATTCAGTCACTGCAGATGGGTGTGTTTGGCGGTATTATTGTCGGTCTTGGAGTTGCTGCACTTCATAATCGTTTTTACCGGATCCAGCTTCCGAATGCACTTTCTTTCTTTGGAGGTACTCGTTTTGTACCAATTATTTCTACGATCGTCTATATGTTTGTGGGAATTTTAATGTATTTTGTATGGCCGGTTGTACAGAACGGCATTTATGCGCTGGGTGGCCTGGTAACCGGCTCCGGTTATGTCGGAACGCTGATTTTCGGTCTGATTAAACGGGCACTGATTCCATTTGGTCTGCATCACGTATTTTATATGCCGTTCTGGCAGACGGCAGTCGGAGGTACCATGGAAGTGGCAGGACAGATGGTGCAGGGCGGACAGAATATTTTCTTCGCACAGCTTGCGGATTCTGCGAATATCGCACATTTCAGTGCAGATGCAACGAGATATTTCTCCGGAGAATTTATTTTTATGATTTTCGGACTTCCGGGAGCGGCACTTGCCATGTACCATTGTGCGAAACCGGAGAAGAAAAAAGCAGCAGGCGGTCTGCTTCTTTCCGCAGCACTTGCGTGTATGGCAACCGGTATCACAGAACCACTGGAATTCTCGTTCCTGTTTGTTGCACCGGCGTTGTTTGTCGTGCAGGTTATTCTTGCGGGAACAGCTTATATGATCGCACACATCCTGAATATCGCAGTAGGTCTTACCTTTTCCGGCGGACTTCTGGACTTCTTCCTGTTCGGTATTCTGCAGGGAAATGAAAAGACAAGCTGGATGAGGGTGATTCCGGTCGGCATTCTTTATTTCTTCCTGTATTATTTTATCTTCAAATTCATGATTAAAAAGTTTGATTTTAAGACACCGGGTCGTGAGGATGATGATGTGGAAACCAAGCTTTATACGAAAGCAGATGTAAAAGCAAGAAAAGAGGCGCAGAACGATGGGGTGGCATCGGAAGATGCCATGAGTGAAGCAATCACAAAAGGTCTTGGCGGAAAGAAAAATATTTCGGATGTGGACTGCTGTGCAACAAGACTGCGCTGTACTGTTCATGATGCAGCGAGAGTCAGCGATGGTATTTTAAAGGCGACAGGGGCATCTGGCGTTGTGCATAAAGGAAATGGTGTACAGGTTATTTACGGACCGAATGTAACTGTGATAAAATCAAATTTAGAGGATTATCTGGAAAAAGCTCCGAATACGTATGCGGAAGCAGAAAATACACCAACCCCAAAAGAGGCGGAACCGACGCAGGAAACAAAAGAACAGAAGGTTGTGGATACGATTACTGTCTGCAGCCCGATAAGCGGACTGGCAGCCGACCTTTCTACTGCGCCGGATGAAGCGTTTGCGGAAAAGATGATGGGAGACGGCGCTGTTGTGACACCGGAAGATCCTTATGTGCGTGCTCCGGAGGACGGAGAAGTCGCGTTTGTTTTTGACACAAAACATGCGATTGGATTTGTAACCGATTCCGGAGTCAGCCTTCTGATTCATGTCGGAATTGATACAGTAAAACTGAACGGAGAGGGATTTGAGGCACTGGTAGAAAGCGGTCAGACCGTGAAAAAAGGTGATCCGATGCTGAAGCTGGATCTGGAATATCTGAAAACACATGCGCCGTCGGTTACGTCACCGGTTCTTTGCACAGAGCTGGAGGAGAACCAGAGAATCCGTCTTTTGGCAGACGGACCGGTAAAAGCAGGAGATCCTTTATTTGCGATTGAGATTCTCGCGTAAGCTGTGCCTTAAAAACGGGTGAGAAGAATGTACAGGATAGCAAAAACACTGAACCACAATTCATTTATTGGTGTGGAAGAAGAAAATAACCGGGAATATCTGGTCATGGGGAAAGGAATTGCATTTGGGAAAAAAACGGGACAGCGTGTACAGCCGGGAGACGATGCCCGCATTTATTCCCTGACAGAGATGACGGAGCGAGGAAATGCCAGAACCATTGTACAGGGCGTTTCTCCGCTCAGCCTGGAGCTGGCGAGTGCCGTGCTTGACGAGGCAGAAAAGGAATTTGGAAAAATTGACCGTTCCATCGTCTTTCCAATGGCAGATCATCTGGATTTTGCTGTCCGGCGGATTCAGAACGGTGAGCAGATCAGCAATCCGCTCACCGACGATATCCGTGTGATGTTTTACAAAGAGTATAAAGTTGCTTCCTGTATCAGGGAGCTTTTAAAAGAACGGCTTCAGATCGAAATTGATGAACATGAAATCGGCTATCTTGCACTTCATGTTCATTCGGCAATTGTGGAGGAAAATGTTTCACAGGCCATGGAAGTAGCAAGAGCAGTCCGGGAGAGCATTTCTTTGGTGGAGCATATCACCGGGCATACCATCGATGTGATGTCGTTGTCGTATAACCGTATGATGAACCATATCCGCTATATGGTTGCAAGAGCGGTCAGTGGGGAAAAACTGAAAGTAAATATGAATGACTACATGTCCGTAAAGTTTCCGAAAGCCTTTCAGGCGGCGAAACGAATCTGTGAGGAGATGGAAAAGAGGCTGAAACTTCCGATGGAGGAGATCGAAATTGGATATCTCGCTATGCACATAGAACGGATTATGGACAGAGAAGAAGGAGAATAAAAGCATGAAATCATTTGAATATACCATTAAAGATGAACTGGGAATCCACGCAAGACCGGCAGGAATGCTGGTAAAGGAGGCAAAAAATTTTGCATCGGAATGCACCATCACAAAAGATGGAAAAACGAAAAAACTGACTCAGCTGATGATGCTGATGTCACTTGGCGTAAAGCAGGGAGATACCGTAACCGTTGCAGCAAACGGAGAGGACGAAGATGCAGCGATTGAGACGCTGAAAGCGTTTTTCGAAGCAAATCTGTAAAAAGTACGCTCGGAGGATAAAAAATGCAGTATTTTCAGGGGAAATCCGTATATAAAGGAATTGTTATGGGACCGGTTGCGGTTCTGAAGAAAAATGATTACCAGGTTAAAAGAGCCCGGATTGAAGATCCGGAAGCAGAAGTAAAACGTGTGAAAGAAGCCGTGGAGGTTTCGAAAAAACAGCTTGGCAGACTGTATGACAAGGCAGTCCGGGAAGTTGGAGAGGCAAGTGCGGCGATCTTTGAAGTCCATCAGATGATGCTGGAGGATGAGGACTATCTGGAATCGATGGAGAACATGATCCGGACAGAGCTGGTAAATGCAGAATATGCAGCGGCAGCAACCGGCGATAATTTTGCAGAGATGTTTGCAGCTATGGATGATGAATATATGAAGGCACGTTCCGCAGATGTAAAAGATATTTCCGAACGTCTGGTCCGCAATTTAAGCGGAGAGGGAGATAACGACCTGAGCTCTATGGAACCATCTGTTATAGTGGCAGACGATTTAAGTCCGAGTGAAACTGTACAGATGGACAAAGAAAAAATACTTGCGTTTGTGACTGTACATGGATCTACCAATTCTCATACTGCGATTCTTGCGCGAATGATGAATATTCCGGCATTAATCGGCGTCCCGATGGATTTAAACGGTCTGAAAACAGGCATGACGGCCGTTGTAGACGGTTTTTCAGGTCAGGTTATCTTTGAGCCGGAGGAGGATGTGCGGAAGGAAACCGAAAAAAGAATGCAGGAAGAAGCAGAAAAACAGAAGCTTCTTGAGGAGTTAAAAGGAAAAGAAAATATTACGCCGGATGGCCGTAAGATCAACATCTATGCAAATATCGGCAGTGTTGGTGACCTTGGCTATGTGATGGAAAATGATGCCGGTGGAATTGGACTTTTCCGAAGCGAATTCCTCTATCTTGGAAGAAATGATTTCCCAACGGAGGAAGAACAGTTTCAGGCATATAAACAGGCCGTGCAGACCATGGCAGGCAAAAAAGTGATTATCCGTACGCTGGATATCGGGGCAGATAAGCAGGTAGAATACTTTAATCTTGGAAAAGAAGAAAATCCGGCGCTTGGGTACCGTGCAATCCGGATTTGTCTGAAACAGCCGGAAATTTTTAAAGCGCAGCTTCGCGCATTGTTCCGCGCAGCCGTTTACGGAAACCTTTCTGTCATGTATCCGATGATCACATCAACAGAAGAGGTAGAAAAAATCTACGCAATTGTTGCAGAGGTAGAGGAAGAGCTGAAAGCACAGGAAGTGCAGTATAAAATTCCGGAGCAGGGCATTATGATCGAGACACCGGCAGCCGTGATGATCAGCGACCGTCTGGCGGAAATGGTGGATTTCTTCAGCATCGGAACGAATGACCTGACGCAGTATACCCTGGCGATTGACCGTCAGAATGAGCAGCTGGATGATTTCTACAATCCACACCATGAAGCTGTTCTTCGGATGATTCGCATGGTGGTGGAAAATGCACACAAATGCGGAAAATGGGCAGGAATCTGCGGGGAGCTCGGTGCAGATCTGACATTGACGGAGCAGTTTGTACGAATGGGTGTGGATGAGCTTTCTGTTGCTCCGTCCATGATTCTGAAGCTGCGGAAGATTGTCCGTGAGATGAAAGCAGAAGAGTAGAAGAAAAGATACAGCAGATAAGAAAACTCTCTGTTTTGGAGAGTTTTCTTATCTGTTCACAAATAACAGAAGATACAGCCGAAAAATCAGAAAAAAAGAAAGGATGTTTGGGACAACAGTAAGAAAATGTCTCAAATCCTTTTATTTCCTCTTGACGAATGGCGTATTTTGCGATAGTGTATCAGAGTAACAAAAAACAAAATCAAAAATTGAGTTGCTTTTCTCTTATTCAGAGTGGTGGAGATACATAGGATCTGTGAAACCACGGCAACCCCCGGCAGATTGGTCTGCATGGGAAGGTGCCAGCCTGAGCGAAATTTTCGAACAATAAGGGGATTTGAACATTACTATTCAGGTCCGCTAAAAATTGCGGATCTTTTTTTACGAAAAAATGTTCAGGGAAAGCCAAAGCCCACGAACGAAAAGCAAAAGAGAAGAGAAGAAAAAAAAGGAGAAAAAGAATGGAAAAAAGACTGTTTACTTCTGAGTCTGTAACCGAAGGACATCCGGACAAAATCTGTGATGCCATTTCTGACGCGATTCTGGATGCGCTGCTTGAGCAGGATCCGATGAGCCGTGTAGCTTGCGAAACCTGTACTACAACAGGATACGTTATGGTAATGGGTGAGATTACATCCAACGCACACATTGATTTCCAGCAGGTTGTACGTGATACCGTTCGCGAAATCGGCTACGACCGTGCAAAATACGGATTTGACGCAGATACCTGCGCTGTTGTAACTGCAATTGACAAACAGTCCACCGATATCGCTATGGGTGTAGACAAAGCGCTCGAAGCAAAAGAGAACAATATGAGCGATGAGGAGATCGATGCCATTGGAGCAGGAGATCAGGGAATGATGTTCGGATTCGCAACCAACGAGACCGAAGAGTACATGCCATACCCGATCTACATGGCACACAAACTGGCTCGCCAGCTGACCAAAGTCCGCAAAGACGGTACTTTAACATACCTTCGTCCGGATGGAAAAACACAGGTAACCGTAGAGTATGATGAGAACGGCAAACCGTTCCGTCTTGACGCTGTTGTTCTTTCCACTCAGCATGATCCGGAAGTATCCCAGGAGCAGATTCATGAGGATATCAAAAAATACGTATTCGACGAAATCATTCCGGCAGACATGGTAGATGAGCACACCAAGTTCTTCATCAACCCGACCGGCCGTTTTGTAATCGGCGGACCTCATGGAGATTCCGGCCTCACCGGACGTAAGATCATCGTAGACACCTACGGCGGATACGCTCGTCACGGCGGCGGAGCTTTCTCCGGAAAAGACTGTACAAAGGTAGACCGTTCTGCAGCTTATGCAGCACGTTACGTAGCAAAGAACATCGTAGCAGCAGGTCTTGCTGATAAATGCGAGGTTCAGCTTTCCTACGCAATCGGTGTCGCTCATCCGACCTCTATCATGATCGACAGCTACGGCACAGGAAAACTCTCCGACAACAAACTGACCGACATCGTTCGTGAGAACTTCGACCTTCGTCCGGCTGGAATCATCAAAATGCTGGATCTGCGCCGCCCGATCTACAAACAGACTTCCGCTTACGGCCACTTCGGAAGAAACGATCTGGATCTGCCGTGGGAGAAACTGGACAAAGTAGAAGACCTGAAGAAATACCTCTAATTTCAGGCTTTTCTGTTTATAGAAAGTTTAGAAAGATTCATCTAAGTTAATGAAAAATCCTCAGGCGTTGTGCTATAATAAATTTAGACTGCGTACTGAGGATTTTTTTCTGTCCTGCGGGCGCGGAAAATACGAAATATGTGTTGGAAAACAGGTGAATCTTATATGGAAAAAAAGAAAAAAAGCATGAAATTACGGACGAGAGTCATCATTTCTTTTTTCATCATCATACTGGTTCCGATTGTGATGTGCGCCTTGACGTTTTACTTTTTTGTAGGGTATAAGACGAAGAGCATTGGTGAAAAATATGGTCTCGCAAACGCAACGTACCGAACCATTTCGAACAATACGCTGCTTTTGAATGCGATGACAGCAGAAGAGTACGACGAGGTGGAGAAGACCGCAAAATCGGATACCTCGAGGCTGGAAGAAACGGATTATCTCGCCATTCTGAATGCGAGACTGAAGAAAAAACAGTCGTTTATTGCGGTGTGTGAAAACGGAACCATCATTTACAACGGATCGGCAGAGCTGTCGTCGGAGGAACTGGAAAATGAGCTGCCGAAATACGGCGATCCAGGCGCCAATTCCCAAGGCGGTGTTTATTTCCGAAATGAAAAACAGTGGATGGTCAAACAGGTGGACTATGAGAACTCGGACGGAAAAGAATGCAGTGCGTTTATCGTCACCAAGACAGACCAGATTGCGCCGCAGATTACGGGCATGGTAAAAGAGCTAGGCATCGTGATTGTGCTGATTCTGGTGCTCACCAGTCTGGGCCTGAGCTTCTGGATTTACCGCGGTGTGATCGGACCGCTCGAGCAGCTGAAAAAGGCGACACAGAATATCAAAGACGGAAATCTGGATTTCACTGTTGAACCGTGCGGCGTGGCGGAGATTAATGACCTCTGCGAGGACTTTGAGGAGATGCGTATCCGGCTGAAAGAGACGGCGGAGGAAAAAGTCGAGTTTGACAAAGAGAATAAAGAGCTGATCAGTAACATTTCGCATGATCTGAAAACACCGATTACCGCGGTCAAGGGTTATGTCGAGGGAATCATGGACGGTGTGGCAAATACGCCGGAGAAGATGGACCGCTACATCCGCACCATTTACAACAAAGCGAATGAGATGGACCGTCTGATCAATGAGCTGACGTTTTATTCCAAGATTGACACGAACCGCATTCCGTATACGTTTTCGAAGATTCACATTGCGGATTATTTTGATGACTGCGTGGAGGAACTGAATCTGGAGCTTGACGCGCAGCATGTGGATCTGACATACTTTAATTATCTCGAGGACGACCCGGTCGTCATCGCGGATGCGGAGCAGATCAAGCGTGTCATCAATAATATTGTAAGCAATTCCATCAAATATATGGACAAGAGCCATAAGGTCATCAACATCCGTCTGCGTGATGTCGGAGATTTTGTGCAGGTGGAGATTGAGGACAACGGAAAGGGAATTGCGACGAAGGATCTGACGAAGATTTTCGATCGCTTTTATCGTACCGACGCGTCCCGCAACAGCACGAGAGGCGGCAGCGGAATTGGTCTTTCCATCGTGAAGAAGATTCTTGAAGACCACGGCGGAAAAGTGTGGGCCACCAGCAAAGAAGGCGTGGGCACCACGATGTACTTTGTATTAAGAAAATATCAGGAGGTACCTGTTTCATGAGTAAAATACTGATTGTTGAGGATGAGGAATCCATTGCAGATCTGGAGAAAGATTATCTCGAGCTTTCGGGCTTTGAGGTGGAGATTGAAAACCAGGGAGACACCGGTCTTGTACGGGCGGTCAAGGAGGATTTCGATCTGCTGATCCTGGATCTGATGCTGCCGGAGGTGGATGGCTTTGAGATCTGCCGTGAGGTGCGTGAGAAGAAAGATATTCCGATTATCATGGTTTCGGCAAAGAAGGATGATATCGACAAAATCCGCGGACTCGGCCTTGGTGCGGATGATTATATGACGAAGCCATTTTCTCCGAGTGAGCTGGTTGCGCGCGTGAAAGCGCATCTGGCACGGTACGACCGTCTGGTCGGAAACGGCAAGAAAGAGAATGATGTTGTGGAGATCCGCGGCATCAAGATTGACAAGACGGCACGCCGCGTGTGGGTGAACGGAGAGGAGAAGCAGTTTACAACGAAAGAGTTCGATCTGCTGACCTTCCTTGCGGAGAATCCGAACCGCGTTTTCACGAAAGAAGAGCTGTTCCGTGAGATCTGGGATATGGAGTCCATCGGAGATATTGCGACGGTTACGGTGCATATCAAGAAGATTCGTGAAAAAATAGAGTTTAATACGGCAAAGCCGCAGTATATCGAGACGATCTGGGGCGTTGGATATCGGTTTAAGGCATAAAGAATCTGTGTTTCGGGGAGAGATAAAATGGGAAAAATTTACTATCTGATGGGAAAAAGTGCGTCAGGGAAAGATCATATTTATGAGAATCTGATCCAGGAGACGGCGCTGGATTTAAAACCGTTTGTCCTGTATACAACACGGCCGATCCGGAGCGGGGAGCAGGACGGAAGAGAGTATTTCTTTGTGGATGAAAAACGGCTTTCGGAACTGCGGGAGGCCGGAAAGATTATCGAGGAGCGCATGTATTCGACGGTGCAGGGGCCGTGGTATTATTTTACGGCGGATGACGGGCAGATTGATCTTGCGAAGCATGATTATCTCGGAATCGGGACACTGGAATCGTATCTGAAATTAAAGGCATATTTCGGGGAGCAGGCGATGGTTCCGCTGTATGTCGAGGTGGACGATGGGCTGCGGCTTTCGCGGGCACTGGAACGGGAAAGAAAACAGACAGAGCCGAAATACGCGGAGATGTGCCGGAGATTCCTGGCGGACTGTGAGGATTTTACGGAGGAGAAAATTGCGGAAGCTGGAATTGTCCGCAGATTTTCCAATAATTCTACGCCGGAAGACTGTTTTTCCGAAATTCAGAATTTTGTGGAACAACAGAAAAAGTTGTGATATACTTAATGCAGTATTAGTAAGAAATACAAAAGAACTCCAGGGGGTGATTTTATGCAGGGTTTTCAGAAGGTTGTAGGACATCAGGAAATCATAACGCATTTACAGAATGCCATTTCGATGAATAAAGTATCTCATGCTTATCTTTTTGGCGGAGAGAGTGGATCGGGAAAGAAAATGATGGCTTCACTGTTTGCGATGACGCTTCAGTGCGAGAAGCACGGGGTCGAGCCCTGTATGGAATGCCCGTCCTGTAAAAAGGCACAGAGCCAGAATCATCCGGATATCATTTATGTGAAGCATGAAAAGCCGAACACCATCAGCATCGATGAAATCCGTGAGCAGCTCATTAACGATGTGATGATCAAGCCGTACAGCAGTCCGTACAAGATTTATATCATCGACGAGGCGCAGAAGCTGACACTTCAGGCGCAGAACGCGCTGCTGAAGACGATCGAGGAGCCGCCGGCATACGCAGTTGTCATGCTTCTGGCAGACAACCCGGATGCGCTGCTTCCGACGATTTCGTCACGCTGTGTGCAGTTAAATTTAAAACCGGTGGGAGACCAGCTTGTGAAAGATTATCTGATGAACGAAATGCATGTGCCGGATTACCAGGCAGAGGTTGATGCGTCCCTGGCGCAGGGAAATATCGGAAAAGCAGAGCGGATTGCCCGTTCTCCGGAATACGAGGAGACGCTGGAAAGTGCACTCCGCATGGCAAAGTACGCCGACAGTATGCCGCTGTATGAAATCGTGGAGACGATCAAAAAACTGACGGCCGAAAAAGACAATATTGATGATTACTTCGATATCTTTTCTTTATGGTTCCGCGATGTTCTGCTCTTTAAGGCGACAAAAGAGGTCGATTCCCTTGTGTTCAAGCAGGAGCTGAATGGAATCCGTGAGAGAGCAAATAAGAGCTCATACGAAGGCCTGGAGAAGATTATAGAGGCGATTCAGAAGGCGAGAGCCCGCCTGAACGCGAATGTTAATTTTGATTTAACCATGGAGCTTATGTTCCTGACAATGAAGGAAAACTGATAGCATGATAACAATTATAGGAGTACGTTTTCGAAACGTAGGAAAAGTATATTATTTCTCGCCGAGAGAGCTGGACATCTGCGTGGGCGACCACGTTATCGTTGAGACGGCGCGCGGCGTAGAGTATGGTTTCGTTGTGCTGGGGCCAAAAGAAGTTGACGATTCCAAGGTGATCCAGCCGTTGAAAGAAGTCATCCGCATTGCAACGCCGAAGGATGATGCGCGGGAGGAGAGCAACCGCAAGAAAGAAAAAGAAGCGTTTGAAATCTGCCAGAAGAAGATCCGGGCGCACAACCTGGAGATGAAGCTGATCGATGCAGAGTATACGTTTGACAATAACAAGATGCTGTTTTACTTTACCGCCGACGGAAGAATTGATTTCCGTGAGCTGGTAAAGGATTTAGCTTCGGTATTCCGTACCCGTATCGAATTACGGCAGATCGGTGTGCGTGATGAGACAAAAATTCTTGGAGGAATCGGTATCTGTGGCAGACCGTTGTGTTGCAGTACCTACTTATCAGAATTTATACCGGTATCCATCAAAATGGCAAAAGAGCAGAACCTGTCTTTAAATCCAACAAAGATATCAGGAGTCTGTGGACGATTGATGTGCTGCTTGAAAAACGAAGAAGAAACATATGAATATCTGAATTCCAGACTGCCGAATGTCGGTGATTATGTCACAACCATTGAAGGTTTAAAGGGTGAAGTACAGAGCGTATCAGTTCTGCGTCAGCTTGTAAAAGTGATCGTAGAAGTCAATGATGAAAAAGAAATCCGTGAATACAAGGTGGACGAGCTGAAATTCCGTCCGAAACGCCGCCGCGACAACACGAAGATTTCCGCGGAAGAAATGAAGAAGTTAAAGGCGTTAGAGGACAACGGAGGAAAGTCTAAGATTGATGATACAAAATAATCTGTTAGAGAATGAACGGATAGACGATCTACAGAGAAACGGTTACCGAATCATACAGAATCCGGAAAAATTCTGCTTTGGCATGGATGCAGTGCTGCTCAGCGGTTTTGCAAACGTAAAACAGCAGGAAAAGGCTCTTGACTTAGGAACAGGAACCGGGATCATTCCGATTCTTCTAAAGGCAAAGACAAAGGGAGCACATTTTACCGGACTTGAGATCCAAAAAGAGAGTGCAGACATGGCAAGAAGAAGTGTCGTACTCAATGGATTAGAAAAGGACATCGAAATCGTAACAGGAGATATCAAAGATGCTTCAGAATTGTTTGGAGCATCTTCTTTTGATATCATTACCACAAATCCGCCTTATATGATAGGGCAGCATGGACTGCAGAATGGAAACGAAGCAAAGACCATTGCCAGACATGAGATACTCTGTGATCTGGAGGACATTTTAAGGGAGGGCAGCAGACTGCTCAGAGAGCATGGAAGATTCTATATGGTGCATCGTCCGTTCCGGTTGGCGGAAATCCTGAGTAAAATGTGTGCATACAGGATAGAGCCAAAACGGATGCGGCTTGTTTATCCCTACGCAGATAAAGAACCGAACATGGTACTGATCGAGGGATTAAAAGGCGGAAAGCCGCGGATGACGGTAGAAAAACCACTGATCGTCTATCAGGAGCCGGGGGTATACACCGACGAGATCTATGAAATCTATGGGTATTGATATCAGACAGAAAGGAATACCGGAATGCAAGGAAAATTATATTTATGTGCAACTCCCATCGGAAACTTAGAAGATATTACCCTGCGTGTCCTTCGGACATTGCAGGAGGTGGATCTGATCGCGGCAGAGGATACACCATAAAGCTGTTAAACCACTTCGACATCAAAACTCCGATGACAAGTTATCACGAATTTAATAAGATCGAAAAAGCACATCAGCTTGTGGAAAAGATGCAGTCGGGAACGAACATAGCGTTGATAACGGATGCCGGAACACCGGGAATTTCAGATCCGGGAGAAGAGTTAGTAAAGATTGCCTATGAAGCGGGAATTGAAGTAACCTCCCTTCCGGGAGCAGCAGCATGTATTACGGCATTGACGCTTTCGGGGCTGTCTACCAGAAGATTTGCATTTGAAGCATTTTTGCCAAAGGATAAAAAAGAGCGGAAAAGGGTGTTAGAGGAACTAAAGGATGAGACACGCACGATCATCATATACGAAGCACCTCATCATCTGATAAAGACCTTAGAGGAGTTAGAAAAAGAACTTGACAACCGTAAGATCACACTTTGCCGGGAGCTGACCAAAAAATATGAAGAGGCTCATAGAACGACAATACATGAGGTCTTGGACTACTATAAAGACAAAGAACCCCGCGGAGAATATGTCTTAGTACTCGAGGGAAAGACAAAAGAACAGGTAGAGGAAGAACGGAAAAAAGAGTGGGAAAACCTTACGTTAGAGGAACATATGCAGGTTTATGAAGAAAAAGGTGTTTCTCATAAAGAAGCTATGAAGCTGGTTGCAAAGGACAGAGGAATTTCAAAACGGGATGTCTATCAGGCATTGATTTAAAAAAGAAAAAGAATATAGAGAGTTGGAGTGAAGAGAATGTTATATATTGAACGCAGAGAGAAAATATTAGAGATGCTGAGAAAATCAGGAAATGTGAAAGTTTCAGATTTGGTGGATATATTTCATGTAGATGCGACAACCATAAGAAGAGATTTAAAAGCACTGGCAGATAATGAAAAAGTTAAGATGGTATATGGTGGTGCGTATTACATTAATGAAATGTCACAATGGCCCATAGAGGATAATCCCGATGTAAAGAGAACGATAAATATTGAGAAAAAACAGATTGTTGCACAGAAGGCTGCAAAGGAAATCAAAGACGGCGATACGATTATATTAAATAATGGGGTGACAGCCGAATTGATTTTGGATTACTTACCGGAGATGAAATCCCTGAATCTGATTACACAATCTTTAATTATTGCACAGAAAGCGGTAGAGAAGCAGTTTATAGATGTATATCTTCCAGGTGGAAAATACAGAAAGAAGTCAGGAATGTTTTATGGTGATTTTGCAATTGATGCAATTAAAAAATTTCGTGCCAGCAAAATATTTCTTGGTATTCTGGGCGTATCCATTCACGATGGAGTCACGCACCCGGCAATTGAGGAAGTTCCTGTTATGCAGGCGTTATTAGAAATCAGTCATAAAAAGTATCTGATTGCTGATACAACAAAGTATGGAAAAGCATTTTTGGGAAAAATAGCCGGCTTATCGGAGTTTGATACTTTAATAGTAGATGAAGAGCTGCCAGAAATCTATTATAAATATGCAGAAGAACACGGAATACGAATAATATAAGCTGTAAAAGTGCAAAAAAGGGCATAAAAATGCATAAT
>OLNX01001980.1_pt1 | contig 16221 bp, 17 predicted proteins | sample 1672611 | NCBI WGS metagenome assembly OLNX01 (sample SAMEA3136705, study PRJEB25190) | human gut metagenome | reverse complement strand
CGTCGTCATTGACCCGCCGCAGCAGGCGCAGCTGGACGGCTCGATCGTCAAGCGCGTCATTGCAACCGGCGGACAGACCGTGGACATTGATTTTGATCTCGGCATCGTCTATGTAGACGGCGAAGCGCTCGACGAGAGCTATACCTTCGAGCCGACCTACCGCAGCTATCTGGAAATCGGCGAGGGGCTGGACTACCCCGTAACAGTTCCCGAGGGAAGCGTCTTCGTGCTGGGCGACAACCGCAATCACTCAGCCGACAGCCGCTATGCAAAGCTTGGCTGTGTCGATGAGTCCCGGATCTTGGGCCGCGTGCTGCTGCGGATCATTCCCGGACGGCAGACAAATGAAGAAGGAGACGTCGTCGGCGGCCGGGACTTCCGGCGCATCGGCGCGGTAGCATAAATGGAAGAACAGAAAAACAGCATGAACATCCAGTGGTACCCCGGCCACATGACCAAGACGCGCCGGATGATCGAGGAGGATGTGAAGCTCGTCGACGCCGTGTGCGAAATTCTCGACGCGCGCATCCCGATTGCCAGCCGCAACCCGGATATCGACGCGATCTGCGGCAATAAGCCGCGCATGATCGTCCTGAACCGCATCGACATGGCAGACCCTGCGCTGACGAAAAAATGGGCGGAGCACTTCCGTGCGAAGGGCTATGCCGTTCTGCAGACCGACTGCAAGACGAAAAAGGGCATTTCCGGCTTCGTCCCGGCGGTGCGCACGCTGCTGGCGGAAAAGCTGGCGCGGTACGCGGAGAAGGGACAGGTGGGACGGCCCCTGAAGCTCATGGTCGTCGGCATCCCGAACGTGGGAAAATCGACGTTCATCAACCAGATCGCCGGACGCAAGGGCGCAAAGGCCGAGAACCGCCCCGGCGTTACGCGCGGCAAGCAGTGGATCACGGTCGACCAGGGGCTGCTGCTTCTGGACACGCCGGGCATTCTGTGGCCGAAGTTCGAAGACCCGGAGGTCGGGATGCGCCTTGCCTACACGGGCGCCGTCAAGGAGGACGTCATCGACACCGAGACGCTGGCCTGCCATTTTATCACGCTGCTGGCAAAGTATTACCCGCAGACGCTTTCCGAGCGCTATAAGCTCGAAGCGCCGGAGGATGCGGACGGGTATGACCTTTTGCAGCTGGCCGGGAAAAAGCGCGGCTATCTCGTCTCCGGCGGAGAGGTCGACACGGAGCGGATGGCGCGCGTGCTGCTGGAGGAATACCGCAGCTGCAAGCTGGGCCGGTTCACATTTGAAGGGCCGGAGATTTATACACAGGAGTGACGTATGGAACTGGATTTATGGGGCATCGAGCGGGCGCATTACGCCCAGGGCTGCAAGGTGATCTGCGGCGTGGATGAAGCTGGGCGCGGGCCGCTAGCCGGGCCGGTGTGTGCCGCGGCGGTGATCCTGCCCCCGGATTTGGAGATCCCGGGGCTGAACGACTCCAAAAAGCTCTCGGAGAAAAAGCGTGAGGCGCTCTATGACACCATCCGCGCGCAGGCACTCAGCTACGGCATCGCGTTTGCGACCGTGGAGGAGATCGAGGAATACAACATCCTCGGCGCGACGTTTCTGGCCATGAACCGCGCCATCGCGCAGCTGACGCCGCAGCCGGGGCTTGCACTCATTGACGGCAACCGCAGCACCGGCATCACCGTGCCGAGCCGCTGCGTCGTCGGCGGCGACGGAAAGTGCGCCGACATTGCGGCAGCCTCCGTGCTCGCGAAGGTCACGCGTGACCGCTATATGCGCGACATGGCGCAGACTTACCCGCAGTACGGATTTGAAAAGCACAAGGGCTACGGTACGGCGGCACATTACGCTGCCATCCGGGAATATGGGGCGTGTCCCATCCACCGGCCGTCGTTCCTGAAGAAGATGCACTGATATGGCCGGTGCAGTCAAGGGAACGCGCGGCGCGTGGGGTGAGGATTACGCGGCGGCCTACCTGCGCCGGCACGGGTATCGCATCCTTACGCGCAACTACAGCTGCCGCTTCGGCGAGATCGATACCATCGCCTCCGACCGGCACTATGTCGTGTTCGTGGAGGTAAAGCTGCGCGCGTCTGACCGGTTCGTGCGCGCAGGCGCGTATGTGACACCGGCAAAGCAGGCGCGCATCCGCACGGCGGCATCGCTCTGGCTGGCGGAACATGAGACGCCGCTGCAGCCGCGCTTTGACGTGATCGAGATCTACGGCGATGCAGACACGCCGCGCCGCCAGCGCAGGATCAACCAGATCGAAAATGCATTTGAATAATGAGGGATCGGATATGAACTATTTCAGCACAAGAGACCATCAGCACATTGTTTCTGCAGCACAGGCAATCGCCTGCGGCCTCGCGCCCGACGGCGGTCTGTTCGTGCCGGAGACGCTGTCGGAGGTGTCTGCGCAGCAGCTTCAGGCGCTGTGCGGCATGACGTATCAGCAGCGTGCCGTCGAGATCATGCGCCCGTTTTTGAGCGAGTTTTCCGATGAGGAGCTCACGCACTTTACCGCCGCAGCTTACGGCAGCCAGTTTGACGATGCGGCCGTTGCGCCGCTGCGCCGGCTCGATGATACCACCGCGTTTCTCGAGCTCTGGCACGGACCGACCTGCGCATTCAAGGACATGGCGCTGCAGATCCTGCCGTACCTGCTCACGGCGAGCCTGAAAAAGTGCGGCGAGCAGCGGCAGGTGTGCATTCTCGTCGCCACCTCGGGCGATACCGGCAAGGCCGCTCTGCAGGGCTTCGCCGATGTGCCGGGCACGAAGATCCTCGTGTTTTATCCCTACAGCGGCGTGTCGGAGATCCAGCGCCTGCAGATGGTCACGCAGACCGGCAGCAATGTCGCGGTCAGCGCGGTGCGCGGCAACTTTGACGATGCGCAGACCGGTGTCAAGCAGATCTTTGGTGACAAGGCGTTTGCCGATGCGCTCTCGCAGCGCGGCTGGTTTTTGTCCTCCGCCAACTCCATCAACTGGGGCCGTCTGCTGCCGCAGATCGTCTATTATTTCTCGGCATACTGCGATGCCGTCAACGGCGGTATGATCGCAATGGGCGACAAGCTCAACTTCGTCGTGCCGACCGGCAACTTCGGCGACATCCTCGCCGGCTGGTACGCAAAGCAGATGGGTCTGCCGGTGGGCAAGCTCGTCTGCGCGTCCAACGCAAACAACGTGCTCACGGATTTCATCCATACCGGCACGTATGACAAAAACCGTCCGTTTCACACCACAGCGTCCCCGTCGATGGATATCCTCGTGTCGAGCAACCTCGAGCGGCTGCTCTATTCGCTCTGCGGCAGTGACACGGAGGTCGCGGGCTATATGCAGCAGCTGCGTGAGCAGGGGCGGTATACCGTCTCCGACGCGCTGCTTGCCAAGATCCGCGAGACGTTTGCCGGCGGCTGCTGCAACGACATCCAGACGCGCGAGAAGATCGGCCGCGCATGGCGCGACCACCGCTATCTGATCGACACGCACACGGCCGTCGCCTACCACGTGCTCGACGAGTACCGCTCCGAGACCGGAGATGCCGCCCCGGCGGTCGTCGTGTCTACGGCGAGCCCCTTTAAGTTCTGCGATCAGGTGCTGCGCGGCATTGGCGGCACGGCCGATGCCTTCGGTCCGGAGCTGATCCGCCGCCTGACCTGCGAGACACAGATCGATGCGCCCGCGCCGCTGACCGGTCTGGATGCACGCCCGGTGCGCTTCGGCGGCTGCGTGGATCAGTCGCAGATGCTGCACACGGTGGACGAATTCCTGAAATAACGAAAGAATATGTAACGGACGGGGAGACCCGTCCGCCGGGTCAGAACGCCGCACTGCCTTTCTTGGTAAAGGTACTGCAAAACGTCTCATCCTTGCAGGAACAGGTGCCCTGCGTGTTTTTGACCTGAATGTGGTTCGCGTGGCAGCGCTTGCCGTCGGCATTGTAGGCGCAGTTGCTCACATCGCACGCGACATTGTGCTCACAGCAGTCTTTGGTATGGTCGCTCATGATCGTGCCTCCAGATCAGATTCCGGCCTTGCCGGTCAGATCTATTGTGTGCGGCGGGGCGCGAAATATACGGAGGAACGCAAATGGCATTGTATGCGATCGGCGACCTGCATCTGTCATTGGGTGCTGACAAGCCCATGGACGTGTTTGGCGGGCCGTGGGAAAACTATGTGGAAAAGATCCGGCTCGGCTTCTCGGCGCTGCATGACGAGGATGTCTGCGTGCTCTGCGGCGATCTCGCGTGGGGCATGACGATGGAGCAGGCGCTGCCGGACTTTCAGTTTATCGAGGCGCTGCCCGGGAAAAAGATCCTGCTCAAGGGCAACCACGACTTCTGGTGGAGCACGGCGAAAAAAGCTTACGATTTTTTCGAGGCGCATGACATGCACACCATGGATATTCTGAACAATAACTGCTATTTTTATGGTGACTATGCCATCTGCGGCACGCGCGGCTGGTTTTACGAGGAGGCCAAGGGTGAGGCGCATGACCGCAAGATCATGCTGCGTGAGGTCGGCCGGCTCGAGGCGTCGCTCAAGGCGGCGGGGGACAAGACCAAGCTTGTCTTTCTGCACTACCCGCCGAAGTATCTGGGCTATGAGTGCCCGGAGATCTTGGCACTGCTCGATGCCTACCATGTGCCGCTGTGCTGTTACGGGCATATCCACAGCCGCGGCTGCCGCAGCGCCTTTCAGGGGATGTATCATGATACGGAGTTTCGGCTGCTGTCGGCGGACTACATTTCCTTTTGTCCGCGCAGGATTCTCCCGTGAAACAGGTGTTGATTTTGAGATGCGAATCTGCTATAGTATTTAGGCATGTTCTTTCATACCAATTTTTATGTACACAAGATACCCGGCGATAAATGATTTGAGGAGGAAATCCAATGAACATCCAGAACATCGAAAAGAAAGAAAAGAATATGGCGACCTTTGAGGTGAAGGTCCCGGCCGACGTGTTTGATAACGCGGTCAACGAAGTATATAAAAAGAACAAGAGCCAGCTCTATGTGGCCGGCTTCCGCAAGGGCAAGGCGCCGCGCGCCGTCATCGAGGGCATGTACGGCAAGGACGTGTTCTATCCCGAAGCCATCGAGACGCTGGCGCAGGAGGCTTTTGAGGCCGGCCGTGCCGAGTGCGGCTTTGAGTGCGTCGGCGCGCCCAGCCTGCTCGATCAGCAGATCAACGACGACAAGGAGCTCATCTACACCTTTGAGGTCGCCGTCTATCCCGAGGTCGTCCTCGGCCAGTACAAGGGCCTTGAAGTCCCCCAGAATCATGAGACGTTCGACGAGAGCAAGGTCGATGAGGAGATGCGGAATGTCCAGAAGCGCAACGCCCGTCTGATCGACGTTGAGCGCGAGGCGAAGCTGGGCGACCACACCACGATCGATTTTGCCGGCTTCATCGACGGTGAGCAGTTCGACGGCGGCACGGCTGAGAACTATGACATCGAGCTTGGCTCGAACACGTTTGTGCCCGGCTTTGAGGAGCAGATCGTCGGCATGAAGGCCGGCGATGAACGCGACGTCGTCGTCACCTTCCCCGAGAACTATGTTGCGGAGCTGGCCGGCAAGGAGGCCACCTTCAAGGTCACCGTCAAGAGCGTCAAGGAGCCTGAGCTTCCGGAGCTGGACGACGAGCTGGCGAAGGACATCTCCGACTACGAGACCATCGCCGAGTACCGCGACCATGTCCGTGAGGATCTGGAAAAGCAGTTCAACGAGGAGCAGGAGTCCGATTACGCGACCCGCCTCATGAAGGCTGCCGTTGACAACATGACCGTCGAGATCCCTGAGCCCATGGTTCTGGCCAAGCTCGATGAGCAGCTGCGCAACTACATCTCCACCATGGGTGTCAGCCCCGAGCTCACCCGTGAGCAGGTGCTCGCCTCCATGGGTCTCGACGAGAAGACCTTCCAGGAGATCATGCGCCCGCAGGCCATGTTTGAGATCAGCACCGATCTGCTGCTCGATGCGATCGTCAAGGCAGAGAACATCGAGCTCGGCGAGGGCGAGCTCGACGAGATGTACCAGAAGATGGCCGACGAGTACAAGATGGAAGTCGACCAGATTAAGCAGTACGTTGACGAGAAGATCATCGTTCTGGATATGAAGCGCCGCAAGGCTGCCCAGCTCATCCGCGACACCGCGGTGGACAAGGAGCCCGAGGCGAAGGAAGAGCCCGCTGAGGCCAAGGAAGAGGCAGCCGAGTAATTCCCCGAAAGCTGTTTGGATTCCGGGCAGAACGGTTATGCTCTCTTGGATAAGCGAAACACCGAAAGGAGCGTACCATGAGTTTAGTACCGTACGTTGTCGAGCAGACCTCCCGCGGGGAACGCTCGTATGACATTTTTTCCCGCCTGCTCAACGACCGCATCATCATGCTGTCCGAGGAGGTCAATGACACCACCGCCAGCCTGATCGTGGCGCAGCTGCTGTATCTGGAGGCGCAGGATCCCGATAAGGACATCCAGTTTTATATCAACAGCCCCGGCGGCAGTGTGACTGCGGGTCTCGCCATCTATGACACCATGCAGTACATTAAGGCGGATGTTTCCACCATCTGTGTCGGCCTGGCTGCGTCGATGGGCGCGTTTCTGCTCTCGTCCGGCGCGAAGGGCAAGCGTCTGGCGCTGCCGAACTCGGAGATCATGATCCATCAGCCATCCGGCGGCAGTCAGGGTCAGTGCACGGACATTCAGATCCAGGCACGGCATATCCTGCGCATCAAGGATCGCCTCAATCACATCCTCGCGGACAACACCGGCAAGCCGGTCGAGACCATCGCCGAGGACTGCGAGCGCGATAACTTCATGACCGCAGAGGAAGCACAGGCCTACGGTCTGGTGGATAAGGTCATCTATAAGCGATAATCTGTCAGGGGAGGGAACCGCCGTTCCCTCCCTGTTTCAAATGTAGAAAATGTGAGGTTTTTATGGCCAGAAATGACGAAAAGAAGAGCGTGCGCTGCTCTTTTTGCGGGAAACCGCAGTCGCTGGTAAACCGGCTTGTTGCCGGTAACGGCGTCTATATCTGCGATGAGTGCGTGCGCCTTTGCATGAGCATCATCGACGAGGGCTATGAGCCCGAGAGCGTCTCTACGGCACAGGTCACGCTCCGGCGCGACCAGCTGCCGAAGCCGGCTGAGATGCGTGCGACGCTCGATGACTATATCATCGGCCAGGACCGTGCCAAGGTGGTGCTGTCCGTGGCGGTGTATAACCACTATAAGCGCATCCTGCGCGGCGATCAGGACAGTGACGTCGAGCTGCAAAAGAGTAACGTCCTGCTCATCGGACCGACCGGCAGCGGTAAGACGCTCTTCGCCCAGACGCTGGCCAAGATGCTCGACGTGCCGTTTGCCATTGCGGATGCGACCACGCTCACCGAGGCCGGCTATGTCGGTGAGGATGTGGAGAACATCCTGCTCAAGCTGCTGCAGGCGGCGGACTTTGACGTCGAGCGTGCGCAGCGCGGCATTATTTATATCGACGAGATCGACAAGATCGCCCGCAAGAGCGAGAACACGTCCATCACGCGCGACGTCTCCGGCGAGGGCGTGCAGCAGGCACTGCTCAAGCTGCTTGAGGGCACGGTCGCAAACGTCCCGCCGCAGGGCGGACGCAAGCACCCGCAGCAGGAGTTTATTCAGGTCGATACGACGAACATCCTCTTCATCTGCGGCGGCGCGTTTGACGGCGTGGATAAGATCATCGAGCGCCGCATGGACAAAAAGTCCATGGGCTTCGGCGCCGAGATCCAGAGCGCCAAGGAGCGCAACCTGACCGAGATCATGAAGAATGTGCAGCAGCATGATCTGCTGAAGTTCGGCATCATCCCGGAACTGATCGGCCGCATGCCGGTCATCACGGCGCTGGCGAGCCTCAGCCGTGAGGATATGGTGCGCATTCTCAAAGAGCCCAAAAACGCCCTGACCAAGCAGTATCAGGCGCTGATGCAGTTTGACGACGTCGAGCTGGAATTTGAGGATGAGGCGCTGGGCAGAATTGCGGATAAGGCGATCGCGATGGAGATCGGCGCGCGCGGCCTGCGCAGCGTCATGGAGGGCGTCATGACGGATCTGATGTATTCCGTGCCGTCCGACCCGACGATCAGCAAGATCACCATCACCGCAGCGTGCGTGGACGGCACCGAGCCGCCGCGCATCGAGCATCGGGAGCAGTGAGCCGGCGCTGACTGCACCCCTGTACCCCTGAGCGAAAGAGGAATCTGAATGGATAACACAGCTTCTATGGATCATGTGGAATTTACCGACCGGCGCAGCCTGCCGATGATGGCGCTGCGCGGCCTGACCGTGTTCCCGGGCATGATGCTGACCTTTGAGGTCGAGCGCAGTATGTCCATCGCGGCGCTGAACATGGCCATGAGTGACGATCAGATCATTTATCTGGTGCCGCAGATCGACATTGCGACGGATATCCCCACCCCGGAGGACGTCTACGGTGTGGGCACGGTTTGCCGCATCAAGCAGATGATGAAGCAGCCCGGCAGCAAGACCGTCCGCGTCATGGCCGAGGGCATCGAGCGCGGCCGGACGCTGGCCGTGCGCACCGATATGCCCTGTTTCGTTGCGGAGATCGAACCGATGCCGGACGTCGCCGAGCGCAAGACCGCGCGGATCGAGGCACTCATCCGCCATTGCTGCAACCTGTTTGATGCCTATGTGACCGTGTCCGGCAACATGGCGCCGGAGTCGGTCATCACGGTGCTCGGCAGCACGAACGCCGGCTTTGTGTCGAATTTTATCGCGCAGCACGTATTTCTGCGTCCCGAGCAGAAGCAGGAGCTGCTTGAGCAGACGCGGCCGAGCCGCAGGCTTACGCTGCTGTCGAAAATGCTGCTGCATGAGACGAGCGTGCTCGGCCTGCAGCATCAGCTTGAGGAGGCGGCGCAGGATCGTCTCAACCAGACGCAGCAGGAGTATCTGCTGCGCGAGCAGATGAAGATCATTCAGGCAGAGCTCGGCGAGGCGGACGACCCCGACTCCGAGAGCACCGCCTATCGGGAGAAGATCCAGGCGCTGCACCTGCCGGAGGAGTCCGAGCAGCGCCTGCTCAAGGAAGTCGACCGGCTCAAAAAGCAGCCGTTCGGCTCGTCGGAGGCGTCTGTTATCCGCAACTATCTGGATGTCTGCCTCGAGATGCCGTGGAACACCCGCACCGAGGAGCGGCTCGATGTGCGCGCCGCGCGCAAAGTGCTCGACGATGAGCATTTCGGCCTCGAAAAGGTCAAGGACCGCATCACGGAATATCTGGCCGTGCGCCAGCTCGCGCCCGATGTCAAGGGCGGCGTGCTGTGTCTGGTCGGCCCTCCGGGCACGGGTAAGACGAGCATCGCCATGAGCATTGCCCATGCCACGAACCGCAAGCTCTCGCGCATCTCCCTCGGCGGTGTGCACGATGAGGCGGAGATCCGCGGTCACCGCAAGACGTACGTCGGTGCGATGCCCGGCCGCATCATCAACGGTCTGACCATCGCCGGCAGCATGAACCCGGTCATGGTGCTCGATGAGATCGACAAGCTCGGCAGCGACTACCGCGGCGACCCGTCCTCGGCGCTGCTCGAAGTGCTCGACGCGGAGCAGAACGATCACTTCCGGGATAACTTCATGGAGATCCCGGTCGACCTGTCGGACGTGTTTTTCGTGCTCACGGCAAACACGCTCAACACCATCCCGCGCCCGCTGCTCGACCGCATGGAGGTCATTGAGCTCTCGAGCTATACCGATGAGGAAAAGCTCCAGATCGCAAAGCAGCATCTGCTGCCCAAGCAGCGCAAGAAGCACGGCCTCAAGCAGGCGCAGCTGCGCGTGAGCGACGATGCCATCCGTGAGATCGTCACGCTCTATACGCGCGAATCCGGCGTGCGTGTGCTTGAACGTAACCTTGCCGCCGTCTGCCGCAAGACCGCCAAGCGCATCGCGCTCGGTGAGTGCAAGAGCGTGCAGCTGCGCGCCGGCAGCGTGGCCAATTATCTCGGCCCTGCGCGCTACGAGCCGGAGCGTGTCTATGCGCAGGACGAGGTCGGCCTTGTGCGCGGCCTTGCGTGGACGTCCGTCGGCGGGGAAGTGCTCGATGTCGAAGTCGCCGTGCTCGACGGCACGGGCAAGCTTGAGTTGACCGGCAACCTCGGCAATGTCATGAAGGAGTCGGCGCAGGCCGCCGTCACCTATATCCGCAGCCGTGCACAGCTGCTCGGCATCGACCCGGAGTTTTATAAGAACAAGGATATCCACATTCACTTCCCGGAGGGCGCCGTGCCGAAGGACGGTCCGTCAGCCGGCATCACGATCTGCATCGCGGTCATCTCCGCGCTCACGAACACGCCCGTGCGCCGCGATCTTGCCATGACGGGTGAGATCACGCTGCGCGGCCGTATCCTGCCGATCGGCGGCCTGAAGGAAAAGACGATGGCTGCCATGCGCATCGGCATCACGACGGTCATCATCCCGCGTGAGAACGAAAAGGATCTGGAAGAGATCGACCCGACCGTGCGCAGCGCGCTCAAGTTCGTCACGACTGACCATGTGGATAAGATCCTCGACGTTGCGTTCGGCCGCCGGTTTGCCGCGGCCGTCAAGGCGGCGCATTCCGACGCGCACGCCGATACCGCGAACGTCAACCTGCGCCAGTGAGGTGAGCATATGCCGACCCTGAACCTGAATAAGGCGGAGTTTCTCAAGTCCGCCGTCAGCCCGTCCGGCTTTCTGACGGCTGACCTGCCGTGCATCGTCTTTGCCGGCAAGTCGAACGTCGGCAAGTCCTCGGTCATCAACCGGCTGCTCAACCGCAAAAATTTTGCCCGCGTCGGCTCGCAGCCCGGTAAGACCGTCCATGTCAATTACTTCTGCATCGACCGACGTGCGTACTTTGTCGACCTGCCGGGCTACGGCTATGCCAGCGTTGCCAAAACGGAGCGCGACCGCTGGGGTAAGCTCATGGAGGATTTCTTCGCTGACCCTGAGCGCATCACGCTCGGCATCATGATCGTCGACGCCCGCCACAAACCCACGGCGGATGATGAGACGATGGCTGCGTGGTTTCATTCCACCGGCTGCCCGATGGTCGTCGTGGCCAACAAGTGCGACAAGCTCAAAAAGTCGGAGATCGAGCCGAATCTCGCGCGCATCCGCGCCACGCTGCTGCTGCCGGATGACGCGGTGCTGCTGCCGTTTTCGGCGGAGAAGGGCACCGGGCGCGAGGCGCTGCTCGGAGAGATCCTGCGTGTCGTCGGGTGAATCAAAAACGCTGTGCAGAGCGTGCGATTGCGCGCTCTGCACTTGTTTTTTTGACGGGGACTTGCTATAATGCAATTTTGTAGGAATGGGAGGTGCGTGCGTGAACACACTGCAATCGATCTGGAACGGGCTCGACTGGTCATATCTGCTCAATATCGTGCTGTCGGTCGTTCCGGCGCTGCTGTGCATCACGTTTCACGAGGTATCGCACGGCTGGGTCGCGTATCGTCTCGGCGATCCGACGGCGAAGGACGCCGGGCGTCTCACGCTCAACCCGCTCAAACATATCGACATGATGGGTCTGCTGATGATGGTCGTGTTCAAGTTCGGCTGGGCGAAGCCCGTACCGGTGAACATGATGCGCTTTCGCAATCCCAAGCGCGGCATGGCGCTTACGGCGCTGGCCGGGCCGGCATCCAATGTGCTGCTCGCGCTGGTGTTTCTGTTTCTGTACGGCCTGCTGTACCGGGCGCTGTACTCAGTACAGTTTCTGCTGGACATGATCTGGCTGACGGCGTACATCAGTCTGGCACTGGCCATTTTCAACATCATCCCGGTCTCGCCGCTCGACGGGTCGAAGGTGCTCTTTGCGCTGCTGCCCGACGCGGCCTATGCAAAGCTCATGCGCTATGAGCGCTACGGGATGATCCTGCTGCTCGTGCTGGTCGCGAGCGGCGTGCTCGGCAAGCCGCTCACCACGGTGACGGAGGCCGTGTTTGACAAACTCTTTGTATTTGCGGAGTGGGGCTATGAACTTATCGGCATCTTCGGCTAAGCCGGGCGATCCAACTTATTTTCTCGAGGGCATCATCCATGACAAGAGCGAGATGGCGGATTTTGAAGGTCCGCTGAGCCTGATCCTGCTGTTGCTGTCGAAGAATAAGATTGAGATCCGCGACATCAAGATCTCGGACATCCTCGATCAGTATCTGGAGTACCTCAACGCCATGGAAAAGCTCGATCTCGAGATCGCGAGCGAGTTTGTGCAGATGGCGTCGTATCTGCTTTATATCAAGACGCGTATGCTCCTCACCGAGGAGAAGGAGGTCACGGAGCTTGAGCAGCTCATTGCCTCGCTCGAGCAGCTCAAGTGCAAGGATACGTATGCGGCGGTCAAGACCGTCACGCCGATGCTCGAGGCCGCGGCGCAGACCGGACTGCACTATCTGTCGCGCCCGCCGGAGCCGCTGCCGAAGGCGGCGGGGGAGTACCGCTACCGCATCGAGGAAGCCGATCTTCTGCGCGCGCTGCTGTCCGTTTTTACGCGCGGCGGCACAGCGTCGACGGATACGCTGCAGCTGGCAGCGCCCAAACGCATCATCTACAGTGTGCGTGATAAGTGCCGCACGCTCATTGACGAGCTGCGTGAGCGGGGGAGCATGCCGCTCAACGCGCTCTACGGTCAGTGCGCGAGCCGCAGCGAGATCGTGGCGACCTTTTTGTCCGTGCTCGAGCTGTGCAGTCTCGGCCACCTGATGCTCTCGGAGCAAAACGGCGAGTATGTCGCAAGCTTCACGGGCGGCACGACGGACGATATTCTGGAATCCATTGTTGAGTGAGAGTTTTTATGGAACACGATGAATTGCTTTCGGTCATTGAGGCCATCTTATTTGCAGCGGGTGATCCCGTGCCGGCGTCGCGCATCGCGCTCGTCACCGGCGAGCAGACGCAGACGATCATCTCGGCTGCCAAGGACCTTGCTGCGGCGTATGAGGAAAACCGCTGCGGCATGCGTCTGGTGCAGATGAACGATCTGCTGCAGCTTTGCTCCGCCCCGGAGTATGCCGACTACATCCGACGCACGCTCGAGCAGCGCAAGCCGCCCAAACTCTCGCAGCCGGCGCTGGAGGTGCTGGCGATCGTGGCATATTTTCAGCCGGTCACGCGCGCATATGTTGATCAGGTGCGCGGCGTGGACAGCGCCTACACGGTCACGACACTGCTGGAGCGCGGGCTCATTGAGTCCTGCGGCAAGCTCGATGCACCCGGCCGCCCGTCACTGTACCGTACGAGTGCGCTGTTTTTGCGCACCATGGGTATGCAGTCGCTCGACGAGCTGCCTGTGCTTCCGGATCTGTCGTCCGACGAGGGCGCGGAAAAGCTCGAGCAGGCCATCTCGGAGCTGCGCGGCCGCGGCGAACAGATGGAGCTGACCGACACGGAGGAAAAACCGACAGGGGAGTGATGCCGATTGACGGCCCTGTGGATCATCCTGGCGATCGCGCTGGCGCTGACGCTGCTGAATCTGCTGCCGGTCGGCGTGGATGCGGCGTACGCCGAGGGAGCGTTTTCCCTTGCGGCGCGCATCGGTCCGGCGCGGCTACACCTGCTGCCGAAGGCACCGGATGCAAAGCCCGGGAAGGCGAGACCCAAAAAACCGAAGAAGAAAAAAGAGAAGACAGAGTCTGCACCGCCGGACGCGCAGATGCTGTTCAATCTGGCGGAGCTCGGCTTGCAGGCACTCGATCGTCTGCGGCAGAAGCTGCACGTGCGGCTGCTGCGGCTGGTATTTGTGTCCGGTGCGCCAGACCCGTATGACACTGCTCTGGCGTTCGGCTGTGTCAACGCCGCGCTCGGCGCGCTCACGCCGCTGGCTGAGCGGACGCTGTGCATCGACGAGCGGGACATTCAGACCGGCGTGGATTTTGACGCCGAGCGTCCGCGCATCGACGCACGCATCGTCTGCACGATCCGCATCGGGCAGATCGTCGCCGTCGCGCTGATATTCGGCGTCGGATATCTGAAGCAAAAGCTGCAGGCAAAGAAGGCTCGCGCCGCGCGCGCAAAGACCGCGCCGGACACGCAGGAAAGGAAGGTCAGCAATGGATAATCAAATCAGCGCAGTCATGACTGCGACTATGAGCAAGATCAAGGAAATGGTGGACACGAACACCGTCGTCGGCGAACCGATCACGACGCCGGACGATATCACGCTCATTCCGCTCTCCCGCGTCAGCTTCGCCTTTGCCAGCGGCGGGTCGGAGTTCCCGATGAAGGAGAACAAAAACGGCGTCGGCTGCGGCAGCGGCGCAGGCATCAAGGTCGAGCCGATGGGCTTTCTGATCGTCAAGGACGGCAATGTGCGTATGCTCAACGTCATGCCGCCCGCCTCGAACACGTTCGACCGGCTCATCGACATGACCCCGCAGGTCTTTGACCGCATCGACCGGTTCATCGACCAGCGCAAGGCCGACAAAGCATAATTCGCGCCCGGAGCGCACACAATAAGCACCGCCCGAAACTTCAAAAGGGTGGTGCTTGTTTTGAAACGGACGATATTTACGCTCCTGTGCGCGCTCGCCATGCTCTTGCCGTGCGCGCCGCGCGCCTACGCTGCCGGGACGGATAATGCGGCACAGGCCGCCATCGTTGTGCATCCCGAGACCGGAACGGTGCTCTATGAAAAGAATGCAGATGCACGCCTCGGTATTGCCAGCACGACGAAGATCATGACGGCGCTCGTCGTGCTCGAGCACTGTGCGCTCGGGGAATCGGTCGAGATCCTGCCGGAATACACGGCGGTCGATGGCTCGTCGATGTATCTGCGCGCCGGAGAGACGTATACGGTCGAGGAGCTGCTCTACGGCATGATGCTCGTGTCCGGCAATGACGCCGCGCTCGCGCTCGCGTGCCACACGGCGGGCTCTGTGCAGGCATTTGCAGACATGATGAACGATAAGGCGCGTACGCTCGGCATGACCGGCAGCGCCTTTCAAAACCCCAACGGGCTCGATGCCGAGGGGCATTATTCCACGGCGCGCGACATGGCGGTGCTCACCTGTGCGGCTATGGCGAACGATACATTTTGTACCATCGCAGCTACCGAGCGCGCGACTATCGGAGGGCAAACGCTCGTCAATCATAACCGGCTGCTGCGCAGCTATGATGGCGCGATCGGCGTCAAGACCGGCTACACGAAGGCGTCCGGACGCACGCTTGTGTCCTGTGCACAGCGCGGCGCGACGCGCTTTGTCTGCGTGACGCTCTCGGATCCGGATGACTGGAATGATCACACGCGCCTGCTCGACTGGGCGTTTGAAAACTATGCGTATCGCGCCGTCGCCGGAGATACACCGGTCTATGCCGTTCCGGTGCTCTCCGGCACGGTGCAGGTCTGCGCGGTAACGCCGGAGCGGGAGACCTATCTGCTCCTGCACCCGGAGGACACGGTGACGCTCACGGCGGAGCTGCCGCGCTTTGCGTTTGCGCCGGTGCAGCAAGGGACGCGGGCGGGCACGCTCACGGCAGTGGGCCCGGCGGGGCAGAGCGTCACGGTGGCGCTGTGCTACCGTGATCCCGCAGCGCTTGACCCAAGCGTGAAGATCACGCCGCTCGCACGGCTCGGCCGCCTGTGGACGCGCGTCAGCCGGTATTTTTCCGCTTACTATCCTGAATTTTGAGGTGATGACCATGCAGCAGCGGCTGCAAAAGTGCATTTCCGAGGCGGGCGTTGCATCCCGCCGCGCGGCGGAGACAATGATCTCCGCAGGCCGTGTGACCGTCAACGGCTGCGTTGCACAGCTCGGCGCGCAGGCAGACCCGGAGACCGACGTCATCTGCATTGACGGCCGTCCACTGCCGTCCAAAGCGCCGAAGCGGTACATAATGCTCAATAAACCGCGCGGCTATGTCACGACGCTGCACGATGAGCACGGGCGCAAAACGGTGGCGGATCTCGTAGCATCATTGGGGGAGCGGCTGTATCCGGTCGGCCGGCTGGATCTGGATTCCGAGGGGCTGCTCATTTTGACGAATGACGGTGAGATCGCAAACTGCCTCATGCACCCGTCGCACGAGATCACCAAGACGTATGAGGTCGACGTTGCAGGCGGCGATCTTACAGCCGCAGCAGAGGTCATGCACGCCGTCACGGAGCTGGAGGGCTATCGCGTCCGCCCGGCGGAGGTGACGGTGCTCGCGCCTGACCGCCTGTCCGTCACGATCCATGAGGGACGCAACCGGCAGGTGCGC
>OLNX01001979.1_pt1 | contig 16228 bp, 18 predicted proteins | sample 1672611 | NCBI WGS metagenome assembly OLNX01 (sample SAMEA3136705, study PRJEB25190) | human gut metagenome | reverse complement strand
AGGAGGGTTTTCTATGAATAAGAAAACACAAAAAAAATATGTAGCTTTATTAACAATGTTAGCAATGGTTATTTGTACAATGTTTTGTACAAACACTGTTAAGGCAGACACTAACTTACCATGGGATGAATCTGAAGTAGTAGAAACATCCACATGTGTAGTTAATGGCGTAGAACGGAGTTTGATTATTCTTGACGATGCATCTGCATATTTAACAATAGGAGAATCCACCCCTCTCTTTATTTACATTGGTTTTAAATCAGCTAAGTTTGATCAATATGGAACAATTTGGTTGATAGATTCTCGTGATGATGCTATACGTTGGTGGAATTATGACTTATCTCCTACTAATCGTATCTTTCATGCGATTGATAAGCCAACTGCAGAAAACCCAGATGCTTTTGTTGATGACGTTGAATCATTCATACTTGATGAAAATAACAAATTCATTGTTGGATACAAAACTTTTTCTGGTCAAACTTATCCAATATTGACATTGGATGAGATGAAAGAAATTTTAAAAGATTCATCATCGACACCAACACCTACACCAACACCTACACCATCAAACATTCCTACCCCTACTCCAACTATTCCTGCAACTACTCCTAATGTTCCTACTCCTCCTGCGCCAACAGTTAGCCCTGTTGCTACTCCCCCAACCACAAGTACTCCTGCTGTTACCCCAAAAACAACCGTAGCACCAAAAGTATCTGTGAAGAAGAAAGCCGGTTATAACTGTCTTTCTCTGGGAAGTAAAATTACAAGTAAGTATAAACTTACTAAAGGAAAACTCACTTGGAAAGGAAGTAGTAAGAGTAAGAAATACTCTGGAATTAAATCAGCTGCCTTCATAAAGAAGAGTGGTAACCTTGTCTTTATGACTAAAAAAGGTAAAGTATACACCTTATCTCCTAAAGGTAAGAAAAAGTGTATCGTTAAGAAGAAGGCCAAAAAACTTATCTTAAAAAATAAGTTTGCAGTAAAGGTTAAGGTAGGTAAGAAGTTTATTAACATAGCTAATAAGTAAAAATTTAAATGCTAAATCCTAGGAGAGGAAATGATTTTATTGTTTCCTCTCCTTTATACGTTAAAGATAAATTATGTCATACATATGTAGATAAATTAAGCGCTTTGTGATATTATTAATATAATTAAAAGAATGGGAGGGGTAAAATGGATTTAAATAAGAGTAAAATTAGATTAAAAAGTCAAGAAGAGATTGACAAGAAGCTACAGGAATTTAGTGGTCGGGAACATTTATATACAATTGCGCTTTTTGATATTCTTGGTTTTTCTAATTTTGTACAGAAAAATGGTACAGATACAATCATGGAATTGTATACGAAACTATTGGATTTGATAAATAAACGGGCATCATCATATGACAATGTAGATGATTTTGAAGTGAGTGTTGCACCTGTTTCAACATCGTCAGATTGGAAAAATAATCATTTGGCGGCTGATGCTAATGGATATGTACAGGTTTGCCATTTTAGTGATACATTTTTGATTTATGTCAATTATGAATTCGTTAAACAGCCATGGCTATTAGCGGATCAAATAAAAGAAGAATTTCCTTTGCTGATAGGAGAAGAGGGAAACCCAGTTCCGGTTGAGTTTTTTATCAATCATCATATCTATATATCTTTTTTGCAGTTATGTATGGATTTTTTTTGTCAGTCAATTATTGAGGGGATACCATTGAGAGGTTGTATTTCTACTGGTATTGCAATGATGGACCGATATAAGTCAATTTATTTCGGAAATCCCTTAGTAGAGGCTGCAAGAGGTGAGCCTGCGCAAAATGCGCTTGGTGTTGCTTTTGGAAAGAGTTTTAAGAATTACCATCCTATATATAATAAATATTATATTCCGCATTTGGGACATATTAAAGAAAATGATAGTAAAAATGTTTTTTTAAGTCCTATGATGTTAGATTGGGCGAGATATTGGAGGACATCACCAAATTATAAGAATAAATCAGTTATTGAATATATTAATAGAATGAACACCCAGACTGAATTTGCTTCCTATTATGAAAACGCTATCAAATTTTATGATTTTTCAGAAAAACATGAAGATTGGGTAAATCAGATTAATAGAAAAAATATGGGAGACATTCTAGATTATTATAAGAGGGTTAAACAGTGGTATAATTCAGTGATATAAAGGAGGTGCTAATATGTCACTAGCGAAGATAAAAAAATTTACAGATAATAGGCTGATAATGAATGATGCTATGGATGAACTCCTTTCAAAACTGGATGTGGCTATAGATGATATGGAACAGGGAAGAGTTCAGCCAATTGATGATGCATGGAAAGAAATCGATAGAATATAGGGGAGGGGGGGGAGATAGACAAAAGATATAATGTTGTAATTGCCGAGAGTGGTAAAATTGATATCATTAAGAAGTCCAACTCTATGCAGCCGTAATTTTTTTACGGCTGCATATTGTAAAATGATTCAAAATTGAGTATACTATTATTAGAATATCCGCAGAGAATGTTTGAAAGGATGGTATATTTTATGCTAAAAAAATTTGCACTAAGTAATTATAAGAATTTTAGGGATGAAATAAAAATAGATTTTGAGAACATTGCAGGTTATCAGTTTAGTACGGATTGTATTTCAGATAATATAATTACTAAGATGCTTATTTATGGAAAAAATGCAACCGGTAAAACCAATTTGGGAAAAGCGCTTATCGATATCGTTTATTTGATGATTGTTGAATCGGTATATGTCGAAAATTCCATGATGCTTAATGCAGATTCGTCGGAAGATTATGCCAAATTTTCTTATACATTTGGATTTGGTGATGACGAAATCGTTTATCAATATACACGCTTTTCAAATCGAGAACTTCGAGATGAAGAACTTATTATAAATGGAATTTCTGTATTTAAGTGTGACTTCCTTAGAGGAGAGTATGAGTTTATTAACTTAAAATATATTGATGCGGAAACTGCAAATGTAGAGCGGTATTTACAGTCGTTAGAAGTAGAGGAAACAGTAGAAGAGAATAGAAAAGCTAGATTACCATTCCTTAAATGGTTAATTGGTAATGTGGCATTAAAAAACGATTCGGTATTAAATCGTTTAATAAATTATGTTAGAGGAATGATGATGATTACCATTGGAAATGGAATGTCATATCGTTCACGAAGAATGAATGATGGTTTCTTTGAGTATTTGGAGGATTCAGAGAATTTAAATGATTTGGAAGAATTTTTTAATGAAATGGGGATAGAGTGTAAGCTTGCATTAAAAAAACTGCCGGATGAACATAACGAACTCTATTTTGCCCATGAGAAATTAATTCCTTTTTTGAGTAATGCATCAAGTGGAACCTTAGCGCTGCTTACTTTATATCGTAGGCTTATCTTTCGCGTAAAAGAAGCTTCATTAGTATATCTGGATGAGTTTGATGCCTTTTATCATTATGAAATGGCTCAGAATGTGATACAATTTCTTAAGAAAAAATATCCACGCTGCCAGATTATTATGACATCACATAATACAAATTTGATGACGAATCGCTTAATGAGACCGGATTGTTTGTTTATCTTGTCAAGCAGTGGAACTTTGACATCGTTGTGCAATGCGACACAGCGTGAACTAAGAGAGGGCCATAATCTTGAAAAGATGTATATCAGTGGGGAGTTTGAGAAATATGAGTAAATACAAAGTGCAAGAGAGAAAACGAAATCAGACATTGTTGATTGTAGAAGGAAATCATGAGAAAAATGAATTGTTTTGGCTTATTTTTAAATGTTTTCCGGAAGTAGACATTGATTTCAATAATGTCTGGATATATGGCACCAATATTTATATGCTTTACGAAGATATTGTAAACATGTATGGACATGATTGGGTTGAAGAAGAAATAGATGTTGATTTGCCATTTGTAATCAGCAAGAAAAAGACACCAGATAACGTGCGATATAAAAATGATTTTACGAAAATATTGCTGGTATTTGATTATGAAAGACACGATACAAATTTTTCGGAAAGAAAAATTATGCAGATGCAACGCAAATTTTCTGATGTGACTGATATGGGACAATTGTACATAAATTATCCCATGATAGAATCATATCAACACTTAGTTTCGATTCCGGATATAAATTATGAGGGCAGAAAAGTACCTGTTTCTTTGCAGCCGGGAAGTAAATATAAGGAACTTGTTAGGAAAGAGTCTATCATTCAAAAAATTGTGGAATTTCCACATAGATTAGATGATTTACTGAAAAAGCATTATGGAATAGGCGATAAAGAAATTCGCCAAAGGTGTTGTGATAGTGTTCTTGCATTAACGGACAAAGATTGTATAGAAGAAAGCTTAGAGAAAATTCTGCAAAATATTATACCATATGACAAAGCTAAAACATTAAAATTTCAGTTAAAGGACTGGATAAACAAAGCTGAGTACGCAAATACCAAAAAGACATATTGGCAGTATATGAGGAATCTTTTCGCTAAAATTATTTATCATAATATTTGTAAAGCAAACCTTATTTTGCGAGATACATATAACATACAACCGGAACAATATAAGGAATGTTTTGAAAGTATTGATTTAGTAGCAGTCTTGGAAAAACAAAATGCGTTAAGCAGTATAGATTCCGGATTCATATGGGTTTTAAACACATGTATTTTTGTTGTGGCGGACTATAATTTTGCATTATTACAGAAACAAAACAATTTGTAAGTGGTAAACAAAGGAGGACAAAATGGGTTCAGATTGTACAGTACCAATTGATGATGGCTTACTTAACATTCGAGTTGGCGCGATTATTTGCAGAGGAAATGAATTTCTAATGATGGAAAATGATAAAGACCCTTTTCTATATTCCGTTGGCGGCCGTGTAAAATTTGGAGAGACAGCGCAAGAGGCAATTGTGCGGGAAGTGCTTGAGGAAACAGGGACACAGATGGAAATTGACAGGTTGGGATTTGTTCATGAAAATTATTTTTATCTGGACGAGCCGGGCAGAGAGAATCAAGTAGTTTATGAAATTTCGTTCTATTTTTATATGAAAATGCCAGAAGATTTTTCTCCGGTTTGCGAGAGTTTTACGGGGAGCAATCACAAAGAACGATTGGTGTGGCTGACGATGGATGGTGATGAGAAAATTTATCCTGAATTTTTCCGGACGGAATTAAAACAGCCATGTGGCTTTGTAAAGCATATGTGCACGGACGACAGAAGATAAATTATTTTTTTGCCTCTAATTTTCCGGTTGACGCTTTTTTGTGAAAAAAGTAAAATAGATTTGTAATTTAATTACGGAATAGGAGGACTAAGAAACATGAAAATTGGTATTTTAGGATATGGTAACCTTGGACGAGGCGTGGAATGTGCAATTAAGCAGAATCCGGATATGGAGCTCGCTGCGGTATTTACGAGACGTGCGCCGGAGACAGTATCCATTTTGACAGAGGGAGCAGCTGTTTGTTCTGTTGATGATGTAGAGCAGTGGAAGGATAAGATTGATGTTATGATTCTCTGCGGCGGAAGTGCTACGGATTTGCCGGAGCAGACACCAAAATATGCAAAGATGTTTAATGTCGTAGACAGTTTTGATACACACGCAAGAATCCCGGAGCATTTTGAAAATGTTGATAAGTCTGCAAAAGAAAGCGGACATGTTGGTATTATTTCCGTGGGCTGGGATCCGGGAATGTTTTCTTTGAATCGTATGTATGCGAATGCCATTTTGCCGGAGGGACGTGATTACACATTCTGGGGCAAAGGAGTTAGTCAGGGACATTCGGATGCAATCCGCCGCGTGGAAGGTGTAAAAGACGGCAAACAGTATACAATTCCGGTAGAGGCTGCATTGGAGGCTGTGAGAAATGGTGAAAATCCGGAACTTACAACCAGACAGAAACATACCAGAGAGTGTTTTGTTGTATTAGAGGATGGTGCGGATGCCGCAAAGGTAGAGGAAACTATTAAAAATATGCCGAATTATTTCTCAGATTATGACACGACGGTTCATTTTATCAGTGAGGAAGAATTGAAAGCAAACCACAGTGGTATTCCACATGGAGGATTTGTAATTCGTTCCGGAAAAACAGGCTGGAATCAGGAAAATAGTCACGTAATTGAATATAGCTTGAAACTTGATTCAAATCCGGAATTTACTTCCTGCGTTATCGTGGCTTATGCGCGGGCAGCATATCGTCTGTACAAAGAAGGACAGAACGGATGCAAGACAGTATTCGATATTGCTCCGGCTTATTTAAGTGCCAAAGATGGAGCAGAACTTCGCAAAAATCTGTTGTAAAAAATGTGTATTGCTAGAAATTAATCATAATAATTACCCCCGGTTTCATGATAAGAATCCGGGGGTTGATTTTATAAAATGATAGATAAACAGATACCAACAGCAACAACACCTACCATGATAAGTGCGGCTATGCGGTGTCCCATCCGGCGGCTTTTGACGCTGCTGTCCGAAAGAGACATTTGTTTGATTATTTCAACGGCTTTTTCTACATTTTTCTCATCGACATAAATTTCAAATACTGGTTTTGCCATCCGGGCTGTGATGGATGTTTCGATGATTTCATGTTTTTTAGCAAAAATGTGATTGGCTTCGAGTTCGGAAATAATCTGGTCTGCTTCTAAAAAGTTTTCTGCAAGATAAATTTTAGTCATAGCTGTCTACCCCCTTTTTCTTTTTTATATGTGCTTAAAAAAGCATTTTCGATTATAGGCTAATGTTCTAATAGGACAATGCCTTCATCTACAGAAATAATAGGAAATACATTTTCTTCAAAATCATGTGCATTTGCGGTTATTAAATAATCTACGCTATTATGTTTTGCTGTAGTATATTGAACACAATCTTCAAAATCCTTCCATTTTTTAAAAAACGCGGTTTCAATATCCTTATCTGTTACAGAAAGTATACTCACTAATTTAAAAATATTTTCCATAATAGTGTATGTTTTATCAATATCATGCGTCAGTTTCCGTATAATATAGAATAAGTCTGTAACAGCAGATGCGGTTATAACAGCGAGAACATCCTTTTCAAGAATCAGTGAAAAAAGTTTTTTCACCTTTTCGCAATTAGGCCGTTTAAAAACCATATCCAGTAATATGTTAGTATCAATTAACAAGGTCATATTTTTCTGTAATCCTTTCCTCGTGATATTGTTTGGCAGTTTTCCCTGTATCCGGTAAAACACCAACAATATTATTAAAAATATCCTCAATCGGTTCCGTGGCTTTTTTTCGCTCTTCGTGTTGTGAACTAATAAATCTCACATAACTATATATGATTTCTACTTCATTTTCCGGTAAATCATTCAAGAGATTAATGGTTTTTTCTAAGGTTGACATATCCATCACTCCTTTCAAATCATTCATTGTTATAATAACATCATACCATAACACATGTGAAATGCAAGGCTTAATTGGTTATAATAACACAAAAAACTGGGCAATCTAAAAATAAAAACGGAGGACAGCAAAATGAATCAAAAGGATAATTTTAAAAGCGCTCTTCCGATGGCTGCACTGGATGAAATCCCACAGCCGTCAGAGAATGCAAAAGAAATTGTTGGACTTGTGAAAGCGCAGGGCAAAGTAACCGGCTATAAGCTTTCGGATGGACAAATGGTAAGTAAGAGTGAAGGAGTCGCTATGGCAAAAGCAGGCGATATTCAGGGCGTGGGCGTAGCGCACCGCGGTGATACAGAGTATTTAAAGGCACTTCCGGATGGAAAGGAGACGAATAATCTCAGCAGCCTGCCAACTGTGCGGTGACAAGTTCAAGGACAAGGAAAATCAAATTATATTTTGTAAAACATGCAATATAATTTTTTGAATTTGCAGCGCTGTTTTTTTTGTAGTATTCAAGAGAAATCATACTTGCCATAGAAGCAATTAAAGTTCCTAAGCCGCCAATATTTACTCCGATTAAAAGGGCGGTACTATTTTGGGTAAATTTAGATAACAAGATGGCGGCAGGGACGTTGCTTACAATCTGGCTGACGAGGATGCCGCCACCAATTTCCCTTCCGGAAATAATGTGGGATAAAAAACTGTTTATCCATGGAATCTGTGCAATATCCCCAACAAGGATAAAAAGGCAGACAAATTTGATTAATAAGTTAAAGTTAATAGTTCGAAATGTTTTTTTGTCGAAAAGAAAAAGGCTGGCAAGAACTAGAATAAAGGTCACATAATGGGGAACAATTCGAAAGATGTTCAAAAGGCACAAAATAAATAATAAAATAAAAACAAGGCTCCAAAATCTTTTGTACTTAAGAGATTTTGAAAAGCTATTTTCTTCATCGACTGTTATTGCTATTTTTTCCTTTTTAAAATTAAAAAAAATGAGAGCCAGTAAAAAAAGAAAGGCGACGATTCCGTAAGGAAGTATGGCAGCGTAAAAAGAGCCAAGTGTCATTTGGTAAGTTTGGAATAAATAAACATTTTGTGGGTTGCCGATTGGCGTCATCATACTGCCCATATTGGCTGCAATTGTTTCTAACACAAGAAGTTTAATTAACAAATCATTGCGGTTTAATCGGTTTAGAATGCCAATGGAAAAAGGAACGAGCACGATGAGTGCAACGTCATTTGTTAAAAGCATACTAAGAAAAAAACATGCGCCAATAAGAAAGAGAGCAAGTTTAGATGTGTTACCTGTTTTATTTAAGAAAAATGTTGTGAAATTGTCAATATAACCCAACTTGGTTATACCGGCGACAACGCCCATCAGACTGAAAAGTAAGCCAAGTGTTTCAAAATTAATTTGTCCAATTGTATATTGATAAAAAATTTCCATAGTGTAATACCTCTTTATAATAATCCAATTATGTATCGGCTAACTTCGGAAAAAAATAAAGTGATTAAAATTATTTGATTCTTGGTTGACAAATGTATACCTATCAAGTACTATAAAGACAAGGTATACAAATGATTACCAAAAGAAAAGGAGGTTACTTATGGGGGAAATTCATTTATCGGATGCAGAATGGGAGATTATGAATTGTCTGTGGAACAAACCGAATCAAAAAATCAGCGAAATTGTTATTGCGTTAAGTGAAAAGAAGGTGTGGGATAAACACACGGTGATAACACTTTTGAACCGGATGGAGAAAAAGGGAGCAGTGTCATTTGAGAGAAATGGCCGCGCCAAAGAGTATTATCCGTTAATTTCACAAAAAGAAACTGTAAAGCAGGAGACAGAGCAGTTTTTTGAGCGTGTTTGTCAGGGCAGTTTACGATTAATGGTTAATTCTTTTCTTAGTAGCAAGGCGGTTAAGAAAGAAGATTTGGATGAGTTATATCGTATGTTAGATGAAGCAAGAGAGGGGAAAGAATAATGTTTGAATTTATGTTGGAATGTCATCTTTTGATGCTTTTTCTGATTTTGTTACGGGCTTTGTTTGGCTCCTTTCTTTCCGCAAAAATGCGTTACGCTTTGTGGTTATTTATCCCGCTTCGTTTTTTGCCGTTTGGGTTGTTATTTGAAGCAGGAAAGCAGACTGTTTTGGTAAATCTGATTGGGAAAATACTAGCTATGCTGCCGCAGGTTTCCTTTGCCCGGTTTGACGCTTCTGCTATCCGTATTCCGGTCTGGTTCATGACTGTGTGGACGGTGGGAAGTGTACTTGTGCTTGTTTGGCAGTGGTTCGTAAATTTTCGCTTTGAAAAGAAATTATATGAAGAAAGAGAAAAACTTCCGCAGGATACGGCAGCTTACCCGGTCTATCTGGTAAATGATATTGCATCGTCCTGTGCATTTAAAATACATGGCGAAAAAGCGATTTATGTAGGGCGGAAGGCAGCCAATGATTTGGAAGTTTTTCAGACGGTTATCAAACATGAAACCAGTCATTTGGATTCTGGGGATTTGTTTTTTGGAAAAGTTCGAATGCTTTTGACAGCGGTCTTCTTTTTTAGCCCGATTGCCTGGCTGGCAGCCGTATTATCAAAAAGGGACTGTGAGATGGCGTGCGACGAGCGGACAATTAATCGCATGGGAATTGCAAAAGAAGAATACGGAAAAATCTTGCTGGATTTGACAGTGGAAAGATTAAATACAGACGTATTATTCTGCCATGCAGTTATGATTTCACCTTCCTCTTATGGGTTAAAGGCTCGAATTAGAAATGTTTTGTCAAAGCAGAGAAACAAAAAAGGACAGATTCTGATGGGAATTCTGGTTGTGCTGTTTTGCGCTGGAACATGTTTTTATGAAATTCCATTTTTACATAATATGAATCAGGAAGAAACAATTCGGCAGTACGTTTTTTATTGTAACCAGGAATACTTTTTGGGTCTGAAAAAAATATGTGTACCGGAAAAGATGGATTATTTTTTTCATCCTAAAGTTACCGGAAAAATTGTTTCCCTTAACAAAACGAGTGAGAATTCAGAAGAGGTATTGTACCAGGTTGTGACAGAAGACAAAAAAGGCTGCAAAAGGAAACAGTCCATTTGCCTAGTGCAAAGAGAGCAGTGGAAAGTAAAGCCGTGGTCAGAAGCGAACGTCCCTTTTCAATATGATGTTGTTAAGAATAAGATTCGCATTAAAGCCTATATTGGCAAGGAAGATGTAGTTTCTGTGCCAGAGAAGATAGAGGGAAAAACAGTCAACGAAATTCAGACGGGGGCATTTAAGAATTGTAATGTGAAAAAAATTACGATTCCTGCCTCGGTAGAAACAATTAGCTCTATGGCATTTTTTAACTTGCCGGACTGCGAGGAGATTACAATTGGAAATAAAATGGCTCTCAAATCCGATGACATTTTCAAAAGATGTCCCAAAATAAAAGAGGTCAACACGAAAGGAAAGGGAACGATTGTCTGGTTTATTGGAAATAGTTTGATTGAAGATGGAAACCTGGATACCTATTTTCAGGATATCTGTGACCAGAAAAAAGAGCCGGTGATTCATTACACAAATACAGGAAGCGGTTACATGGTAATGGACCATTTGAATGATTTTCAAAAGGATTTGCCGGAAACGGCATATCTGACAGCAGATGTAATTCTTATCCAGCCACTTCACGATTATGAGGCAATGATGGTTTCCACTCTTTCTGATAAATGCCGCAAAGATGCAAAAATTTATTCGCTTGGAACCATTTACACGAGATATAGAAATTACTGCAAATTTAAAAATGATTTTTCAAAACCGCTTGCTGGGTTTACACCGGGTGGTGATTTGTGTGATGATCTTGTCCAGAGAAAGATACTCAAGCACTATGATATTCAGTCAATGGATGAAGTTCATCCAACATACTTAAATGGATTTATTTCCGGAGCGAGTATTTACAAGGAACTTTTCCATGGAAAGGTTTTGGATATTGATTACAAAAAAATGAGTTATGCGCTTGATTCTTTCATCCCCGGCAAGACCGATAAAGAGCGGGAAGAAAAAATGAAAGAGATTTTGGATGCCGCACAGAAATTTGATGTGAAGGAATATCAAAAGAGCGGGCGTGGATATTATGGGTATTCGGAGAAGATAAAAAGAGGGGCGTAATTAAATTAGGAACATATAATTTGTTTTAAAGGAGGAAAGATATGGTAGCAATATTGACAAGTTCTTTGGGAGGCTCTCATAAAGTAAACGGCAAGCGTATTCCGACTTGTTTGCAAAATGAAAATGGTTTGTTAGACCAAATTAAAAAATATTGGAAGCCTATGTCCAAAGTTCTCATTATAAGTGCCGGACCCAATGATTTTATACGAAATGATAATATTTTGTTCTGTCAACGGGAAGCTTTCGTAATGAGTGGATTAGATGCGAAGTTTTTTGATATATGTGATGCACGTAATGAGGAGATGGCACAAAATATAAGTGAATATGATGTGATAATACTGGCAGGTGGACATGTTCCCACCCAGAATAAGTTTTTTAAAAAAATTAGGTTGAAACAGAACTTGGAAAACTTTCAAGGAATGCTGATTGCATGGAGTGCTGGCTCTATGAATTGTGCGGCTGTTGTTTATGCACAGCCTGAGTTAGAGGGCGAGGCTGTTAGTAAAGAGTATAAAAGATTTATGGAGGGGCTTGGAATTACCAATAAAATGATAATACCTCATTATCAAGATGTAAAGAATGACATTGTGGATGGGCTCCGGGTGATGGAAGATATTACTTATCCGAATAGTATGGGCAAAGAATTTCTTGCTTTAAATGATGGCAGTTTTCTTGTGTCAGTGGATGGCGAGGAAAGTGTATATGGCGAAGCCTTCATAATAAAAGATGGAAAGCAATTACGTTTTACTTAATACTTCGAATCAACTTTGTGGAAACAAAAGAGCAAATCGAGGGTGACAAGAACAAAGAAATCAAGTATACTTATGGTAAACAGGGAAATCTCGTTCAGGTAAAAAAGCAGTCTGGAAAATGAAAAAGCACAGTATGTCCAGTATGTTTATGACGAGCAGGGCAACAAGGTGCGCCGGTTTACCGGCATGACCGGTCCTTTGACGGTAACGGTAGCGGCAGTTGAAAATGCCAAAGACGATGCCGGTAAGGATACCTTTACCTATGGTGGTAAAACGTATGCCGTTTTGGTAACCGGGAAAAAGAAATCCGATACCATCCGGGAAACAAAGTATGTGTATGACACGAAAAACCGTTTGATTTCTTATACTGACCCGGAAGGAAGAACGGAAACGTATACTTACGACTGCAACAGCAACTTGACGAAAACCGTAGATAAAAACGGAAATACTTTGAAAAACACATATGATAACCAAAACCGGCTGACCGAGAGGACAGCAAAGGAGAAAAAGACCGGAAAAGAAACTGTACATACTTACCGTTACAACGCCTATGGAGATGTGACAGTACAGGATGATACACAGTTTGTGTATGGCGATGTATCCGGACAGGTCACAAAAGAAACGACCAAACTGACAAAAAATAAGGATGTCGTAAAGAATTATACCTATGACAGTAATGGGAACAAATCCACTTTTTCCGTAAAAGCAGGGGAGGATACCAAACTTTCTTTGTCGTATGAGTATGATGGCAGTTCCCGACTGATTTCCGTCAAAGACAGCGAAGGAAAACAGGCTGTTTCTTATGCCTATGATATGCTTGGCCGTATTACCAGAGAAACAAAAACAGGAAGGGAAGATATTTCCTACACCTATGACGCCAACAATAACCGGAAACAGATGACAATCGGAAACAAGACAACCGCTTATCAGTACAACAAAAACGACGAACTGCTCCGCACGGATACGCTGCATACCGACACGGAGAAGAACGATGTGGTGATTTACAAAAATGATAAGAACGGAAACCAGCTTGCTACCGTGAACCGCTCTGAAATTCCGGCAGAAGCAAAGGATACGTCTTACATCGATGTCGATGTGACGCTGGGAGACAATCAATTGAACGATAACGTAGTAAACCATTATAATGCTTTGAATCAGCTGACCGAGACGCTTACGAAAAACTATAAAGTAAGCTTTACTTATGATGCCGAAGGACTTCGTACCGGTAAGACGGTAAACGGAGAAAAAACAATTTATGTCTGGGACGGAGACCAGGTGGTAATGGAACTGTCAAAGGGAGGAGCCGTACAGAAACGTTACATCCGTGGAAATGATTTAGTGTATGCCGATAAAGGAGAGAATACGGAGAAAACGTATTATGTCACAGACATGCACGGCAATGTAGTGCAGCTTTTGGATGAATCCGGAAATGTCACAAAGACATATGAGTATGATTCCTTTGGAAACGAAGTAAAACCGGAGAAAAAGGATGAGAACCCGTACCGTTATTGTGGGGAATACTACGATAAAGAGACGAAGGAAGTCTATCTGCGGGCAAGATACTATGAGCCAAGTGTAGGTAGATTTATTACGAGAGATACTTATACTGGGGAAAGTGATGAACCGCTGAGTCTGCATTTGTATACATACTGTGAGAATGATGGGGTGAATGCATGGGATCCGAGTGGGCATTATAAAATTAAGATGAAGCATATAAATGGAATGAAATGGAAGAAAAATTGGAAGGGAAGGAAATGGACTAAAAAGAATATTAGCATGATGAATGCTCTTTTAAAAAAATATGGTATTAAGAAGAAGAGTATTGCATTGATGATGGCAACCTGTGATCAAGAGAGTGGTCAGGGAAGAATTATGCAAGAAGAGGGAGATGATAATTATTGTAGGAGTCATGGATATACAGTATATACTAAAGGTGCAGGATATATCCAAATTACAGGAAATGATCAACTTGATTTTTTGTCATATATAGGAGTTAAACCTAAGACAAATAGGACAGAGCAGATTTCAAAAAAATATGCATGGGAGGCTGCATGTTGGGAATGGGGGATTTGTCAAAAAGGTGGTCATAGTATGAATAAATATGTTAGTGATCATGGGAAAAGTATATCGGTTTTTTTGATTACTCAGTATTATATTAATGGATGGCCTTATAGTAAAGGTGATAAAAAATATGAACAATTTAATTCTGATATGACTTCATTACGAAAGAAGACAAAGAAATTTTCTTATAATAGGAAAAAGATAGTAGTTGATAATATGAAATATAGGGCACCAAGTAGATGGAGCGAGAGAAGTAAATCTTATGAAAAAGCTATGAAAGTGTTCTATGGTAAATGATGTGATAAATTTATTTACCATTGAGATAGGATGTGATATGTTTGAATATGAAAAGAAAATGGTTATATATTATTTTTAGTTGTGTATTTTTGGGCTTTTTGTTATTTGTTGTTAATATTTTTACGACGGAAAGGAAAAAGGAAAAAAATACTGAATTTCCAGTAATTTATAATGTCGAATATATGGAGTACAAGGAAGAACAATGGGACAGATTCAAAATTTATGTGCCATATGTGGAGAATCTAGGAAACCAAGATTTAGAAAAGACTATAAATAATGTTTTAAAACAGGAAGCGGTAACATGGTTGATGAATGATAATATATTTTCGAAAGGTCATAAGTCAGAGAAACCACGTGTGATATGTCAATCTAAGCAAATATTATCAATTGAATTGCCCTATAGAAGTGTTGGTGGCAGATTCATATCGTTTGTAAATCATTATATTACAATTGATATGCAAACTGGAAGAAAAATTACATATAGTGAATTGATAGAAAATGAAGGTAAATTGATTGATTTGTTAAGAGATGGAAAGTCAATTTTCTCTGATGGTACAATATATGATAATAATCAGAATGAGTCAGATCTATATATAAGAAAAAAAATGAAGGAAATGTCAAAAGATGATATAAAAGAACTTTTAGAACAGTGCAAAATGTCACAAGAGGATATTTTATTATATGATGAGGGGAAAGGAAAAACTACTGTTGAGACACGTGCGGATTTTTATATATCAGAAAATGCTTTTAGTATTACATATGTAGAGGGAACATGCCGTTACTATGTATCCATTGGATTAGAGATATTAAAGAAAGAAGGGGTAATTAATATGGCTTATTTTAGTTAAATTGCAATTATTACAGATTATTAGGCAGAAGTATCGTTCCTCTAAGTCGTGATACTACCCAGGAGTTTGACAGGTGAATATCGAAAAAATTACAAAAGTGTCCCCTCATTCTGCAAAAATCGACTTGAGTATTGCAATTGTTGTGTTTATTGTAAAATATAATTACCGAAAGTTGCAAATGAGAATTGGAGAATGTTGCAAAACATTCGTTAAAAACTCTCAGGAACGGTGTAGCGCCTGAGTGGTAGCCACCAAGTATGAGTTTTCCAATGAAAAGATCCATTGCAGACATATCCAAAAACCATTAACCTTGTTTTTGTTGTAGCAAACAAATAAAGACAAGGAGGAAAGGAGAATGTCAACTACAATGGATCAGATACATCATATCAGAGATATGTTCTATCAACAAGATAAGAACATTTCTGAAATCGCATCTGAGACCGGTCTTAACTGGAAAACGGTCAAAAAATATGTGGATATGGAGGACTTCAATAGTCCGCCACCCATACCAGCATCATCAGAGATTCATGAATCCAAACTGGACCCGTTCAAACCTCTGATTGATGAATGGCTGCTGGCAGACAAGCTTGCACCTCGAAAGCAGCGGCATACAGCCAAAAGAGTCTATAAACGCCTTAAAGATGAGGCAGATGGCTTTGAATGCAGTTACAGGCTTGTCGCTTTATACGTCAAACAGAAGCCTGCAAATAAAAAGTCAAGGCTAAATTGAAGAACATTGAAAATT
>OLNX01001977.1_pt1 | contig 16251 bp, 14 predicted proteins | sample 1672611 | NCBI WGS metagenome assembly OLNX01 (sample SAMEA3136705, study PRJEB25190) | human gut metagenome | reverse complement strand
AGACAGGCTGCGCCGCCGCCATCGACCTGGGCACCACCACCACGGCGCTGCGGCTGTACGACCTGGCCACCGGCCACGCCCTGGCCACCTGCGCCGACTGGACGGCTCTGGCCCCCTACGGCGCGGATGTCATCACACGCATCCAGTATACCATCGACCACCAGGACGGGCTCACCCGCCTGTCCTCCCTGCTCCGCCAGCAGCTGAAGGCCCTGCTCACCCGGGCACTCTCCCAGGCCGGGCGGCAGCCCGCCGAGCTGAAGCGCACCGTGACCGCCGGCAACACCGTCATGCAGAGTCTGCTCGCCGGTGTATCCGTCCGCCCGCTGGCCGTCGCCCCCTTCTGCCCGGAGACCTTCTTCCGTCAGAGCTCCGGCCTCACGCTGCTGGACGCGCCGCTGTACTGCGTCCCCTGCGCGGCGGGCTTCGTGGGCGGCGATATCACCGCCGGCCTGCTGGCCTCCGGCCTTGCCCGACGCGCGGGCCATTTCCTGTTTCTGGACATCGGCACCAACGGCGAGATGGCCCTGGGCGGCATGGATGGCTTCACCTGCTGCGCCGTGGCCGCCGGCCCCGCCTTCGAGGGCGCGGGCATCGCCTGCGGTATGCTGGGCGTGGACGGTGCGGTCAGCCGCGTCCGGTACAGCGACGCCTTCAAGATGAACGTCATCGGCGGCGGCGAGGCAGTCGGTCTCTGCGGCTCTGGTCTCATCGACCTGACGGCCCTCCTGCTGCGCCTGGGCGTCATTGACGAAGGCGGCCGTCTCCTACCGCCGGAAGACGCGCCTGAGGCGTTCCGCCGCTATTTGACCCGTGACGAAAACGGCTGCGGCGTCTTCCACTTGACCGACCGGGTGTATCTCACCGCCGCTGATGTCCGGGCGCTGCAGCTGGCCAAGGCAGCGGTGGCCGCCGGCGTGCAGATACTGCTGGCGCAGCAGGGGCTGACCCTTTCCGCGCTGGACGGTCTGTACCTATCCGGCGGCTTCGGGATGTACCTTGACCCCGCCAGCGCCGCGGCCATCGGTATGCTCCCCCGTCTCCCCGCCGCCAAGCTCCACAGCGTAGGCAACGCCGCCCTCTCCGGCGCGGCACAGCTGGCCCTGCGGGGTGATATGTCCGCTGCGGACGGCATCGTCAGCCGTCTCACCTATCTCGAGCTCTCCGGGCGTCCCGACTTCGCCGACGCCTTTGCCAAAAACATTCCCCTAAGACCCATGCAATGGAGGTAACACCTATGGAGCTTCGTTTCCCTCTGATTCTGGACGGTGCCACCGGCACCGAGCTGCAAAAGCGCGGCTATACAGGCGACGTCTGCGCCGAGCAGTGGACACTGGACCATCCGGACGCCATCATCGACATCCAGCGCGGCTATGTGGCCGCCGGCAGCCAGGTGGTCTACACCCCCACCTTCGGTGCCAACCGCCGCAAGCTGGAGGAGTCCGGCCTGTTCAACTGCACCGCCGACTACAACCGCCGTCTGGCGGAGCTGTCCGCCCAGGCGGTGCAGGGCAAGGCCCTGCGGGCAGGCGATATGTCCCCCACCGGCGCGTTCCTCGCCCCGCTGGGCGACGTGTCCTTCGAGGAGCTGGTGGACATCTACACCGAGCAGGCCGCCGGTCTGGAACGCGCCGGCGTGGACCTGTTCGTCATCGAGACCATGATGACCCTCTCCGACGCCCGTGCGGCGGTGCTGGCCGTCCGCAGCGTCAGCGACAAGCCTATCTTCGTCACCTTCACCTGTGACGAAAACGGCCGCAGCGTCTCCGGCACCGACATCACCGCGGCGCTGGTGGTCCTGCAGGGCATGGGCATCGACGCCTTTGGCCTGAACTGCTCCGCCGGCCCGGAGCAGATGCTTCTCCAGCTGAAGCGCCTGCGGGAATATGCCCGGGTGCCCCTGATCGCCAAGCCCAATGCCGGAATGCCCATCATCGAGAATGGCGAGACGGTCTACCGCTGCACCGGCGAGGAATTCACCGCCCTGGTACCGGAATTTCTGGCCGCCGGCGTGGCCGTTTTCGGCGGCTGCTGCGGCACCACCGCCGCGCATATCGCCGCCCTGGCCCGGGCACTGGACGGCGCGGTCATCACGCCGCCGGCCCCGCAGCATACGGACAAGCTGCCCGCCGCCACGGAAAAGCTGCCCTTCCCCCTGCCTGTCGATGTCTCCTGGCACACCGTCATCGACCTGACCGGCGATGCGGAGGAGACGCTCACCACCGCGCTGGACAGCGGTGAGACGGTCCTGGCCCTGCGTATCGCCTCCTGGGACGATGTACAGGCCCTGGCGGACTACCAGTATATGCTCGCCAAGCCGGTGTGCTTCGTCTGCGACGACACCCAGCTGCTGGAGGCCGCCCTCCGGGCCTATCAGGGCCGCGCCCTGTACGACGGCGCCCTGCCGGAGGACACGCTCCTGCCCCTGTGCGCCAAATATGGTCTCCTGCTGTAAAAAAACAAGGCCCCCGCGGGCCTTGTTTTTTTATTCCTTTTTCCCGGTACAGCCGCCGCAGCTCCCGCCGCAGCCAGAACAGCCGGCGCATCCGCCGTTTTTCCGCGCCCGCCGCGCACTACGCAGGGCCAGCACACCGCACAGCGCCACCAGTGCCAGCAGCACCCAGTCCATCCAGCTCATAGCAGCAGCCCTCCCACAGCGTAAGCGATGTACGCCGCCAGCCACGCCACTACGCATTGCAGCAGCACCACGCCCACCGTTTTGATGCGGGATCCCAGCTCACGCCGTATGGTGGCCACCGCCGCTATACAAGGGGTATACAGCAGCGTGAACACCAGAAAGCTGATGGCACTGCGCGTGGTGAACAGTGACGTGATGGCCGCGTTTCCCAGCAGCACCTGCAGCGTACTGACCACCGACTCCTTGGCGATAAAGCCGGAGATCAGCGCCGTGGCACAGCGCCAGTCACCAAAGCCCAGCGGTCTGAACAGCACCGCCAGCCACTGGCCGATCAGCGCCAGCAGACTGTCCGCGCTGTCCGTGACCACATTGAGCCGCGTGTCAAAGCTCTGTAGGAACCAGATGACCACCGTGGCCAGGAAGATCACGGTGAAGGCCCGCTGCAAAAAGTCCTTGGCCTTCTCCCACAGCAGCAGCCCCACGCTTTTAGCGGAGGGCATACGGTAGTTGGGCAGCTCCATGACAAAGGGCACAGGCTTGCCCCTGAAGGCGGTCCCCTTCATCACCAGCGCTGCCAGAATACCCACCACGATACCCAGCACATACAGGGAGATCATCACCAGCGCCTTGTGGTCGGTGAAGAACGCGGCGGTAAAAAAGCCATAGATGGGGATCTTGGCCGAGCAGCTCATATAGGGCGTCAGCAGAATGGTCATCTTCCGATCCCGGTCCGAGGATACCGTGCGGGTAGCCATGATAGCCGGCACCGAGCAGCCGAAGCCGATCAGCAGCGGCACGATGCTCCGCCCGGACAGACCGATCTTCCGCAGCAGCTTGTCCATGACAAAGGCCACCCGGGCCATGTAGCCGGTGTCCTCCAGAATGGACAGGAAGAAAAACAGCGTCACGATAATGGGCAGGAATGACAGCACGCTGCCCACACCGGCGAAGATACCGTCAATAATAAGGCTGTGCACCACCGGGTTGATGCCGTAGGCGGTCAGCGCCCCGTCCACGCCGGCGGTCACGTAGTCGATACCCAGCGCCAGCAGATCGCTTAGCCCCTGGCCAATAACATCGAACGTCAGCCAGAAGATCAGCAGCATCACGCCGAAGAATACCGGCAGCGCCGTGTATTTCCCCGTCAGTACCCTGTCCCAGGCCACGCTGCGCTTGTGCTCCTTGCTCTCATGGCACTTGACCACCGCGTCGGCGGTGACCTGCTCGATGAACGTATACCGCATATCCGCCAGCGAGGCGTTGCGGTCCAATCCGTTCTCCGTCTCCATCTGCACGATGCAGTGCTCCAGCAGCTCCCTCTCGTTCTGATCCAGCACCAGCCGGTCCGCCATATCCCTGTCGCCCTCAATGAGCTTCGTGGCGCAGAACCGGGGCGGCAGACCCAGCCGCTCAGCGTGGTCCTCGATCAGATGCACCACCGCATGGACGCACCGGTGCACCGGCGAATTCGCCGCGCAGAAGTCATAGACCTTGGGCAGCACCCGGTTTTTCGCCGTCTCCACCGCCCGGTCCATCAGCTCGGACACACCCTCGCCCTTGGCGGCGGTAATGGGCACCACGGGAATGCCCAGGTCGTCGGACAGCTTCTGCACGTCGATGGTGCCGCCGTTGGCGCGCACCTCGTCCATCATGTTCAATGCCAGCACCATAGGCACCCGCAGCTCCAGCAGCTGCAGTGTCAGGTACAGGTTGCGCTCGATGTTGGTGGCATCCACGATATTGATGATGCCGTCCGGCTTCTGGTTCAGTATGTAGTCCCGCGTGACGATCTCCTCCTGGGTATAGGTCCGCAGGGAGTAGATGCCCGGCAGATCCACCACGGTGCAGTCCTTGTGCTCCCGTACCTCTCCGGATTTCTGGTCCACCGTCACGCCGGGGAAATTCCCCACGTGCTGGTTGGAGCCGGTCAAAGCATTGAACAGCGTAGTCTTGCCGCAGTTCTGGTTGCCCGCCAATGCAAAGATCATACGCGATCCCTCTTTTCCACGGTGATCTGTCGGGCGTCCTCCACCCGCAGCGTCAACTCATAGCCCCGCACGTGTATCTCGATGGGGTCCCCCATAGGGGCCACCTTCCGCAGTGTCACCACGGTCCGGGGCGTCAGCCCCATATCCAGCAGGCGGCAGCGCAGTGCGCCCTCCCCGCCCACCGCAGTGATGGCGGCGCTGTCGCCGATCTTCAGTTCATTCAGTGTCATAGCGCGTTACCTCAATCGTCTATCTATGTCATGTGGTATGATGTTAGCACAGGCTAACCGTTCTGTCAAGAAACACCCGCCATCGTAACGACAGTTAAATATATTTAACTGTCACTTGCTTTTACGCCAGTCGTGTGTTATACTTCAGTTAGAGTGCTCTAAGTGTCAAAGGAGGTACCGCCGTGGTATTACAGGAATCCGGTGAGATGTATCTGGAGAGCATCCTGGTCCTGATTCGTCAGGGGAAGGCCGTCCGTTCCATCGACATCGTGGACTATATGGGCTACTCCAAGCCCAGCGTCAGCCGCGCCGTTGGCCTGCTGAAGGCCGGGCAGTATATCGACGTAGACAACGGCGGCTACATCACCCTCACCGCCGCCGGGCGCGAGGTAGCCGAAAAGATCTATGAGCGCCACACGGTCCTCACGGACTTTCTCCGCCGCCTGGGTGTGGACGAGGCCAGCGCTGCCGAAGACGCCTGCCGCATGGAGCACGTCATCAGTGACGCTACCTTCCAGGCCCTGAAGCGTCATCTTGCATCCCCCCAATAACCGCTGAACAAGCCGCCCTCCGGCGATTCCTTTCACACAAAAGCCTCCCCCGGTTTCGCCGGGGGGAGGCGCATTCTCCGCCTCCGGCCAAGCCGGGGGCCTTGCTTTTCAGTTGCTGTTGGCGCTGTACAGCCCCGCTGCGTCGTCCAACGGCACGGAGAACGTCACCGTCTGCGCCTCAGTGTGGGCGCCGGCCTTCTCCATGATGGACTGCATGATGGCCGCCCGCTTATCGGCGGAGGTCACCAGGAAGATCATCTCCCGTTCCTCGGAAATGGCCATGCCGAAGAATTTGTTGGCGTTCTCCGCGTCCGTGGCGCGGGCGTGGATCACGGTGCCGCCCCGCGCGCCGGCGGCGGAGGCCGCCTCCATCACCGCGTCGGTGTACCCGGTATTGGTGATCGCCACGATCAGCTGATACGCGTTCTCGTTCATCTGCTCTTCCTCCTTCACAGTCATATCCGGCTGCGCGTCGCTTTTGCCGGAGATCAGATAGTTCAGCGCCGTCCTTCCGCCCACGCTGCTCAGGTGCAGGCACACGGCGATACCGCTGCCGGGCCGGTCGATCCGCATGGTGTCCACCAGCTCCCGCATCAGCACCTCCTTGACAGCCGGCGTCACCACGGAGAACATCACGGACTTCTCCGTAGCCTCCAGACCCAGATAGCTCAGCACGTCGTTGCTGGCGGTGCCCCGTCCCAGGGCGGTGAACACCACCGGCGCGCCGAAAGCCCGGTAGAAATCCAGAAAATGCGTGGCGCCCATGACCCGGTTGGTGATGGTGATCATCAGATACAGACGGTTCTTGGTTGTTTCAGACATATCTCCACCTCCTCAGCACAGCTCGATAAGCTCCTCCACCGCCACAGGCGCGGCAGGAGCAGGTGCGCGGCGCAGCTTTCTCTGATAGCTCAGGCCCAGCAGCTGTATGGTCACCAGCGGCGTCATGGCCACCATCGCCACCACACCGAAGGCGTCCGTCACCAGATTGCCGCCCACAGCGTCGCAGGCGCCCAGGGCGAAGGGCAGCAGGAACGTAGCCGTCATGGGTCCGGAGGCCACGCCGCCGGAGTCGAAGGCCACGGACGTAAAGATCTGCGGCACCACGAAGCTCAGCGCCAGACTCAGCACATAGCCCGGCACCAGGAACCACATGATGGAGATACCCGTCAGTACCCGGATCATAGCCAGCCCCAGCGAGATGGCCACGCCCACAGACAGCGCCAGGTTCATGGCGTGAGCCGGGATGGAACCGGCGGTGATCTCCTCCACCTGCTTGTTCAGCACATGGACAGCCGGCTCCGCCTGTACGATGAAATAACCGATGACCATAGCAATGGGGATAAGTATCCAATTATAGGTATGGCTGGCGATGCTGCCGCCCAAAAAGCTGCCCACGGGCATAAAGCCCACGTTCACGCCCATCAGGAAGATGGTCAATCCTATGTACACATACACCAGACCGATGACCATGTGCAGTATCTCCTTGCGCTTGAGTCTGCGGGTCACCAGCTGGAACAGGATCAGGAAAGCGCCGATAGGCAGCAGCGCCGATGCCGTCTCCTTCAGATAGTGAGGTATCTCGCTGAGATACAGATCAAACATCTCCACCGTGTCCTTGGCATCCGGCATGACCGCCGCGGTATAAGCGTTTCCGTCCGGCTTATACAGCAATCCAAGGATCAGCACCGTGATGATCGGCCCGATAGAGCACAGCGCCACCAGGCCGAAGCTGTCGCCCCCTGCCTGCTTGTCGCTTCGCACGGCACACACGCCCACGCCCAGTGCCATGATGAACGGCACCGTCATGGGTCCGGTGGTCACGCCTCCGGAGTCAAAAGCCACCGCCCAGAAATCCGGCGACACGAACATCGCCAGACCGAACACAATGGCGTAAAACCCAATCAGCAGCCACCGCAGCTGGATACCCAGCACGATACGCAGCAGGGCGATGACCAGGAACACACCCACGCCCACCGCCACGGACCAGATGATCACGTTGTTCTCGATGGCCGGCACCTGGTTGGCCAGCACCTGCAGATCCGGCTCCGCCACGGTAATGATCATGCCGATGAGGAAGCCCACCACCGTGATGATCCACACCTTCTTTCGCCGTGTGATCTCGGAGCCTACCGCCTGTCCCAGCGGGATCATGGACATCTCCGACCCCAGCGTGAACAGTCCCATGCCGGCGATCAGCATCACGCCGCCCAGCAGGAACGCCACCATGGCGTTGTTGGGCACCGGCGCAATGGTGAAGCACAGCACCAGCACGATCAGCATTACCGGCAATACCGATGTCAGCGACTCGTGCAGCGGTTTTTTGAATACAGCAAAGACGTTTTCCGCCTTCTGCCGTTTTTTACGCAGTCTCGCCTGCTCGTCCTGAATAGTCCTGTGGCTCAAGTCTACCTTCCTTTCCTCGTCCTCCATAGCCTATACCAAAAAGCGGCGCATCTGTCCGTATCGGGCAGACACGCCTCCGCATCTTAACAGGTATATTGTACCATATGTTCACTTTTGGCACAACCCCACCGCTGTTAATAATGTGTGAAGATTGCACCGGGTTTTTTACGCCGTTTTCTCCACCAGCGCCGCCGCGTGGGCCGCTATGCCCTCGCCGCTGCCGGTAAATCCCAGTCCCTCCTCCGTCGTCGCCTTCACAGAAACGCGTCCCGCGTCCAGTCCCATGGCCGCCGCCAGTCTCTCCCGCATCTCCGGGATATAGGGCGCCAGCTTCGGCGCCTGGGCCGCCACCGTAGCGTCCACATTCACAATGGTCCAGCCCGCCTCCGCCAGCACCGCCGTCACCTGCCGCAGCAGCGCCGTGCTGTCCGCCCCGGCGTAGCGCGCATCGCTGTCCGGAAACAGCTTGCCGATGTCCCCCAGCGCCGCAGCGCCCAGCAGGGCATCCATCACCGCGTGGGTCAGCACGTCCGCGTCGGAGTGCCCCAGCAGCCCCTTCTCAAAGGGCACCGTCACACCGCCCAGCACCAGGGCGCGGCCCGGTACCAGCCGGTGTACGTCATAGCCATATCCAATGCGCAGATCCGTCATGCTCTGTTCTCCCTCTCCCGCAGGAATGCCTCTGCCATGGTCAGGTCCTCCCGCGTGGTGATCTTGATGTTCTCCCGCCAGCCGGGGGCCAGCCATACCTCCTTGCCCAGCCGTTCCACGGCGGAGCAGTCGTCCGTGATGTCCGCCCCGGCCTGAATAGCCGACTGCAGAGCAGCCTTCAGGATGTTCGCCTGAAACACCTGTGGTGTCTGTACGGCGTACAGCGTTTTCCGGTCCGGCGTGGACTGCACCAGCCCCGCCATATCCGCCACCTTCACCGTGTCCGTCACCGGCAGCGCCGGCGCGGCGGCATAGGTCCGCTGTCCCAGCCGCACCATGTCGTCCACCTGCTCCGGCAGGATCAGCGGCCGCGCGCCGTCATGCACCGCCAGCAGCTCGCAGCTGTCGCCGGCCGCCAGCGCCGCCAGCAGCACCGCCCCCAGCACCTCCGGAGACGACAGCCACACAAAAACCGCCAGCAGTGCCGGGGCCCCCGGCGATACCCGTACCCGGGTCCGCTCAGGGGGCCGCATAATAGTAGATGGGATTCACATACACCCCGTCCTTATGGAGCTCGAAGTGCAGATGCGGTCCCGTGGCGTTGCCGGTCCGGCCCACCTCGGCGATGGGGTCCCCGGGCCGCACCTGCTGGCCGGAGGAGGCGGTGATGCGGCTGCAATGGGCATACAGGGTGGCAAAGCCCCCCTCATGCTGCACCGTCACATAGTTCCCCAGCTCTGCGCTGTCTCCCACCGCCGTGACGGTGCCCGATGCAAAGGCCGTGATCACCGCACCCTCGTCGGCGGCGATGTCCAGCCCATAATGGAACCGAGTCCCGCTGCCGCCGGGGTCCTGCCGATAGCCGAACCGGTCTGTCACCGTTCCCGTCAGGGGGTTGGCATAGGCAAAGCCCAGCACCTGCTGGGTCAGACACACGTCCCCGGGGGTAGTCTCCGCCGAATATGCCGCCGGGTCCGCCGTCCCCTCCGGGACCGTCTGCTGGGGGCCGAACACCGCCGTATATGCGTCGTTCAGGGCCTGGCCCACGGCGCCCTGTCCGGATACCGCCCGCCCCACGGCGGAAAATGCCGCCCGGAAGTCCGTCTGCCCGCCCATCAGGTCCAGCAGCTTGTCCCGGCACTTGTCCATAGCCGCCGGAGCGCTGATTTTCACCAGCACCACCGCCAGCAGCACCACTCCGCTGACGGCCAGCTGCCGCAGATGGCGGTCCCCCCGCCGGGAGGCGGGCTGCTCCCGCTTGCCCCGGGCCGGGGCCGCCGTCCGATACCGCCGCCCGGTCTGCGGTCGATTGGTCATAGCACATTCCCCCTTTCGGAACAGTGTATGCCGCCGGCCGGTCCGTCAGAACCGAAACGTGCGGCCCCGCCGCCACGGAGGCCACCCGCATCTGCGAGACCTATGGCATTCCCGAGCGGGAGCTGCTGCCGCTGGTGCGGCCGCTGGCTGCGGCGGAGGAGTACATGCTGGAGCACCTGACGGCGGACCGGGATGCCCTGCAATTTCTGTTTACCCCCATGGCCGGCAACACCTGCCTGGCCTGGAGCCTGGTCTGGGACTATATCCAGGCGGGGGGGAGCCAGTCTATAAATATACAGGACATACAGAGCAGCAGCGTATGCTGGACGTGGCGGCCATTGCCGTCCAGTATCAGGAGGGAACGCTCTCCGTGCCGGAACGGCTGGACTCCACAGACCAGTTCATCGACTATATGGACCGCTCCGGCATCCCGGCAGCGGACAAGTGGCGGTTTCTGACGCTGTTTGCCCACCTGGAGTTCTACGAGCAGACAGCCTGCCGCATAGCAGCAAAGGCGGCGGCTCTGCTGCAAAAATGCATGGACAGCGCCGAGACCCATGAGCTGCTGGCCCTGACCGGCAGTGCCTGGGTTCTGCGGAAAAAGCGTGCCCGGTAAACGGAAAGTTTTTCTTTACAAACGTCCCCGTTTGTGATATCGTATCAGAGTACGCTGCTGTGCGTGCCATGCCCCTTGCCTTAGTCCCGCGGATGCTCTGCCTGTCCCGGCACTCAGGATGTGGGCGCACAAAAAAGAAAGGTGGAAACACAACTATGATGCTGAAAGATCAGAAGACCTCCATCATCGAGGCCAACCGCACCCACGAGACCGACACCGGTTCCCCCGAGGTCCAGGTCGCCATCCTTACCGAGCGCATCAACCAGCTCACCGCGCACCTGAAGGTTCATCCCCATGACTTTCACAGCCGCCGCGGCATGCAGATGATGATCGGTAAGCGCCGTCGTCTGCTGGACTATCTGGCCAAGAAGGACATCGAGCGTTATCGTGCCCTGATTGCCAAGCTGGGTCTGCGTAAGTAAGCTGAAGACAGGGTGGTGTGCCCCGTGCGCACCACCCTTCTTTCACACCATCCCTGCCCGTGTGCGGAGCCGATCAAAGCCTTTAGCAGTTGAAAAAATGCCGGAATCCGGTTATTTTCCGGCACTTTTTCAAGTGCTAAACGGCCCCGGCTCCCATGCGGAAAATTCAAATGAAAAGGAGCCAAACCATGTCTACCATCATTACCCACCGGCAGTTCCCCCACTACCACAAGTACACCATGGACCTGGCGGGCCGCCCCCTGACCCTGGAGGTGGGCAAGCTGGCCGAGCTGGCCAACGCCGCCGTCATGGTCACCTATGGCGAGACCAGTGTGCTGTGCTGCGTCACCGCCGCCGCCCGTCCCCGGGACGGCATCGACTTCTTCCCCCTGAGCGTGGACTTCGAGGAAAAGCTGTACGCTGTGGGCCGCATCCCCGGCAGCTTCAACCGCCGGGAGGGCCGCCCCGGCGAGAAGGGCGTTCTGACCTCCCGCGTCATCGATCGCCCCATCCGCCCCCTGTTCCCTCACGATTTCCGCAACGACGTGTCCGTTATGTGCACCGTCATGAGCGTGGACCACGACTGCTCCCCGGAGATCTGCGGCCTCATCGGCACCTCCGCCGCCCTGGCCATCTCCGACATTCCCTGGAACGGCCCCGTGGGCGCTCTGAAGGTGGGCCTGGTGGACGGGAAGCTGGTGTTCAATCCCACCAGCGAGCAGCGCAAGGTCAGCGATCTGGACGTGACCGTTGTGTCCACCGGCAAGAAGGTGGTCATGATCGAGGCCGGCGCCAACCAGGTGCCCAACGACGTGATGTTCGAGGCCATCCGCATGGCCCACGAGGAAAATCAGAAGCAGGTGGCCCTGATCAACCAGATGGTCTCCGAGATCGGCAAGCCCAAGTTTGACTATCCCCACGCCGACTTTGACGATGAACTGTTTGAGAAGATCGTGAACGCCACCATGGACGAGGCCAAGGCCGCCATGGATACCGACGATAAGAACGTCCGGGAGGCCCGCTGGAACCAGCTCATCGAAAAGTGGCACCAGCTGTTCCTGGAGGACTATCCCGAGATGGATAAGTACCTGGAGGAGATCACCTATAAGTTCCAGAAGAAGATCGTCAAGGCCTGGCTGCTGGAGGGCCACCGGGTGGATGGCCGCCAGAAGAACGAGATCCGGCCCCTGGCCGCCGAGGTGGGTGTGCTGCCCCGGGTCCACGGCTCCGGCCTGTTTACCCGTGGTCAGACCCAGGTGCTGAGCGTGGCCACCCTGGATACCCTGTCCGCCAACCAGAAGCTGGACACCATCTGGGAGGAAACCGAAAAGCGGTATATGCACCACTATAACTTCCCCGGCTATTCCGTGGGCGAGGCCAAGCCGGCCCGCAGCCCCGGCCGCCGGGAGATCGGCCACGGTGCTCTGGCAGAGCGGGCCCTGCTGCCGGTGATCCCCCCGGTGGAGGAGTTCCCCTATGCCATTCGTGTGGTCAGCGAGGTGGTATCCTCCAACGGCTCCACCTCCCAGGGCTCCATCTGCGGCAGCACCCTGGCCCTGATGGACGCCGGCGTGCCCATTTCCGCCCCGGTGGCCGGCATCTCCTGCGGTCTGATCCAGGACGACGACGGCTCCTTCACCACCTTCATCGACATTCAGGGCGTGGAGGACTTCCACGGCGAGATGGACTTTAAGGTGGCCGGCACCAAGAAGGGCATCACCGCCATCCAGATGGACCTGAAGAACGACGGCCTGACCATGGAGATCATCAAGAATGCTCTGGACATCACCTACGACGCCCGGTGCCAGATCCTGGACCAGATCATGCTGCCCTGTATCGCCGAGCCCCGGCCCGAGGTCAGCAAGTACGCCCCCAAGATGATCACCCTGCACATCGACCCCGACAAGATCCGGGAGGTCATCGGCAAGGGCGGCAGCGTCATCCAGAAGATCGTGGCCGAGTCCGGCGCCAAGATCGACATCGACGACGACGGCACCATCCACATTGCCTCCCCCGACGCCGACAGCTGCGCTATCGCCAAGAAGTGCATTGACGACATCGTGTTCGTGCCCGAGGTGGGCCAGCTGTACTACGGCCGCGTGGTGCGCCTGATGACCTTCGGCGCCTTCGTGGAGCTGGCTCCCGGCAAGGACGGCCTGGTTCACATCTCCAAGCTGGCCGACAAGCGCATCGAGAAGGTGGAGGATGCCTGCAAGGTGGGCGACATGATGTGGGTCAAGGTCACCGAGATCGACGAGAAGGGCCGCGTGAACCTGAGCCACAAGGACGCCATGAAGGAGATCCGGGCCAAGGAGGCCGCCGGCGAGATCATCAAGTAAATAACTGGAAAGTGGCTGCATAGTCACATGTATATACACCCACCGATTCCATCCATTGGAATCGGTGGGTGCTGCTTTATTTTTCGATAAGCAGACATAATTGAACGGGCTGTTCACGTGCGAAGGACAGGCAGATGGCATACATGCCACAATATATGGCTGCATCAAGATAAAATCGCACAATATGTTATAAAAAAAGAATTTATAAAAATTCTATGTCGTCCATTGAAAAACAGAAAGAAGTGTGTTAAAATACTAACTGAGTAGGGAACAGCCCTAACCTCAATACAGTATATGCGCATAAATAATATACAATAGCAGGACGGAAACAAACACCAACCGACATGAAGGAGGACACTATGCCGAGAGGAGCACAGCCCAAGATCGCCGAGCGGGAAAGCCGGATGATCTATGCGGCCATCAAACTGTTTTTGGAAAACGGGTATGAGCAGACGACTACCGTAGCCATAGCGCAGGCAGCCGGTATGTCGTCATCTGCATTTTTTGCAGTATTTGCCAACAAGGAGGCACTGCTGCTAAAGCTGACCAAGTGGATGTATGAAAAGCAGTTTGCCATTACCGGTCGGCTGCTGGGCGAGGGCTATGAGCCTGAAATGTTTTACGCCGTGGAGCCGTCGATCCAGATGTATATCGCCGAGAAGTCCGAGGCCCTGCGGGAGCTGTATGTCTCCTCCTATTCCTATGCAGCCACGGCCAACTACATCCATCAGATGGCAACGGATAAGCTGGTGGAGCTGTTCGGCGCGATGCATCCCCAGTATACCCGGCAGGATTTTTATGAGTTGGAGCTGGCTTCCTCCGGCATGGTGCGCAGCTTTATGGCCCAGAAGTGTGACCGGAATTTCACCATGGAGCAGAAGCTGCGCCGGTTCCTGTCCTGCAGCATGACCATCTACGGCGTGGCGGAGGAGAAGCAGCAGCAGGTCATCGACCGTGTGCTGGAGATGGACCTGAAGTCCGTGGCGGACCAGTTGGTGGCAGATGCCATCCACCAGGCCGATGAGCAGTACCAGGAGGCTGAGCGCAAGGGCAAGGCCATTGAAGCTGCCAGAAATGGCTGAATTTTCGTATATCGTCCTGGACCTGGAGTGGAATCAGCCTCTGGACCGGGACAGCACCATCCGGGAGCCGTTTTTCTTCGACTCGGAGATCATCGAGATCGGGGCCCTGCGGCTGGATGAGCAGTTCCGGGAAACCGGCAGCTTCAAGACGTTTATCCGTCCCCGGTTTTACCCGCACATGAACGGGGATGTGGTGCGTCTGACAAAGATACGCGCCCAGGACCTGGAAAACGCTCCGGAATTTCCCCGGGCCTATGCAGATTTTACCCAGTGGTGCGGCGAGGATTGCTGCCTGTGTACCTGGGGACCGGACGACATTCCGGTGCTGATGGACAACCTGCTGATGCACGGAATGGATGCGGAAATGCCGTGCTGCTATGATTTGCAGCGGATCTTCGGCCACGAGATCATGCGGGACGACCGGCAATGCTCCCTGGAGCGGGCTATGGAGCTGCTGCACCTGACGCCGGACCGGGCCCACGATGCCCTGAACGATGCACGGAACACCGTGCAGATCTGCGGAAGGATGGACCTGGACGGGTGCATGGATGAGTACCGCCTGCGCTATGTGGGCTATCCCCAGGACCGGAGGGCCGGGCTGGTGCAGGGGCGTGAATACGCGTCTCTGGCGGAGGCCCAGGCGGACCCGGCGCTGACGGAGACGGCATGCCCCTATTGCGGCGAGACGGTGACGCTGGGCCAGTGGGCCCGGAAGGACCCCAGGACGCTGCTGGCCTATGGCCGGTGCAGCCAGGAGGACGAGCTGTGCGCCGTGTGCCTGCACAGCCGGACGGCCAAGGGCGTGCGCCTGGGGCGCACGGTGTTCGAGATGAACGACGACCTGTGGGACACCTATCAGACCTGCCTGGAACGGCAGAAATAAATGAACAGGCAAACAGGCCCCGGCGCGGTGCGCCGGGGCCTGTTCTGTCTGTTTATCGGGCGCGGCGGCGCTGGATGAACTTCACCAGCTCCACCACGGGAATCACCAGCACGGCCAGGGCCAGGGCAATGCCGTATTCCGCCCAGCCCACGGGAGTAAAGCCGAAGGCGGCAGCAATGGGCGGCACCTCCAGCACCACGGTGGTCAGGACCAGGGAGCCCAGCATAGCGGCCCAGAGGACCCGGTTGTGGCCCCGGAGGGTAAACACGCTGCGGCGCTGGGACCGCATGTTGAAGCTGTGGAAAATCTCGCACATGCTCATGGTCAAAAAGGCCATGGTCATGCCGTCCGGGGAGACGCCCCGGGGCATTTCAAAATAGCCCACCTCCATACAGTGGCCGATGAGATAGGAGATCAGGGTGATAACGGTGATGAGCACTCCCTGATAGGCGATGTCGAAGCCCAGGCCGCCGGAAAACACGCCGTCCTTGGCGGAGCGGGGCGGGCGGTCCATAATATCCGGCTCCGGGCGCTCCAGGCCCAGGGCCAGGGCCGGGAAGCAGTCGGTGATCAGGTTGATGAACAGCAGATGCACGGGATTCAGCAGGGTGAAGCCCAGCAGGGCGGCGGTGAACACCCCCAGCACCTCGCTCATGTTGCTGGCCAGCAGGAAGGCGATGGCCTTGCGGATGTTGTCGTAAATGCGGCGGCCCTCGGCCACGGCTCCTACGATGGTGGCAAAGTTGTCGTCGGAGAGGACCATGTCCGCCACGTTCTTGGTGACGTCGGTGCCGGTGATGCCCATGCCCACGCCGATATCGGCGGATTTGATGGACGGGGCGTCGTTGACGCCGTCGCCGGTCATGGCGGTAACAGCGCCCCGGCGGCGCCAGGCGGTGACGATGCGGACCTTGTGCTCCGGCTGGACCCGGGCATAGACGCTGTAGCGGTCCACGGTCTGGGTCAGCTCCTCATCGCTGAGGGTGTCCAGGTCCGCGCCGGTAAGGGCCTGGGAGGGGTCCGTAAGGATGCCCAGCTGGCGGGCGATGGCCACGGCAGTGTCCTTGTGGTCGCCGGTGATCATCACCGGGCGGATGCCTGCCCGGCGGCACTGGGCGATGGCGTCCT
>OLNX01001964.1_pt1 | contig 16331 bp, 18 predicted proteins | sample 1672611 | NCBI WGS metagenome assembly OLNX01 (sample SAMEA3136705, study PRJEB25190) | human gut metagenome | reverse complement strand
AATATAAATGTAGTTTATGACTGTTTACCATCTTCTCATTATAAGTCCCCACTTGCTTTATTAAGTTCAAGTGGGGATTTTAATTTTTAAGACTTTCTGTTGCGTATCTGACAGAACGATAAAGGTCACATTTGAAATGTTACCTTGCCGGAACACAGTTGATAATGCTTTATTGCGGTAACAGATGAGATTTTCTCATATTTTACCATCCTTTCAACTTAGTCAAAACACCCTTATCCATTTCGCATACCGTATCAAAAAGAATTTCTATATCTTCTGCCGAATGCGAGGCAATAAGCATTGTTTTTCCTTGTTCTTTCAGCTTGAGCAGATAGTCTCTCATATCCTTTACGCCGTCTTTGTCAAGACCGTTCATCGGCTCGTCAAGGATAAGTAGATCGGGATCTTCCATAATAGCCTGCGCAAGTCCCAATCTCTGACGCATACCAAGAGAGTATTTTCCTACGTGCTTTTTGCTGTGTGGATCAAGTCCCACGCTTTCAATAGAGCGTATTATTGCATTTTTGTTCGCCTTTCCGCTTATATCTGCAAGAAATTTCAGATTTCTGTATCCGCTGTAATTAGGAAGAAATCCGGGAGTTTCAATAATCAAGCCTATGTTTTCAGGCACATTATTTTTGCATATAACCTTATTTCTGACGGTGATACTTCCGCTTGTAACAGGAATAAATCCGCATATGCATTTCATAAGCACTGTTTTTCCGCTGCCGTTTCTGCCGATCAGACCATGTATCTTTCCTTTTTCAAAGTTAATGCTTACGTTATTAAGTACCGTATTTTCCTTAAATGTCTTTGTTACATTTTCTATTTTGATCATCATATCCTCCTATTTCATTGCATCAACCGTTTGCTTACGTCCGAATACAAGTATTAACGCAGTAAGTATCACTATCGTTACAAGATATACTGTAAGACAATAGGTGAACGTCGGATTGCTTGTAAGTCCGCCTACGTCAAGCTTATCAAGAGTTATCCAAGAAGCAGGGGAATACGGCAAAAACTTTTTGTTACCCCATACTTCGCCAAAAGAGCTGAATACAATTATCAGGCTGCTTATTAAACAGCCGATATATTTAGTTTTGGTTATTATATTTGCAGCATATATAATAAGTCCGATAACCACAGCAAACAGTACTGACATAAGAATAGTAAATAATACGGCTTGAAACGGTTTAAAGTAGGTTATTACCATGCCAGATGAATCAAGAAAGTTAAAGCCTTCTATTAATGATACATCGGTATACGCAATAATATTTAATATTTTACCCCATTCATTGCTTATATCGGCATAAGGCAAAGAAAGAATAATCGATACTGCAAATATGAATATGTAATAAAAGAGTGCTGAAATTACAATGTAGAATATCTGACTTATTGTATATTTCAGTTTTCCACACCGACTTATGATAAATAAGGAATTTTGCTCAATGAAAGGAGCGTTACAGTAAAGGAGTACCAAAGGGAGTGTAAATATCAGCTTTAAGTGAAACTGTGAATACAGAAATGGAAATATCCATACGGTTGAATTTTCGCCGAGCTTCTCACTAAGACTTGCAAGACTTCTGACATTTTCATTTATCATAATAAAAATAAGTATAAAGATAGTCCATATTCTGTAATCGGTTGTCCATTTACGGAAACTCTGCCGAAGAACTGCAAATACCTGTTTAACTAAACTCATTTCTTAGCCTCCTCTTTGCCAGAAATATAAATACCAACGAGAAAATCACGGCTAATATTAAAAACACAAGTATTATATAACCGCAGGATACGATCCAGCTTTCAGATACGTTTGTATAGCCCTGCGAAAGCCTGTACAGATCAGGAATAACCCGTTTGCCTGATTTTGTATTTACTGTAAAAAGCTCTATTATATACGAAAATATCAACGGTGATATAACAGCAACGAACGGATTAACAAATGCCGCCGATATTGCGAGTCCTGATATACTCCATGCGGCAAGACTTATAGAGCGAAGCAATACTTTAATAAACAGGTAAAGATACTCATGCCCATTAATGCATAAAGATTCAATTGCCCACCCATCAAAGGACATGTCATAAACAAAGAAAGGATACTTTAAAGACATTGTCGCAATACAAAGCATTATTCCCAAAAATGCTGTTATAACCGATAGAATAAAAGTCATTACAATATGGGTCATAAGATATTTGTTTTCCGTTGTTCTTATAAGTATAGAATTGGTAACGCGGTAATTATATTCATTGCAGAAAGTCGCAGTAAATGGAATACTGACAAAAATCATCATTATTTTATTGTAAACGCTCAACTCTATCATAATATCAAATGCGTGTATGACACCGAATTCAAGGTCAATTTTGGGCATACCCATATACGACAACAAAGCAATTCCAATTATACTAATATATATAAGAGGTGACGTAAATATTTTTTTCTGGTAAGAAATAAAAAGTTTCATTATCCTTCACCTCATTATTTACTCATATTTGTTTCCGGTCAACGCATCGATAATAATACTGTCATAGAACGGTTTCCTGTCATTAAACAAAGACTCTTTTATAAAAATCCACACAGGTTTTATATTTACAACATGATCAATATAATCATATTCCGTAATGTAATTAAGCTCTCCGCCTGAAACATTTACAATTTCGCTGTTATAAAGTTTTGTATTTTCAACATAGCTTTTTGCGGCAGAAATGGCAGTTTCATATGAGCAGATGTTCTTGTTTTCGGTTTTATCCACTATTTCTATGGGGCAATAACTAAATAGCTCTATGCCGTTTTTTGAATATATAAATGAAACCCACGGATCAATACTGGAATAATCTTTAGCGGGAGAGAAGGTATTAAATGCCGGCAGATTTAAACCATTTATAGATTTTCTGTATTGTATAAGGTAAGCCTCGTCCTCTTCTTTAAAAATTTCCAATTGATCTTTTTTAAATATTGAAATACTTTCAAGCGCTTTTTTATTAATGACATATATCTCCGGTTCAGATGTTATATCAAATCCCAATGACTTTAAAATATCCTCAGACTCTGTTTTAACAGTTTCAAGATCAACAGCATTGGTTTTATCATCGGCGTAATGTTTACGAACATTTTCTGGAGTTTTATAGTCATCAATCGCTGATTTAGAAGTCTCATATCCCTTTCTAATGCCGCCCCTGTCAAAGTATATATATCCGTTGTCTAATGCGAAAGCGCCGTTGTAATCATTAAAAATATCTTTGTAAAGATTGAATTTGTACAGTGTAAAAGTATTTTCTTTATCATTCCAGTTGCTTGTCAAGTTATCCTGAATCGTATAGTCATTAATATTTTGATCCTCTAAGAAGATTTGGCTGGCTTGTTCCTGAAATTTCTCCTTTTCCACAAATTTTGCTGTAAAGCAGGGATAACTTTTTTCGTACTTGGGAGATTCGTTAAAATCAAAGGTTATATTTTCATTATCAGATTTGTTCATTTCAAACAAATCAATTTCTTCAATGCTATTCACCATTTCCTCTCCGGTAGGATAGCAGGCGGTACACAATAGCATCAACAATGCAAGTGTCACGCAAATTATTTTTTTCATAGTTGTCTCCCTTAAATAAAATATATGCCCTGATGAGCGACAACCCGTCTTACAGTTTGCACCCTGTCTGACATAATTTCATCTCGAAATTTATTAATCATTTTGCAATAGAGTTGAGAACCTGTACACATAGGAAATATATACGGATCTCTGAGCAGAATTTTTCTGAAAACAAGGTGATTTTTTGCAGGTATACTGTCGTATGGCAAGGAAAATTAACGCAGTTTATCAGGAAAATTCGCCAAAAAAGACGTGTGCAGATGCCTATGTGGACAGGTTCTGAAGTATATACAGCGTAAAGACCGACGCATATCAAATAATGAATCAGCCTTTACAAACTTTTATTATTGATTTTGGCTTGTTAGTACAATTATGCTATAACACCACCATTTGCATACACTAATATATATTTCAGATTCGTTTTCGTTTTTCACCTTTTTTGATACTAAAAAATTGGTTATTATCTCACTTAGATTGTGGATCATTACGATCACTTCCTTCTAAGAAAATAATAACCAATTTAAAATTAAAAGTCAACAGATTTTCCTAAATTACAAGAAATTTTCCTATTTGACAAGTTTTATTCGATTTTTTCACTCGGAATCCATACATCGACTGCAAACAAATCGTTATTTTCATAAAAATCTATCATGCCGCCATATCTGCTTACCGTTTCTTTTGCGGACTTCAATCCGATACCATGCCATACGGCGTTCGATTTATTTGTTTTAAGATTCGGATTACTTTTTAATACAGATTTCTTAATAGAATTCTTTATTATAAAATTTACATACCCCTTTTTTTGTGAAATTTCAAAATATATCATTTTATCTTCATCAATTTTTTTGCAGGCTTCTATAGCGTTGTCAAAAAGATTCCCCAAAATAACGCAGATATCAGAGTCGTCCATTTCCAGCCTGAACGAGCTAATATTAATGACAGTTTTTATTTTTTCATTTCTGCATAACGTCAACTTTGCGTTAGATATAACATTTATTATGTTATTGTTCGTATCTATAAATTGATATACAAAATCCAATTTATTTTCCAACATATCTTCAACATATTCCTGAGATTCATCATATTTGGTCTTTTTTATAAGAGATAAAATACATTGAAGATGATTCTTCATATCATGACGTATCGACTTGATTTCATTATATTGCTTTTGCGTTTCGGTTAGGCGATCTTTGTATACGTCAAGCTGCATTTTATCTATCAACAACTGTGTTCTCTCCAAATTTTTTCTGCTTATTCTGCTCATCAATATATAAACTAAAATATCGATTAAAAATAGTCCGGAACCAACTGCAAGAATCGAAGGATCGCTTTCGGATAGCTTAAACTCAACAGCGATATCAAAGATTTTCATTTCCGCAAAAACTGTAATGAGGAATATTGTAACCAATACTATCCATTCCGTTAAATTCAGCGTATATGCTTCTTTCTTTTTTATGGCTATAATAATTCTTGTGAACATAAAAAATACAAATTTTGTTACAAATAAATTTATAATTCTTATTAGTCCATTCATTTCTATCAATTCCGGTACAGTAAAACCAAATATACCAGATAGTATATTTAATGAGAGAAAGCTTATTATAAGCAACGTTATATCGGATAATGTGCAAACTACTATCTTTTCAAATACTGAACTTTTCATAAAAATCAAGGCTATTATTACGTTACCTATAATTCTTACAAAACCTAATGCGCCTTCAAATAAAACATATTGATTCAAAAGATTTGTAATAAAAAAATCAAAAATCACAATTGACGCAAAACCAGCCAAGCCATACTTTTTATTTTTATAATTTAAAAATCGGCTTATATAAAATCTGCGCTTATCAGACATTCTATGAGCGTAGCTGTATATTCTATAATATTCCAAATCATAGTTCAAGCTCCCTTGAAAATCTCATTAGTTCCATTTTTACATTCTCATATTTTCCTCTGCCGAGAGGCAACAATTCTCCGCTGTCCAAATTCACTCCTTTGTGATTTATGACAGTTATAAATCTGAAATTTACTAAATAACTCTGATGTATTCTAATAAATCCATAGTCTCTGCCTTGCAGTTCAATATCCTTAAGCGTTCCATTTGCTTCAAGCATACCACTTTTCATATGGATAGTTAATTTGTGACTGTCTACCTCGATAAATATAACATTTGAAACAGGAAGAGTTTTTTTGCCGTTTTCAGTTGAAAATATTAAAACTTCTTTTTTTCGAGCGTTCTTCTCTAAAAAGCTTTCAATTGCTTCATGTATTTCAGCTTCAAATTTAGTTTTTCGTATAAACCTATAAGGTACAAACTTAATTGCTTCGTAAACCATCTCGTCTTTGTTAGTCACAAAAATAATGGTAGTTGATTCACTATAACTCCTGATTTTTTTCGCAACATCTATACCTGTAATATCGTGCATATCAATATCTAATATAATTAAATTAAATCTGTGCCATTCAAAGCTTTTTATCAGACTTTTGCCATCCGTGAAGGTAAGAACTTCATAGTTGATTTTATGCTTATTCAATATATCGGATACTTTTTCGGATATCATGTCTATTATTAAAGGTTCATCGTCAACAACCGCAATCCGAATCATACAGAACACCTCCCGTATTTTCCATAATACCACACCTTTACATATATTTCAATAATTTTTCGTAAAAAATGTTATATAATAGAACTTGAGAGATTCGTTTTGACTTTCGTCAATTCCGCCAATTAGTAAAATTCAAACTGCAAACCACGTAAAATAGGCGGTTTTTATAAACTTAATTACGAAACTTCGACGGCTGAAAACTTAAGCTGTAAGTTTTAATCTGCTAACATAATTCTTCTTCATCAGCATAGAAGAATGAACATATCGGTTGAGGGTAATGCTTGCGTCCGCATGACCGAGCAGCTCGCTGAGAGTCTTTGGGTCGAATCCATTTTCAATACAAACGGTTGCGTAAGTATGACGCAGAAGATGAAAATTCACATTTCTTATATTACATGAGTTTAAAATAGCATTAAAACGATTCTGCATAGTTCTAGGTTCGGTAGGTTTGCAAGTTCCGGTGATGATGTAAAAATCATCACTTTTTCTTTGTGCTTTCAAAATTGTAAGCACAAAGTCGGGAACAGGAACAATGCGAACAGAACTTTTACTTTTTGGAGAGCCAATAACAACTTCCGATTTGCCGTGCTTATATATTCCCTGGACAGTTCTCTGCACAGAAATAGTACCATTCTCAAAATCAATATCGCCTCACTTCAGACCGCAAAGTTCTCCGATACGAAGTCCGGTAAAAAGACACAGTAGAACAGAAATATTTGTATTATTTTGGTTGTGCAAAAGATAAGACTCAAGCCTTTTTCTTTCAAAAGTTTTACGAATAACGTATTCCCTCACCGCAAAAGCTTAAATACTTCGATAAACTGTCATAATGTCACGAACCGATTTTGCAGAAAGTCCGCCATTTCTGTTCAAGCGACCGTGATTTAATTTGTAGTGAATAAAATCATTAAGCTTCTGTGTGGTCAGATTGGACATAAATTCTTTACCTAAAATTGACAGAATATGCTTTGAAATAATGTTTTCATAGGCTGAATACGGTATTTGCAAGTATTTCATTTTCAAAATTTTCATTGATGTTCTGCTACGCTTCTTTCAACTCTTGCAACTAATCCTAACGGAGGCACAAGAACAGTTTCCGAAGTAATTTTAATTGTCAATCCCGTTGACTATTTCACAAAGGTTATGCCTGCTACAACGGTTCTTGCTCCTGACGGTACATACAGAAATGACGTATTCCCGTTTCCTACAAAGGTTATTCAGTCGGTAGGCGTTCCTGCAAATCATGCGGTTATCGGACTTGCAAAACGCTATTTTATGGGTATAGGTCCTGCTAAGGGCGGCAAATTGGAATATGACGATTCCTACAAGTATCTTGAAGATTTGAGAACATACAAAATCAAGCTTTACGGTACAGGCAAGCCGCTTGATACAAATGCGTTTATTTATCTTGACATTTCAGGCGTTAAGGACGTTCTGCCTACATTTAAAGTGGTCAATGAAACACCTACAACTGGGGCAGACGGTTCAAGCAGCGGCGATACAACAGGCTAAGGAGGGATTTAAATGTCTCTCCTTGAAGAATTGAAAAATTATCTTGACATTACATGGGAGGACGAGGGCACGGACAAAAAGCTTGACGGAATCCTAAACCGTGCCCAAAATATTCTTTCCGAGTATGCAGGAGAAGCATTGAGTTTTGACAGTGATCAGGAAACGGAAAAGCAACTGCTTTTTGACTGCTGCCGATACATTTATAACAATTCCCTTGAAGATTTCAAAGTGAATTTTGGTGCGGAGCTGATAACGCTCCGTGCTAAATTTTCTGTAAAGGCGGTGAGAGAAGATGCCGAAGTTCCAAAAGTTTAATGACGGAATTGCGGAAATTTATTCTGTTGAAAATATAGCCAAAAAGGGTGACCGCCCTAAAGAGGGACTAAAAATTAAAAAGCGGTTAAGATTCTCATATCAGACTATAGGAGTCAAGCGTAATTATGAAGCTAAACAAGCGCAGGTCAAATTGACAGAACTTATATTTGTACCTTTGCACCGTGATATATCATCACAGGACGTGGCGATATTATTCGGCAAACAGTACCGAATTGAACAGGCGCAGCATGACAAGGAAACCTTACCGCCGATCACTAAATTATCATTAATCAGATTGGAGGCGGATTATGACATTAAAACAGTTTAGAGATTTACTGCTGACTGTTACCGATCGTGTAGGTCATGGTGAACATTTCAAAGACGGCGGAAATTATATAGTCTGGCACGAAGTCGGAAAAATCGGAACTAATGCTGACAATGCAGAAGCTGAAAGCGGATTTCGTATTGCAGTAGACTATTTCACAAAGAAAGAATACGATACAATTTCGGATAAGATATCAGCATTGTTTGACAGAGACGATATAGCCGCTGATAATCCGGTTATTGATTTTGAACCGGATACAGGCTATACACATTATGCTTGGACTTGTGAGGTGATATAATGGCAAGTTTTAAAACTTCCGGTGATGTGTTAGACGATATCGCTAAAGAATTAAGCCAATTGGGAGAAGATGTTGACGGTGAGCTAGGGCAGGAAATGCTAGACGAGGGCGCAAAAATAATTACTAGTGAATGGAAACGCTCTATTAATAATCACAATCACATGGATACTCATTCGATGGTAAAAAGCGTTGGTGTTGCCAAAGGAACAAAGGCTAAAAAATTCCGGGATATATATCCGCAGGGAAAAGATAAAAAGGGCGTAAGAAATGCAGAAAAAGCATTTATTGCCCATTACGGAAAATCCGGTCAGTTGGGGACTCATTTTATTGACGAAGCAGAAGCCAATGCTGGCGCAGAAGTTGCAGTGGCTATGCAGGAAAAATTAGACAAGTATATAGAAAAGAAAGGTATGTGATATTATGGCAAAGATAGGATTGAAATGTCCGGTAGCGGCGCAGATTACGGGTTATGATTCTGCAACAGGTGCGCCGACTTACGGAAACGGTTTTATTATCGGTAAAGCTGTAACAGCGGAAAAAACAATTGAAAGCAACAGTAATCCGTTGTACGGTGATGATGCGATAGCCGAAAATGATTCAAGCTTTGCAAGCGGTACTATAAAGCTTGGCGTTACCGATTTCGGAAATGATTATGCAGACGGATTACAGGTACAAGCTAAAATGCTCGGTAATATTGTATCTTCCGTTACGGGCGGCGGCTATTCAATCAGACGAGCTTCAGGACAGTCTGCGCCTTATCTGGGTTTTGGATTTTATAAGACAAAGGTGCACAATGGTCAACGAATTTATGAGGCAACATGGCTTTACAAAACACAGTTTAAAACTCCGTCTGATTCGACCAATACAAAAGGGCAATCAATCGAATGGCAGACACCCGAAATTGAAGGAACTGTAATGGTTGTAGAGGGATTTGACGGAGATACATACGAAGATACAGCGATATTCACAACGGAAGGAGCTGCTAAAAGCTGGCTGTTTGCTAAAACTAATATAATGCCGAATGCCGACAGATCGCAGTTAAATTCTAAAATCACTGAAATAAGCGAACTTGATCCCGAGGATTATACTTCCACATCGTGGGCGACTCTATATAATAAATTAACAGAAGTACAGGTGGCTACACGAAAATCGTATATGTCACAAACTGAAGTCAATGCGCTTTATGCAGGCTTGCAGACAGCATATGTTGCACTTAAAGAAAGGAGTGCTAGTTAATGAATACTATTAATGTCGGCGGTCATGAAATTGAATTATATTTTAATATCAAAGCAATGAATACTATAGCTGATTTGTGCGGCGGAGACGTAAGCAAATTGGGAGAAAAATTTGCAGAACTAGAAGAATTAGAGGTATGTAATTTACTCTGTAATGTTTTATGTGCACTGGCAAACGGTGCGGTTGCCAAAAAGAACTGTGACATATCCCTTGGACTTAGTACCGGAGAAAAAATGCAGGAATTTACTCCGGAATTTTTTGAAGTTAATCTTGATTTTTCAAAAGGAGCAGAACTAGTTGATACGCTGTTTACAGTAATAAACGGCGGTTCACAGTATACGATTCCTGACAATGTGCAAACTGTTGAAAAGGATATTGACCTTGAAGAAATTGAAGCCGAAAAAGAAGCAAGCGAGGGAAATTCCTAGGGCGCAGGCGTGAAAATCGCTTGCGCCTATTCTATAAAGGACTGTCAATAGGCTTAAGCTATCAGGAAATTATGATAATGCAGCCCGGGGATATTATTCAGATGCGGCTTTACAAGGTAGGTGAAACAAGCAATGGCAAGAACCATTAAAACAACTTTAGAATTAGGCGGAGAATCTGCATATAAAAAGGGATTACAGTCTATTGACCGAGCGTTAAAGGCTATGTCCTTTGAATTGAAAGAAGCTACCGCTAAATTTTCGGAGAATTCTGCGTCTTTAAAAAACGTTTCTGGTGTAAGTAATGTATATAAAAATCAGGTTGAACAGCAGAAAATCAAAGTTGATTCACTTAAAGGTGCAGTTGAAAGCAGTACAAAATCATATAATGACGCTCTGGCAAAGTATGAACAAATGGCTAAAGAGCACGGGGAAAATTCTGTTGAAGCGTTAAAAGCCGCTGATTCTTTGGCAAAAGCTGAAAAGTCAATGGACGATTTCAAGAATAAGCTTTCATCTGCCGAAAAGTATCTTGATTCTTCCAAAAAGGCGATGGAAGAATTTACAAAGCAGAATAAAAATGTTTTGGCTCTTGCACAGACAACTGACAAACTCAAGTCTAAAATAACGGAATTTGCCGATAAATCAGATAACGTAAAAAAGATATCATCTGCATTTAAGGACGTACAGGACGCCGCTAAGAAAATTTCTGACAAGCTTACTCCTGTTAAAAATGCACTTGAAAAAGTAAAAACCGGCACAAATTCGGTCAAAGGAGCTTTCGAGCTTGCTGCTAAAAAAGCCGCCGCAATCAAGGAAAAGCTACAGCCGGCTATTAACGTATGCAAGAACGTTGCTAAAGCCGCCGCTAAAATTACTTTTAAAACAGCTGAAGCCGGAGCTAAGGCGGTTACAACATCTGTTAAAGCAGCGGCGAAAGCTTTGACCGCTTATACAACAGCCGCAACAGGTCTGGCTACTGCAACATTCGCTTCAATTGAAAGTACCAGAGAGTACAGAAACGACCTTGCCAAACTGGAACAGGGGGCGAAAACTTCCGGTAATAGTTTCAGCGAGATGAAAAAAGAACTTGTAAATCTTACAGCACTTACCGGAGAATCAGATTCAAGTATTGAAGCACTTTCAAATTTAATGTCGGCAGGATTCAGCGATACTCAAATAAAATCAGCTGTTGAATCTTTAAGCGGTGCGGTGATAAAATTTCCTGATACATTGAAAATAGAATCACTTGCAGACAGCTTGCAGGAAACTATAGCAACAGGTGCAGGAACAGGACAATTTGCAGAACTTATTGAAAGAAGCGGCGCAAGCCTTGACGATTTTAACAACGGGCTTGCAAATTGTTCAGGTGAAGCAGAAAGACAGCAATATGCTTTACAGTGGCTTGCAGAAAGCGGACTTGCGCAGGTAAATGCCGAATACGAAAAATCCCACAAAGCATTGTTGGATTATGAAAAAGCTGAACAGGCTGTAACCGAAGCAAATTCTAAAATTGCACAATCTGCAATGCCGATAGCGGCTTCTTTTAAAAAGGGATATGCCGGAGTGCTGTCGGCATTTGCAGATGTATTGACAGGAGTTGATAAAACAGGTGCGGAGTTTAATGCTAAGATTTCAGTTTTTTTAAGTAATATAGCCGGTATGGCGGTGCAGTATCTTCCGGTTCTGCTTACAGCTGTCAATACTATTATACAATCAGTTGTGACAAATCTTCCAATGCTTCTTGAAACAATATTGCCGCCTCTTATTTCCGGATTCAATTTGCTGATAACCGGACTTATTGATGCCTTACCGGAATTTCTGCCTGTGCTTCTTGACAGTTTTGTAATGTTGTTCAGCAGCCTTATAGATTCCGTAAACTTGGTAATAGAACAGTTAATGCCATTACTTCCAGATATCATAACTCAAATATCTACTGCATTAATAGAAAATCTTCCGGTATTACTGGACGGAGCTTTGCAATTGTTCTTAGGACTTATTCAGTCTTTGAATCAGGTCATTGAGCAGTTAATGCCCATGCTCCCTGAATTAATCACTAATTTATGTGATACTCTTATTAATAACATACCGGCAATAATAAGCGCTGGATTTGATTTACTTATTGGACTTATTCAAGGTATTACGGAATGTATTCCAACATTAGTGCAGAAAATCCCCGAAATTGTTGATAGCATAGTTGGTGCTTTTTCTAACAATATCGGAGAATTAATTACAGCCGGTATTAATTTAATTATCGCTCTTGCATCGGGACTTCCGCAGGCAATCCCTCAAGTAGTGATGGCTATTCCGCAAATTATCACCGCTATTATAAATGCGCTGATGGAACAAGACTGGCTGCAAGTCGGTATCGACATTATAAAAGGGCTTGCAAACGGTTTAATTGATGGTGTAAATATAATATGGGACAAAATCAAAGAAATGGCGAGCAGTTTGTTAAGTAGTATCAAGAGTGCTTTAGGCATTCATTCACCGTCAAAACTGTTCAGAGATAAAGTCGGTATATTCCTTGCTCAAGGCGTCGGTGTAGGTTTTGTTGACGAAATGGACAAAGTCACTAAGGATATGCAGAATGCTTTGCCTACAAGCTTTGATACTATGGTCAATGCCGATATCTCATCATTTTCAAACACCAAAAATCACAATACATCTTCCGAAAAATCAAACAGCGGTATAACGGTAATCATAGATAAAGTAGAAATACATAATGATGATGACATTGAAGATACTGCGTATAAGCTTGCATTGAAAGTTAAACAAGCTGAAATGGCGTTAGGAGTGTGATACAATGGGATATTTTATTTTTAACGGCAAGGACAGTCGGGAATTTGGGATACTGGAAAGTGTCCCCATTCCTCCAAAGGCTGAAAGAATATTGCAGACAGTTGAAATACCGGGGCGATTGTACCCACTGAATAAAGCCAGGGACGAATTTAAAAATGTTCAATTGTCGTTTGTTTTAGGTATCACCGACCATTCAAAAATCAATGATATCAACAAATGGTTGAACGGCAGCGGCATGTTGATTTTAAGCAATGATACGTCAAAGTATTATAACGCCTTTGTTCATTCAGCTATATCTCCCGAAAGGTTATCGGTGAGGTTCGGAAAAATACCTATAATCTTCACTGTTGAACCGTTCAGGTATGACGTAGATAATCCTGTTATATCCCACATATTCACGGATATAAAAGACAGCCAACCGGAAAAGACGATAAAGGTAACGGCGGGCGGCTCGTATTCCTGCGAGCCATTGTATTTTTTTCGTTGGGCAGGGCGTATTGAAATGGCCGTAAACGGCGGAGCACCGCTGATAATTGACAGCGGAACTGCAAACGGCGAATATACCGATACTTACACACCGTCAGGAAACGGAACGCCTATATATCATTATCTCAGTCCCGAAGCCACAATGTTTATTAACACTTCTCTCAGACTGGCTTACAGACTGGAAAACGGCGTAAGAAAAGTCTGCTGTGAAATGACAAGCGGCAAATTCCCCATGTTAGAACCGGGAGAAAATACTGTCAAATTTAGATTAATTCCGGAATACACATGGGAGCATACAATGCCGGACGGCACAGTAAGACAGTATAAGCATACGGAGCAGAAGCTTCTTGTTTTTGATGTTACTCCCAATACGAGGTGGCTGTAATGAAACAGTATGAATACATTTCCGTTTATAAATCCGATGAAACTGATTTCAGTCATAACGGTATAAGGATTTTATGTCCTACCGAATGTAAAATTACTGAGGCACTAAACGGTGAATATTCACTGACTCTTACCCATCCGTTTGACGATTTAGGAAACTGGAAATTTCTTATTGAATACAACATTATCAAAGTGCAGGGACAGTTATTCCGTATTTACAGAAAAAGCACGTCAATGTCCTCAGACGGAACAAAGCAGCGTACCGTTGATGCAATGCATATTTTCTATGACCTGAATTTCTATTTTATTCGTTCTACCCAATCGGGTATTTTGAACGGTCCCGATGCGTTGAACTGGATAATGTCCCATACATATGATAAACGTGGTTCATTTACAACCGGCAAGCCGACTGACCGTTTTAAATTTTATAGCGACCTCAAAGGCGATACATCATACGAAAATATGCCGTTTATGCATTCTGCATATTATGAGGATATGTCCCCCACTAAGGCGTTATTAGGAGCTGATAATTGCTTTATCAATGTCTGGGGAGGTGAAATCATCAGGGACAATTTCAATGTTACAATCAACAAACAGCGTGGTATGTCGAATGCGTTTAATATAAGTTATGGTGTTGACATGACCGAAATTGAAGAAGATGTTGACCTGTCTGATTACTGCGGTGATTTATATTGGATAGGAAAATATACATACGATCCGCTGAAAAACGGAGAAGAAGTCACGGCACAATATAACGGCATCGTTAGTTTTCATCGTTTTAATTTACCGCCGCTGCCTGTTGCACCTATGAAATCGTATCAGATTTCTCTCACGGAAACGCAAGTAAGACAGGAACTGGGAAACAAGTTTACTATTGATGACGTCAAATCTCTTTTCAATAAGAAGGTACAGGACTATATGCTGTTAGAATGTTCGCCTGTTGTCAATTATCGTGTCACATTTGCGAATTTAGTTGATTTTGATTTGTATAAAGGATTTATTAATTTACAGCGTTGTGAACTGGGTGATATAGGAACAATTTATAATGAAGAACTGGGTATCAATACCATTCAGCAGATAGTTAAGAAAACCGTTGACGGAATCACAGGTGAAGTTGTAAGCATAGAATTAGGTTCATTACGAAAAACAATAACCAGTAAAGGACGAATTAACGGCGGTTATGATTCAGTACGTACAGAATTGATAAAGAATGAAATTACAGCCAATAACACATGGTACGGTCTAGGAGATGCAGGCTATACAATGGAGCAGTTGAATGCTACATGGGACGAACTGGCAGGAAATAATATTATTCATACGGAGGTGGAATAATGGCAGACGGATTAATAAAAATACAGGGCAGTACAAATGTGGGAAAGTGTGTTGATGCAATAAATGATAACTTTGAGTATCTGGACGGGAAAACGCCTGCCGGTGAAGATATTCTGGAACAGGCAAAGGCGTATACTAATTTCAGAGCGGACGCCATTTCATCGTCCACTAACGAAGCCTTGCAAGCTAGAGTAATGAAAGAAACCGGAAAAGGACTGTCAACCAATGATTATACAAATTCAGAAAAAGCTAAGCTAGAGGGAATCGAGGCAGGAGCTAATAAAACAATAGTTGATTCTGCATGGAATATCAACAGTACAAATCCGGTACAGAATAAAATGATTATAGCCGCTTTACAATCACAATCAGATGCGTTGAATTCATCGTGTAATGCGCTAAATGCTTCTATCCAATCTTTGAATAAAAAAAGCACAGATTTAGATCGTGCGAAGGTAGATAAAGTAGAAGGGAAAGGATTATCCAGTAATGATTATACTGACGAAGAAAAAGCTAAGCTTGCAGGAATAGCCGAGAATGCCGCAGCATATTTGCCGTTGACCGGAGGAACGATAAGCAATTCAAATTACGGAGAAAGCTTGAAGGTAAACAGAGGACCAACGTCAAGCTCGGCGGCATTGTCAGTAATCGATTATTTAATTAACGGAAATCGAGTCGGTGTGATGGGGTTTGATTCAGATTCCAAGCTGCGCATACGAAACAGCAATAATACTGAAATGGCTGAAATAGATAAAGACGGTACTGTCAGCGCAAAATATTTTAAGCAGTCTCAGTCTGGAACGCTCCTGGCTGAAAGCTCAACAGATGAAAACAGTCTGACGGTAACCAATGCTGAGATAGCAAAATATTCACTGCTGTATATGGCTGCAAGCTGGACTCAGCAAGAGACGGTAAACTTTTGTGATGTGATTCCGATTTCTGCTATTGCGGCAGGAGCGGTATTTACAAAGCAAGTTTATACGGGTACAAGGATTTACACTTATACGGTCACCTGTACAAGTGCAGGAG
>OLNX01001958.1_pt1 | contig 16347 bp, 15 predicted proteins | sample 1672611 | NCBI WGS metagenome assembly OLNX01 (sample SAMEA3136705, study PRJEB25190) | human gut metagenome | reverse complement strand
ACCTCATTCAGCCGGAGTCTGCAAACCGATTTTGCGCATAACTCTTGACAGTACCGTCCTGCACGGTGACCGAAACGCTCAATGGCGAGTGGGAACTGACGCTCGTGCATCCCATCGACGAGTACGGAAAATGGACGCGGCTGAGCGAGGGCAACATCCTGCGCGCGCCGGTGCCCGCCGCCATGACGCCGCAGATGAACCTGGTGACGCAGCAGTACCAGACGCAGACCTACGATGTGGAGATCTACACCGTGACCACCCAGCGCGACCCGCTGCGCCTGCGCTCGGGCACGGGCACGAATTACAGAATCCTCGGCCAGTACAAAAAGGGAACAGAGGCCATCGTGGTCAGCAAGCCCTCGTCCTCGTGGTACGAAGTCACCTGCCCCGATGGGCGGCATGGGTACATGTCCGCCGAGTACCTGACCCACGCGCGAACGGAGCAGCAGAGCACACAGGTGGACGTCGGCTTTCAAAATCAGGTGATCGAGCCGCGGCAGCTGCGCGACCAGCCCTTCCGCATCTACCGCGTCGTCCCGGAGCTAAGCAAGGTCACGGTCTACGCCCGCCATATCTTCTATGACCTTTTGGACAACATGGTCAAATCCCTCAGGCCCTCGCCCTCCGCGGTGGGGGCCTCCGCCGTGCAGGGGCTTGCCTCCGCATGCCTTTCCGGGCACGGTTTCACCTTCTATTCCGACCTGACCTCCACGGCGCAGGACGTGAGCCTTGAGAACGTCAACCCCGTGGAAGCCCTGCTGGGCGAAGGCGGGCTGGCGGAGAAGTACGGTGGGGAGCTGACGCGGGACTGGTTTGACGTGTTTCTGGTCCGGCGCGTGGGCGTGGACAGCGACGTACAGATTCGGGAGGGCAAGAACCTCACCGGCATCTCCTACGACGTGGACGAGACAGACGTGGTCACGCGCATCATGCCCACCGGCGAGGACGCGGACGGCAACATCCTCTACCTGCCGGAATTGTACATCGACAGCCCGAACATCGGCGCGTACACGCATCCGAAGTGGATTCACCTTGCGGTAAGCGAGGCCAGGGAAGTGACGGACGGCGATACGCCGAAAAGCAAGGATCAGTGCTACGCCGAACTGCGCAAGGCCGCCCAAACGGAATATGAAAACGGCTGCGACCTGCCCACGGTGACGCTCAAGGTGGACTTCGTCAACTGCGCCGATACGGAGGAGTACCGGCAGTACGGGTTCCTTCAGAACATCTTTCTTGGCGACAGCGTGCGCGTCATCGCCCGGCACATCGGGGTGGAAGTTTCCCTGCGCATGACGCAGTACACCTACGACTGCCTGACGCAAAAGTATACCGACGTAACGCTGGGAACCGCCGCGGGCACCTTGGAGGGCAGCATGATCTCCGCGCGGCAGCTGGCCAGCGGTTCCATCACCGGCATGAAGCTGGCGCTCAACTCCGTGGGCAGCGGCCAGCTGCAAAGCGGGTCGGTCGGATCGCTCCAGATCAAAAACGCGGCCATCCGCGGCGCGCATATTCAGGATGCCTGCATCACCCGCGCCCACATCGCGGAGGCGCTCATCGACACGCTAAGCCTCAACGCGCTCACCGCCGTGACGGCCAAAATCAAGGAACTGGCCGCGGGCAGCGTCACCACCGACGACCTCTACGCCTCCGTGGCCATGATCGCCGCGGCCCAGCTGACCACGGCCAATATCGTGAGCGCTGACATCCACTGGGCGGACATCGAGGCGCTCAGCGCCCGCATTGCGCAAATCAGCAAAGCGCAGATCACCGCCGCCGCCATCGACGAGGCGAACATCGACTGGGCGGCCATCACCTCGCTTACGGCCGCCACGGCGGAGATCGTCAAAGCCCAGATGCGGACTGCCGATATCGACTGGTCGCACATCAAGGATCTGGCCACCGATACCGCCGTCATCACCCAGGGCACGGCGGGGGAGCTCTACATCGCGCGGCTGGCCGTGACCGAGGCGAACATGGTCTCCCTGACGGTCGGCGAGCTGGTGGTCAAAGGCTCGGACGGCCATTTTTATTCGGTGTCCGTGGATGAAGGCGGGCAGGTCGTCACGACGCTTAAACAGATTGCCAACGACGACGTGGCCGACCGGAGCATTGACGGCGGAGAGAAGATCATCGAGGGCACGATCACCGCGGGTACGCTGAACGTACAGGACATCTTCGCCGACAATGCCGTCATCCAAAGCCTCATCGCCGCGAACCTCGACGTGGACGCGCTCTTTGCCCGCGAAGCCACCGTCGCCGCCCTGAACGCGATGGACATCACCTCCAACACTTACCTCAGGCTCATGGTTTCCGGCAAGGCGGACAAAGAGGATCTGGACGCGCTGAATGAACGGGTCAGCGCGGCGGAACTGAAGCTCACGGAGGACGCGATTGTGTCCACCGTCACGGGCAGCGATCAATACAAAGAGGACCTTGCCGCCATTGCAGCGAGCGGCTCCGGGCCGGAGCTTGTGGTGGGCACACAGACCTCGTACACCGCGGCGTGGACGGGAAACGCAGGTTTTGCGGCGCTTCACGACGGGCAGCAGATCACCTACTGGCTGCCCGCGGCATCCGGGAGCAACGTAACGCTTGATCTCACGCTTTCGGACGGCAGCGCCACCGGGGCGATTCCATGCTACTTTGGCGGCAGCACCCGGCTGGGCACCCAGTACGCCGCCGGGAATGTCGTCAGGCTCACCTACCGGGAAAACGTCGTTATCGGTTCTGCCTCCATCCCCAAAGGCTGGTGGGCGGACGCGAACTACAACACCGATACCTACGACCGCATCCGCATCGGTACGACCCTGAAGGCCAAGACGGCCATTCCTGCGGGAAGGCTTGCCGTTGCGGACGAGGACGGCTGTTTCCCGCTGGCGGCCGGCGTACCCTTTGACGTGACCCGGCCGGTGCTCTACTGCGCCGCCGCCGTGTCCGCCGGGATGTACGGCTCCCAGTTCTACCTGACCTACCCCTACTGTACGCTGCGCACGGTTGACCCGGACTTTGCGGGGACGATTGGCACAACCTGCTATGTGGCGGGCACGCTGGCCGGCACGGTCTTTACGCCCGCGGAAGCCTTCCTGACCGCTGCGGTTCCCACCGAGGACGACGGCCTGACCTACATGGCGCTGGGCACGCTCACCGGCACGTACCAGACCTGCGTGTTTCCTGAGCACCCGCTCTACCGCTTCGTGGACGGCGCGTTCAAGCCGCTGTCGCAGGTGGCCTATGAGGCTTCCGTCGCCATCGGCGAGACGCGACGGGAGATGGGCACCCGCTTTGAGCAGACCGACGCGGCCATCGCGCTCAAGGCGGATCAGACGGAGGTCCATGCTCTCTCCACGCGCGTGCAGTCCGCCGAGCAGAAAATCACCCCGCAGGCCATCACGGCGACGGTGGCGGCGTCCGCGAGTTTCGTCCATGAAAAGTACGAGGGCCGCAACTACTGCCTGGGCAGCGGCGGCGAATTTACCTTCATTTCCAACCGCTACTACGAGGACGGCAAGGCCACCTCTCTCACCCTCAAAAGCCTCGCGGTTTCGGACGATTTCTTCGCGCACAGCCAAAGCGGCGCGTCCATCCGCATTTCGCTGGACATCCGCCGTCAGGGGGTGGAGGCCTCCGAAGCCGCCACGCCGGGCGTGTACTCCGGCCTGTGGGTGTACTACCTCTACAGCGAGAACGGACAGTTCAAAACCGTCGGGCGCGGCTGGTACCTGCGCACCACGGACGCGAGCTTTCAGGCCACGGACGACGGCTGGGTGCGCCTGCAATACGGACCGCTGGACCTGTCGCCCTACAACCCCGTCTCCATCTCCTATTTCGCCCTCGGCACATCCGCGGCCAACGGCATGACGGGAAACGTCCGGTTTCGGAATGTCAAGCTGGAGGTGCTGGACGCCTGGACGGACTGGAGCGCCGCGCCTGAGGACATCTACGGTCTGGCGGGACGTATGGACAGCGCGGAGTCCCGCATCACGCAAAACGCCGGCAACATCGCCCTCAAGGTCAGCACTTCGCTCTACAACACCGAGAAGGTCTATCGCAGCAGCACCGCACCCACCACCCTCTATGCCAACATGCTCTGGCTGGACACGTCCCTCTCTCCGCCCATCCTCAAGCGGTACACGGGATCGGCTTGGGCGGCCGTGGGCGCGCAGGAGCTCAAGACCAGCGGCATCACCATCGGAGGAAACAACGTGGCCATCACCACGGAAAATTTTCTGCTCCAGCTCCTTGACCCCGCAAACAACGAAAACGTCCTCATGGAGATGAGCGCAAGCGGGGACGTCGGCTTTAAGACGCTGTACGCCGACGAGGTGGTTTCGCCCTCCGTGGTCAACGCCTATACCGGCCCAGCCACGCTGTATGTCTACCCCGCCCTGAGCGGCATGGCGGCCAATGCGTGCCGCAGCCTTCGGGAGGTGCTCTCCAGAATCAACGGAAAGGCGCTGCGCTATGACGTGACCGTGACCTTCTTCACCTCCCAGGCCGAGACGCTCTACGAGATGGAGGGCGTGGAGATCAGCGGGGTGACCGGGCCGCACACGCTGCGCATCGAGGGCATGGACCGCAACAAGACGCTCAGCACCTTTCTCACCGTGAGCAGCTGCACGGCGCGGATCGAGCTTTCCTACCTGAACATCCGCGACTGCCGCGGCCTCGTCGGCGGAACTTCAAAAAACAGCTACCTCATCAACGCCCGCAACAATACCTTTCTTTCTCTGACCGGATGCGTGCTCGATCTCAACAACGTCACCGCCAATGCGGTGCAGGCCACGGCCTCGTATGTGGACCTGCGCTACTGCGAGATTCGCAGTGCCTATATCGGGCTGGGGCTGGAAAGCGCCACGGGCAACCTGTACTACTGCAAGGGACAGTGCACATTTTCGGTGTTCTGCATGTCCGGCATCGCCTTTTGCACGGGCACGGTGCCTTCGGGCGGACGCACGTCCTCCTGCAACGGACAGATCTTCGACGCGGGCGTGACCACGGATGCGGGAACGACCGTCGCACCCCAGACGCCGGACGATACCACGCTGCAATACGCCACGCTCACCAAGTCCTATCGCGGCGGCTGGCGCTCGGACACCGCGGACGTGGTGCAGGGCGTGTATTCGGACGACGGGTATTCCGCCGGCCTGAGCTGGAACTACGGCTGCATGTGGTTTGGCAATCTGCGCGGCGTGCTGTCCGGCAAGACGGTCAAGTCCGCGACGCTCACCCTGTATCGCAAGACCGGCAGCGGCTCCAGCTCGGCCAGGACGCTCTACCTGTGCGCCATCACCAACACCACGGCCAGCGGCGCGCCGTCCATCGCGGCAAACTACGGGGCCATCGGCACCATTGGCCGCGCGCAGCAGGCGACGTTCGCCATTCCGCTTGCCGCGGTGTAGGGGCTGGCGAACGGAACGTACGGCGGCCTGTGCCTGTACGAGTCGCCCTACAACTTTGGCTCCGCCAACTGGTCGAACTGCTATATGCGCATGGCAGGAACGGACAATACCTACAAGCCCTATCTGCAAGTGGTCTTTGGCAGCGGCGGCACGGCCGCCGGGTAAGGAGGGTTCCAATGTACATCGCAATCCCCTTCGAGGGGCGGGTGAGAACGCTCATCCGCTCCTCTTTCGTTCTGGCAAAACGGCTGTCGGAAACGACCTACAACCTGTCCGGGGACGCCTTTCAGATGGCGCAGGTGAAGGCGGAGCAGGCGCTGGTGTTCCCGGACGAGACAGCGCTTGAGGAAGGCGCGGCGCTCACGGACGAGCTGCTCATGCGGGCGCTGCCGCTGGAGAGCTTTGTCTCGGTATCGGCGGAAGAGGCGCTCCCAAACGTGCTGGGCTTGCTGCTCCGGACCGCCGTAGCGGACGGGCGCATCTCGGATGAGGAGCTGCTCTCCGTTCAGCCTGCGCTGGAGGGGCGCAACTGGCGCGCGAACGTCGCGGTGCAGGTAGGCGACGTGTTTGCCTACAAGGGCGCGCTCTGGCGTTGTATCCAGGCGCACACCACGCAGGGCGGCTGGCAGCCGGACAAGGCCCCGGCCCTCTGGCACAAAGTGGAGATCGTCGCCGAGGGCACGGTGCGCGTCTGGGAGAAAGGCGTCGCCTATGCGGTCGGCGACGTGGTGGCCTTCCCGAAGGAGGACGGGACGCAGTACACCTGTATTCAGGCGCACACCTCGCAGGCCGGGTGGCAGCCGCCGGCCGCGCCCGCGCTGTGGAAGGCACAGGAGGAAGACGCGCCTTTGCAAATCGAAGCGGAAACATGAGGCGTCCATGCGGGCGGCTTTTGTATTATTTCCATCACAAGGAGGAAACATCATGCGTGACTTTTCGATTGATCTGGTATGGGCCAAGCTGCAGATGGCCATTGCCGCCGTGGGCGGCTGGCTGGGGTACTTCGTGGGCGGCGTGGACGGGCTAATGACCGCGCTGCTCGTCCTGATGGTGATGGACTACGTGACCGGGGTCATGTGCGCGGTGATCGACCGGGAACTGTCCAGCTCCGTGGGCTTTCGGGGCATCTTCAAAAAGGTGCTGATCCTCATGCTGGTGGGCGTGGCGCACATCGTGGACCTGCATGTGGTGCGCTCGGGAGAAGCGCTTCGCAGCGCCGTGATCTGCTTTTACCTCTCCAACGAGGGTGTGAGCGTGCTGGAAAACGCGGGGCATCTGGGCCTGCCTATCCCCGAAAAGCTCAAGGGCATTCTGGCCCAGCTGCACGACCGCATCGAGGAGGCGGACGAGACGGAGGACGGCGGCGAGTGACCGCCGTCCCCTGAAAGGAGGAAAATGCCATGTCCGAACGCGTTCACATACCCATGACCAACGAGCACTTTGCGGCCTTCTGCCTCTCCATGGTGGGCCAGCCCTACTGGTACGGCACCTGCCTGTACAAGTGTACGGAAAGCCTGCGCAGCCGAAAGGCGGCCCAGTATCCCTCGCATTACGCCTCCGGCCGCACGGCGCGCTACAGGCAGGACATTTCGGAGAAAAAGGTCTGTGCCGACTGCATCGGCGCGGTCAAGGGGTATGCCTGGACCGGCGGTGGGCAGGGCGTTCTGGAGTCCGTCGGCACGGACAAGACCTACGCCAGCAGTTACGGCTCCCACGGCTGCCCCGACAAGGGAGCCGATTCCATGTTCACCTATGCAAAGAGCAAAGGCGCGGATTGGGGCGGCATCGACACACTCCCGGAGGTCGTCGGGCTGGCGCTGCACAAGGAAGGGCACGTGGGCTACTATGTCGGAAACGGCGAGGCCGTGGAGTGGAAGAGCTTTGCGGACGGCTGCGTCAAAACGAAGGTCGCCGGGCGCGGCTGGACGAGCTGGTACCGGCTGCCCTTCCTCGACTATGGCGACGGGGTTTTGCAGGGAGGCACGGACGACGAGTCCCCCGCGGAAATCCCGCTGGGCAGCCGTCTGCTGCTGGACGGCTCGGAAGGGAACGACGTGCGCTTTGCAGGAGCTGCTTCTGTCGCTGGGGTATGCGCTGCCCCGCTGCGGCGCGGACGGGACGTTCGGTGCGGAAACCGAGGCGGCACTCCGCGCCTTTCAGGCTGACGCGGGGCTGGAGGCGGACGGCAAGTATGGCGAAAAGAGCCATGCCGCCATGATGGAGGCCACAGCGGATGGGGGAAAGGACGGCCGGCCCGCGCAGCCGGAACCCCCGGATGCGGAAAAACCGTCCGTCTCCGGAACGGTGGTCATCGTCTCGGACGGCGGCAAGGTCAACGTCCGCGAGGGAAACGGCCTGACGTATGGCCGCATCACCCAGCTTGCGCCGGGCACAACCTGTCCGTATATCGCCACGGCCGGAAACGGATGGCATGCCGTGGTGGTCGGGAAGCGCGTCGGCTGGGTGTCCCCGGAATACAGCCGGATCATCTGACCCACAACAAAAGGCTCCTTCGCATGACTGCGTTGAAGCCTTATGGATCAAGATTGCCTTCCTGAAACAGAGGAGAATCGAAGAACTCGGAAATGCTGATGCCCAGTCCCTGACACATTTCGTGAATGACGCGCAGCTTCACCGAATCGTAGGAACAGTTGATGACGTTGCCGATGGTGGACTTGGGCACGCCGCTTTTGATGAACAGCTGGTACTGCGTCATCTGCTTTTCCTTCAGCAGCTCCGTCAGCCTGCCGCTGATCGCCTGATTGAGCTTCATTCCATCACCATCCCTGTCGCTGTACCAATATTGTAATGTGGCACCGATCAAGGATAGTCCCTGTAACTGTACTAATCCGCAATTTCGTGATATGATTTACAGGCAGTGCGGGGAGTGATTCGGTTGACTGTTACCTTTTGCGGCCACAGCGAGGTCCCGGACCGTGCGCAGGTGCGCGGGTGGCTGAACGATGTCTGCGAACGGCTGATTGGGGACGGTGCGGCCGAGTTTTACCTGGGCGGCTATGGGGCGTTCGACCGCCTGTGCGCCGACGTGCTGCATGGGCTGAAGCGCCGGCATGCCCATATCCGGCTGATTCTGGTGCTTCCCTATCTCAACGGCGCCATGCCTGCGGAAGGCTACGACGAGACGGTTTATCCGCCGCTGGAATCGGTGCCGCGGCGATACGTTATTTTGCGCAGAAACGAATGGATGATTCAGCGCTGCGACGTGCTCGTTGCCTATGTCACCCACGGCTGGGGCGGGGCGGCCAAAACGCTGGCGTATGCGCGCAAAAGAAAAAAGACCATTCTCGCATACGGAGAATGACCCTCGGAGAAAAGCAGGCAAGGCGGTCATCGCTTTGCCTGCTCCTCTTTTTTTTCTTCGCATGTCCACATTGCGCCGTCTACCGTCCGAACAGAAAAATGAGGCCAGAGGGAAGGGAGGGTTGCGGCGCAGTTGTGTTCAAAACGTAAGAATCCGGACACAAAGAGTTATCTTGCAATTACGGCGGATCAGAGCAAACATGTCACATGCAGACCGACAGAATCTGTTTTCCAAAGACAAGGAGGTATCATTCATGGAAACCAACACCGCCCGGAACCGACTGGACGATATGCTGGAGCGCTATGGCGAGGTGTGCACCCAGAAGGTCGCCGCCCAGGTGCTGAGCGTTGTGCCGCGCACCATTCACCGCATGCTGGAGGAGGGGCGTCTGCGCCGGGTCGACCGCCGGGTGGACGTGCGCTCCATCTGCGAGTACATCGAGAATCCCAAACAGGCGAATTTCGTGGCCAAGGCGAAAAACGCCCGGCCGCGCAACATGATGAGCGAGAGCGATTTCTTCGCCGCGGCCCGGCAGGGCCGATGGGCGCCCAGGCGCTAAGGAGGGGAGCCTATGGCCAAGAGGACGCCTTCGGGCAAGTTCCGCGGGAAGGTGACCATCGGCTACGACCCGGACGGCAAGCCGATCTACAAGTATGTGACGGCGCCGACCCGCCGGGAGCTGGAAAACGTGAAGGAAGCCGTGCGGGAGCACTACATCTTCGGCAGGGCGATTCCCCGGGATCAGCCGTTTTACGAATACGCCGGGCAATGGTACAGGGTCAAGAAGGAGCCGTTCATCTCCAACGCCAGCCGCTCCTATTACAAGACGTGCTTCGTCAAACACCTTCTCCCGCAGTTCGGCATGCAGCACATGAAGGCCATCAGCGCGGCGCAGATCCAGGAATTCGTGAGCGGCTTTGCCGGAGCCAGCAAGTCCCAGATCAACAACGTCATCGGGACCCTGAAGGCGATCTTCGCTTCGGCCTACGCGGAAGGGGTGATCGAGCGCGATCCCACGGTCGCGCTCATCCGCCCCAAGGCTTCCAAGGGGACGGGGCGCAGGGCGCTGACGCCGGAGGAGACCCGGCGCGTGCTGGAGACGATCCGGACCCACCCGGAGGGCCTGTTTCTGGCGATTCTCTACTACCTGGGCGTTCGCCGGGGCGAGGCGCTGGGGCTGAAGTGGGGCGACTTCGACTTTGCCGCCGATCAGGTCCACATTCTCCGGGACATCGACTTCACCGGCTCCACCTCTTCGGAGGGCACGCTCAAGACCGCCGCCGCGGACCGTTTTATCCCCGTCCCGGCAGCTCTCCGTGAGATGCTTCTGCCAAAGCGGGAATCAGCGGATGCCTACGTGTTCCACACGCCGTCGGGTGCGCCGCTTCCACAGGCCAGCTACAAGCGCATGTGGTCGCGGCTGATGGTGGCCTGCGGGTGCGTGACATGGCGGGAGATCAAGCCGGGCACCTCCCGCCCGGACGACATCCTTAAGCAGGTCAAGCCCACGCTGACCCCGCACTACTTCCGGCACAACTACGTGACGCTGCTCTACGAGAGCGGCGTCGACCCGCTGATCGCCATGAAGATCGTGGGCCACACCGACTACCAGACCACCGCGAACATCTACACGCACCTCAAGGAGGAGACGCTGCGCAGGGCTTCGGTCAACATGGAGAAGGTGTTCGCGGACAGGGAGAAGGAGGAAGGCGGGGAAAGGAATAGAACGACAAGACCGTGTGTTGGGGGGCAGAGATAAGTCATGAGATGATCCCTTATCTCGATGTCTTCTGAAGTGCAGATTCAACCCGTGGCCGTTCATGAGTACAGTAGTTAACCGCCTGAAAGGGATTGGGTGATTAGATACAACTGTTTCCATGCGAATGGGGCAGATGCCGTGACCATTCTGAAATTATAAACGGAGGTTCATTCCCACGCGTGTGGGGCAGATGGGGGTCAATCCCAAATTCTGTGTAAACTCCAATTGGGGTGTAAATAGAGCAAAATTGATTCAGGGTGGCAGCCGGGTGAATCCGGCTGCCGGCTTGACAACAACATAACGCCGGTGGGAGCGGATGTCAAGGGCGGCGAAGCCGTTCATCTTGCCATTGACATCCGGTCACAGCGGTGTTATTCGGGCATGCGCTCGGCAAAGTAGATTGCCATCTGGGCGTGAATCAGGCTCCAATCCTGTCGCCGTCCAGTCCATTTTTTCGTAATGTCCATCATGGCCAGATACAGCATTTTCAGCAGGCTGTCATCAGTGGGAAACACCGATTTGGCCTTGGTCACCTTGCGGAGCTGGCGGTTGAAACCCTCCATGGCGTTGGTGGTGTAGATCAGCCTGCGTACCTCCTGGGGATACTTGAAGTAGGTGCTGAGATTGGCCCAGTTGGCACGCCAGGACTGGGAGATTTTCGGGTATTTCTTGTCCCAGCGTTCCCCAAAGGTGTCCAGAGCATTCAGGGCGGCCTGCTCATCTACGGCGGAATACACCGCCTTCAGATCGGCCATAAGTGCCTTCAGGTCCTTGTAGGACACATATTTGCTGGAATTGCGCAGCTGGTGGATGATGCAGTTCTGGATCTCGGTTTGGGGAAAGGTGGCATGGATGGCCGCGTCAAATCCGGTCAAATGGTCTGTACAGGCGATGAAAATATCCTCTACGCCCCGGTTTTTCAGGCCGTTGAGTACAGTCGCCCAGAACTTGGCGCTCTCATTTTCTCCAACCCACATACCCAGGACATCTTTCCGGCCATCCAGATTGACGCCAATGGCAATATATACTGCTTTCTTCACGATCTGCCCTTCACTGCGGACATGGTAGTGGATGGCATCCAAAAACACAACGGCGTAGATGGGCTCCAGAGGCCGCTGCTGCCATTCTTTGGCAATGGGCAGGATCTTGTCCGTGATCCGGCTGACCGTGCTGTCTGAGACGGAAATACCGTAAATATCCTGGATATGGGCCTCAATATCGCTGGTTGTCATACCCTTGGCGCAGGATTTTCTCCTCAATGTCCTGACTGATTCTGGTCTGGTTCTTTTTCAGTACCTGAGGCTCCAATTCCCCCTTCCGATCCCGGAGAACCGATACCTCCACCTCCCCAAAGCTGGTGCGCAGAGTTTTGCTGCTGTGGCCGTTGCGGCTGTTGTCTGTGTCCTTGCTCTTGTAGTCGTATTTGCTGTAGCCCAGCTCGTCATCCAGCTCTGCCTCCAAGCCGTTCTCCATGAACTCGGCAATGGTCTCCTTGAACAGGTTCTGGATGTCATCCATACTGCCGATGTTTGCCATCTGCAGCAGCTCTCGGATCTTCTCTCTGCGCGCTTTTTCTTCCGGGTTGCGATTCTTTCTGGACATATGTAAACCTCCTGTGTGGTGCTTCTATTTTACACTACGTAGGAGGTTTACACAAAATTGGGGATAGTCTCATGCGGTCATGGAAAACTTCTTCGGCCTGTTAAAATCGGAACTGTTTTATCTGCGGACATTCCAATCATTAGATGAGTTTTGCCAGGAACTGGTCGCTTATCTTGAATACTATAACCACATCCGAATCAAAGAAAAATTGAATGGGTTAAGCCCTGTCCAATACAGAATTCACAATGGCTTTGCCGCATAACTCTTGTCTAACTTTTTGGGGTCACTTCAGCCTGCACAGATCCCAACCGTTCATACGCTTTCAGCGCTAGTTCTTCCTGTTCCTTCGTATACATTCAGTCGTCTCCTTGTTCTCGGAGTCCAACTTTCTGTCCGCACACCCTTCTTTGGTTGAACTTTTGAATGGCATATTAAACCTCTGGTTCTGCAGTTACTTAATAATACAGACGGTATCTTCGACCAACAATGAGCATCTTGCCATAATGTACCGGTTTGCCGTTATTGTCCACAATGTTGACGCGCTCAATCAGCAATGGCTCCCCTTTTTTTACTTTTAACAGTTCAGCCTCCTGGGCGGTTGCCAGACCAATGTCCAGATATCCCGCCGCTATGTTCATCTGCGTGCCGTCTCTTTTGCGAATGATCTCATAGAGTTCAGATTCAAGGTTTTCCGACAACAGGTAGCTGAACCGAATATGATACCAGACATAGTCCAGCGCAACGGGCACATTGTCCGCCAACCGAAGCATCTCAATATAAACTCCCAAGGACCCAGGCTTTTCCTCTAAAAATTCAGCGATTTCCTGCGGCATCGGTAAAAGGGCGGCTTTGAGCAATTTGGAGCTTGCTTCTTTTTGATTCAAGCGGCATTTTTCATAAAAGCTGCGGTTGATTTTCTGCACTTGTACATTCATGGCTTTGTCGCATACATAAGTGCCTTTTCCGCGTTCCTTTACCAGCACACCATCGCTCACCAACTCCGCGATTGCTTTGCGCACGGTAATACGACTGACATGGAATAGCTGCATCAATTCGTTTTCGGAGGGCTCTTGGGAAATACGTTGTTTGCGATCTGCTCCTCAATGCGCTCCTTCAGCTGCTTGTACAGCGGAGTTGCTAGTTTTGTTTCTAAGTTGCGAATTTCCACAGCGATGCCTTCCTTTGCCGCATAATTTATAGTATATTATACCATGTTTTTAGCAGGTTGTCATCAAAAAAACTTGCACGCTAGGTGTGGGCGTCTTTTTTGGACGCTCCGGAATGGAATAACCCTCGATGCCTGCCTGCCGATACACCCGGCATGTTTCCCTCCCGGTTGGATGTCAAGCCGACAAGGAGAGAGCCTCCAAGAATTAAAAGGCAGGATAGATAGATCGTGGACGTGAGCGTTTCATGAAAAACAAACGCACTGATGGCAACGCCAACCACCTGCTCCAGATTGTTCAGAATCGTCGTCGCGCCGGCCCCGATCAACTGAATAGAGCGCATCATCAGCACTACGGCCATCGTCCCAGTGGTAAGCGCTATAGCAGAGGAGCATCCTGCGCCTGCCAGGCCTACCGAAAAGGATTCCTGACGGATCAGAAGCAACGTGCCATAGGCAATGCAGGACGTTAAATAAAGATAGAACAGCTTTACACAGGCAGGGAGTTTGGGAAAGCTGGCCTTTTCGCATGAAATGAGGTATACGCCGTAAAACACGCCTGAAAGCAGCGCATACACGCATCCCCGCATCGAAAACCCACCATGAAAATCAGCCATGATGGAGATGCCGGCCAGCGACAGCATAATCGCCGTGCCTCTGGCGGGCGTCATGCGTTGATGAAAGAAACATGCCATGAACAGACTGACCAAAGCGGGATAACAGAAATGAAACAGCAGTGTTGTGCTGACAGGAAGCAGTTTATACGCAGAGAGTAGAAAAAAACTGGACAGAAAAAAACCGCACAGCCCGAATAGTGTCATCTCGAAAAACTGCCGTGGATTTACGCGCAGAGAATCGTGCCTGACGAGGGAAACGATGGCCGCAAGCAGACAGGTTAAAAGCATGCCCCAAAATTCTATGGCATTACCGGATTCGCCTGCACCAATGGCCAAATTGACCAGAGTGGGCTTTATTCCATAAAAAAGAGAAGCCAAGATGCAGGGTAAAAACCTCAAGCACATCCCTCCTAATAATATAACGTCGCATAATGACATATATTTCGGTTAAAACAATACCATTCGTATTTCCTTTTGTCAATAGTAGCAGACGCATAATACAGATAAATCAAGCTATTTGTCATGCCGCGATAAAACTGTAAAAAAAGAATAATAAAAAAAATGATTGACAAGAAGGAGCTGATGATATATTATCTAAGTAACAGGACGTCATGGGACATTATAATTTTAATCGTGAGGAGGCAGAATCTTGACTCTTGCAGAGATGGAACATCAGCTTGACCGCTTGGTCGGTAGCATTCCCGCTAGCCAAATTAAACGTGTTTTTCTGACGGGTTGCGGCGGAGGCATTGCCAATCTCCGGCAATGTGAATATGTGCTAAATCAGCATTTGGAGGAGGGACAGGTATCCTCCGCCTTTTGTGCCAACCTGATGGTGGAGAAGCAGCGCAGGGTCGATGAACATGCGCTGGTGATCGTAGGTTCTTTTAACGGGACAATGAAAGAGGCCGTGGATGCCATGCGGTGGGCCATGGAGCGTGGCGCTTATGTCATCGGTGTCACTTATGTGCCGGGCACGCCGATTGCCACAGAATCGGATTTTCCCTTCCTATGTGATACGCTCGAGGCGCTGGAGCCTGCGCTTTCGCCCATGAGTGCTGGGGTTCTCCTGGCCTATGCCATCATCAAGGCGATGACGGGCCGCGATCAGCTGGCACAGGCATGGCAGGCGCTGCTCTCCCTGCGTAGCATCTGCGAGCAGGCGGTTCGTTTGTATGATGAAACAAAAGGTCATGAATTTGTGGCGCGCTTTCACAAATCGCCCATGATCTACACCGTCGGAGGTGGGCTTAATTATACCAACGCCTATATTCTTGCCACCTGTTACCTTACAGAAATGCAGTGGATTAATGCCTGTCCCGTGGAGGCGTCGGAGTTCTTCCACGGCGTCCTGGAAATCGCCGACAAGGACGCATGCTTTGTAGCACTGCTGGGGTACGGGGAAAACCGTCCTCTGGAAGAGCGCGTGGTAAAGTTCCTGAATCGGTTCACGCGCGGTACATTTATTATTGACGCCGCTGATTATGACATGGAAGCCGTTGATCCGCAGATGCAAAACGTGATTTCAACGATTGTCACAGCCCGTGTGATCAGGAGCCTCATTCACCGATTGGCAGATGCACGCCGTCATCCGCTTACGACGCGTCGGTATTATCTGAAATATGAGTATTAATTTTAAGGAGGTATCTCACAATGGACATCAAAATTGCAGCCCTTATCGACAATCAGATCGAGAAGCTGAAGAAGGAGCTTTCATCCCGCTCTTTCAACAAGGTCTATATGGTCGGATGCGGTGGGGGCGTTGCAATCTTCCGGCACTGTGAATACGTGCTTCGTAAGATCAGGCCCAGCTTTGAATACGAGTTGATTCACGCTGCGAATCTGCTGGTGGAACAGCCTGTCGAGGTGAATGAAAAGGCGCTTGTCATCTGCTACAGCCTCAACGGCACGATGAAAGAGGCGGTGGAAGCGCTGCGCTGGGTCAAAAGCCGCGGTGCTTACGTCGTGGGCATCACGCGCACGCCGCAGACGCCTTTTCATACCGAGCCGGACTTTACCTTTATGTTCTACAGGGAAGAAGACTATGGACATCCCTATGTGACGGCCGCTCCCGTAACGCTGCTGGTGACCTATGCGGTACTGGAAGTCCTCGATGGCAACAAGGACTTTGCCCATGTGCGTGAAAACCTCACACGGCTGGATAAGGTGTTTGACCGAGCACGGCAGGTATACGTAAAGGAAAAAGGGCCTGAATTCGTGGAGCGCATCAAGGATGCCCCCATGGTCTACACCGTGGGCGGCGGATTGTATTTCACCTGTGCCTATGTGCTGGCCACCTGCTATCTGCTTGAAATGCAGTGGATCAACGCCAGCCCTGTCGATGCTGCGGAGTTTTTCCACGGCCCGCTGGAGATCGTTGATAAGGATTCGCACTTTGTCGTGTTCCGTAGCGCGAGCGAATACCGGCCGCTTGAGGATCGAGTACTCTCCTTCCTGGATCGCTTCACGCGAGGCACCTT
>OLNX01001948.1_pt1 | contig 16389 bp, 8 predicted proteins | sample 1672611 | NCBI WGS metagenome assembly OLNX01 (sample SAMEA3136705, study PRJEB25190) | human gut metagenome | reverse complement strand
TAATCAGCCAGCTAAGTAACGCTTGCACTTCTTCGGGATAAGGAAGAATACCGGAACCATTGTGGCGTTTAGCCAGCATGGGAAAAGGGCATCCCATATTGATATCGACTTCCTTATATCCCTTTTCAATGAATAGGGATAAGATTTTGTCTGCTTTGTCAAAAGAGGGAGCTATCAGTTGCGGAATCAGATGGGGTACTTGATTATTTCCGGGCTCGATTCCTCGGACATCTCTATGACGAAATCCGCCTTTTTCGAGTCGTACAAATGGGGTATAATAAGTATCTATACCTCCGAAGCAGGCAGCATGAGCATTACGGTAAAACACGTCGGTATAACCTTGTAATGGGGCAAAATGAATAGGAAGAGTCTTTTGCATTGTTTTTATTTTTGTGCAAACTTATATATAAATGTTGATTTATACGCTAGTTGAGTAAAGAAAAATGCTTTTTCGGAGGAGAAGAAAGGGAAGAGGGTGGAAAGATATGGTAAAAGTAAAAGAGAGGAACCTCGCGGTCCCTCTCTTTCTGATGTTAAATTGATTAAAGTCTGATTTTTATAAACGTTTTCTATGATTGAAGGTTAGAAAAATTGGGGGATATACTATTATTCTACAACGTTTATAGTCAGTTCACGTACTACTTGACCACCTTGATGGACGTAGTTTGCATTGTTGGCTACGAAGGTAGCGGTATATGTTCCGGCCTCCTCGTAGGTATGTGAGTATATCTCTAATGTTTGCGAGATATTTTTGATGGCTACACCAGCGTCAGGATCGCAGGAACCATTGAGGAGGATTGGATTGGAAATAAGCCAAGTATCTCCTTTGGTATAATCTTTGCTACCCCCGCTAGTTACGAAATCGTTTGGTTGGCTAATTCTCCAAAAATAAGGAATATTACCATCCACTGTGGTGTATGCTATCTTGTCTGCATATTCAGCACTTTTCATTTCTTCAAGTGTGAGATTTTTGTTTCCTAATGCTTCCTTCAGTTTGGTAAGATGAGTGTTGTTTTTTGAAAGATCATCTAAATTGTAGGTTACATTTAAAGCCGAGAATTCGAAGTTCTTTGCATTAATTGTGGTTGATTTCCCATTGTTGAATTCTAGATTAAGTTGTAATCCTTTAATATGTATAACAGGCATTGTAGCGCTGTTGTCAAGGGGATTCAGGCGGAAAGCAATGCTGATTTCCTTGCCCAAGTAAGAAGTCAAAGGGCAAGAATAGTCTTTAGTAACTTTGGTTGCTTTGGGAAGATCTTCCTGGCTGACAAGTTCCGTCCAGTCACAGTTAGTAACAGCTTCTTTGTCTTTTTCCACGTTGTTGCCACTAATTCCTCCAAATCGATCGGATATTAATATGTGAGTAGAACCTTCGATGGTTTTCGCATTGCCATAGTCATATAATATAGAGAAATTGATTTCACATTTTTCTACGTCTTCCGGTTGCATTTCAATTCTGTCCCGATGTTTGTATTCATGGCCTATTTCTCCACTGAAGAAGCTGATAAAATCAGGGTCGCCATCGAAGCTGAACGTTACAGGGCTTCCTTTTTTTACAGTCACAGTTTTGCCATCGAAGCTGACATTGCTGTCTGTCACCACACCCACTTCCATTGCTGTTTCTTCTTTTAATTCCTTGTCGCATGAAGCCAGGGATAGTCCGGCAAAAGCGATAGTCATCAAACTTTTATATATTGTTTTCATGTCCTTTTCTTTTTAAAGTTATTAAGAGAATTACCAACCCGGATTATTCGTCTTGATAGCACCGTTTGATCCTATTTCATTGGCAGGAATCGGGAAATAATTGTAAGACTTCGGAATATTGAAGTAAGTATATACATTGATTCCGAACTTCCAGGATTCGTCAGCCTGTGCCTTGTCCACTTGTTCCTGCATCAGTTTGTAATAGTCTCCCCAACGGATCAGGTCGAAACGACGTGTGTACTCGAAGCAGAGTTCCATTGCACGTTCGTCTTTGATAGCTTTGCGGAAGCTCTCTTCATCCAGATTTGCTGCAAGTTTTTTGATTCCTGCACGTTCTCTTACTGCATTGATACATTCATACGCCAAATCATTAGGGCCATGGTTGACTTCATTTTCTGCCTCTGCAATCATTAGCAGAATGTCAGAGTAACGGAGAAGAGGGAAGTTGATGGAAGTATCGTTTTTACTCTTCTTGTCTGCTTCATATTCTCTACGATATTTGGCGGCAGCCCTGTTGCGGTTCTTATTGGCATCGTTCTTCGATTCACGATCACCGTAAGTGGAACCCGGCTCTGTTTTACCATAGCTGAAGGATTTGTCCCAGTATTGTTGTTCCACTTCATCTCTTTTTCCCTTTACAAATTCACGACCGTCTACCGGAGTACCTTCTCCTGCTGACTGGGTGTAAGTGAATGGAGCGATGTTCCAGTTGCAACGGTCAATGTCATCGTTTGCTTCATACAATTCCAGCAGTTTAGGAGTATTCCAGATAAAAGCGTATGCATAGCCCGGATCACCTTTACCAGTGATGGATGCTTTGGAAGAAAGGTCCTTACCCTGAATGCCGATAATATTACCGATTCTACCTTCTGCACGTACATCCGTCGAACGGTTACCTGCAAATTCTACTTCCCAAATACTTTCATTAGCCTTGGCACCATCCTTATTGAGAGCAGTGTTATACTTATCAGAACAAATGTCGATAAAGAAGTCCCAATATTTGGCAGTTAGTGAATGACCCTCATTCTTGACTAACTGTGCATAGTAACTTGCTTTTTTGAAATATTCTGTAATCTCGGCACTAGTCGTGTTGTTAGCCAAACCCACTTCCTTGTCACGTTTAGGTTCACCGGCCCGGAACATATATACACGCGCCAACATTCCCCAAGCAGCCGATTTGGAAACACGTCCCGGTAAATAGTTCAAATCTTGAGCAGATTTGAGATCCTCGGCAGAACCATACATCTCTTTGATGATAAAATCATAAATCGTCTGTTTGTCCGTACGTGGAATGGAGAGGTTATAGGCATCTTCTGTAGAAGTAGTCTTGAAAGGTACATCTCCCCAACATTCTACCAAAGTAAAATAATAGAATGCGCGTAAGAAACGGGCTTCGGCTTTGTACTGCTTGCGGGTATCGTCGTTCATATCGGGCACTGCATCAATATTTTCCAGGAAAATATTGGCTCTGTTGATGCCGGAGTATAATGTGTACCACAATGCTGCAACGGCCGGATCACTTGTGTTGGCATTGTTACAGATCAACCCACTTTTGTTAGGTCCGCGGTTGGCACCACCATAGTGTCCCAGATCGTCACCTCCTACAAGGTATAAGAACTCATTTCCGTAGAAGGAACTTTGTCCCAGAATGGCATAGGTTCCTGTCAGCCAAGAGGTAGCGTCCGCTTCATTTTTGAAGAAGTTTTCAGGAGTGGTGTATGTCGGGTCTTTTTCCAAGAAATCGCAGGAAGTCAGGTTAAGTCCGACAAGAAGTGATATGATGATTATTTTTATTGTTTTCATATACGTAATTGTTTGAAGGATGATTGATTAGAAACCTAAGTTTATACCAAAACTGATAGAGTAGGCTCTCGGATAAGCGGAGAAGTCCAGTCCCGGAGTCAGTGCGCCTTCACGGATAGATACTTCCGGGTCGTAACCGGAATACCCTGTACATGTCCATAGATTCTGACCGGCAACGAATACGCGTGCATTGTCTATCTTCCATTTCTTGGTCAGTTGTTTCGGCAGTGTATATCCTAAAGACACGGTCTTCAGACGAAGGAACGAACCATCTTCGATAATACGTGTAGAGAACACTTTGTTAGAACCGGAGTCGGTAGCTCTCGGAATATTACTTTCCGGGTTTTCCGGTGTCCAACGGTCTGCATAACTTGCGTACTGGTTCAAGTCACGTGTCTTATTGCTGTTCTCGAAGAACAGGCGGTTGGCATTCAATACATCGTTTCCATACGACCATTGGAAGAAGATGCTCAAGTCAAATCCTTTGTATTCGAAATTGTTGGTAAATCCGCCCGTATGTTTCGGCATACCGTTACCGATCATAGTGCGGTCGTTATCGTCGATGATACCGTCACCATTCAGGTCTGCGTATTTCGGCATACCCGGTTGTGTATTACTTTCGGAAGAGAAATACGGAACATTGCGTTTCAGTGTATATGTATCACCTACTTTGTCGAAATCTTCGTATTTGTATGTACCTTCGTAGATGAATCCGTACATCATTCCCATCGGATAACCCACTTTGGCAATGTAGCTGTATTGAGAGTTATAGTTCTGGTCAAATTTGGCTGCACTCAACAGAGAAGATTGGTTTTCGGCCAATTCTAATACTTTGTTCTTGTTGAATGCGATATTAAAGTTAGTAGTCCATGAGAAATGACGGTTCTTGATATTGGTTGTGTTCAATGTGAGCTCGATACCTTGGTTGCGTACCTTTCCTACATTCTTCATGGCACTGAAATAACCGGAAGAGGTGGGAAGTGCAGTATTCAGCAACAAATCACGAGTCGTTTTACGATACCAGTCTACGGTTAATCCGATGCGTTCGTCCAGGAAGCCTAAGTCCAGGCCTAGGTTCCACTGTTCGGTAGTCTCCCATTTCAGTTTTCTGTTTCTTAAGGAAGTGGGCACTGTACCTACACTTGTCAGGCTGTTTTCGAACGGATATACACCACTCGGTAGGCTACCGATCGAAATAAAATCTCCAACTTTATCTTTTAATATCTGATATAAAGCATACGTATCATACTCGCCTACACGGTTGTTACCGGTCAATCCCCAGCTTGCTCTTAATTTACCGGAAGAAACAACAGACTTCAATGGTTTCATAAAATCTTCCTCCATGAATCCCCATGCCAATGAACCGGAAGGGAAGTAGCCGAAACGGTTATCACCACGGAATTTGGAAGAACCGTCGGAACGGAAAGAAACCGTTGCATAATACAATGATTTGTAGTTATAGTTCAAACGTCCCAGGAAAGAGAGCATAGACCAGGAACTCTTTAATGATTTGGTCGTACTGGGAGTTCCTTCACTCATTCCTGCCATCCCGAGTGCTTCGTTTGGAATTTGCACTGTCTTGTATGAATAGTATTCATAGTCAGAATTTTGCAGAGTTACACCTACCATACTATTAAAGAAATGCTTCCGTTTGATATTGGTCTGATAGGTTAGAATATTTTCGTTCAACCACGTTGCACGTTGAGAATGGTAGATTTCTGCATTCACCTTATCGGATGATTTCGGATTACCATAACGAGTTTTCGAGTTGTTGAATGTTTCCCCTTTGCGGGTATCGAATGTGTAACCGCCGGAAACTTTCAACTTCAATCCTTTGATAAATTCATATTCTGCAAATCCGTTGAACTGGATATAGTTCGCGTACGTCTTGCGATATTCATTTTTCAAAGACATGATAGGGTTGAAACGATAGTCGTTGGTATTGTTTATCGCGTCGTCCATGATGTTATCCATCAACGAGTTTAATGGTCTGTCCGGTTCGGTCACAGGGCGATATCCCCATACACTATAGAACAGGTTATTCATACCACTGTATGAGTTCTGGGAAGGAGAACCACCGGTAGTTGTAGTACTGGAATAGTTGGTCGTCAGATAGATTTTCAGTTTCTTCTTTTGGATGGTAGTACCCATACGGCCTTGTACACGTTTGTAGTTTGATTCCAACAAGATACCGTCCTGGTCATAATAAGATAAAGAAGCATTGTAGCGAACTCCTTCCGAACCACCGGTCAGGCTGACATTGTGGCTTTGCATCCATGCGCTGCGGAAGATTTCATCCTGCCAGTTATATTGCGGGATATTTCTATAATCTTCCAGTCCCCATTTCTTACCGTCATAATTCATGAAGTAGGTAGTTTCCATATCTTTGGGACTACGTTCTGCCTGTAGTTTGACGAATTCATAGGCATCCATCATCGGGATCGTTTTGGTGATATGCTGAATACCGAAACTTCCGTCGTATTTAATTTTAGGTTGGCCGATTGTTCCTTTCTTGGTTGTAATCATCACGACACCGTTGGCACCACGGGCACCGTAGATAGCGGTAGCAGAGGCATCCTTCAGGAAGTCGAGTGACTCGATATCGTTCTGATTAATGGCTGCGGCTATGGAGGGGTCTTCCACCGGGAAACCGTCAATGACATAAAGAGGAGAGTTGTCCTGTGTCAAAGAGTTGTTACCACGGATGACGATGTTCATCTGTCCGCCCGGCATACCTTCGCCCGAACTTACGTTGACACCGGCAATACGTCCGCCCAATGTCTCGCCGAAAGAAGCAGTCGGAGTGCTAAGTAGTTCCGCCATACTGGCTTTGGCAACAGAGCCAGTCAGATCCTTCTTGCGTATCTCCTGATAGCCGACTACTACCACTTCGTCCAATGTCTTTGTGTCTTCCTTTAATGTGATAACCATTGGCTTTTGAGTGTCCACCTTCATTTCTACTGTGACATAACCAATGAAAGAAATAACCAATATTGAATTCTTATTGGGCACGTTAAAAGCAAATTTACCGTCAAGGTCAGTGATTGTTCCTTGCGAAGTACCTTTTACCTGGACACTGGCTCCCGGCACTCCTTCTCCTAAGTTATCCTTCACTGTACCTTTAACAAGTACCTGTGCAAGTACAAAAGAAACAGAAAACAAGATCAGTCCGATGGAGGAGAGCATCCTTTTTCTAGTTTGAGTGGATAAATGTTTTTTCATATATTAAAAATTAAGTGATTTTATTGAATCTACGCTTGCAAAGATAGATGGATTGAATATTCTAATATGGATAGAATTATTCAAGATTGGTGCAAAATCATACAATTTTCCTGTTCTCATAAACTATTTTTCTTTTACGGATTCTAGTAATTCAGATAATTCTTTCACTATGTCGGGGTATTGTTTTGATACATTCGTTTTCTCCGATGGATCGGAGGATAAATCGTAAAGTTGAGGCTGTTTGTCGTTGCCTAACTCCATTTTCGTCCAATGTTCGATAGCAGGGCCGTCGCTCGGTTCGATGTATTTCCATTGACCTTTTATGATGGCAAGTGTGTTATTGAGATTCTGTTGAACGACATACTCACGGTTTGTATTATTTTTGCCGAGGAGTACGTTCAGATGTTCCTGACTATCGGGAGCAGCTCCTTTACGTAAAGGTTGGTCCAAAAGGGAGGCGAGCGATGCATACACATCTATTTGAGAGAAAAGAGCTTGTTGCTTGTTCGGCTTTACTCGGGCAGGCCAGCGGACGATAAATGGAACGCGTGTCCCCGCTTCGTAAGCACTGTATTTCCCACCACGGTAGATCCCCATCGGAGTATGCCCGTTGAGAAGTTCGTAAGCTTGGTCTTGATAGCCGTCGTCGATAACAGGACCGTTATCGCTGGTAAAGATCAGGATGGTGTTGTCTGCGATGTGGAGGCTGTCCAGTGTGTGCATGATTTCACCGATGGTCCAGTCCAGTTGCAGGATGACGTCGCCACGAGTGCCGAGTCCGCTTTTGCCTGCGAAACGTGGGTGGGGGATGCGTGGTACATGTACGTCTTGCGTACCCATATATAAGAAGAAGGGTTCTTCCTGATGGGATGCAATGAAATTCTTGGCCTTGTTGGTGATGATATCGGCTATGTCTTCATCTTTCCAAAGGGCGGATTTTCCTCCGGTCATCCAGCCGATACGGGGAATGCCGTTGATAATTGTATTGTTGTGTCCCTGGCTGGGTTTTAAAGTGACGAGCTCTGGGTTCTCTTCTCCCGTAGGCCAGTCGCCTACTTTGTGGTCGTAGTTTACGGTGATAGGATCATTGGGGTCAAGTCCTACGACATGTCCGTTTTCTACAAATACACAAGGTACACGGTCTACGGTAGCCGGAATAATAAATTCGTAGTCGAACCCGATGCTTTGTGCGTTAGGGGTAATCCGGTTGTTAAAGTCGGTTCCACCTTTCGGACCGAGTCCCAGATGCCATTTGCCTACTGCACCGGTTGCGTATCCTGCATCTTTCAGCATATCTGCCATGGTGATGCAGGTAGTGTCAATAATGAGTTCAGAGTTGCCGGGAGCGATTCCTGTGTTTTCTTGTCTCCAGGGGTACATACCTGTCAGGAGTCCGAAACGGGAAGGAGTGCTGGTGGCAGAAGTTGCATAAGCATTGGTGAATTGTACTCCTTGTCCTGCCAACCGGTCGATGTTGGGAGTGCTCACTTTTGTTGCTCCATAACAACTTAAATCACCAATGCCGAGATCATCTGCAAATATATAAATAATGTTAGGCTTTTGGTTGTTCTGCCCATTGCTCTTTTGGGGTGCATGACTGCATCCTGACAGCGTGACGATGCCGGACAATAGGGGAAGTAGACGCGAAACGTTTTTCATAATGCTGAATGTTTTAGGAAATAATGTAATGAACACAAAGATAAGCGAATGGAAGAAAAAGAATGAGTAGGAATGTACAAGTGAAGTACAAAATAGTACACTTAAGAGGTTACCTTCTTTATTCGGGCGAAGATGTCCGGACTAAGAAACCGTTTATATCATAAATTTAGGCACGGATTACACGGATTAACGCTGTTGTTTTCATACTCATCGTTTTTTAATCCGTGAAATCCGTGTGATCCGTGCCTAATAATATAAGATTATTTTGCAAGAGTGCTTGTATAGTTGCCTGCTAATCTGTTTCTTCTCCGTCCCCTTCTTCTTCGCTCTCTTCTCCTTTACGATAAGCCAGCGGACTGACGTGATAAATCTCCTTGAAACATTTACTGAAATAGCGGGAGGAGGAGAACCCAATCCGGTCAGAGATCTCCGTGATATTCAGCTCCGGGTTATTCCTTAACATGACAGCGCCTTTTTTGAGACGTATGCTTAGGATGAAATCATTCGGGGTCTGGCCTGTAACTGCTTTCAGTTTAGTGAATAGGTTCGTACGTGCCATACCCATTTCGCGGGCGAAGATATTAACGTTGAAATCCGTATTGTCCAGATGACGTTCGATAATGGCCATCGCGCGGTCGAGCATCTCCTTATCCATCGGGTTGGTAGCCAACATTTGGGCAAAAGCCTGTGGTTGTTTGCTGAACTTCTCTTGCAATAGCCGGCGGGAATTAACCAGGTTATTGCAGCGGGAAATCAGAAGATTGGTATTAAACGGTTTCGTGATATAATCATCCGCACCAATCTTCAAACCTTCGATATTGTGCTCTATAGCAGTACGTGCGGTTAATAATACCACCGGAATATGGCAAGTGTTAAAGTCCGTCTTGATCTGTTTGCAAAGTTCCGTACCCGACATGCGTGGCATTACGACATCACTTAAAATGATGCTCGGCATATCCTTCTGTATCATCTCTAATGCTTCTACTCCGTCGGAAGCCGTACTGACTTGATAGAATGTTTCGAAAATACCGACTAACATCTGTTTGATAGATTCATTGTCTTCCACTATCAGCATTTTGGCGTCTTCGATACGCTTGTTATCTTCTTCTTTCCATTCCGAATCAGGGATTATTTCTACTGAAGGAACAATAGTCTCTGTTTGCTGGATGGTTTCCGTATCATCTTTCGCTATTTGCTCTTCTGTGAAGTGTTCCTTGCCTAGTTTGAGGGTGATAATGAAACTGCTTCCTTTGCCCGGCTCGCTTTCCACCCGGATTGTGCCGTGATGAAGTTCCACAATACCTTTCGTCAGTGCCAGTCCGATGCCTGTACCGGCTCCGGTATTCAGCGAGTTGAGATGTTCGGTCTGATAGAAACGGTCGAATATCTTATCAATTTCGGCAGCGGCGATACCTGTCCCGGTATCTTTTATTTCAATGATGACATGGTCTTTCTCCTGCGATACATTAATCGAAATTGTATCTTCGGCCTTGGTATGCTTCACTGCATTAGACAGCAGGTTGTTTATTACTTTCTGCATCTGCTTTTGGTCATACCACACTTCAATGTCATCCTTTTGTTTGTTGAACTTGAAGTTGATTTGTTTACTGCTGGCGTATTCGAGGAAGAGCAGATAATTCTCATACAGGAAGTTAACCAGATTGTGCTGGCTAACTTTGATCTTCATGTGACCCTGTTCCTGTTTACGGAAATCAAGTAGTTCCGTAATCAGTTCCCGTAATTGGAGACTGTTCTTGTAGATTCCCAATACCTTATTATATATGTTAGGCGTAAATGTCTGCACCTGCAACAAAGTTTCCACTTGTCCCACGATCAGCGTTAACGGTGTGCGGAATTCGTGCGAGATGTTAGTGAAGAAACGGAGTTTCGACTGGTTCAATGCTTCGAGGTCTTCAATATGCTTCTTTTCGTACTTCAAAGACTCACGGAGTTTGATGCGCGAATTATAGTTCTGAATAAGATACCATAACAGGCTGATAGTGACAATGGTATAAATCAGGTAAGCCCACCATGTCTCATACCATGAAGGGAGTACGATAATCAGCAGTCTGGCCTCTTTTATTCCTTCCCTCTGTGATTTGATGACAAGGGTATATTTACCCGGATTCAGGTTTGTATAAGTAATCAGCGTTTGCTTCCGGTAAGTATGGTTCCATTCGTCTGAGAAACCCTCCAGGCGATAGAGAATTTCATCTCTGTTGGCAGGGATGAAGTTGGAAGTGGCATATTCGATGCTAAACATCGATTGATTCGCTTTCAGACTGATTTCCGGAGTATGACAGATCGACTGTTCCAGGATGCCGCTTTCATCTCCCGGAACTACTTCTTTTCCGTTGACAAGCAGGCGGGAAAGAATGATATTATATGATTTGGGAGTGAAATGTAATTTCTTCTCCCAGAAAGAAATCATTCCCTGAATACCGCCAAGGAATACTTCTCCGTCATGTGTCACAAATAGTGCGTTTTCATTGACGGCAGTCAACGGGAATCCATTCTCCGTACCGTAATTATAGAATTTCTTGCTTGGATAGTTGAACTGTGAGAATCCCTGATTGGTAATCAGCAATAAGTCTCCTTTCTGTATGGACGATTCGCATACTTCGTAGATACAGTCGCTGGATAAACCATCTGTCTGTACATCGAAGTTTTCAAAGTCATCACTTGCCTTACGGTAACGGTCGAGACCGCTTCCGGAGGTGCAGAACCACAGATTACCGTTACTGTCCTGCATGATACTGTTGATATTATTGTTGCTAAGACTGTTCGGATTAGCGGGATTGTGTGGATAATTAGTAAGTTTACCACTGTCGAACCGGTAAGAATAAACACCCTCGCCGGTAGCCGCAATCCACAATGTACCGTCTTTATCAATGCAAAGACTGGCTACCATGCCAATACCTCTTCCTTCTTTCGTCTCTTTGAAGAGTTGTTGGCAAGCGCCTGTTGCCGGATTGAAAAGACAAACACCGTTTTGTGTGGCGACAACCAGCTTGTCTTTATAAGGTACAATGTCTCGGACGATATCCGAAGGTAGCGAGGTTGGATCTCCGGCTTTCATCCGGTAGACAGTGAAACGGTTGGTACGCAGGTCGAGTTTGTTCAATCCTCCCAAGTGTGTACCTATCCACATGATTTCATTAGTCCGGTCGTAATAGATTGCTTTGACGTTGTTATGGGAAATACTATTTTTGCCCTCTTCGTGGCGATACCACCGATAGGTGTTATTTTTCCGGTTGTACACATTCACGCCACCGCCTTCGGTACAAATCCATAAGTTTCCGTCTTTATCTTCAGTCATTCTGCCGACAATCGGGCTACTTAAACCTTCTTTTTCTGTATCTCCCGTCTTGTAGCGGGTATAGATTTCATATTCCGGATTGAAATAGTTGACACCTCCGAAATAAGTACCCAGCCAAATTGTTCCTTGTTCATCTTTGACGATGCACCAGATGGAGGAGTGGGTAAGTCCGTCTGGTTTGTTCGCGTTGGCAGTGTAAAGTTGGAATTTACCTGTGCTCTTTTCATAGCGATTTAACCCGTGAAAGGTTCCTATCCACAGATTTCCTGCATTATCTTCACAGCAACTCCTTACGAAGTCGGCACAAATACTGTTTGGATTTTTAGGATCATGACGGAAGTTCTCAATGGTACTATCTGTTTTTATCCGGTAGAGTCCTTCTTCCCAAGTACAGATCCATAATTCTTTAGACGAATCTTCGTAAATACTCGCAATATTACCTCTTGTGACAGGTTGGGAAATCTTTTTGTCTCCCGATAAACAGTAAAGTCCGTTACTGGTAGTTCCCATCCACAGATTTTTCTTTTCGTCCAGGTGGAGGCAGGAGAGGGTGATATCTTTTCCGGCAAGATGATAGTAGAGATCGAAGTTTCCGGTACTTTCATTATATACAAACACTTCTTCTCTTTTCCCGATATATAATTTCTCGTTGAAATAAATAGCATCCACATTGCCTTGCAGCAACGTTTTGAATCTTTGTGTGGTCAGATCGAACTCTGCTACCCCGTCCGTACAGAGCAGGTATACCTTCCCGTTTTTGTTTCCGGTGATACGCAGCACTGTATTGCTGAACAAACTGTTCGGATCGTTTTTATTAAGTTTGAAACTTTTGATATCGTTACCGTTATACCGGTTCAGTCCTTCACGCGTGCCAATCCATATAATCCCCCGTTCATCAATATAAAGGCTATTGACAGAAAATTGGGAGAGTCCGTCGTCCGTGGTCAAGTGGCTAAAAGTGATGTTTTGACCTTGTGTGCGGACTCCAGCTACGCTTAAAAATAGCAGAAATAAAAGAATTACTTTTCTCACTAATTTATTTTTTAAGGTGTTTACATCTATGCAAATATATTGTTTTTATTCGATTTCAGTGAATCTTATTAGAAGAAAGTAACTATAAAACACCGGAAGAGAATTCTATTTAACAGAATTACTCTTCCGGTTTCTAACCTAACTAACCTCTTGTTATAGTGTTTGTGCCTGTTTCGTTTTTATCAGTTCAGATTATTACCACACTACATACTGATTGAAAAAACGAGTACTTTCAGCAATCCATGAGTCCATGTTCTCATAAGCTGCAAAGTGTCCTGATGTAGGGTAACATATCCAGCGTTTAGGTGTACGGATGTGATTGTATGCTGCAAAATTTGTATGTGGTGGTGTAATGTTGTCCTGAAGTCCGAATCCCATTAATACTGGGCATTTGATCCATCCGGTCAGATTCTTCAAGTCAAAGTAAGTTAGTAATGAGAATATTTTATCTTTGTCAATATTCTGCCGGGCAGCTCCTTCGAATACCAAGTTGGCAGGCCAGTGAACCAAACGGAAATAATCGGGATAGTCTGACAGAAAGGGTACGATAGGCGCAGCTGCGGAAATACGATGGTCGAGTGACGCTGCTGCTAATGTGAGCGCTCCACCTTGCGAAATACCTGTAGCAAAAAGGTTTTGTCCGTCAAAGCATGGCTGAGCAAAAATAAAATCAATACTGCGGACTGTATCAGCAAAAGCACCTCTGTAATAGTAATGTTTGGGTGAATCCAGTCCGAAAGCAATCCACTCACCAAAGCGGTTATAAGGTTTGTTGAGGCCTTGTCCACGGGGTGGAATGACCAAGATACACCAACCGGGATAGTCGTCGGGACTGGGAATCCAGGTGACGGCATCATAACCTTGATAAACCACTACGGCCGGATGACTCTGACCATCTGTTGGGACTGCCCAATACCCCCGTAAGATTTCTCCTTCAAGCGAGCGCATTTCTACTTCGTAAACATCACGCTCTGGCTTCGAAGATTCAGGTAGACGTGTCATTTTATAGGCAGGGTGTACACGTTTAAGTTCGGTGATGGTTTTATTCCAAAATCTTTTTAAGTTAGGGGGACCATCCGGTTTGGATAAAATCTGTTCGGCTTCGCTCTTCCGATCTCGTATCCAAAGAAGAAATGTTTCAGAGTGTCGGTGCCGGCAATGAAACAAACCTGGTAAAATCCGGGAGTGAGATTCGTGAGAGTGACTGATGCACGACTGCGAAAGCCTCCACCGGGAGCTATCGAATCTGTTCCGAAAGAGTAGGTTATAAAGGTAGACGATACAGCATTGCCGAAATCTGTTGCAATGTCCATGCGTATCCTATCCGAAAAACCTGACTGTGCAGATGTCAATTCCAGCATGAAGCGTACTGGATGTTCGTTATCGAACATCCAGTTTTGCTCAACAGGAATATTGAGATTTATGGTCTTCTGTGTATAACTTCTTATTGAGTATCCGGTCAGGAGTATAATGACGTATATCCACTTTTGCATCCTGTTAATCATTGTAATTACTCTTTGATATAAAACGTAATCAGCACTCCTTTATGATCGCTTGGCCACTGATTGTTTACGGGCGGAATGATTGGATCTTTGGTTTGTTCTTCTATTCTTTGTCCGCGTACAATAGAGCCTGTTGGACCTACTATCTGGGCACTTTTTATTTGTAGATTTTTATTTGGATAATAGTAAACGAAATCAATTCGTTCGCGTTCATCTGCCTCCGGTGCCCATGAGAGATTCTCTGGAATGACTGATTTATTGTCTGCTGGAAAAGTGAATCCCGGACATTTCACCGGATCGGGATGAATTACCCGGTAGGCATCTTTATATCCCCGTTGAACCAACAATTTGGAAGTTCCCCAATTGACGATACATCCGCGATGATCGAATAGATCTTTTGTATCGGCCTGCCAATCCAGATAAGAAGGCTCATTCAGATCTCCGGCAAAAAACACGAGTGCTCCTTGCTCTAGCTCTTTGGCAGCGTTGTTGATAAAAGCTTGGGCGGATTCTATACGGTCTGATTCTTCGCAGACAGCAAGTATCTTGTTTACATCAGTGATAGGAGCCGGAAGTTTATCCCAATTAACGCTACCGTCATTGTATCCCCGGGGATAGTAACAGGTGTAGTAACGATACTCTGAATGTGCCGGGTAAACGGCCACTCGTTTCCCATTGACATCCAGAATCGCTTTGAACATCCATTTGTTGATGCGTTCTGTCTCTTTGATCGGATATTTTGATATGACCGCTCTTCCGTCTATTCGTGCATCGTAATAGATGAGTCCCTTATCTTTAAGCCCTTGCATTAGTTTAGGCATCACGGGATCGTCTTGTGGACCTTTATATAATTCGCAAAATGTAGCAATGTCTGGCTGTAGGGTAGCAATCTGTTCTATCAGATATTCCGGAGCATGCTCCACCTTGGTACACTCCACCCATAAGTTGAGTTGAAGGAACTTAATCTCTGTTTTCTTTCCTGTTTCTTCTTCAACGTCTAAAGCAGCAAGGCAGGCACTCTGATATGTTCCTGATAAATCAGAAGATATGAATATGGCAATAATAATAGTTAATAACCACTTTTGCATAATCTGTATTTTTTAGATTTGATTACCAGCCCGGATTCTGACAGTTAGTTCCTGAAGCATTCTGTAACCGGATTGCTTCGTCACCCGGTATTGGATATAATAGGAATTTTTCACTATATGCTTTTCGGTTATTATCTACTACAAAACGGGAGTAACTTCCATCTGAGTTTGCCTTCATTCCGGTAATTACTTTATCTGTTTGATCCAGCATCTTCCAACGGCGTACATCAAAGAAACGGTGTTCTTCAAAAGCAAGTTCTACGCGTCTTTCGTTCCTGATTCGCAGACGAAATTGATCACAGGATAATCCGTAAGGAATGCCTGGCATACCTACTCTGGAACGTACTGCATTGACTGCGTCTACGGCATCATTGGGTACAGTTCCGGTAGTAGATGCTTCATTAGCTGCCTCTGCATAATTCAAATATAATTCAGCCAGGCGGAACTCTTTGAAGTAGCCATCCAGATTGCCGGAACGTCCGGATTTATAATGTGAGAACTTACGCGTATAATAGCCGGTACAGGTGTAACGTGCGTTACTGGGATCAAGTGCACAGTTTCCTCCTGTCTTGGTTGAGAGTAGTGCACCGGTTTCCAGGTTTAGTTTGGAACCATCGTAATAAATAGAAGCTTTAAGACGCGGATCACGGTTCTCATACGGTTTGGCTTGATTGTAGAGACCTTGAACAGCCGAATTCAAGTTAGGCTGCAGATGATTGGCATCTAGATAAGGGCTCTCTAAATTGAGCAGAGGATAAGATTCTGTCATGTCACCGTTCACAACTTCATAGGCATCAAGTAGCTCTTGCGACGGACACGCACCGGCATCTGTCTGGCCGTCGGTAGTTGGCAGGCCAGCATAATTCCACATATACATTTGTCCAACTTCCATAATGGTTTCTTTGTCATTAACTACCGGCAAGTCAGTGCGCGAATAGAAATACACATCATAAGGAGAATAACCAGCTGTAGCATTCGGCTGTTTCTTATAAAGTTCATAATTGTTCGCCAGACAGTCATCCAGAGACTTTTTAGTAATTTCTGCGGCTTCTGTCCA
>OLNX01001939.1_pt1 | contig 16437 bp, 13 predicted proteins | sample 1672611 | NCBI WGS metagenome assembly OLNX01 (sample SAMEA3136705, study PRJEB25190) | human gut metagenome | reverse complement strand
GCAATAACACCGTGCATATTTACCGTTATGTCACAGAAGGGACATTTGATTCGTACAGCTGGCAGGTGATCGAAAACAAGCAGAAGTTTATCAGCCAGATCATGACTTCAAAGGAACCGGCAAGAAAATGCGAGGACGTAGACCAGCAGGCACTCACTTACTCGGAGATCAAGGCACTCTGTACGGGCGATGAGCGTATCAAAGAAAAACTCATGCTCGACAACGAGGTCAAGGAGCTTAAAACGCTCTCCGCTGAGTACGCAAACACGGTTTACGAAATGCAGGACAAGATCAAGGCTTTCCCGATGAAGGAGGAACAGCTCACAACTGCACTCAGCAATTTGCAGGCTGACCGCAAGGCACTGAAAGCACTTCCGATTGATCCCGAAACGAAACTCCCCGTATTCAAAATGAAGATTGGTGATGTGGAGTACACGGACAAGAAAGAAGCGGCAAAGGCTCTTGAAGAAGTGGCTCTCTCGATCAGGATAGCCGATACTCCCGTCAAAGTCGGTGAGTTCCAGGGCTTTCCGCTGTCCATTACCGTACACAGTCCTGCAATGGGCGGCGGTATGACAGCAACAATGCAGGGCGAATATCAGCACTCGGCAAAGCTGATAAGCAGTTTTGCACATAATATGAGCCGTATCGAAGCAGGGCTGTACAACATTGACCGCCGTATAGATCAGGTCAAGACCAATCTTTCAAAGTTGAGGGTGGACTATGATGAAGCGCAGAAGATCGTTTCAGCACCTTTTCCTCAGCAAGCTGAGCTTGAAAGCAAGTCGGAAAGGCTTGAAAAGCTGACTACCGCACTTAACTTAGCGGCTATCGAAGCTAAGAAAAATGCTCCCAAACGTGATCAGACTTGCTATTTCCAGAGGGCGCAGTTAAAGCGTGAAGCCGCAAGGATAGCGAAGAAGAAGTCTGCACCTAAGAAAAATATAGCAAAAGATAAGAAAAAAGGATTAGAATAAAAAATATCAGTATTAGACCGATGTGTTCACATAGACATATCGGTCTTTTATATATCCATCATATATCCAATTACTATCAATGACAATAAAAGCGAAAAGTGCTATGATTATTTCAGAGAAAGATTCATAAGCATACAAGTGACTTCATTATTGAAAAATTAACTCAGTTAAAATAGATTCTTGTAAGTGCACTTTCAAAAAAGTCCAACACGGGTAAGACAAAGCGACACTAACATTTTTGAAGCTCGTGAAACTTTTGGATAGAGTATTATGGATTTATCCATTATATATCCAACTGTTATCATCGACCTAAGATAAAAAAAGTGGTATGATTACTATAGTGAACAGAAACAATGCAAAATAATGGATAGTTAATTTAAGAAATGGAGGAATTCAAAATGAAAAATCCTAGAATTATGGTTTTTTGCCAGAACAACGACTATGGAAAGCTTGATTTCTATCTCGCTGTTGATGGAACGGAACTGTACTTGTTTACGACTAATTACTTCTCTCGCAACATCTTTGAGAAGTATAGAAACGGTCAGAGAGTTGAACAGCTCTTTGAAAACACTTCGCAGATAAGACAGCAGAAGCTGAAGGAGCGAATCCTGAGAATGACACGCTATGTTGCTGAAGAGAACCTTATTTCTCTTTCAAATAAACCTAAGAAACCCATTCGTAAAAGACTCGATGACTACGAATACGAAGTGGCGTAAAGGAGGAATTAACCATGAAAAACAAAAAGCTTAAGCACAGATGCAATTTCGTTTGCAGGATAACTGGCTGGCATGACAGACTTTTCCGTCTTGTTGCTCTTAATAGTGACGGGATTGCTACCTCAAGCTTCATTGAAGGGCGTAGAGCCTTATTTGTTAGTGAAGCATCACAGGCGGTTGATACAGCACAGAGAACAGTAATCGCTGCACGTACTAAGTCGGACGAAATCATGGCGCAGCTTTCTGAGGATGATATTAAGCTTATAACGAAAGGCTCCGCAGATGTATACGAAGAAAGAAGGCGCAAGAAGGTTTTGCATCTGTTTGAGGAGCTCGTCGCAATCCGTAATGAGATCAAGGCTACATATGTCAAGCTCCATTCCGATTTGGACGATGCTCAGGCGGAAATCAAACGTGAGCTCACAGCATATCTTCTTGCAGCTTTCTCAAGAAAGAGACCTGTCGATATCACCAGAAATGCAACTCTCGACTACAAAGATAAGATTTCTTATCAGGCTTATCTTTCGTCTTACGAGTACGCTGATAAGGCTGTGAACGATGTAGTAGACAGCATCATCAGATCTGAGGCACTTTCTAATTACATTAAGGAGGCGGCTTAATATGACCTTGTTTAAAAAGAAAAAACAGAGACCGAGCCTTTTCAGTAAGCAGTCTTACGACGCAGAGGCTCACAAGACAGAACAGCCTTTCGTCTACGAAGGCGAGGATGTTGGATGGACTACATCCGACTATCCTGTTCCTAAAGACTTCTTGCAGTTCTACCATATTGATTTTACAAAGCAGGCTGCTTCGATGCTCAATGCGGTAGACGAGGGTGTACCCCACTATATGGATCAGCGGATCTACAATGCTACAGATGAGGCTTTGGCTTTTCTTGTTCATAAGCACTCAGTGCGTGCAGAATCCATTAGTGAAATCATTTCAAGGAAAAAGGTGACCCGTAACTGTCACAAACGTGAGCTTGAGGCTATAAAAGCTGAAAAGGCACGTGTTGAGGCTATAGTTGAAGAAATAGGAGGATATGATTATGAGTGCTAATACCGTTTACGAAAGAGAAGACCTGCGTAAGCAGGCTAAGAGAGAGGTTAAGTGTGGCTTAGCCTTTCACCCCATTACATATATGGCCTTTCTTCTTTTCGCTGTGATAGTTGACTATATTTCGATAGCTCCTTTTCAGGATCTTGTGCTTCGCACCAATGCAACCATTGCAAAAGCGCTGAGTGTCAGCATTGTATTTTGCATAGATGTTTTGATTCCTATCTCGCTTACAAAACTTGTAAAAGCTCATTTCAAGCAGAATAAGCTGAACCTCATACTTATCTTTGCTATTCTCTTTAGTATCGGTATTCCGCTTCTGCTTATGATCATTCAGAAGATGCTTGGAACTAATATCATGATTCCCGACCGTGGCACAACAGCGGTAATAACCCACGATGTAAAAATTGTAACCCAGTTGCTCTTCTCCTTTGTTCCTCTAGCAACAACTGTCGGCTTAACGGTAATGGGACTGTTACGTGAGAACATTAAGATTTTTCGGAAGTATCGCTACTTACAGTTAGCTGAATCAAGAGTTGAAGCTGAACTCGATCATATTGAGGAAGCTATTGAATCAGATGGCAAAACGCTGAAAAAACGAGATGACTCAAAGTTCGTATCTGGTGTTACCGAACTGTTTGCTATGAGAGATACTCTGTTTTCAAAAGCAAGGGAACTGCTTGCTATGAGCATCGGCAGCCCCGCAGCAACAGAAAAAATCCTCAATTCTAAGCCAGTATACTGCACATCTAAGTGTTACGAGTATATAAGCAAATACCTTATCGATAACCCTGCGCTCCGTGTAGAGTTTGAAAACGACGAAAAGTCGAATACAACAGCATCAACATCATCAAATGGTAACGTGTCCATATTTGAAAAGGAGGATATCCATCATGAAAAAGAGAGCGCTTAATGTTACAACCGCTATCATCCTTGCGGCATCGGTTCTTTCAACCATGACTGGTTGTACACTTGATGAAATCAAAGGAACTATCGGCGGCAATACAGCGGAAGCTTCTACGCCTGCAAGTAATGTTTGTGTAGTTGTTTCTCCGACAGCTAACCAGCATAAGCCCGATGTAAAACTCGCCTATGATGAAATCTACGATTCCTGTTATAGTTATGGCTACAAAAGCTGTGTTGTAGATGACGGCTCACCTTATCTTGCTTTTGAGGAAGATCTTACTCACGCAGACAGAACAAGCGGTCTTTCCGAACAGAACAAGAAGCTTGATGCAGAAGCCTACGTTGATGATTTTATTGAAAAGGCAGAGAACGCTAAAGCAGTTACGTCCGAAAAGGATACTCTCAAAACCATTCGGCTTGCAGCAGACACGCTTGCTGATAGCGAAGGCGATAAAACGATCGTCTTTATTGATAATGGTATCAGCACGACGGGCATTGTAACATTCAAGTCGTTTAAGAACTTTGATGTTGAAAAAAGCATTAACGCATTGAACGATAACGATTATCCGTCCCTTGATAACATAAATGTAATATGGTACGGTTTGGGCGACACAGTTGCTCCTCAAAAAGAACTTAGCAACGATGATATGAACAACCTTCAGGCTTTTTGGGAACAGTATCTGACCAACTGTGGTGTTGCAAGTGTGAAATTTCCCAAAAATGTTGCTGTCAATACCACTATAGATAACAGTTCTCTTCCGTGGGTATCAACCGTTGATGTATCACCTATTATTTCTAAGATTCCTGATTTTGAGGCTCTGATGGAACAGGTTGAAGAACTTCCGGAAGAAGAGCGAAACAGTACCTTTGACGATGCTCTGGAAGTTGGTCTTAAGCTTGATGAAAACTCCGTGCAGTTCAAGCCCGATTCCTATGAACTTATAGATAAGGATAAGGCAATCAAGATCATGACACCTCTTGCTGACTATTTGAAAGACAATCCCGATAAAAGAATTGTACTTCTCGGCACTACAGCAACCTATGGAAATCAGGAGTCATGTGTTAAATTTTCCCTTGGGAGAGCTGAAACATTAAAAGAGATCTTGGTTGATGATATGGGTGTTAATGAAAGTCAGCTACTTACATTCGGGTTAGGATTCGAGAACGACTTTCACGTTGATGATCTCAATGAGGATGGAAGTCTGAATCCTGTTGAAGCTTCAAAAAATCGCAGCGTAATTTTTGCTGATACTGATAGTAGCATCGGAAAGTCATACGTATAAACTAATTATTCGGTGGTCAGTAGCATTATAACGATAAAACGCTACTGACCACCAATATAAGGAGGAATCTTTATGGCAAGAAAGCCCTTAATCAATGTTGAGGCAAATGCAACCTACACTTCCAATGTCAAGGCGTATAATATCCTTCTGTCCGGTAACATGATTCCTGTAAAAAGCAGAGTAATCACAGCTGCCTTACAGAAGAATAATGTTCCTATCGTAGTTATCAATCTCGACAACACTAGTCCGTACTTGCACATCAATCACTATGACTACTCTATCAACGATTGCTCTACAGGATATGATATTTTCTCTACGATGACTATCAGGGAAGCATGTGCCTACATTCAGAATACGGCATACGAGATGGGTTATGGCGATGAGCAGACTGTTCAGATTATTAAGTACCTCAGTTTTATCAATAAACTTAACGGCTATCTCAACCTTGAACTTCATACTATTAGAGACATCAATAACTACTATTATGAGCCTGACGTTATAGGCAATGCACTTACTAAAATGTATGAAGATGGCGAAGTCACACCCGATGAGTACAGGAGGCTAAACGTTTCGCTAATAAGGGAAATCAAGGGGCAGCTAATCATTGATAATATTCTTGCTTCTACAGACTTTAACCTTAACTTCGACTGTAGCTCAGGCTTTTCAGTAGATAATATGAGATATGGTGAAACTGCATTTATTGATCTCTCGGAGAGACATAGATCTTACACAGAGAATAAAAGTCGAAATGATATACTCTATAGTATTGAAGAGTGTTCCACTCCGATGACAATAGTGCTGAATCTCGGAAAAGCTGATTATGGTCTTGTAGGCAATTTTATCACAAATACTGTTGGGCAGTCCAATCGTCAGTTTATTGTTATAATGGATGACGTTTTTAGCCAAGTAGATGACTATGATGTGATCAGGCGAAAGTTTTCGCTGAATCTTTTAGGTCAGCATACCGGAGAAAGCTGTAAGAAGATGGAGGGGTGCTTCCATGAACTCTATAAAGAAGAAAAGCACTACAGTCGTTCGGTAGACAGTCGCTTACTTGCTGATCGGTTTATTGATATACTCTTCCATACCAATCATACTGACACAACAATGACAGTTCCCGTTAAAAGGAGCGTCATAGAACAAGAAGTTATTGCCGATCTCACAGAACGTGCATTTATCATGATGGACAATACAGGTACAACGAACTACTTTTCAATCTATAGTATATAGGAGGGATGATTATGTATATTTCCGCAGTAATATTTGTAGTCCTTTATGCAGTTGATATAGCGTTAGGCTATTGCATAGCTGGCTACATAGGTTCACTTTTTGTTGCTGTTGCGCTCCCCATAGGCATTTTTATCCAGTTGAAGCTTGCTCTTTTTCAGGCAGATGCGATCAAGCTCGATGACCTATCTCCGTCAGACAAGAACAAGCTGTCACTTGCCTTTGAAAATGTCTTGCAGAGTGCAGAAGCTCTCGGATACAAATTTAGTAAGAATCCCTGCATCTATTTATCAGAAGATCGGGCAATGAATGGCTTTAACGCAGGTAATGCAATAGTCATTAATCGTGGTCTAATGAATACTGGTTGTCTCGAGGGAATATGCGCTCATGAAATAAAGCATTGGCGTTACATGGATAGTTACACCTCATGCCTTATATGCAATACAATAACTGTCCTTTCGCTCTTAGCTATGTTCGTAATGAGCATCTACGTTTTCGCTATTGCTCTCTTCATCGGTATTCTTGTAGCTGTTATTGGCAACGGGACAGCCGGTTTCCTTGTGGGAACATTCGTGGGAAACTTCCTCGGCAAAATAAAAGACCTAGTATTAAGAGCCAATCTGTATCTTATGAATGTCCTGCAAGGTCTGCTTTCAAGACATACTGAGTATAAAGCAGATGAATGGGCAACGAGAATAGGATATGGTGAACAACTTAAACAGTTCCTTCGCTTAACATATGAAAGTCGAAGAATGGAGAGCCTTTTGGCAAGCCTTTTATCAAGTCACCCATCAGATAGTAAGCGTATCGGACATATTCAGCGTATTCAAAATCAGATGAACGATACTGATGAACTGGTAAGACTACCGTTCAATGTTTAAAAGGAGGTTTATTATGAGTTATATTCACAGAGCGCCCATTTCTGATGACACGAAGGAAATGGTATGGGACAATGCAGAACATAACCAGGTGGATGAAAATGGTCAGATGGTGTCTCCTAATGGAACAGGTGAGGCTATCACCGAAGATACAAAGGTTGACATCGGGCATAAGCCAGGATTTGAAAACAAACATGAGGTTGAGTTTTCAGAGAAGGCAGGTTTGACGCAGGAACAGCATAACGAGTTATTTACAAATCCCGGAACATTACAGATTGAACCGAGGGGCGAAAACAGATCTCACCAATTCGAGAATCATGATCACAATGATGCTATGCAGAACGTATCGGCTTACGCATATTCACAGGATAGTAATATAGCTGCAAACACCTATATCAATCCCTCTGATAATGGTAAAGCCGGAACGATCTCGGTGGTAAATGCTCAAACAGGTGAAGAAAACACAATCTGCTCATACGAGTTACCTAGTAGTGACACGCAAGCTGATTTGTCGACCAATGCAACAGACGATACAGCTAGTAATACTCAAACAGATGATGCTGCCGAGACCATATCCGATGAAGATTCATACGATGCTTCTGACGATGACGCTTATACGGCATAATTAAAATGCTGTACTGAAATATTATAGATAAGCAGCACCTATCTTAACTTGATGGGTGCTGCTAAAAAAGGAGTTTTTATTATGACAATTACAAATAGTAACATATACAAAGTCCCGGAGATTATTCCAACAGCAACACAGATTTCGTTAAACGGTCATGACAGGAACAACAAGGAAAAGAAGTATGTTCTCTCCGACCGTTCGGTATGCTTGCTCGGCTCTCCTGGCTGCGGCAAGACTTCGACTATTCTCCGTATACTTGACGATTTAAGTAAAAATCCGATGGCTGTGACAGTTATTCTTGACATGAAAAGAGACTTCGTAAAAAAAGCCTTTCGTCCCGGAGATGTGGTGCTTTCCCTTTTTGATATAGAGGGTGTTCCTAAAGAAAGTCAGGTCAAATGGTCACTACTGAATGAGGCTTATAATGATACACACCCTGAAATTATACTTTACGAGATCGCAAGCATGATATATCAAAGTGCTGTTGAGGGATCAGAAAACAAAGCATTTCCCATATCTGCAAAGTTCATATTTTATGCTATACTGTTTATTACTTATAAGGAATCAAATGGGAAAATGCCAAGTAATAAGGAGCTGATTCATAAAGCAGAAACGATTACTCCCTCAAAACTGCTCGAAGATATAGAAAAATATGATGAACTAGCTTCGGTACGTAACCTGGTAACAGAAAAACAGAACGTGACCAGCTGGGGCATACAAATGGAGAAAGCAAGGGTTTTAGCTGATCTGTTTGTAAAAAAATCAAATTTTTGCCATGAGAATAGTGACTTTTCTATTAGAGATTTTATTCATCGTGGGAAAGGTCATCGTCTGATTATAGTTCTTGATATTGAAAGTCGAAGCTCCTCAGAAAATATAGCGAAACTGCTTTTAGACATCGCTTTAAAGGAGGCACTTTCAGGCGATGATCTTGAATATAGTGATATGACAAGGTATTACTTTGTGCTTGATGAATACGCTTATTTGCCTTGTGGGGGACTTGAATACCTGGATTTTGCAAAAGATATGGGACGTAGCAAGGGGTTACGTATCATCGGAGCTTTTCAGCATTTCAGTCAGTTAAAAAAGCTATACGGTGGTAAACTTGAAAATGCTATGAACGATGCAGCAGGCTATGGTGATATAGTTGTATTTCATCCTCACGATGGTGCTACACGAGATTTTGTTCTGAATCGCTGCGGAACTGAGATGAAAGAAACTGTTACGATCGATGCGATGTGCAATGTTCATACAGAAGTTAAAGAGATGCCCGTTGTCCCACCAGGTGTACTCAATGAATTAAAGTGCGGTGAAGCAGTAATACTTCCAGATGAAGGAAGACCGTTCTGGTTCTATTTTGATGAATAAGAAAGGAATGATTATATGATTTATGAAAATAAGATTTTACCCCGACTAACCACAAGCGTACAAGGTGATTCAACAGATATTATGTTGAAAATAGCCGGCTTAGAGATGATAAGCTATGGAACGGATACAGTATTAGAGGGAAAACTTTTAGAGGAATGTAAAAAAATTATAAAACACTACATGCAGAGTAGTGACTTACTACAGTTCCTTTCGTCAGCTGCTTATCACGACGCATATACACTTAAATATAAGTTAAATCCGCCGATAACTACTTCTAAGATGGACTGCGAATACATTCTGAATTGTTTAGCACATATAGGGTACCTGTCTGATTTCTCCTATTCAGCACTCTCTACATCATTCTGGATCGAATTAAACCGAAAATCTAATCACACTATTATCGAAATATTAAACATAGGTATTTGCGGACTGATAAATCAAGAGTGTGATATAAAGCTTAACGTGGAATTGAGAAGTCAGAAAGAAAACATATGGTCAGACATTTTAGTCGCCTCTGATAATAAATTAACACTTATTAACATCGAACTTGCAGCCGGCTTAGAGACTAATATATCCTCACATATATCTCAGCTTGAAAAACTAAAAACCAAGATCATAAAGGCGAAAAAAAGAACCAACAATTATTTAGCTGATTATATCGTGATTACTCCAACGGTTTTTAAGCATTTGCCTAAAGCACTTCAACAAATGGACTGTATTATGACAATAGAAAACATCGAATCCAAAATCAACGAACTGGTTATATAGCAAACACTGGAGCACTTTTCTGTATGCGATATATTCTAATGATATTCTCGGGTTAATCAGTTTCATATTATGGTCGAACATCCAATCTGCTATGTAGGTTGGATGTTTTTTCTTGGGAACAGCATAAGTTGGGAGAACTTGCTGATATTGTAGGCGGTGGAACACCCAGCACCTCAAATTTTGAATATTGGGACGGTGATATTGATTGGTATGCTCCTGCCGAAATTGCCGATCAAATTTTTGTTTCATCAAGCGAAAGAAAGATTACACAGCAAGGGTATGATAATAGCTCTGCCAAGATGCTACCCGTTGGAACGGTGTTATTCACATCTCGTGCGGGTATAGGAAAAACGGCGATTTTACGCAAGGAAGGCTGCACTAATCAAGGCTTTCAATCAATTGTTCCACATATAAATGAACTTGACTCATATTTCATTTTTTCTCGCTCAGAGGAAATGAAAAAGTATGGAGAGACAGTCGGTGCTGGCTCAACTTTTGTCGAGGTATCTGGTAAGCAAATGGCAAATATGGAACTTATGATGCCCACAACAATGGAAGAACAGGTTACAATCGGCTCTTTCTTCCGCAACCTCGACTCCATTATCACCCTTCATCAGCGTGAGTATTTTTCGTTCGATTTTGACAGTCAAAGTGCTATAATCGCTCAAAATACATTTTCTTGGGAACAGCGTAAGCTGGGTGAGTGTGCTGAATTCAATCCTAAATCTGAGTTGCCTGATATATTTGAGTACGTTGATTTAGAGTCGGTAGTTGGAACTGATATATTATCGCACAGGACAGAAAGCAAATCTTCCGCACCGTCAAGGGCACAACGATTAGCACAAAAAGGCGATGTGTTTTATCAAACAGTTAGACCATATCAAAAGAATAACTGTATCTTTGAAAATGACGAAAACAACTGGGTTTTCTCAACTGGATACGCTCAATTAAGACCTGTAAATGACGGCTATTTTTTACTCACACTTTTACAGAATGAAAATTTTGTCAAGCTCGTTTTAGATAGATGCACAGGAACAAGTTATCCTGCTATCAATTCAAATGACCTTGCTGATATTGATGTAAATATCCCCATTAATAACTTAGAACAGCAGAGAATCGGAGACTATTTCCGTAATCTTGATTCCCTTATCACCCTTCATCAGCATAAGCCAAATAAAAAAGGACATGACGTTTTGACCGTCATGCCCTTTAAGGGAAACCAGCGTAAACCGCATTATTTATGTACTTAGTCGAGCAAACTGGAAATCGACTTCATGATGAGGTCAATGTCCTTGTTTTCAAGCTCTCTGATGATGTGCAAATAGGTCTTCTGTGTAGTATTGATGCTTGAGTGTCCGAGTCTCTGTGCAACACTGGCGATTGAAACACCGTCGAACAGGAGAAGCGATGCGTGTGTATGGCGAAGTCCATGAACGGAGATAGTGGGGATTCCGACAGCTTTGCAATGTCTTTCCAACACATCGTTGAGAGTAGAGTTGTAAATCTTCTTTTCTTTTGAAACAAAGATAGGTGCAGTATCATTCAATTCTCTGACGATAGCATAGAACTGTCCTACCGTTTGCCAGTCAAGGCGGATCTTTCTTACCGAGGACTTGTTCTTGGTAGGCTGAAAACCGCCCTCACCCTTATAGTCCCAGGTCTTATTAACACTAAGCGTCTGATGAGTGAAATCGAAGTCCATAGGTGTTACTGCAATTGCTTCGGAAAAACGCATACCGGTCTTAGCAATAAGCAGAATAAGCCAATCCATATTCAAACCGCTGTTCAGGTCAAGGCTTGTGAGCAGCTTCTGAAGCTCATAACGGCTGAGATACTTCTTCTTTTTATCGTTGGGAGACTTACCCTTGATGATAACCTTGCGAGTGGGATCACGGGCGATCAAGCCGTCATCGACTGCATCAAGGATAGCCCCTTTGAGCTGATGGTGAAAATCCATAGTGGTCTGGCGTTCGTGTGTCTCAGCATAGTCGTTGATAAGCTGCTGATATGTGATTCTGTCAAAATCGCAGAGTTTTACATCGGGGATCAGTTTCTTCACCCATTCTGCGGTCAGGTGATACTTCTGCATTGTTACGCCTCTGACCGATCCTTCTTTATATATAACCAGCCATTGACAGTAATACTCATGGAACAGAGTATCCGTTTTTATATCGTTCAAAATCTTATCCTCCTTTGGCGGCTCACGCTGATGAAGGGTGATAAGGCTGTCGAGCTTTGAGAAATACTCTCCGATTTTTTCTTGTTCCTCATATTTCGGATAAAGCAAAACTACATTTTCCAAATCTGAATTATGGATATGAACAACAGATTTTCCTTGCGCTCTTTTTGAAAGCTCTTTTTGCTGATTACCATTTGAAATTGTCAGGGCAAGGAAAACAGGATTAATATAATCGTCAGGAACAATAATATTCAAATCGCCACCAAGCAAAATGCCCGATTTTGCGACAAAAGAAGCCCTCGAAATATCTTCTGCCGTTTCGCCAGATGCAGGCACGATAACTTCGTGTCCAGTGCTATAAACAGAATTAGGCTGAACATCAACGAAAGTATCGACCTCGCTTATAACAGTTTCATACTTTGTGTAGAGCCTACCATAAAGAATTATGGGAGTGCCATTTTCTTTCAAATCGTTCTTTGAATAGCCTGATCCTTTGGAAAATGTCGCAGCCGTCCTTAACTCACGCTGTTCCCAGGAAATAACGTAAGTAAGCATAAAAAAACAGGGAGCTAAGAAAAACTTAGCTCCCAAATAGGCGATTTTTCGTGATTTTATGATGTTTTTGGTGTTAGGACTTGTTAAGTAATGCTGTATCATCAATTCTATAATCATCGTCCCGAAGTGGTATTACATCTTCATTCAGCAAGGTCAGCAGTGCCTTTTTGACCGACTGATGATATTTGAACTTGGAAATGCCTTCGTGCTTTGCGGAATAGCTGTCGAAATCAGCGGATTTTTTCAGGTTGTTTAGTCCCGGCAAGTCCGTATCCCCGATCTGATAGCGGTCTGCTGCGTAGGAAACAGCATCGAGCGATACGCACCATTCCTCGGCAAATCCACGAAGAACGCTGTCTATTGCTTCTTTTCGCATTTCAGCAAGCACATAAGATACTCGTTTACCCTTGAATTCATCGGGATTTTCCTGTACCTTCTCCCACAACTGCTGCATAAGCGCTCCGAGTTTCGGATTGGAGGACAGCAATTCCTCGATATACTTCGTGATCTCGATAACAAGATTCTGATAGTGCTGTTCCTGACGCTCCTCATCGGTAGCAGACACAACGGACTGAATCAGGCTGACAATATAATCGTAGTCGATCTTTTCCTTGCTGTATGCTTTCAGCTCGTATTCAAAGTCAATAGGCGGTTCAGGACCAGGCTCCGGACCAGGTTCAGGACCAGGTCTGATTTCGTCTATCACATTTTTATAATGAGCTGCATAATCATCATATTCCTCCTGCGTTATTCCGTAGGATTCCGGAGGATTATCAGCATACCTGATAAATGATTTCAGGCTTGTGTAAACCTTGTCAAACTCCTGAAACGCCTTAGCAAAGCGCTTTTTACCCTCTTTTGGTAAAGTTGGAACAACAGAAGGCGTTTCAGCGGTAACACGCAGATAAGCAAGTGCTTTCGTAAAGTCTGCATATACTGTATCCCAATCGGGAGCCAGTACGGAGGCTTTTCCGCCTGCGGAATAAAGAATAAGAGCTTCGTCAACCGCATCTTTGAAGATGTGCGGTGACTGGAAAGTCACTATCTGACCACAAGTCTTGCTCTTATCGAACAGACGGTTTGTTCTTGAAAACGCCTGAATAATATCGTGGGGGTGCATCGGCTGTCTGTCCATAAATACGGTAGACAGACAAGGAGCATCAAAGCCCGTAAGCAGTCTGTTTACTACGATTACAAGGTCAAGCTGTTCATCACGGCTCTTGAATTTGGACTTCTTTCTTGCAAGACGGTCGTTCAGATTTGTATTATAGCCTTTTATCTCACCAATTCCGAACGATGTGCCGAACATAGCGTTATAATCCTCAAGCGATTCCTTCATCTTCGGTACATTCAGGTCTGCGCTCTCGTTATCCTCATCGCTTGAAACGGAGTATGTGATCGCAAATTTCGGGAAATCGGGCAGAACTCGCCTTGTTTCCTCGCTGATCGTGACAGAGGTTTCCCCATTTACAACTCGTTTCAGGAGGTCATAATACGCCTGCGCTCTCTTGATAGAGTTTACAGTCAGTATCGCTTCATAAGTCTTGCCTCTGCCATGCTTAAAGCCGAGTTTCTCCTGCGACTTATTTATGATGGTATCAAGGACTTGAAGCATATGTGCTTCTGTCTCATAAACGGATAAGTCTTCGTTGCTGTCATCGTCTTTCAGCTTCTGTGCGCCGAGATGCTCGGTCTGGAAGCCCAAAACAGCTTCATCACGGATAGCTTCTTTTACAGTATAGCGATGTAAGCAGAACGGCAGTTCACGGCGTTCCACCTTAGCCTGATAATCAGGATCACGGCGGAATTCCTCGTTGCTGTACAGCTCGTCGGTAGTTCTCGGAAGATCGCCCTCAGCAGGATAAGCGTTTACAGAAAAACGTGGTGTTCCCGTAAAGCCGTACCAAAGGGAGTTTACAAAGAACTGTGCCAGAAGGCGCTGTGTTCTCGGTGTTACGGCTCGGTGGCACTCGTCCACGATGAAAGCAACACGGAGATTTTTGATGCGATTATAAGCAGGAGTGCCTTCTTTCAGACGCTTTTTCACGGCAATGGACAGCTTCTGAATGGTGGTAACGACAACTTGCTGATTATTATTTTTCAGCTTGTCGATCAGATCGCCTACATTGTCGGTTTCATCAACGTCCACCACATCGTTATTTGCATAGGACTGGAATGCCTGTGTTGTCTGCGTATCGAGGTCTTTACGGTCGATAAGGAATATCGTCTTTTCAATGCTCGGAATGTCGATCAGCAGATTTCTCGCAGCCTTATAACTTGTCATGGTCTTGCCTGAGCCTGTTGTATGCCAGATATAGCCTGATCTTCCTTGCCTTGAAGCCGTCCTGACAGCTTCGATAGCGTGTATCTGATAAGGACGGAGCAGAAGTATCTTTCTTGCTTCTTGGTCGAGAACAGCATACTTCATCACCATTTGGTGTGCTTCGGGTATTTTCAGCACATTCTCGGCAAATTTCAGATAGTCGGTAACAGTGTTGTTTGCAAAGTCCTCCCAGCCGGAAAGGAACTTCTCGTTGAGGTCTTCTTCCTCGGCAGCGGCGAAATACTTTGTATCGACCGCATTGGAGACTACAAACATCTGAACTGCGGAGAAAATGCCCGTAAACTTGCCCTCTCGGATATACTTGCGTATCTGACGGAAACCGTCAAGATAAGAGTGCTGACGGTTTTTCAGTTCGATATGGATAAGCGGAATACCGTTTATCAGCAGAGATACATCAAAACGGCGGTTTTGGCTGTGAATATCCTCCTCGTCGTCCTTTAAGGCTCTGTACTGATTTATCACTTCATAAACACTTGAACCGCCCGCAATATCGTCACGTTTCAGGGCTGTGAGCTGCACTGTCTCCGTGTCCCTCTGAACATAAACATGAGCGATACCGTTTTCTCCTGCGATCCACTTAGCGGCATCGTAGAATGTCGCAAAGGAAAGCTGGTTCTTGACCTGTTCAAATTCCTGATCGGTCAGGGGCTTGCCGTCAAGTACGGCTTTATTGCCACGCTCAAGGATAGAGCGCAGATTTGCCCATAACTCCTCCTCGGTATGCAGGTCGGGGCGGTAAGTCCACTGGCTTTTGCCCTCTGTAAGCTGTTCTATCAGCTTATCTTCTATTGTCTTTTCAAGTTCTGCCATAGGTATTCACCGCCTTTATACAAACATCTTTTGGAGCAGAGATTTCTTCATTTTTTGGAGCGTTTCTAACTTACGCTGATGAAGGGTGATAAGATCATCGAGATTACGGAAATAGTCTCCGATTTTCTGCTGTTCTTCAATTGAAGGATACGGGATTTCAAGATTACTAACTTGCTCTAATGATAAATTCGGTTGTGCGCCGACAGTAGGGTTTTTCTTTATAAAATCACTAACCGCACGACCGCTAAGCACTGTAACAAGGTATGAAATATCCCCCTCAGACACTCTAAGGATAGCAAGTGCCTGATTTGTATTAGCAGGCAAAATCCCCTTATTTACGACACTTGTACGTCCTAATGTACCAGCGATGGAGAACAATATGTCGTTCTCTTTTAGTTGGGATCGCTTTAGGTATCCTTCATGCTCCTCAAGAGAAATGCGAGAACAAGAACTGATTATTCCTGATGATGGATCAATGTTTTCTACCTTGATGAAATTCACTTCGCCATTACCTGATTTATCTTTTGGAGTAGTTCCTTTTGTGATAAGCGAAGTGATGTTTTCTAACTTACGCTGTTCCCAAGCATCGGTAAATCCGGCGAATCTGATTTCCGGAACGCTCTCACCATTTTGCGGGAACATTTTTTGAAGCATAGATTTCTTGAATTTCTGCAAAGCGTCACACTTACGCTGATGAAGGGTGATAAGGCTGTCGAGCTTTGAGAAATACTCTCCGATTTTT